>Ga0210394_10000549_pt1 | contig 76956 bp, 59 predicted proteins | sample IncBWC12MmetaG_FD_160121 | JGI IMG/M metagenome (GOLD analysis project Ga0210394, IMG submission 160121) | Forest soil microbial communities from Barre Woods Harvard Forest LTER site, Petersham, Massachusetts, United States - Inc-BW-C-12-M | ecosystem: Environmental > Terrestrial > Soil >... | reverse complement strand
GGCCGGGCGGGACCCGATTTCCGTTAGCAGACATTATTCTCTGGCAGGCGGATCATGGCGATATCCGCGAACCGCTCTCCTCTTTGTGATAGGTCTCAGTTACTTTACTCCATAAACCTTGGAGCGTTGGCGCACCTTTGAGAATCAGATGAAGAAGGTGGCTTATTCGGTCCAACGAGGTGCGCGTTGGTGGTTTGGTCGCGTTTAGGTAACATACACCTGCAAAGGGGAGTCCCGTGGACATCGAGCAGCCGGAATGGCTGGAGCAAATCGAAGGCATCCTTGAGACCTTGAATGAAGGCGTGATTATTGCGGACGATTGCCCCCAAATCATCTTCGTCAACGGAAATTTCGAGGATATGACGGGAATCGCGCGCTCCGAATTTCTCGGGTCCAACTTTGATAAATATTTTACGCCGGAAGAAGCCGCAGAGCTTACAGAACATAGAGACAGAGGTTTGCTGGCCGGCCATAACCGGTTCGAATTCGTGTTGCCGCGATACGACGGTAGCAGGCTGCCAGTCATCGTTAGCGCACGGTCGATCGAAGATCCGGACGGCCGTCGTTTTACAATCGTCACATTCATCGATATCTCGGAGCAGAAATCTGCGGAAGGGAAACTTCGCACGGCGAATAAGTTGCTCGAGGAGCGCCAGAAAGAAATCGAGGAGGATTTGACGCTTGCAGCGCGCGTGCAGCAAAGTCTTGCTCCCAAGTCCATAATCTGGGGGAACGTGCACGTGGAAACCTATTACCATCCCGTGCGAACCATTGGTGGTGATTTCGGTTTGGTGAATGCGCTCGACAACGATCGCTTGAATTTGCTCGTATGCGATGTATCCGGCCACGGCATTGGTTCTGCTTTGGTGGCCAACCGGATCTATGCCGAGACGATGACTCAGCTTCGCAACGGAGCGCCGCTTGCTGACATGTTGCGTCAGCTCAATTATTTCGTGATGCACAACATCGGCGGTTCTGTTTTCTTTTTTACTATCGCTGCTGCTCAACTGGATCGCGGCGGCCGACGCTTGCTTTTTGCCGGAGCAGGCCACCCGCCGGGCATTATCGTTCGTGATGGTGAAGAGCCACGACTGCTGGAATCGCGCAGCATGGTCTTAGGTGCGCTGCCTGATGCGGTGGGACCGGAAGCAACGCTCGATGTTGATCTCGAAGTAGGCGATCGCATCGTGCTTTACACCGATGGAATTACCGACGTCTTCAATTCCGACGGTGAAATGCTGGGCGTGGAGGGCGTGCAAAAAATTGTGCGGGAAACTTCGGCGCTGCCGTTCAAGGAAATGAAACGCGGTATTCTGGATCGTGTGTCCGCGTGGCGGGAAGGGCCCGCTACCGACGACGTTTCGCTAGTCCTTGTGGAAGTCCAATAGGCTTCTGACTCTGAGAAAATCTCTCGCTCCATGGCCAATCTTGAGTTCGTACGTAATTTCGCGGTTCTGCCAAAAGAAATTTTCGTTTTCTTTGTACCGCAACGTATGGCGCTATGGTACGGCGCGGAAATGAATAGCTACTTTGAAGTCCAGAGCGGAGCGCCGGACTTTGCAGTGGGCCAGAAGGTACGCATCACGGGCAGACTCGCCGAACGCGAAGTCACGTTGACCACCGTGGTCACAGCTTACCAATGGGAGCGTTTATTCGAGTGGCAATTCCAGGATTCCTACGGTGTACGAGGAAAACAGCGTTGGGAGCTTCAACAGATGGGTAGCGGCACGAAGTTAACGATGCGCGATCAGTACGAAATGCCGGGACGCATCGGCAAAATAGTCGATCGAATTTTCACTCGGTATGGAGTCGCCGCGCGCGACCGTTCCTGGCTTGATCGATTGCAGCGCCTGGTCCAGCATCGTTAATTACTTAAACCCCTACAACACGCAAGAATCGCTTCTTACCAACTCGAAGGGCCACCAAATCGCCAGGGTTCAAAACGATCGTACGTTTCACATCTTTTTCAACATCACCGTTTACTTCCACCGCTCCCTGTTTGATCAGCCTTTCGGCTTCGCTTCTAGAACTTGCCAGTTGCGTCTCGGTGAGAACGCCAAACAGCGGGCGCGTGCCCCACGCCAACTTCATTTCCGGCAAATCTGTGGGCGCTTTTTTGTCGCGGTAAACCAGGCGGAATTCATCGGCAGCTTCTTTGGCGGCTTCTTCGCTGTGAAAGCCCGCCACGATGTTATGCGCGAGCTGCATCTTTGCGTCCATGGGATGCAGCACGCCCATGTTCACTTCCTCTTGCAGCCGTACGATTACTGGTGGCGCGAAATCAGTGAGGAGCTCGTAATAAGACCACATGAGCTTGTCGGAGATTGACATCAGCTTTCCGAACATCTGATCCGGCGGTTCGGTAATGCCGATATAATTTCCCAGGCTCTTCGACATCTTGCGCTCGCCATCGAGCCCCACCAGGATAGGCATAGTAAGCACGACTTCTCCGGGCAGACCGTATTCGCGCTGAATGTCCCGGTGCACCAGAAGATTGAATTTCTGCTCGGTGGCTCCAAGCTCCACGTCGGCTTGCAGCGCCACTGCATCGTAGGCCGTCAGCAGTGGATAGAGCAGCTCGTGGACTGAAATGGGCATATTTTTGTCCAGCCGCGAGCGGAAGTCTTCTCTCTCGAGCATGCGAGCGAGGCGATACTTCCCGCATAGCTGAACTACCTCGGAACTCGAAAGCTTGCCAAGCCACTCGCTGTTGTAACGAACTTCCGTCTTCTTGCGGTCAAGGATCTTAAACACCTGCTCGAGGTAGGTCTTTGCGTTTGCGTCCACCTGGTCGCGAGCCAGCGGAGGCCGCGTTTCTGACTGGCCTGTGGGGTCGCCGATCATGGCCGAAAAATCGCCGATCAGGAAAACTGCGGTATGGCCCATATCCTGAAATTGTTTGAGTTTTCGCAGTACGACGGTGTGGCCCAAGTGTATATCCGGCGCGGTCGGGTCCACGCCGAGGTAAACGCGCAGAGGTTTTTCCTCTTTCGCGGACTTCTCAAGTTTGGCTTTCAGTTCGTCGGCGCGGATGATTTCGGCCGCGCCTTTTTGAACATAAGAGAATTGCTCTTCGACCGGCTTAAATTGTGACGCCACTATTTTTTCTCCGGCGTGCTTCTGGCAGTATTTAGCACGCGACGGCCCTCGATGCGAAATTCTCCTTCCAAGACAATTCGCACGGCCTCCGCGTAAATACGGTGTTCTTCTCGCAGGATTCGCTCAGACAGGGTCTCCGGTGTATCGCTGTCTTCGACCGGCACGCAGGCTTGCAGCACGATCGGGCCCGCATCCAAATTTTCATCCACAAAATGCACGGTGCATCCGGAATATTTAACACCGTGTTCCAGCGCTTGACGCTGTGCTTCCAACCCTGGGAACGCAGGCAACAGGGACGGATGAATATTGAGAATTCGATTGTGGAACGCAGCCACGAATTGCGGGGAAAGAAGCCGCAAGTAGCCCGCCAGGCAAACCAAGTCCACGCCCTTTTCCTGCAACGCCGCAATGACAAGCTTATCGTAAGCCTCGCGTTCTAGTCCTTTCGAAGAAATCACGCGTGCGTCGATTCCCAACGCACGAGCTTTCTCGATTCCGCGTGCGTCTTCGCGATTACTGAGGGCGATGGCAATTTCGGCGTTAGGGATACGGCCCGAGGCAACACTCGACGCAAGCGCTTCGAAATTAGATCCACGCCCTGAAAGTAGAACTCCTATGCGTTTTTTCATGCAGGCCGAAATTAGCACAGTTAGGCTGGCACACCAAAAGATGAAACCACTTTTCCACGAGGGAAATTCAGTCCGATGGCTCGAAAAAGGCGCGTGGAACTGACGAGATGAGAAGGCCGGCCACGCTACAGCGCTAGAGTTCCGGTGTAGGTTACTTTCGGTTTGCTACGATTGGCGCGCTCGATGCGGCCAATCAAATAGAACCTTTCGCGACGGCGTCGTAGTTCCGCCTCTACGCGCGAGATATGCTTCGGCGGTACCATCAGGATCATGCCCACGCCCAGATTGAAAGTTTGCAACAATTCGTCGCGGTCGATTTTTCCCAAGCGCGCGAGATAGCGAAATATGGGAAGCACGGGCCATTGATCGAGCTCGACGACCGCCTGAACATTTGCTGGCAGCGCGCGCGGCAAATTTCCCGTAATTCCGCCTCCGGTGATGTGAGCCATGGATGAAACCCATCCTCGCTCGAGGATGTTTTTCAGAAGGGGCCAATAAGGGCGGTGAGGTTTTAGAAGTTCGGCGCCGATTTTATTGCCGACCTCCGCAACGTATGTGTTTGGGTCCAGCTTTGCCGAGCCGAATACAAGCTTGCGCGCCAGCGAATATCCATTGGTGTGGAGTCCGCTGGAGGGAAGCGCGAGCAACAGATCGCCGGGCCGGACCCGACGCACGTCGAGCTGCTTTTGACGTTCCACTGCGCCAACGATAAATCCGGCAAGGTCGTACTCGCCTTCGGGATAAAAGCCGGGCATCTCGGCGGTTTCGCCGCCGATCAAGGCGCAACCGGCCTTTCGCGCAGCCCGGCTCATGCCTTCGATGACCTGCTCGACTACACTAGCGTCCATCTTTCCCATGGCCAGGTAATCGAGGAAAAATAATGGTTCGGCGCCTTGCGTCAAAATATCGTTCACGCAATGGTTCAGGATATCCGCACCAACGGTGGAATGAACTCCCGTAGCGAATGCAATCTTCAGCTTGGTGCCAACGCCATCGGCACTAGCCACCAAAACCGGATCGCGCCAGCGCTTGCGGTCAAGCTGAAACAGCCCGCCGAAGCCACCTACGGGCGCCAGAACACCGCGGCGAAAAGTTTTCCCCGCCATGGCGGCAATACGCCGCTTCACCGCGTCGGCGGCCGAAATATTCACTCCAGCATCGGAATAGCGCATTGGAAAAATTTGCTTTCTGAGGGCGATGAAGTCGATCTAGAAAATGTGAAACAAGCGTCTCCAACGCACCTCACCCGGATGGATGATGGCGTTGAGATAAGTTTCAAAGCGTTCGCCAACGTGCCCGGGCTCCCAGACGTCTTCGGGCGCGTCGATGGACATGTAAATCATCAGCGGCGTACCGATAATATTTTCGCGCGGAACGAAGCCCCAATATCGGCTGTCGTAAGAATTTTCGCGATTGTCGCCCATCATGAAGTAATCGCCTGCCGGAACCTTGTAAGGCCCACGATTCTCTTGCGGATTGGGCGGGTCAGGCCGATACGGTTCAGACAGCGCGTTCCCGTTGATGTAAACAACGCCCTTTTTAATTTCAATGGTGTCGCCGGGCAATCCAATCGTGCGCTTGATGAAATCCGGGAAACCCTGTTCAGGCAAAGGAGCGCGGAATACGATAATTTGTTGACGCTTCGGGTTACGCCACAGAGGTACATGAACATTTGTGAAAGGAATTCCAGCGTCGTAGCCGATGCGCGAAACGATCAGGTGATCTCCGATTAAAACGGTATTTTCCATGGAGCCGCTCGGAATCACGCGCGCCTGCACCAGAGTGCCTTCGATGAAAAGAAAAGCCAGGATGACCCAAAACCACGACATCACTTCGTGCCATATGCGGTCGCCGGTAGTCACCCGCTCGATCTTTTGCTGCCGGACTTTCTCCGGGAATACTGCTTCCGTATCTACGTCAGCTTTCACGATGAGCCTCCACTTCGAGTTGCACCAGCTCAGTCGGATAGCTGCCGGTGTAGCACGACGTGCAAAATTTGCCTTCTGTATCCCCCAGGGCCGCGCGCAGGGATTTGAGCGAAAGATAACCAAGTGAATCCGCGGCAAGAAATTGCCGTATTTCTTCCACAGAATTATTCGCGCCAATCAGTTCTTCACGACGCGGTGTGTCCACGCCGTAATAACAAGGCGAAATTGTTGGCGGACAGCTGATGCGCACATGCACCTCGGTGGCGCCTGCTTCGCGCACCAGGCGCACAATTTTCCGGCTGGTAGTGCCGCGCACGATGGAATCGTCAACTAAAACCACGCGTTTTCCCTCTAGCATTCGACGGATGGGATTGAGTTTTAGCTTCACGCCGAAATCGCGAATGGCTTGCTGCGGCTCAATGAACGTGCGGCCAACATAGTGATTGCGAATCAGTCCCATGCGGAAGGGAATTCCCGATTCCGCGGCGAAACCGATTGCAGCCGGCACGCCGGAATCCGGAACAGGCGTGACGATATCAGCCTGGACGGGATGTTCTTGAGCTAATAATCGCCCCAGCTGCTCGCGGCTTTCATTCACCGGTCGACCGAAAACCACACTGTCCGGCCGCGAAAAATAAACATGTTCGAAGATGCAATATTGATGCGGCTTTTCCGGAGCGAAACGAATGGATTCAAGGCCGCTGCGCGAAATGCGCACCATTTCTCCAGGCTCCACTTCGCGCACGTATTCTGCGTCGATCAAATCGAAAGCGCATGTCTCCGACGCAGCTACCCAGGCTCCGTTCAACCGTCCAAGACAAAGCGGACGAAAACCGCGCGGGTCGCGAATCGCGTAAATTTCGTCGCGCGTCAATAGCAGCAGCGAATAAGCGCCCTCCACTTGATTGAGTGCATCCGCGATTGCGCCAGAAAGATTTCGCGCCGAACTGCGGGCGATCAAATGAACAATCACTTCCGTGTCGCTCGTGCTCTGAAAGATAGAACCTCGATGTTCGAGCTTGCGCCGCACTTCGAGCGCGTTGGTTAAGTTGCCGTTGTGGCCCAAGGCCAGCTTGCCTTTGTTGCAATCGATCACTACCGGCTGCGCGTTCATTAGCGAGGTATCGCCGGCTGTGGAATATCGTGTATGCCCGATAGCTGCGTCGCCAGGAAGTTTCGCAATTACACTCGGAGTGAAAATATCCTGTACGTGGCCCAGACTTTTGTGTACGTGAACTTCCGCGCCATCGGTGGAAGCAATGCCAGCAGACTCTTGGCCGCGATGTTGCAGCGCATAGAGCCCCAGATAGGTCATCTTCGCGGCTTCGGGATGGCCAAAAATCCCGAAGACTCCGCAATGGTCGCGGAAATGATCGTCATCGAGTTGTATCAAGCCATTCATAGCTGTGTCAGCGAGCCTCGATTGTCTCAATGCGACTTGCCCAGATTTTTCGGAACGAATCGATATCCCCGTGGATTACTGGCGTGCCACCATATTGGATGCGAAATTCACCGTGTGAGACTGTACCAATTGGCTTCACTTCAACACTACATTGTGCCGCAATCGCACGGACGCTAGCAAGGGAAGCAGGAGCCAGAGATACCACGGCGCGAGCGCCTCGTTCGCCAAAAAGCGCGGATTCGGCAGGCTCGTTCGCAGCCTCAGAAGGAATCTTTACGTCCGCTGCACGGCCTTCACTATTGAAGCAGGATTCTGCAAGCGTGACAGCCAGGCCGCCATCGCTTACATCGTGGGCGGAGAGAAGTGCTTTCTCGCTCGCGAGTATCACCAGGCATTCAATTAGGCGTTTCTCTGCTTCGAGATTTAGCGCCGGGGGCGAACCGGCGACGACTCCGTGAATCGTTTTCGCGTATTCGCTTGCGGCAAATTCCGATGCGGTTGTAGCAGCGTCGGGACTGTTCTTTTCTTTGCCGCTCCCCTCCAACAATAAAATTACGTCGCCGTCGTGGTGGAAGCCTGACCCAAGCGCGTATTCGGCGTCTTCGAGCAAGCCGAGGACTCCCAATATCGGCGTGGGATAAATCGGCTTGCCGAGCGTTTCGTTGTAGAAGCTAACGTTGCCGCCTGTGATAGGAACGTTGAGTGAGCGGCATGCTTCGGAAATACCGTCGATGGCCTGTGAGAATTGCCACATCACTTCAGGCTTTTCGGGATTGCCGAAGTTTAGGCAATTCGTCGCGGCAATAGGCCGTGCGCCTGTGCAGGCCACGTTGCGAGCTGCTTCTACAACTGCGTGGATGGCTCCTAGGCGCGGGTTGAGAAAGCACCAGCGGCCGTTCCCGTCGGTCGACAGCGCGATCGCTCGTTTGGTTTCCTTCAGACGCAGGACCGCAGCGTCGCCCGAGCCCGGGCCTATGCGCGTATTCGTGCGCACCATGGAATCGTACTGTTCCGTGATCCAATATTTGGATGCGATCGTCGGCGAAGCCAGCAGCTGCTTGAAATTTTCGCTTAGGTCGGTACTTTCCGGCGCAAATGTTATGAGTGGCGCTTGCGGCTTAGCACCAGTAGCGCGTGGCGCGGCGATAGGGCGGTTGTAACGCGGCCCTTCCTCGGCGATTGCGTGCGCAGGAATTTCCGCCGCTGAGCGTCCGTGATCTAGAATGCGAAGTTTACCGTCGGCAGTTACTCGGCCGACTTCGACCGCGTCAAGTTCCCATTTGTGAAAAACTTCGAAAACTTCGCGCTCGCGTCCGCGCTCGGCCACCAGCAGCATGCGTTCCTGCGATTCACTCAGCATGATCTCGTAGGAAGTCATCCCCGTTTCGCGCTGTGGCACTCGCGCGAGATCAATCTCGATCCCGGTGCCGCCGCGCGAAGCCATTTCCGAGCTGGAACTGGTAAGCCCCGCAGCGCCCATGTCCTGAATTGCCACCACTGCGCCAGTACGCATGGCTTCCAGGCACGCTTCGAGCAGCAGCTTTTCCAGAAAAGGATCGCCGACTTGCACATTGGGCCGCTTCTGCTGCGATTCCTCGCTGAACTCTGCGGAAGCAAGCAGCGAAGCGCCGTGAATTCCGTCGCGCCCAGTTTTCGCGCCAACATAAATCACCGGATTTCCTTCGCCTCGAGCCCGCGCAAAAAATAAATCTTCACGCCTCGCGACACCGAGGGCCAAGACATTTACCAAAGGGTTGTTCGAGTAGCAAGGCTCGAAGGCTACTTCGCCACCGACGGTAGGAACTCCGAAACAATTTCCATAAAATCCGATGCCACGAATCACGTCATCCAGGATCCGCCGGTTGCGCGCGATTTCTTCGGGAGTTGCGTTTCCAGCGCTAGGCCCCGGTGTGATGGGTCCGAACCGCAGGGAGTCCAGCACTGCAATCGGCCGCGCGCCCATGGTGAAAATATCGCGCAGGATTCCGCCCACACCCGTGGCCGCGCCCTGAAACGGCTCGACGAAGCTGGGATGATTGTGCGATTCGATTTTAAAGACCGCGCAGAGACCGTCGCCGATGTCCACCACGCCAGCGTTCTCTCCAGGACCTTGCACCACGTGGGTGCCTTGCGTGGGGAGCCGCTTCAGATGCATGCGGCTGGACTTGTAAGAGCAATGCTCGCTCCACATCACGCTGAAGATGCCCAGCTCAGTGAAATTCGGGTCGCGGCCCAGTGTTTTCTGGATGCGCGCGTATTCGTCAGGTGTGAGACCGTGCTCGGCGGCGACTTGTAGCGTGACCTTGATTTCTGTATCGATCATTCGTTATCCGTTGGCCCCATAAGACTGCGGAAACGGCTATTTTTGACTATGAAAGTGTCCCAGTAAATTAAAATTCGAGCAAGAGATTGAAATGGAAGACAGTTGGCGGAGGCGAACAATTATGCGGAAACCGATTCGCGCCTGGCTAGACTCGCGACCATCGAGCGGAAAATAACCAAGCCATCCGCGGAACCGAGCGGTGACTCGACCGCGCGCTCAGGATGCGGCATCAGACCGATCACATTGCGCTCGCGGTTGCAAATTCCAGCGATGGCGTGAAGCGAACCGTTGGGGTTCGCCATGCGATCATCGCGCGCCGCAGTTTCGCCATTCGGCGTCACATAGCGGAACACAACCTGTTTGTTGCGCTCGATTTCAGTGAGTGTCGCCGCATCACAAAAATAGTTTCCATCCATATGAGCGATGGGAATTTCCAAAACTTGTCCAGGTTGCGCAGCGCTGGTAAAAGGTGTGTCAGTGTTTTCCAAGCGAATGTGGACTTGGCGGCACAGGAACCGCAGGTTTTTGTTACGCGTCATTGCCCCGGGCAAAAGTCCCGCTTCCAACAGAATTTGAAAACCGTTGCAGATTCCCAGGACCACACCGCCGGAACGGGCGAACCGATCCACCGCCTTCATCACCGGAGAAAAACGCGCAATAGCGCCGGTGCGCAGATAATCGCCAAAGGCAAATCCGCCTGGAAGAATGATGGCGTCCAGGCCAGAAATATTTTCGGATTGGTGCCAGACAAATTCAACCGGCTGGCCGATGATAGAGCCGATGGCATGATACGCGTCGTCGTCGCAATTCGAGCCGGGGAATTGGACTACGCCGAATTTCATACAGCAATTTTAGCACATTCACATTTAGGATGTGCTGCTCATGAACCCTACTCATTTGGGTACTGAAAGTGTTCCGTAGACGACGGGCATAACGAGTTAGCGACAGTTCTCATTCTCAGGCACCCACCAAACTTCCGCCGTTTGAGACTATTAGAGAGGCCATTCAACCCTCGAAAATCTGAACGCGTAGGGTAGTTGCTAAGAAACGGAGACTTAAGATGATGACCAGCTCGTTGCGCGTGATCCTAGCGTTATGCGCGTTCGTACTTGGCACGATTGAGTGCGCGAGAGCGCAATCCCATGCTAGTGCTCCCAAGCCCTGCATTCGGATTCAACAGACCAAGCCATCGATCGTCAAGTCCGATGATTCCGGAATCACTACCGAGCCTATTCTCATTACGATCAAGGCTGTCGGCCGGTCCGAAGATCTCCGAGGCGGCCAGATCATCTACCTGGAGGATTTAGTAGAAAAGAGGTCTATTGCGGTCGGTGACCTGCACGCCGGAGTACAAACTTTGACGGTTCCTTCCGGGTTCCGAATGAATTCGTCGTCCGAGCTGTTCGACCTGGAAATTATCGGATCCAAGCTGACCAATGCCTATGTTGGTGGCATGACGTTGAACAGCCCGAATTACGTTCCGCCGCTCAAGGCCAGCCCGGCCGTGGCAAACTCGTCCACGGATACGGCCTCAGATGAGATGGACGAATTGGATCAGCCGATCGAGACGATTGAGCCCGGAGTCGACAGAGCGGAAGCTTACTCCATACGTCAATTCGGAGCTTTCGATATAGCCATCACGTCCAGCGACGGCATAATAAGAGAAACACGCGGCGACGAGACGCAAAATCCCCCTCAGACTTTGACGCTACAGGGGGTGAATTTCAAGGATGGGGTTTTAGTAAAGTTCAGTACCAAAAAAGGTGGTCAACCGGTCGAGGCCACTTCTCCGTTGACTCAAACTAAAGTTCTGGCCACTCTCAAAAATCCTTCAGGCTACACGCGCGACAATCCATCGGCTTTAATGAGCAGCATTGTGATAGTGCCGGCCGCAATCACTCACAGCGTGGAGTCGGCGTTCGCGATCCGCGCTGCGAACGCAGAAAGCGCCGACGATTGTAAGTAGCAAGGGAAATCGTTCGCGTGTACGATTTTTTGGGTGGGAAAATGCTGCTATCGGCGGCGTTTTGTATTGGTGCGACGTTTTGGCCGCGCGCGAGAAGTGCGACGCTTCGAAGATTTGGGTTTTTTGGCGCGGGCTAATTCTTTGCGGCGCGCGGCAGCCCAGCCGGGCTTGTTGGCTTGTCGCCCGCGAGCGATGGCCAGCGCGTCGGCCGGAACATTTTCAGTGATGGTCGAACCAGCAGCGACATACGCGCCACGTCCGATGCGTACCGGAGCCACCAGGGCGGTATCGCTGCCGATAAAAACTCCTTCGCCAATCGTTGTGGGGTACTTTGCGAAACCATCATAGTTACAGGTGATGGTGCCCGCACCTATATTCGAAGCGCGTCCAATGGTCGCATCACCGATGTAGCTGAGGTGCGGCACCTTCGCGCCTTCATGTACCAAAGACTTCTTAATCTCGACGAATCCTCCTACATGTGCGCCCTTACGGATATCTGAACCGGGACGCAAACGGGAGAATGGCCCAATTTTAGCTTCTGGCCACACGCGGCAAGAATCCAGAACGGAGTGCGCGGCGATCAGAACATCATCATCCACGCGAGAATCGAGCAGAATGCTTCCGGTTTGGATTTTGCAGCGTGCGCCGATGCGCGTCTTGCCTAGAAGTTGAACTCCCGGTTCGACAATCGTGTCGGGGCCGGCAGTGACTTCAGGATCGATGACAACAGTTTCCGGCAAGTAAATCGTAACGCCGGATTCCATCAGTTCCGCAGCTTTGCGAGTACGGAAAATGCGGTCCACGTCAGCCAAAGCGGCGCGCGTGTTGCAGCCGAGAATTTCCTGCGAATCAGGGGCAATGTAAGCCAGGACACGTTCATTTTGTTGGCGAAGAAGACCGATCACGTCGGTTAGATACAGTTCGCGATGAGCATTTTCCGGACGCAGAGCATTCAAACAAGGCCACAACTTTGCCAGAGTAAAACAATAAATGCTGGAATTCACCTCGCGAATGGCGCGCTGTTCTGGGCTGGCGCTTTGTTCTTCGACGATCGCTTGCACACGGCCTTCTGAATCGCGAAGAACACGGCCATAATCGGTGGGATCGTTAAGCTCGGCTGTAAGAATCGTGGCGGCAGCTTCGCCGCGGCGATGCGTGTCGAGAAGCGCCGCAAGGGTTTCAGTTCGAAGCAGCGGAGCATCCCCGGGAACAACAATTGCAAATTTCGCGCTTTTGCGAAGAGCACGCCGCGCGACTTGCATCGCGTGGCCTGTCCCGCGCTGTGGTTTTTGGAGGACGGTTTGCGCGCTGAGGGCAGTTACCATCGCGCTAACTTCCTCCGCTTGGTGCCCTACGACGACCAGCAGTTGCGCTGGCTTGAGCGGCTGGCAAGCGCGCACGACGTGTTCAATTAGAGAAAGTCCCCCGGCTCGATGCAAAACCTTCGCGAGTTCGGAACGCATGCGCGTTCCTTTACCGGCGGCCAATAATACGATTGCAGTGTCTTTGGCTTTCATCTCACGGTGGGGACTGAACTAGATAGAACTACGCTTTCGGACTCAGAAACTAGGACATGTGCTTCCGTGGTCTCGGTCCACAAAGTGCGGTCGGCTAGAAGGCGGGTAACCAATTGCGTGTGTGATGCGTGGCCGGCTTTATGCGCCACTACTCGCGCTTTCAGCGGACGACCGACCAGAGCTAAATCTCCGATAAGGTCCAGCGCTTTATGGCGGCCAAATTCATCCGGAAAACGCAACGGACCATTCAATACGCTGTCGTTGTCGAGGACGATGGCGTTTTCCACCGAGCCGCCGCGGATCAAACCCATCGCCTGCATTCCCGGGAAGTCCTTCATGAAGCCGAATGTGCGTGCCGGGGCCAGTTCGCGGCTGAAAGACTCGCGATCCACGATCATTTTCACTTCCTGCGGGCCGACCACGGGGTGGTGATAATCCACAAAGCAGTGAACCTGGAATTCTTCGGCTGGATAAATTCCGATGCGGCGTTCTCCGTCAGAGAATTCCAGAGGCCTGGTGACCCGTATGTAGCGCCGGCGCCGGCGAAGAGTACGTGTCCCAGCGCGAGCCAGGAGATCGATGTAAGGCTGCGAAGAACCGTCCAGAATCGGCAGCTCCAGCGCGTCGAGTTCTACGTACACATTATCAATGCCGCAGGAATACAAAGCCGCCAAGACATGCTCGACGGTGGAAAGCAGCACGCCCTGTTTCATCAAACTGGTGGCGTAGCTGACGCGAGCTACGTTGCGAACGTGAGCTTCGATCTCAAAACCATCGAGATCCACGCGGCGAAATACGATGCCAGTGTCGGCTGGAGCGGGGATTAGTCGCACGTGGCTGCGAACAGCAGTGTGGAGACCGAGGCCGTCAATTTCCACCGGCCGCTGGATAGTGAGTTGATAAGGCATGCGCTGGGCGTGATTATACTAGCATTTCGGTAACCGCCCGGAGGTCATTTTACACGTTTGTAATCAATACGTTACGAAGTCCTCGGTCGGAAATTATTTTCCTGTGTTGTAGATATACAACATATGGCCTCTATCCTATGTGCTGTAACGGAACAAATCTCACGATACGGATGTATCGCTTTGCCTTCGCTAGATGCGAGTCCACATGACAAAAAACATAATGAGGTGAAGTACAAACTGCAGCGCCGGTAGTGTCGAAGTCAACGCAGCGAACGAAGCGGCACAAGGTTGTTTCGTGAGGTAGCCGAGCGTAGAATTGTTTTGAACCTTGCCCAAATGGCAACTCCTTTCACCATATTGTCGAACAACGTCACTCCGCCGCCTTCGGCCCATCCGCGCCCGTCTTGGCTGCGTGTGAAGTATTTCGGAGGACCGAATTACCAGGAACTGAAGCGGATCATGCGCACGCTGGACTTGCACACCGTGTGCGAAAGCGCGCGCTGCCCAAACATGGGTGAATGCTGGGAACATCGGACCGCCACTTTCATGATCTTGGGCAACATTTGCACGCGCGCGTGCGGATTTTGCGCGGTGCCAAGCGGAAAACCGCTGGGTCCCCCTGAAGAGGACGAACCTGAACGCGTAGCCGAAGCCGTGGAGCGAATGGGGTTGCGATACGCGGTGGTGACCTCGGTGAACCGCGACGACCGGGCGGATGGCGGGGCCGAGATCTTCGCGCGCACGATCACAAAAATTCGCGTGCGCGTGCCGGGATGCAGGGTCGAAGTGTTGATTCCGGATTTTCGCGGGGACTGGCTAGCGCTGGAAACCGTGTTGGCGGCGCGCCCGGACGTTTTGAACCACAACATGGAAACGGTTCCGCGGCTCTATCGCGCAGTGCGCAAAGGCGCAGTGTATGAAAGATCGCTCGAATTATTGCGGCGGGCTGGTCGGATGCTGCCTGGAATCGCGACTAAGACCGGAATGATGCTGGGTCTAGGCGAAACTCGGGAAGAAGTGTTGCAGGCGATGCAGGAAATCGCGGCGCAGGGAACACATATCCTTACGCTGGGACAATATTTGCAGCCGACTCCAGAACATTTGCCCATCGAACGCTACCTGCATCCAGATGAATTTGCGGAATATAAGCGGCTCGGCGAAGCGATGGGGTTGAAACACGTGGAAGCTGGGCCGCTGGTCCGATCTTCGTATCACGCCTTCGAACAAGAAGAAGCGGCGCGCGTCTGAACCGATAAGGCCCCAAGGAACTTCGCCCTCGAAGAAATCCTCATGAATCCCTGGCGCGGCCTGCGAGAACTTCCCCGTGAAATTTGGATTCTATTCGCGGCGACGTTGGTGAATCGCTGCGGAACGATGGTCCTGCCGTTCCTGGTGCTGTACCTGACGCGGGAGCTGAAAATTTCCGCGTCGCACGCTGCGCTTGCGCTGACGATCTACGGAATCGCCGCGCTCCTGACTATGCCCGTTTCGGGCTGGCTCACCGACCGTCTGGGTTCGCTGTTCGTAATGCGAGCTTCGCTTCTGTTTTCGGGACTGGCGCTGTTTTTATTTCCGCTGGCGCATCATTTTGCGGCGATCCTTTTCATTACGTTTGCATTCGCCATCCTGAACGAATCCGTGCGGCCACCGAGCCTCGCGTTGGTTTCCGATCTGGTGAAGCCGGAACAACGCAAACAGGCGTTCGCGTTGAGCCGTCTGGCCGTGAATCTGGGCATGAGTGTGGGTCCTGCCATCGGCGGAATTCTGGCGCTTTACTCATTTCGAATTTTGTTTTTCGTTGACGGCGCGACATCGGTTCTTGCCGCACTGGTTCTTATGTTCGCTTGGCCCGGAACGCGGCGCACGAAGAAAAGTGAGCCGCATTGGGATGATCCCGAAGATCTTGGGCGCGAAATCGAGGCGGAAGGACCGGCGCTGCTGGCCGCGCCGCATCCGGCTGCGGACCTGCGTGCGTTCCGAAACGGGCGAATGCTTTATTTTCTCGGGGCGCTGATCCCCACACAGCTTGTGTTCTTTCAATTGACCTCGACCGTACCGCTTTTTCTGGTGCACTACCTGCGTTTGCCGGAGTCGATTTACGGCACTGTGTTCACCTTGAATACGCTCATGATCGTTATGCTGGAACTCCCCTTGAATAACGCAATGACGCACTGCTCACACCGAAGAACTTTAACGCTTGGCGCGCTCCTTTATGCCATCGGTTTCGGGTCCTTCGCACTAGCCAAGGGGCCAGCAGCGGTGTTCTCGGCAGTGGCGGTATGGACCTTCGGTGAAATGATACTGATGCCGGGCAGCGCGGCGTATGCGGCAGAAATTGCACCGGCGGGAAGACGTGGCGAGTACATGGGCTTATACACCATGTCGTTTAGCTTTGCATTTTCGCTAGGGCCCTGGTTAGGTGCGATACTCCTTGAAAGAGACGGGCCGCACGTGCTTTGGGGCGCGGCGTTCGTATCCGGATGTATTTCGACATTGCTGATGAGCCGTATTGGATCAAAGAAGGGTTACTCGCGAGCGAATCCCGCGCTACTGGGGTGAAGCAAGAAGTGAATTAGCTATGTCGCGGGCACGCGCGAAACACGAAGCGCAGTTTGCAGCATCAGCGTCAGCCACGCCGGAAGAAGATGGGCAAGAAGTTTGAATTGTCGGCAGGTTTAGTACGGCATGGAAATATTCGGCTGCCTTATCGCGTTGCGATAATTCTGCATTGAGGTTTCCGAGCAGCAAGAGATACACAGGATTATGCGGATATTGGGCAACGAGAGGTTCAGCGACGGTGATAGCTTCTTCGTACTTGTGATCGTACTTGCGGAGATTATTTGCGAGATAAAAACGCGTGTCGACCGACATTAGCACGCCGCGCTCTATGCCGATCTGCATTTGCCGGATGCCTTCCTGTTTGTTACCGCCCGGAATGCCCATAAAAAAGCCGAGCATCTTTACGATGGAGGAAAACGAGTCCACGTAGTAGTCGTAAAGACCGATACCGGCAGTAGCGTCCGCCATATCGGGATCAAGTTGCAGCGCGCGAAGGAATTCCTTTCGCGCCGACACGCCCGCGTGAGCCACGGCATGATGTTCGCCGCGCAGTCCAAACAGGCGAGCTTTCAGCGCGTAACCCGCTCCAGCATAGACATGCATTTCGGCGGATTCAGATTGGGAGAGTTGCGCCTGAGCTAGCTTGATCACTTTGTCGCTCAAGGCCAGGTAGGTTTCATCTTCCGGATTCTTCCCGCGCTTCCAGGCGTCCACCATGCCGTATTTGATTTCTGACGCGGCGCAGTAGGTCTTCCACCATTCAGCTTCGGCCTCCAGTAAAAAACCAAGTGGGTGGTCCGGTTGGGATTGCTGAAGTTTTTTCGCGATTACTATGGCGGCTTCGGGGTCGCCATCGTACATGCGGGCCATAGCTTCGGTGGCTTCGGGAGGTAATGTAAGTCCTCCGGCGCAGATCGGTAGCGCCATGACCAGTACAGCGAAAAATATGGTCACTGGTGTGCGGAGAAATAGTTCGACGTGCGCGTCTCTCACTTTACGCTCTCAGAACTAACGTACATCACGAAGGATGCGGACGCAAACGCAGGAAACTTGCTATGCTTTGCCGTCTTAAGACGCGAGCGGGCTACACGCCGACAATCATAGATCATGACTGAGCCGGAAAAACTTGATCGCGGTCTGGGGCTGGTCGAAGCCACCGCATTGAACATGACGTTTATGGTGGGGATTGGACCCTTTATCGTAATCCCTTTCATCATTCGCGCGATGGGAGGGCCGCAGTGCATCTTCGCATGGGTAGTGGGTGCAGGGCTCGCTGCTGTGGATGGATGTGTTTGGGCGGAGCTGGGTGCAGCGATGCCGCAAGCCGGTGGGAGTTACGTTTTTTTGCGGGAAGCCTATGGCGCGAGTAGTTGGGGACGGCTTCTATCGTTTCTTTTCATTTGGCAGACGCTTTTTCAGGCGCCGCTTAGTATTTCTTCGGGCGCGCTGGGTTTCGCGGATTATTCGAAATATTTGACAGCCAAAGTTCCAGGTGTAACGTCCTGGCTCGATGCGAATACAGGACGCGCCGGCGGGGCGCTAGCGAATTACAACCGAACCGTGGCGCTATTGCTGATCGTTCTCGCCGTGCTGCTGCTCTACCGTCGCATTACGACTATAGGCAAGATCTCGACAGTGCTTTGGGTAATCGTGCTGGGGACAATTTTTTGGTTGATCTACGGAGGCGCGACGCATTTCAACGCCAGCCGTGTGTTTACCTACCCCGCCGGCGCCTGGAGCTTCTCCTGGATTTTTTTCGCCGGGCTGGGCCATGCCTCGGTGCAAACGGTGTACAGCTATCTGGGCTATTACAACGTTTGTAATTTGGGCGGAGAAATGAAGGATCCCGGGAAAAATATTCCGCGAGCGATATTCCTTTCGATTTTCGGGATTGCGATTCTTTATTTTCTGATGCAAACGAGTATTTTAAGCGTGGTTCCGTGGCAAGAGGCGCAGAACTCGGGATTTGTGGTAAGTCTGTTCGTAGAGCGGACGTTTGGAATGCGCTGGGCGACTTTTGCAACCGCGCTGATTCTAGTCTTGGCGTTCGGCTCGATTTTTTCCGCCACATTGGGATACTCGCGTGTGCCGTATGCGGCGGCGCTGGACGGTAATTTCTTTTCGGCGTTCGCGCGGGTGCACCCCACCAAGCACTTTCCGCATATTTCTCTGTTGGCGTTGGGCGCGGCGTCGATGTTCATCTGCTTGTTTTTCAGTCTTTTCTCGGTAATCCGCGCCATCCTGGCGATGCGCTGCCTCATCCAATTTGTTGGCCAAGCGGTTGGACTGCTGTTGCTTCATCGGCGATGGAAGGCGGAGCGTTGGCCCTTTCGAATGTGGCTTTATCCGGTTCCAGTGATCATCGCGATAACGGGCTGGATTGCAATTTTTATTTCGACGGGGCGAACGCCAATGCTCGCTTCGCTCGCGGCGATGTCAGCGGGTATTCTTGTTTACTCGGTGCGAGCGCGACTTTTGCGGCAATGGCCATTTCAGGAGGGTGTTGGATGAAGCGGTGGCGAACAATTTGGCTGGCAACAATCTTGGCGGGACTCACGGTGCTTTCTGCCAGTCGTCAGGCGATGGGGCAGTCGCTGGCCGACACCATCGAAGCTATCAATAAATCAAGAGTGACCACTCGAATTCTTTTTGTGACCGCGCATCCCGACGACGAATGGTCCGGCTTGTTGACCTACCTTTCGCGCGGCCTGGATACGGACGTTGGACTTCTGACTCTGACGCGCGGCCAGGGCGGACAGAATGCGATTGGGCCGGAGCAAGGCGGCGCGTTGGGAGTAATTCGCACAGAAGAATTGCTGTTGGCGGACGAGCATTATGGCGTGCATCAATTTTTCACTCGCGCGCCAGACTTTGGTTTTTCAAAGAGCGCCGACCAAACCATGAAGATTTGGGACAACATTGCGCTGGAAGATATGGTGCGGGCCATTCGCACGTATCGCCCCCAAGTGGTGATCAATGGCTGGGGCGGCGTGCATTCCGGACATGGGCAGCATCAAGCGAGCGGCATATTGACGCCGCAGGCGGTGGTTGCAGCTGCGGATCCAAAAATGTTTCCGGAACAAATCTCAGAAGGATTAGCGCCGTGGAAAGTAACGCTGGAAGTGCGCCTGGCGCGGGAGAAAACTTCCGACGCTGTCGAACTCCCCGTCAATGATGTTTCTCCGCTTTGCGGCAAGAGCTATACCGAGATGGGCATGGAAGGGCATGCGCTGCACCGCTCGCAGGGCACGCCGGCATTTTTCGGCAACGCATTTTTCCGGCGGCCGATTTATCTGGTCGCAGAAAACGAGAAAGACACGGCCGGGAAGTTCGACGCGAAGCTCCTGGGGGAACCTCTCACGTCGCTCAGCACGCGCTTCCCCTCGCTGCAAGCGTCGATGGCCACGCGGCTGACGGCGGCGGATGCAGACTTGAAAGCGGCGCTGGTTGCGGTGCGTTCCCTGCAACGAACGGATGCAGCTACTTCGCTGGCGCAGGCCGGACTGCAAATTGGAGTTTTGAGAAACGAAATTTCGAAAACCGCCATGGCGGATCGTGCCAACAGCGAAACTTCATCCGCGTTATTTGAGTTGCAACACGTAAGCGAACGAATCGATCGCGCGCTGGCTGAAGACGTGGCGATTTCGTTCGAAGCGCAGGCAGACCGTCACGAGCTAGTAGCGGGTGAGGATTTTTCCGTGGAAGTAGCGTTTGAAGGAAAACCAATCGTGCCGGTGAAGTGGACGCTGGATGCGAGCGACATCCAGGTTCCACCGGGCTGGAGCGCGGCCAAAAAACCAGCGAAACAAGATAGCGAAAGTGAAAATTTCAAAGTGTCGATTCCGGCGGATGCTAAAGCACCGAGATCGCCCCAGGACGCAATCCTGCCGTTTCCGGCGCCGCTCGTTCGTGTTGCTTTGACTGTTGTTTGGAGTTCCTACCGATTTACGATCGAGAAGCCGGTGGAAAGTATGCAGGCAACGACCACGGGCATCGCAACGTACCCACTGGAGCTGGTTCCGGCGGTGACGCTGACAGTTGAGCCGGAGCAAGTGATGGTTCCGGTGCAGAGAGCGTCAGAACCGGTGAAGCTGCTCGCGCGTATTCGGTATCACGGAACGAAACCAGCAAAGGTGGAGGTCGGAGTAGATGCGCCCGACGGATGGAAAGCGCAGCCGGTTGCGCCACTGGATTTCTCTACCAGCGGCGATCAATTAATCCGTTTGCTCGTAGAGCCCCCGGCGCGAACCGTTCCGGGAGCCTACGCTCTGCATCCTTACGCGCGCATTGGCGAAGAGACGTTTAGAACTTCGCTCGAGCCCATTCCGACTCTTCCCACGCGCAATTGGAGCGAGCCTTCCGACGCTACTGTTCATGTTCTGGATCTGAATGTTCCGGCCAACCTGCGAGTAGGTTACATTGCGGCAGAAAATGATCCACTACCCGAAATTCTGCGACGGTTGGGTATTCAGGTGGATTTGCTCGACGAAGTAGCGTTGGCGTTCGGCGATTTAAGCCAGTGCGACGCAATCACTGTGGGCATACGCGCCTACGAACTGCGTCCCGACTTGTTGCGCGCAAATCAGCGGCTGCTGGATTATGTGGATCGAGGCGGAACGCTGCTGGTGCAGTACCAGCGGGATTTCGCTTGGGACAAGGAACCGCCCGCGCCATACCCGGCGAAAATGGGAGATAGGGTTGCGCGTGTGACCGACCCGAATTCTCCGGTACATTTTCTTGCGCCCGATAGTCCGTTGATGAACACTCCTAACAAAATGACTCTGGCGGATTTTGAGGGCTGGGAGCAGGAGCGCGGCTTGTATTTCTGGGGCACCTTCGATCCGCGCTATCAAGCACTATTGGGACTGAAGGATTTTAACGAAGCGGAAGTAACTGGTGCGCTTGTGGCTGCGCGAGTCGGAAAAGGATTGTACATCTACACCGGCTTGTCATTTTTCCGCGAGCTTCCGGCAGGGGTGCCAGGTGCCTACCGTCTATTTGTCAATTTGCTGAGCCAGACACAACATGCCGCAGCCAAAAACTGAATCACTTCAAACAGGTGCGCACGAGGAATTTACAACCCCGCGTATGATCCGGATTCCGGCCGGCTCGTTCTTGATGGGCAGCGATGCGGGCCAGGATAACGAACGACCGGTGCATCGTGTTTGGGTGCATACCTTCGAAATGGCCGCCTGCCAAGTGACGAATGCCGAGTATGGCCAATTCATTTCAGCCACGGGGCATCGCAAACCTGTGCATTGGGACGATTCAAATTTCTCCGATCCTTTACAACCAGTGGTAGCGCCTTCCTGGTTTGATGCCGTCGAGTTTTGCGAATGGCTGAGCCGTATGACCCAACAGCACTTTCGTTTACCCACGGAAGCGGAGTGGGAATATGCTGCGCGAGGCGGCCTGGAACAGGAATCATTTCCATGGGGAGACGAGCCCCCCGAATCGCTGGCAAGCTATGCGGCGCGCTGGAAGACTGGACCAGAACCAGTAGGGCGTGCGGAAACGAATGGTTACGGCCTTTGCGATATCGGCGCAAATGTCCACGAATGGTGCGCCGATTGGTTTGACGCAGATTACTACCGAGTATCGCCGGAGCGAAATCCCCAAGGACCGGCAGGACAAGTGGACAACGCGCCCGCCGGAGCAAAATTCACGGCGCCGGCTCGGCGGGCGTCGCGAGGAGGATCCTGGCGTCATTTCACGAAAGTGTCGCGGTGCGCCGCGCGGTCAAGCATCCCTCCGGAATTTCAGTATGCAGATTACGGATTTCGTGTTGCTTGCGATGTCTGCGACTCTCCATAAACTTGTCTGATAAGTTCTCTGGAATCAATGAATCGGTCTGGACAAGTTTCTGGCACTAGCGACGCGTCGAAGACGCAGTCAGGGCTAACCAAAGAACTTCCCGACCCATCCAATCCTCTACGACTCTGAATGCGCTACGACAACACTGACCCGTTTGCCTTCCCTCATGAGCACAAGGTGAAAGGTCCGACCGCCGCTTAATTTTTGTTCATGATATTCTCCCAGTCAAATCGGGAGAAAGTGAATGAAAGACGCACGACAAAAATCCAATTTTTGGGAAACCGGCATGACCTTTCAGTGGAACTCTAAATCCCGCGTCCTGCGGCTGCTTGCAGGGTTCGCAATAATCTTAATAGCCTCATCGGCAGCCTGGGGACAGAAAAATAAGAACAAAAAGCCGGATAACTCGCCCATGCCTTCGATCCCGCTTCCCACTTCCGATGAAATCGATCGCGACATTGGAGAAATGCTGGGCGCCTTTCAAGTGGGAAACATCGAAGCTATGCATAAATATTATTCCGATAGCGCCACGTTCGTGAGCGGAGCTTTCGGGCCGCCGATTTTAGGCTGGCAGAACTACATCGCGGGATATCAGCAACAGCGGGCCTCGTTCCAGGGAAGTCAGGTGGTCCGGCGCAACACGAACATCTTTGTGCACGGGGATGTGGCTTGGGCGTCGTATCAGTGGGAGTTCAGCTCGGTGTTGAATGGGAAGCCGTACGGAATACGCGGCCAAACGACGCTGGTGTTCAATAAAGTGGGAGATAACTGGCTGATCGTCCACAATCACACATCACAACTTTGTGAACAATCGGCTGGAGGCCAGCAACAACCTCCCGCTCAAATGCCTGCGGCTCCGACTTCTCCGCGGCCTAATCAGTAAGTCAGCGGAGACATGAAGAATGTCGGCTCGCAGCATCATCGGGGAACGGTGGCTTCGCCTGCGGGCTTCAGAAGTTCTTATATCCGCGCCAGAGCCATATTCCGGCGATTATCATCAGCAGCAAAACCGAGATCGTGATTAGGATGTTGATCGGAGTGCTCAGCTTCTCGATGCGCGCGACCAGAAGGCGTTGCTCCTGAGCCATGGAATCCCCGGCCTTATCCAGAAAGATCTGGTCTTCCTCGTGGGCTCCCAGCATGGCGCGATAAATCAGCATACAGATAAGCACGGTGGTAACTACTGCCCAGCCTACTAGCAGTGTGAAAAGGGTGGTTCCGAGCTCCTCCATGGTTATCTCCCTGCCCGCTGAGGTCGAACTGGCAAGAATGAGCCGCCCAAGCGGGCCCATATCTGAAGCGGTATTGGCGGGATTATAGCACCACCCGCAATGGGTTGCGTTAACGGGGGTTAAGCGAAGCTTTCGTCGGGGAAGTGAACGTGCCAGAAATTCCTTGTGGGATAGAGGATCTCAATCCCCAGTTCGAAATTACCGTCATCCGCGCCCTGGACGCGCACCACGCGAAACTCCTGGGTTTCTTGAGAAACCCTATTCAGCACTTCGATACGAGAACCCAATGCCGGCGAGAACGGGGCGCGAAGAAGGGCTCCGAAGCGGCTAACGGCAATTGCTTCAGCCGGGGTATCGAGAGGCTGTCCAAAGCTTCCATCACTGAATACCTGCACCGGGATTCGGATTAAGATGCGGCTTGAGCGGCGACGCTCAATCATCGCGCGGGCGGATGCCATAATTTGCTCCTCAGATCGGACGCAGGCCGGAGCGTTAACTTTAAGCGCGGCGAGGTTCCAGGGTCAAGGTTACCGCAAACCGCGTGTGCTTCGTTGACAAACCATAGGCCACGCGGCAATATGGTTGCTCCTCGTTGTTTTGCCGCAAGAAATGCCCAAGTGGCGGAATTGGCAGACGCGCTAGCTTCAGGAGCTAGTTCCCGCAAGGGAGTGGAGGTTCGAGTCCTCTCTTGGGCACCAAAATTCGTGACCGCACCTGCCTCAAATTAGGCCGTTTCTCGTTATACGCGATTTTGACCGGAACCTTTGACTCTCTAGACCAGCAACTGTTCCATGCGGATGGGGAGGTCGCGTACGCGTACGCCGGTAGCGTGATAGACGGCGGACGTAAGCGCAGAGGCAACGCCGGTGAGGCCGATCTCACCTACTCCGCGCGCGCCATATTCGTTTAGCACCGTGTCTGGATAATCCAGGAATATGCAGTCCATCTCCGGAATGTCCGCATTTACCGGGACAATATAGTCCGCGAAATTGTTATTGATGGGGTGGCCGTTGCGGGTGTCGTAGATAGTGGCTTCAAATAGGCCCATGCCGATTCCCATCACTACGCCGCCTAGAATCTGATTTCTCGCTGTTTTGGCGTTCACCATGCGACCGCTATCGATCACGGTCAGCCAACGCGTTATACGCAGGCGAGCGATGCCCGGATCGAATGAAATTTCGCAGAAGTGAGCTCCGAAAGAATGCGTGGAGAACTTCTTCACATCCGGATCAGCGTCGGTTTTTGCGTGGCCGTCCAGGCCGACGAGGTTGCGCAAAGCCAGGATGTCTTGAAAGGGAACGCCTGTATCGGGAGACTTATCCTGGGCATGAATGCGTCCCTGAGTCATTTTCAATGTCTTGGCGTCTACGTTTTGAAAAGGCGAATTGGGAGTATACACGGCCACTTGGATTACAGCGTCAACGGCTTTCTGCGTGGCTTCAACGATAGCCGGGAGCACCGTGGAGGTCACCGACGAGCCGCCAGAAGTAGGGCCAGGAGGCAAAGCGCTGTCACCCAGCACCACCTGAATTTTGCCCAACGGCAAACCGGTTTTGTCGGATACGACCTGAGCGAAAACCGTATATGTGCCGGTGCCGATATCTTGCGTGGCGCAGGACGCGCGAGCAGTTCCGTCCGCGAGGAGCCTAACGCGAACTTCGGCAGCGTGGCGGCCGGCGGGCCATGTGCAGGTGGCCATACCCCATCCCTGAATTAGGTCGCCGTTGCGCATCGAACCGACTTTTGGATTGCGCTTGGACCACCCGAAGCGGTCCGCCCCCGTCTGATAGGCTTCGCGAAGATGTTTGCTGGACCATGGAAGGTTGGAAGCCTCGTCGGTTTCCGCATAATTTTTCAGGCGAAGCTCGAGAGCATCCATATTCAGCTTAATCGCCAGTTCATCCATAGCCGATTCAATGGCGAAAAGTGCCGGAGTTCTTCCGGGGCCGCGCATCGGTGTGGGCGTTCCGACGTTGAGGCGAGCCAAATGTTGTATCGCAGTGTTATTGGGAGAGCTATAAAGCAGCGACGATACCTGCGTGCAGTCTTCCACGTAATCATCCACCAAGGATGTGTGCTGAAGGATGTCATTTTGGAATGACACAAGCTTGCCATCCTGCGTCGCGCCTAAACGCATGCGTTGTTGCGTAGCGGGACGGTGGCCTACGGTAGTGAACATCAAAGTTCGCGGAACAGAGACTTTTACGGGGCGTCCGAGCTTACGCGCCGCCACCGCCGCGAGCAGCGAATGAGGCCAGGGAAAGAGTTTGCCGCCGAATCCCGAGCCGATGAATTTTGAAATTACTTCAATATTTTCCAATGGAATGCCGAGCATCTCCGACATCACGTTGTGATGATTCACCACACCTTGCGACGATTCGTATAGCGTGACTTTATCTTTATTCCACACGGCAATCGTGGCGTGCATTTCCATCGGATTGTGGGTTTCGGTCGGCGTGGTGTAAGTCTGGTCAAGCTGTACAGGAGCTTTCGGAAAGGCTGAATCCGCATCGCCTCGGGAATACTTCTTGGCCAGTGTGGTGTTCGAAGTTGTCGCTTGATTCAACAAAACTAGTGGGGCCTTCTCGTCGTAAGTCACATGAACATTCGCCGCTGCATCCTGGGCTTGCTGAAAAGTATCAGCAACGACCAGGGCTACGAATTGGCCGTAGTAATAGATATTTCCATCCTCGAACGGAGGGCGACTTTCTCCAGGGCGGCTTAGTTCCTCAAAGGCGCCAGCGGGACGGTAGAGCTTGTCGAAATTATCGTGATGAAAAACTGCCAGCACACCGGGCATTTTTTCGGCCTTGACGGAATCGATTCGTGCAATTTTCCCATCGGCAATCGTGCTCGGGACTGCCACTCCGTAGGCGAGTTTTTCAATAGGATAGTCTGCGGCATATTTAGCGCCGCCGGTGACTTTCAGCTTTCCATCTATGCGCGTGATTGGTCCCCCAATTACTGAGCTGCTCATTCGTTCTCTCCTGCGCAATTCTGACAACTATTCGTCTTAAGCGAACTGCGTAACGTTTTTGAGCGTGCGAGTAAGGCAGCGCTTGGCTAACTCAACTTTGAAGGCGTTATCGTGCCTAGGCTTGGCGTCCTTCAGGGCCGCTTCGGCGGCAGCTCGAAAATTGTTTTCGCTGGCTTCGCGGCCTTCCAGGATCTGCTCCGCCTCCATGGATCTCCATGGCTTGGTCCCCACGCCACCTAAAGCAATACGAACTCGCTGAATGCGATGGCCGCTTAGCAAAGCGACCACGGCGGCGGAAGACAGCGCAAATTCATACGACGCGCGGTCTCGAAGCTTCAAATAGTGAGAGCGCGTGCCATTCGTCAACGGAGGCAATGTCACGTAAGTGATCAAATCGCCCAGCGCCAACACGTTTTCGCGATTGGGCGTGGATCCGGGCAGCAGGTAAAAATCATTTAACGGAACGTTACGCTCTCCATGGGCGCCTTGTATATGCACAACAGCTTCGAGCGCCATCATGGCTACGGCCATATCCGAGGGATGCGTTGCGATGCAATGTTCGCTTGTTCCAAGGATGGCGTGGATCCTGTTAAAGCCATCGATCGCGGGGCATCCCGAGCCGGGCTCGCGTTTGTTGCAGGGATAGGCGGTATCGCGAAAATAGTAACAACGTGTGCGTTGAAGCAGATTGCCGCCGGTGCTAGCCATGTTTCGAAGTTGCGGCGAAGCTCCGGAGAGAAGCGCTTCGGAAAGAACCGTGTAACGTTGTTGGACCGTTTCATCGTGTGCTAAATCACTATTTCGGACCATAGCGCCAATTTTCAATCCGCCATCGGGCGTGGATTCGATTTGGGTGAGAGGCAGGGAATTAATGTCCACAACCTTTTTTGGTATTTCGACATTCAACTTCATCAGATCGACCAGCGTGGTACCGCCAGCCACAAATTTTGCTTCCGTTTGCGAGCGCACTGCCTCGAGCGCGGAACTTACCGTCTTGGCTTGGTTGAATTGAAAAGCTTCCATTTGAATTGTTTCCTCAGGTACCAGATCTCGGACGTGAAATGAATTTATTACGCGCCGCGTCGCGCGCTTTGAACTGCGGCGACGATGTTGTCGTAAGCACCGCAGCGGCAGATGTTTCCGCTCATACATTCGCGGACGGCAGCGTCGTCCTGGCCGCAAGGTTCTTTGAGCAGCGCGACAGCGGACATGATCTGGCCGGAGGTACAATAGCCACACTGAAATCCGTCATGCTCCAGGAAAGCGGCTTGGACGGGATGCAATTCGCCATCTTGAGCCAAGCCCTCGACGGTGGTGATCTTGTCGCCTTGGTGCATGATGGCAAACGTCAGGCAAGAATTTACGCGCCGTCCGTTTATGTGCAGCGTGCATGCGCCGCACTGGCCGTGGTCGCAACCTTTCTTCGTGCCGGGAAGGTGAAGGTTTTCGCGCAGCGCATCAAGGAGGGTGACGCGAGGCTCCAAGGCAATATGGTGCTCTTTCCCATTGATGTTGAGCACCATGGGCACCGCGCCCGGAACTTCGGCGCCCGGGATCGCTTCGGTGGCCGGCACAGGCTCTTGTACCGGAGCGGAGTGGAGCAACGGCACGGTTGTGACGGCTAAGCTCGCCGTACCGAGTTGCGTGAGGAAAGAACGCCTGGTAAAGCGGCCTGACGTTTCCGATTGCTTGAGCTGTTCTTCTTCGGCAATCTCGATTATCGATTTATCTTTTTTTGCCATGGTTATGCCTTAGAAGAGGTTGGGCTTGAGAACTGACTTCTACATTCGACTTGATGCGTTCGGGGTTGGCCAAGGCGCATGATACTTCGTGCGAAAAGATAAGCGATACAGGGAATACCTTAGCAGGGGTAGGAAAATCCCGTTAGTCGCGGAGGCACTTAACGCGCGAGCACCTTGTCCACACGTTCGGTAAGACTCTTTGCATCGAAGGGGGCACGCACTTTCACATCGTTGTCGAAATAAACGAACACGTCGCGGGCCGGTAGCTTCGCGCCGCATTCCTTAACTACACGTTCAGCGTCATCTGGTTCTGTTCCCCGCGCCCAGGAGCAAACGCGGCCGGTCCATTGTTCCAGCGCCTCATTGGTGTAGCCGCTGGCATAAAGAATCTCCGAGCCGTGCAAACGGCAATACATGAAATCGGACGTCACGTCCATCAGCCTGGGCCACTCCACTGTATCGGCGCAAACGAGTGCGACATTATAATTGCGCAACATTTCGATAAATTCCGGCGTGGCAAAACTTGTATGCCGAATCTCAATCGCATGCCGTAAGGGACGAGCTGCATCCGGCTTCATCGCCGCTCGACCCTTCATCCATTTGTCGTGCTTTTTCGCGAGAGCAGCGGCGGATTCGCTATCGTGAGGCAGGAGTTTCAGGAATTCTTCGAGTCTTTCTGTATCGTACTTAAAATTGGGCGGCAGCTGCCATAGAATCGGACCTAGTTTCGGCCCTAGACGAAAAAGCCCCGACGCCAGAAAATTCGCCAGCGGTGTTTTGGCGTCTCGCAAACGGCGTATGTGAGTTATGAAACGTGGCGCCTTTACGGAAAAAACGAAATCGTCGGGCGTTTCGCCGGCCCAAGCCTCGAAATACTCCGGACGCTGTAGGGAATAGAACGTGCCGTTGATTTCAATGGATCGAAAAATACTGGAGGCATAGGCTAGTTCTTCTTTCTGAGACAATTTTTCGGGATAGAAAACGCCGCGCCACGGAATGTATCTCCAGCCTGAAATGCCGATGCGAACTTCGCCTGCGGGAGCCGCGTCTGCCGATTTCTTGCTCATTTGATCGCGTTTGCGGCGAAAGTCGCTGGTCCGGTCTTACACCGCAATCGAGTCGGTAAATTGCGCGGCGGAATCTTCCGTTTCCAGCGGCACTCCATCGCGGAATGTGACAGTTTTTCCGGAGACCGAAGAAACACGATCGCCCGGCAATAGAATGCCCACCAGGTTCAAGGGATCCGCAGCAGAAATCGTGACAGTCTCGCCGCTGGGCTCAATCTTGCGCATAGCGCGCAGGGATTCGACGGCCATTGGCAGGGCGAATTGCTCTCCCATAAACCCGCTGACGAACCGCCCGCCGCGCACTTCACCACGATCTTCCAAGCGACGGAACGCAATCAACAGTTCACGCCAGCGCGGAACAATCGTCTCGCGCGCGATCACTTCGCGGAAGACGATGCCGTAGCGTTTCAGCAACATCCAGCAGGTGGCATCAGCGATCCGGGCGCAATCGGGAGTTTCGTGTGCGTACAGCAGCGACCATCGTCCAACGCTATGGCGCGGGCGGGAGTTGTGGCCACGCCCCTGTCCGGAACGTCGCTTCGGATCGATCAACGCGCGAATATTATCGAAGCCGTCCGCGGTAATCATTCCCGCAGTAACCAGCTCCCACAGTGCGGTTTCTATTTCCGCTTTCAGCTTGCCCGTGCCGCGCACGAGATCTGCGAAGAAAGAAGCGCCTCGCTGGCGCAGATAGTTGAGGGCATCGCGAGCATTCTGGCTGAGGCCGCGCGGATCCTGCGTGTCTCCATCCGCATGTTGCGATATCATCCAGTCCGAATCTTCGCGCACGAAAAACGCGATGGGCGCCACGCTGGTGGGAATCACACGACGGCTAATGCTATTTTGATCTTCGTAAGTTGCCGGGTGTGGTGAAAGTCGACCCCAGCCCGCGGCACCCGTGAGGCAAAGACGATCGAGCGCTTGCGGATCGTAATCCGCAATTCGCCTGCTGAGAATTTGGCGCTCCCAAGCATTGGCTGGCGCTTCGTAACCTTGCAATTGTTGCAGCACTTCCAAAATGCCGCGCTCGCCGAGCACTTCGCTGCTGGGCGCCACATGTTGCCAGCGCAGTAACCAACGCATGAATTGAGCCGCGGTAGCCGGCTGAATCTGGCTGCGCAAAGTTCCCAGCGTCATGCGATGGATGCGCGCGAGCAAACGGCGTTCGCACCATTCCGTTTCTTGGCTGGAGCCGTCGGTGAAGTGGCCGCGCAAAATGGCGCCGCTTGCTTCCAAACGCAGGAATATTTTGTCCACATCGTTGACGGCAAGTCCCAGGAAGTCGCTTAGCGTCGCAGCTGAAACCGGCCCGAGCTGCCCCATCCATCCAGTGACGCATGCAAACAGCGCATCTTCTCGCGATGTAACAGAAGTTTCGATTTTAGGGAGAGCGGAATCAAAACGTGCTTCAGGAAACGCAGCAGAAAAAGTTGCCGCTTTTTCTGTTGCGACCCAATAGCCCTGCTCGCCGACTGTTGCTCTAGCCGCTCGGCGAGCTTCACTCAACTGCGAAAAATATTCCGCCGACTCTTCAACAGAATTAGCCGCACGTTGCTGCAGTTCCAGCGCCCCGCCCGCTACATTTAGCTCCAACGAGTTCGGGTTTGAATTGTGAGGCAGCGGAAACGCGATCAATGTCTGCAGCACATCATGGAGTTCGTCGCCGTCGCGCACGTCAGGCCACGCCTCTTCACGAACCTGCGAGATTGCAGCAGGATCCAGGCGGCCAATTTCAGAAAGTACTGCATCAGGCAGCATGCGACGCATCTCTACAGCGCGGGCGCGGCGTTCTTCGAGCGGCGCGTCGTCAAGATATGCATACGGATTTGCATTTAGAATTTCGTGCGAAAACTGCGACGGAACCGGTGTCTCCACCGCGATGCAGCGAATACTGCCCGAAGCTATGCGATCCAAGACATTCTTCAGGCCTTCGATATCCATAGCCTCCGTCAGCGCATCCTTCATGGTCTCGCGAGCTAACGGATGATCCGGAATCTTAATTTCGCCTTCGATATTTTCCTGGCATGCCAGCGCCTCCGGAAACACCGCCGCGAGCAAATCTTCAGAGCGCATTCGCTGAATTTGCGGCGGGACCTTTTTCCCGCCCATAAATCGCAGAAGCGCAAGCGCGCGCCCGGCTACCCAGCGCCAGCGGGTATTGAAAATCGGCGACGCCAACACAGCTTGTTCCAGCAGATGTTCCACGCTGGCGGATTGCAGAAAGTTAAAAACATCGCCCAGCGGGAAGCTGTGTTGGTCGCTTAGCGAAATATTCAGGCCGTTGTCAGTTGCGGCGGCTTGCAGTTCGAAATTGAAAGAGCGACAGAATCGTTTTCGCAGCGCCAGTCCCCACGCTTTGTTGATGCGGCCTCCGAAGGGAGCGTGAATGACGAGTTGCATTCCGCCGCCTTCGTCAAAAAAACGCTCCGCGATCACGGTGTCCTGCGTGGGAACGGCGCGCAACACCGCGCGGCCGGTTACGATATATTCCACTGCTTGTTCGGCGCCAGATTGGTCGAGCCCACATTCTCGCTTTAGCCACTCCACCGCAGCTGCACCTTCGGGCAGAGCGCCACGAACGTACCCGGGTGAAACGCCTTCGGTGAGCGAACTAATTTTCTCTCGCACCGCGGCAATTTCCTCGGAGAGTTCCATGGTGCGCGAGGGAGCTTCACCAAGCCAAAAAGGAATGCTGGGAGCAGCTCCTTTAGCATCTTCCACGGAAACGGAGCCGGATTGCACGCGGCGAATGCGCCACGAAGTGTTCCCAAGCAACATAATATCGCCGCGCAAACTTTCCACCGCGAAGTCTTCATCCACGGTTCCAACTACGATGTGTTCCGGCTCCGCGATTACCGTGTACAGCGAATTATCTGGAATGGCGCCGCCGCTGGTGATGGCCGCGAGTCTGGCGCCGCGGCGTCCATGCAATCGATTGTTCACTTGATCGCGATGCAGATACGCCCCGTAACGGCCCCGGCGGGCCGCGATTCCATTTGAAAGCATCTCTATGATTTCATCGAACTCTTTTCGCGCAAGATTGCGATATGGATAGGCGCGGCGAACGAGTGCGAATAAATCATCTTCCAGCCAATCCTCTGCCGCGCAAGCCGCCACGATTTGCTGAGCGAGAATGTCGAGCGGACATTCTGGAATCATGATGCGATCCAGCTCCAGGCGATTGATCGCTCGAACGAGCGCGGCGCATTCAATCAGTTCGTCGCGCGTAGTGGCGAACAATCGGCCCTTGGGCACAGCGCCACGCCAATGGCCTGCGCGTCCGATGCGCTGCAATGCGACTGCGATCGAGCGAGGCGAACCAATCTGGCAGACAAGATCAACGGTTCCGATATCGATACCTAATTCAAGCGAAGCAGTAGCGACTAATGCGCGTATATCGCCGGATTTTAATTTTCCTTCTACCAACAATCGTCGAGCGCGCGACAGGCTGCCATGATGCGAAGCGACTGCATCTTGTCCAAGTATTGCCGTGAGATGATGCCCCACGCGTTCCGCTAGACGGCGGGTGTTGACAAAAATCAGCGTGGAACGATTGGCCAGCACCAAATCAGCGATGCGTTTGTAAATTTCTTCCCACATTTCGTTCGAGGCAACTGGCCCAAGCTCGCTAGCTGGCACTTCGATAGCCAAATCCAGATGGCGGCGCTGCGAGATCTGGACAATTGCAGGATCATTTCCGTCATTCCCCGCCAGGAAATTTGCGATCAGCTCGATCGGTTTCTGCGTGGCGGAAAGGCCGATGCGCGTAGAGCGGTTTCCGGTGAGAGCATCAACGCGTTCGAGCGAAAGTGAAAGATGCGACCCGCGTTTGTCGTCCGCAATGGCGTGGATCTCGTCTATGATCACAGTTTTTACGGTACGCAGGATTTCACGGCTCTTCGCGGCGGTAAGCAGAATGTATAGGGATTCCGGAGTTGTCACCAGAATGTGTGGCGGACGCTTCTGCATGGCGCGGCGTTCGTGCATCAACGTGTCGCCGGTTCTCACAGCTGTGCGAATTTCCGGCATTAAAAAACCGCGTTGTTGCGCAAGTTGCAGGATTTCACCGAGCGGCGTATCCAGATTTTTCTGAATGTCATTGCCCAGCGCCTTCAGCGGCGAGACGTACAAAACTTCCGTCTTATCTTCCAATTCGCCCGCCAGCGCTTTGCGAACCAGCCGGTCGATGCAAGCCAGAAACGCCGCCAGCGTTTTTCCGGAACCCGTGGGAGCGCAAATCAGCGTGGTTTTATCGCCAAGAATATGCGGCCAACCCTGTTCCTGCGGTTCAGTGGGAGTGCCGAACTTGTTGACGAACCACTCCTGAACCAATGGGTGCGCCCATGCGAGGCCGGTCGGAAGTGAAACAGCGCAAGCGGTCTGACTCACGATATACCTGGGAAAAGAGAAAGGTCGTTAAACTGAGTACATATATATTGTGCCCGAAAACCCGTTCGTTTGCAAAATCGCTGCAAAGGCCCACTTTTCAACTGCTGCGGCCTGTCTAGTGAACCTGCGTGATCTTTTTCAAATCTACAATGAATTTTTTCATTTCGTCCTCGCGCGTGGCTTCATCCGGCGCGCGCAATATCGAGGAAGGATGCACAGTTGCCATCACGTGCGGAGCAAGAGTCGATTTTACGAACTCGCCGCGATGTTGCGCGATGCGAAAATCGCGGCCTAATAAGGCCTGCGCCGCCGTGGCTCCCAGACAAACAATTATTTTTGGACGCAGCGCTGCGATTTCAGCATCGAGCCACGGCCGGCACGCCGCAATTTCCGCGGCATTCGGTTTTTTGTGGATGCGACGCTTCCCGCGCGGCTCCCATTTAAAATGTTTCACGGCGTTAGTCACGTAAACTGTTTTTCGATCGATCCCGGCTTCCTCCAGTGCGGCGTCCAATAACTTTCCCGCCGGTCCGACAAACGGCTTGCCTTCGAGGTCTTCTTGATTGCCTGGCTGCTCGCCCACCAGCATGATTTTCGCAGTCGGCAACCCTTCGCCAAACACGGTCTGCGTCCCAAGTTTCCACAGATCGCAGGCCTTGCAGGTTTTGGAAGCCTCTCGCAATTCGTCCAAAGATGCATGCAAGGGAAACAAAGTTTTTTCGGAATCACGTGGAATACGTTTTGCCATGTTTCTTAGATGCAAGACGGATTCTCGCTGGCGCATATTGCGAACTTCACTGAATGCGAGCCGTTGACAACGGAAGGGAATTCGTAGAGAATTTCGACTAGGCGAAGAAAAAGCGAAGATATTGACCCTTCTCTTTCTCCTCCCCGGGCCTGTTATGGCTGTAAATCTCGCTACTTTGCGCTCCAACGTCGAACTTGCCCTGGCAGGGCGTGTCGTCGCTCCATTTTCGTATCGCGACCGCCATGCAGTTGAAACCGTTTCCACCGGCATCGCGGAAATCGATTCATTGGCGGTAGGTTTGCCGCGCGGAGCGTTGACTGAAATTTTTGGTCCAGCTTGTTCCGGCCGGACTACTCTTTTGCTCTCCGCTTTGGCCGTAAGGACTGCTCATGCAGAAGCCTGCGCGTTGATCGACGGATGCGATGCTTTCGATCCCCACTCTGCGAAAGCTGCTGGCGTAGAACTAAAACAATTGCTGTGGGTGCGCTGCCGCAACATTGAACAAACTCTGCGCGCTACAGATTTGCTTTTGCAAGGCGGCGGATTCGGTTTCATCGCGCTCGACTTGGGTGACATGCGTGCGGACATGCTACGTCACGTTCCGCTGGAATCCTGGTTTCGTTTTCGGCGCGCCGTGGAGGATACGCCTACCGTCCTCATGGTTTTGGAGCCAGAGTCCAATGCCAAAACGTGCGCCTCGCTGGTCCTGCACATGGAAGCGGAACCAGCGCGATGGGCAACCACGCTGGAAGCTCACGCCACGGATTTTTTCAGGTATCCGCCTTCCTGGCTGTTGGAAGGCTTCGGCATTCGTGCGGAATTGCTTCGTTCCCGCATGCAGCCGATTGCGACAAACAGTTTTCGAAAACCGTTCGCTTCAGCGGGCCGCTCAGAACTCTTCGAAACAAACGTCCTGCGAAGTTATCTCAGTGTTGTGCGAATGGAACCAGCACCGAAGTGAAGCGAGAATTGCAGAGAAACTTATTGCTGCTCCTGAAACCGAAATTTTATGGCTTTCGCTTCCATCCACGTTCCCAATTTCCCGGTGCAAGCCGTTGTGCGCGCGGAACCCAGCTTATGCAATAAGGCCGTCGCGCTGGTGGATGGAACTCCTCCAATCCGGAACGTAATCGTGGCCAACGAACTAGCTTTGCTAGCTGGCATCGAATTGGGCATGACGAAATCGCAAGCAGTGCAATTTCACGCCGTGGAAATTCGCAACCGTTCTCGCGTGCAGGAAAAATCGGCTCATGCAGCTTTGCTTGATCTAGGAGCCTCTGTTTCTCCACGCATGGAAGACACGGCGCCAGACACAATTATTCTGGATATTTCCGGCCTCACTTCCTTATTTGGGAGTGATGAAAATATTTACAGGCAATTGATGCAACGTGCATCCAGCATGGGTTTGCTCGTGCACGTTGCAGTTTCTTCTAATTTGGAAGTTGCTCTGCACGCCGCGCGCGGTTTTTCCGGCATTACGGTGATTCCCCCAGGTGAAGAAGCGAAATGCCTGGGCAAACTGTCTGCGCGCGCGCTTTTGCCCTCCGCCGAAATTCTGGAAACCCTGGAGCGTTGGGGTGTGCGCGACTGCGCCGCTCTGGCGGCTCTTCCCGTGCTGCAATTGTCGGAGCGATTGGGCCAGGAAGGAGTTCGCCTTCACGAGTTGGCGCGCGGCGCGTGTTTACGTTCGCTTGTGCTGGCACAGCCCGGAGTGCGCTTCGAAGAAGAAATGGCGCTGGACTTCGCCGTTGCCGAGCTCGAGCCGCTCGCGTTTCTGCTAGGCCGGTTACTCGATCAATTGTGCGCGCGGCTGGAAGCGCGTGCACTGGCAGCCTGTGCGATTCGCACGCACTTTGATTTAGAGGATTCCTTCGAAAAGGATTTCCAAGTCCTCGGCGAGAATTCTCCTCCCAAGCTCGCTCCAAAAACTTATGAAAAGGTTCTGAGTTTGCCCGTGCCTACACGAAATTCGAAAATGTTTTTGAAACTGTTGCATTTGCAATTGCAGGCGGACCCTCCGCACGCAGCCATTGTGAAAATTATTCTCTCTGCCGAGCCGGCTCGTCCGCGCGCGGCACAAGGCGGACTATTTCTTCCCAGTTGCCCGGATCCCGAAAAATTAGAGCTAACCATCGGACGATTGGCGAATCTAGTGGGCCATGCAAACGTTGGCTCGCCCGAATTGATCGACACGCATCGTCCCGGCGATTTTCGAATGGCCCGTTTCGCGCCGGCGAGCGACGAATCGACAATCCCGCAAAAGAATGCAACTGCTTTCACCCCTGGTTCTAGAGAAACTCCCCTAACTGCATTCCGCGTTTTCAGGCCGGAAATACAAGTAAATGTTGAACTGCAACAAAACGATCCCACGCGTATTTATTTTCGCGGTATGCGCGGAAATATCATTGCAGCTTCCGGGCCGTGGCGAACTTCCGGAGATTGGTGGCGGGAAGACACCTGGCAGCAGGATGAATGGGACGTCGAAGTCCGCTTTGATTCCGTGAGCGGGCAAAGCCAAAAAATCTCCAGCCCGCGCACGCAGAACGGAATTTATCGCATCTATTACGACTCGCTCCGCGCCGCCTGGTTCGCGCGCGGCCGCTACGACTGATGTATACAGAATTTCACGCTCGCTCCGCTTTCAGTTTTCTCGAAGGCGCATCTTTGCCTGAAGAATTGGCGGCGGTGTGCGCGGAATATGGGATGCAGTCGATGGCTTTGCTCGATCGCGATGGAGTTTACGGCGCTCCTCGTTTTTATCTGGCCGCAGATAAAAGTCAGATTCGCGCTCACATTGGCGCTGAAGTCACTTCCGCCGCTGGCTGGCGTTACCCCTTGCTCGTGGAATCGCGCGAAGGCTATCAGAATCTTTGCCGCTTGATCACGAAAATGAAATTGCGCGCCCCGAAAGGCAAAGGAGATGTTTCGGGCAGGGAAGTAGTCCCATACGCCCGCGGACTTGTATGCCTCTCCGGAGGTGAAGAAGGGCCTCTGGCGCATGCTTTAGCAAATGGCGGAATTGAAAGCGGAATGAAATGCGTTCAGCAGCTATGCGAACTCTTCGGCAAACAGAATGTTTATGTCGAGCTACAGAGGCATTTTCTGCGCGAAGAAGAAGCACGAAATCATGCCGCCATCGAAATTGCGGAGAAATTAGGCCTTCCGTTGCTCGCTACGAATGGTGTGCGCCATGCCGTTCCAGAGCGTCGCGAGGTGCTGGACGTCTTCACCTGCATTCGGAATCATCGCACGTTGGCTACGGCTGGCCGTCTACTGGCGCGCAATTCCGAGCTGCATATGAAAACGCCTGCGGAAATGGCGCAACTTTTCGCGGATGTTCCCGAAGCGGTCGCGAATACACAGGTGCTTTCTTCGCGTCTGCAATTCACTTTGAAAGATCTAGGTTATCGGTTTCCGAAATATCCGGTTCCCGACGGCAAACCGGAAATCCATTTTTTGCGTCAACGAGCGCACGACGGCATGGTCTCGCGCTATGGATTGAATAATGAACGTGCGCAGGCGCAAATCGGACGCGAGCTTGACTTGATCGAAAAGTTGGACTTGGCAGGCTACTTCCTTATCGTTTGGGACATCGTTCGTTTTTGTCGCGAACAGAATATTCTGGTGCAGGGGCGCGGCTCCGCTGCGAATAGCGCGGTCTGTTACGCGCTGGGCATCACCGCCGTCGACCCCGTAAGAATGGACCTTCTCTTCGAGCGGTTTCTTTCTGAAGAGCGCGGAGAATGGCCGGACATCGATCTCGATCTTCCCAGCGGAGACCAGCGCGAACGCGCGATTCAATATGTATACGAACGCTATGGAAAATTGGGCGCAGCCATGACCGCCAACGTGATCACCTATCGCGGCCGCTCCGCCGCGCGTGAAATCGGCAAGGCGTTATCTTTTAATCCTGAAACTTTGAGCCGTTTGACCAGCCTAGTAAGCGCGTGGGAATACAAGGATGCAAATGACACTCTGGCGCGGCAATTTCGTGACGCCGGATTCGACATGCAGCATCCGCAAATCCGTAAATTCTTCGAACTTTGCCTGCAATTTCAAGATTTGCCGCGCCATCTCGGCCAGCATTCCGGAGGCTTGGTGGTGTGCCAGGATCAATTGGATTCGATCGTTCCTCTGGAACCGGCCAGCATGCCCGGCCGCGTCGTCGTGCAGTGGGACAAAGATGATTGTGCCGACATGAAAATTGTGAAAGTGGATCTTCTGGGTCTGGGAATGATGGCCGTCTTGGAAGATTGCCTTCAAATCATCCAGAAAGATTACGGCGAAGAAATAGATTTAGGAAGGTTGCCCGCAAACGATCCGGTAGTTTACGACACGCTGCAAAAAGCGGACACCATCGGAATGTTCCAGGTGGAAAGTCATGCGCAAATGGCTTGTCTGCCGCGCCTGCGGCCCGAATGTTTTTACGACATCGTCGTGCAGGTAGCCATCATCCGGCCCGGACCAATCGTTGGAAAAATGGTCAATCCTTTTTTGAAACGTCGCCAGGGCCGCGAGGCGGTCGATTATCTTCATCCTTCACTCAAACCGGTGCTTGACCGCACTCTGGGTGTGCCTTTATTTCAAGAACAGCTGTTGCGCATGGCCATGATCGCCGCCGGATTCAGCGGTGGGGAAGCAGAGGAATTACGCCGCGCATTCGGATTTAAACGCTCCGAACGAAGAATGAAAGAAATAGAGAAAAAGCTTCGCTCAGGAATGGATAGGAATGAAATCTCATCCGAGGCCCAGGAAAAGATTATTTTGGCCATCACTTCTTTTGCTTTATATGGATTTCCTGAATCCCACGCCGCAAGTTTCGCGCTGCTTGCCTATGCCAGCGCTTTTTTGAAATGCCGTTACCTGGCTGCTTTCACCGCTGCCATTTTGAATAACCAGCCCATGGGGTTCTATCAGCCCGACACGCTGGTACGCGACGCACAGCGCCACGGCCTGAAAGTGAAACCTATCGATGTGACCTGCTCGAACTGGCTTTGCCAGCTTGAAAAAAGTGGCCAGACTTTTTGCGTGCGCCTGGGGATGCGCTTTGTGAAAGGCTTGCGAGGTGATGTAGCTTTGAAAATTGTAAGTGAGCGTGCCATTCGCCCATTTTCCTCCATCCACGATTTAAAGCTTCGCGTCCCCATGATTCAGAAAACGGAACTTGCAACCCTCGCGGAAATCGGCGCGTTGAATTTTATTGGCGCAAAGAAAGTCCATCGCCGCGATGCCTTGTGGCAAATCGAACGTGCCTCTAGGCGCCCAGGCCCGTTGCTGGAAAATGTGGAAGAAAAGGGAATGGAAATAAAAGGCAAAACCGTAGAACTGGAAGCCGCTCAGGCTCCCTCCGCAATACTTTCTCCTCTGGCGGCGATGACCGGGGAAGAAAGATTAGTCGCAGATTTTCGCGGCACAGGCTTGACCGTTGGACTTCACCCCATGGGCCACCATCGCGCTGAAATGAAGAGAAGGGGCGTGCGATCAGCCATGGAGCTTCTAAATCTTCCGAACGGCATGCACGTTCGAATTGCCGGAGGAGTGATCACGCGCCAGCGTCCCGGAACAGCGAAAGGTTTTGTGTTTATTAGCCTAGAAGATGAAACAGGAATCTCGAATGCAATCGTCACACCGCAATTATTCGAGAGCAATCATGTGGTGATCGTTCATCAGCAATTTTTAATGATTGAAGGAGAACTGCAGAACCAGGATGGAGTAATTTCGGTGAAAGCGGAAAGGATTGAACCGCTGCGAATCACGCGGGCCGAAACAACTTCACACGATTTTCACTAAGCTCGACGAAAAATTGGAGAAACGCTAGTTTACCCGCGGTTCATCCGTACCCAGAACCGATTGGATAGTATCCAGCAGATTTTTCATGGGCGCCGACTTCACAGCATGCGCCTGAACGCCAATACGCGCGATCTCATCCTTCATTTGCTGTGATTCATGCATGGTGAAAATAACGATTTTGGCGCTCGGATCCGCCGCGCGAATCAACCGAGCGGCATCCAATCCACCCATCACCGGCATACTAATGTCCAGGATGATCAAATCAGGTTTCAGTTCCGTGGCTTTTGCAACAGCCTCTTTGCCGTTTATTACGTCGGCGCATACTTCCCAACCGGCTGCTGACAGAGCCGCGCGCAAACCTCGCCGCACTGCTTCATGGTCATCAGCAATCAAAATTCTCATTGGTTTCTTTCGACCGGAAGCGCGAGCATCGCTTTCCCCTGAAGAGTCGAGCGCAGTACAGAAAAGGGGAGAAGAACCATTGGTCTTGGGGTCCAAGATAAGTGCCGAACGTCGAACCATATTTTCTCCAACAGACGAGAAGATATTCTACCAACGCCGTACCTATTAATCCGAGGGTTCAAAATAGCAGAAGAAACGCGAGGAATGCAAAGTAAAACGAGCTATCCGGCTATGTTTAGATCAATACATACTACACATACTACAAAACTTGAAAAGGTTCAGCCTTGCGGGGTGTCCTTAATGCAACGGATGGAAGTATCGGTGTCTCCGGCTCGTCAGGCTTACCGTTAAACGATGTGTCCATCCAAAGAGCGCTGAATCCCTGACAACGGCAGGCGTGAGTGGCAGCTCCGCGTTGCTCAAGCCAGATTTCAAAAGCGAAAATCGAGCATGGATAAAAGCCTGACGAAGTCCTTCCGCAATTAATAGGCAAACCACGATAGCGAATAAAAGACCGAGATATCCGACGACAAAAATTAAAAACGCGGCAGCAACTTGTAGAGCCGAGTTATAAGTGCTGAGAATATTCATTTTCGTCTCCGCTCAAAAGCTGCTGCCGCCATTTAGGTCCACTAAATTCCACTACTGCGATTACGCGCCAGCCTTCTTGCTTTTGTCAGTGTTTTTCGATTTCCGCGGCGCGTCGTCTTCGTCATCCTGCGCCGGAATGCGTCCTGTGGTACGGTCCGGCTCAATCCTGCGGTCGGTCGGCGAAGAGGGGCTCGGACTATCAATAGGAGTGAGACCCGGCCCGCTGCTGGAATCTTCCGGACGGCGTATGCCCATTGGAGCTGCTCCTTTTAGCGTTTATAAACCTCGAGAAGCGATCGCTTGAATGCCCAGTATCGAAGAAGTTAAAGTCGCGGTCTATCCGGCAAACGCTGTACTTATGAAAACCAAGCTTCGTAGGGAAAAATCAGCTTGATGCAATTACTGAGTGACTGCTTCGGCCAGCGAAGGTACCTGGTTAATGGCTTCCGACAGGCTACTGACGATCATATCTGCCTCAACGATTCCCAAACGCGTTCGCATTACTTCTAGATTTCCCGCAAATCCCCACAAACTGATGCCGATTCTCGATTTCGGGAACCGCACGCGTAGTTTCTTGTAGAGCCGGCGCGTATTGTAAACACTGTAAGGCGGCAGAGCAGAAACATAAATCACTTCGCAATGCTGTTCGGAGGCCTCTTCCATCATATCTTCCACTGACGCCGGGACAATTACTTGCGCGTTGTACCCCGCTCGATTAGACAAGTGGCCGAGCATCATGCCCATGATTTCATCTCCCTCGTCGCGAGCCGGAATACAAGTAATCGCGCAACCGTTTCCGTTCGTCTTCTTCGCATGCGGCGCAGCGAGCCTGGAATCCTCTGTCGTCGCTTCCTCGATTTCCTGGGAATCGGTGTCAGTAACTGGTTTAAGCGTGAGCTCCTCGATGATTTCCTTCAATGTTTGAAATACGAATTGCTCGCGCGCGTCACCCAATCCCACCTCTGCTCGATCCTTCTCGATAAAGATCAATACGGGCGTGATAACAGCTTCATACAGTTTTTCGATTGAGCCTTCCTTTAGAAAGGCCTCTACAACTTGCCGAGCTCCTTCGGCGTCCACGCGACGCAGCCGTTGATAGAGCCGTACCTCCGTTCCGAGAACACGCTGGTCCCCCAGCAGCACGCTTAGGAATTCCCACTGCGGTATGTAACGGCCAATCACTACGATGCATACTGTTAAGGGCGTCGAAAGCAGCAAGCCAACCGGACCCCACAAAGCAGCCCAAAAAATGGCCGCCACTAAAATCGCCAGGGACGAAACTCCCGTCTGAGCCGCATACAACAGTGGTTCGATCACATAGGACGTGAGAATCTCAATCACCACGAATGATCCGAACGCCAACAGAGGCTTCAACCAGCCGTCAAAAACTGCGAGCGATAACAAAATTGGCATTGCTGCGCCCGCCAGAGTTCCCAAATACGGCACGAATCTTAAAAGCCCAGCAAGCACTCCCCATAGAAACGCGTTAGGGACACGGATAAAATAAAGAGCCGTTCCGAAGAGTGCGCCGTAGCCGAGATTCATCACGAATTGAAGGAATAAATACCGCCCCACTCGCTTGGTGGCCTCATCAAACGCCTGCGTGGTGACGTGAAATCTGCTAAGCCCAGCTAGCGTAAACAACCGGTTTCGAAGATCGTCCCTGCGCAGAAGAATAAACGCGGTAAACACCATCACAATTCCAAGTGTCGCCATCGGGCCCAGGAAGGGACCCAGCAAAGCGCGAACCGAAGCGATCGGGCTGTTCTGCTGAACAACTTCTACCGGAACAGGGTGGGCGATACTCCCGCCGGGAAGCAAAGAACGCTTGCTCCGCGGATTTTGGTCGGCTCCCTCGTCTGGCGAGGGTGTCTCGATCGTCGACGATAATTCTTTTCCCAGTTCTTTTACTGTAGCTTCCGCCTTACCGATTCCATTGTCTTTTACTCCACGAAAACTCTCGATTTTCCTCGAAATGGTAGTCTTGTAGTTTGGAATTTGAGTGGCCAAACCAATCGCTTGGTTGAAGACCAGATAACCTAGACCCCCTAAAAGTCCAGCGACGAGCAGCACAACCACGATTACCGGACCGGTTCTGCCAAGACGTGCCCTTTCCAGAAGGTTAACGAGTGGCGCCAGAAGGAAGGCGAGCAGAACGGCCAGCGCGATAGGAACTAAGACTGACCTGGCAAAATAAAGCGCGGCCACGGTTATCACTGCCGTTACAAACGGAGGAAAGTTCGACGGATCTCGGGCTGTTCTGCTTGGCATAGTAGTGACTGAAAACTCAAAAGCGAAGTTACATTTTCTCCGCTCGCCATTCCTTCCAATCCTTGGATACCATTCGCGCCATTTCCTTAGCGCCCACTCTAAGCCAGTTCGCGCGCCGGTCTCGCAGATCTTTTTGAATCAGTTTCACTGAGCGTTTCGATCCTAGATGTACGTTCGCTGCTTCCCAGCCCATTTTATTCAGCATGCGGTCTTCCTCCCGTTTTTTGGGTAGCGTTTCAATTTCTACGGGAGAAGAATCGGGCGATAGTCTGCTCACACGCCAGTTCTGCTGCGCCCGCACATACGGATCTTGGCAGCGAACAGAAATTTCCATTATTCGCGGGTAGTAAATAGTGTTTTGGTTTTTTCCCTGGTTTGCCCACGCGCAAGCCGACGCGACCAAAGTTTTAGCTTCCAGCGCAATTTTCCCGCCTTCCCAATCGGCGATGGCCACCATGCGCGGATGTCCCAAGCTGCCGGTCCCGGCTGTCCGCTTCACTACGCGATAGGGAAGATTCGGAACAGGAAACAGTTCCTTCCACATTTTTCTGGGCGTCGCGGGTACGGGATTTCGCAGAGCAGGATTGCTCTCCAGCTTCTTCCAGAAAGAAGGCGGATTATCCAACCGGCTTAGCGCAACCGGGGCAAACCACGCGTTCTGATCCTCCAACACTACCGGAGTGCCGCCTTCTTTCAGAGAGTCCCTATACCCTTCCAGGATTGCATCACATGAACTTTTCGTATCGGTTTGAAGATGACCGAGGGAATAAGCCAGGCGCGCGCTGGTCGCTAGCCGAACCAAGTCGTTTGTGTACGGAAGAAAATAAGCTTCATCGAAGTCGTCGATTCCCCAAACGAGTCTGCCGAACTTGTCTCGCCAAGTTCCAAAACTATTTACATGCAAATCGCCGACAGCCAACACCGATGGCGCGGAGGACAGCTCCTTGCAATGCTTCGGCCACAACCGAGCCCAGCGATAGAACGTTCCGCGAAAAAATCGGAATTCATCTTCAGCCATTAATTCGTGTTTTTGATGGAGCTCTGCTTCGACCACGGGAATTCTGGCTCGAAGCCAGCCTTCGAAGCTCGTGGTAGCTTTGAAAATATTCATTGGAATGAGCGTTTCTATCGACTATTCAGAATCTTGACGAGGCCACGGCGATGCACATCGGCCGGGAAAAGCCATTCAAAGCTTAACTTGCTTTGCGCCGAGTCCGTTTTTCGTGAGCCGAAGTTTCTCGAGTCGCACGTAGAGGAGCTTTCCGGCCTTCCGCGGTTCTCTCCAGGCTTTTCTTTAGCGCCGCCATCATGTCAATTACTGGCGCGCGTTCCGGACGAGGAGTGGCCGCAATCTCACGACCCTTCTGTTTCGCCTCGATAAGAGCTTTAAGCCTGGTTTCAAATTCATCGTGATATTTCTTCAGATTAAAATGCTCGGACAGATTGTCCACCAGTTGTTCGGCAAGTTTTACCTCCTGAGGTGACAGCTTCACGTTTTCGATTTTTCCGTATCCCGGCGCTTCGCGGATTTCGTTTGCGAAGTACATGCTGTGCAGCGCAATTCCATGGTCGTAGGGCCGCAGGAAAACGGTGTACTCGCGCTGATGCATGGTGATCTTGGCGATGGCCACACGGTCCTTGTCTTCCATGGTCCTCAACAGCAGCGCATATGCTTTTTTGCCTTCGCCCTCCGGCACCACAAAGTATGACGAATCGAAAAATAGCGGATCGATCTCCGACTCATTCACAAACGCCAGAATTTCCATCGAGCGCGCAGATTCCGGAGTTATCTTCTTGATTTCTTCCGGATCGATCACCACATACTTTCCGTCCTCGTATTCGTAACCTTTCACCACTTCCGAGCGTTCCACGATTCGGTTGCACGTCGGGCAAAAAAGAGGTTGGCGCAGCCTGGTCTTGCAAACTTTATGCAACTGGTGGAGTCCTATCCGAGAACTGCGCGCGGCCGGGAACAATTTGACGGGAATCGAAATCAATCCGAAGGTAATGAAACCTTTCCAAGCGGACGATGCCATAGGCTTTCAGCCCTCCAGTGCAATTTATCCGTATACAGACTTCGCGGCAGGAAGGCCATCGGGCGAAGCCTGTAGCCGTCAGTAGAATACGTTGTACTTAAGAATTCAAGTTTTTGCTGTTGAGTCCCCAGCCTATAATCGGCCCGATGTCGCTCAAGGAATACAAACGCAAACGACGCTTCGATTCCACGCCGGAGCCTGCTGGCCGGCGCCCGTCATATCGCGGATCTGATTTTGTCGTTCAAGAACATCACGCGCGCCGCCTTCACTACGATTTCCGCCTGGAAGTAAATGGCGTGATGAAATCCTGGGCCGTGCCCAAAGGCCCATCGATGAATCCCGGTGATAAACGCCTCGCAATTCAAACCGAAGATCATCCACTCGAATACGCCAAGTTTCAGGGCGAAATACCGCAGGGCAATTATGGCGCCGGCGATGTGATCATATGGGACAACGGCACCTTCGAAGTGGAAGGAAATCTCTCGGCGCAACAGCAGCTCGATCGCGGCGAGCTGAAGTTCATTTTGCACGGTAAAAAACTCACCGGAAGTTTTGTGTTGGTCAAAATCCGCAGCCGGGAACCCGGAAAACAAGAATGGCTGCTGATTAAGCATCGCGATTCATCCTCCAGCGACACCTGGAATATCCAAGAACATGCCGGCTCGGTCCTCCCAGAAACCAAAGGCCCCAAGAAGAAATGGATTTCCAATCGCCTGGCAAGCAGGGGAAAAACCAAAATTGTTGTGAAGAAGGCCGATTTGGATTTTCCGCCGGCCGCGAAGCGTGCGCCGATGCCGTACTGGATACAACCGGCCCTCGCATCCTTGGCCGGTCGGCCATTTTCCGATCCTGCGTGGCTCTTCGAAATCAAATGGGATGGAGCGCGGATACTCGCTCGCATTCAAAACGGCAAAGTGCGTCTTTGGTCCCGTTCTCAGCGCGATGTTACCGACGAATATCCGGATATCTCCGCCGTGGTGCCAAGTGCCGCGGGAGGGCATGACGTTTGGCTGGACGGCGAGATTGTGGCACTGGATAAAGAAGGTCGCAGCGATTTCCAAACTCTTCAACAACGGTTTTCCAACATCAAACCTAGCGCTGAACTGATGCGCCAAATCCCAGTCGTCTATTACTGCTTCGACCTTCTCTATTGTGATGGCTACGATCTGCGTCGAGTCCCTCTTCTGGAACGCAAAACCCTGCTGAAACAGATTCTCCGGCAAGACGCCATCGTCCGTTTTTCAGACCATGAAATGGAGAAGGGCAAAGAACTTTACGATTTGGCTCTCGAGAAGCAACTCGAAGGAATCTTGGGGAAGAGAATCGACAGTATTTATCCAGAAGGGCGCACTACTTCATGGCTGAAATTCAAAGTAATTCGCGAACTGGACGCGGTCGTCGGCGGATGGACCGAACCTCGCGGAACACGCGAGCATTTCGGCGCGCTTCTGTTGGGCCTCTATGACGGCAAAAAACTTGAATTTATTTGCGGTGCCGGAAGCGGATTTTCCGACGCTCTTCAAGAGCGGGTTGCAGCCCAGTTGGAAGCCCTGCGGGTCGAGAAATGTCCGTTCGCAACCAAGCCGGTTACTCGCGAAAAAGCTCATTGGGTAAAGCCCGAGGTCGTCGCACGAGTGAAGTATGGCGGTTGGACCGAAGGCCGGCACCTCCGCCAACCCACATTTCTGGGATTCCAGGAAGACCACGACCCAAAAGAATGCACCTTTGAAAAGGAAACGGAAGAGGTCAAAGCCAGCCGTGCAAAGAAAGAGCCAAGTTCCAGTGAGCCTCCCGAAACGGGGGAAAACCCCACACCAAAAAAACTGGTTCCAACCGGGTCTCCCGCTCAAGGCGTTACTCTGAAAACAGATAAAGAGCTCGCTGAAGAACTTGATCGTGGTTCGCAATCGGAAGTTTTCGTCGAAATCGACGGAGTGTCCCTTCGCCTCAGCAACCTTAATAAGGTGTATTTTCCGTCTGACGGTTACACCAAAAGAAATTTGTTGGCATATTATTTTTTTATTTCGCCTTTCCTTCAACCTTTTCTGAAAGACAGACCTCTGGTCTTGCGGCGTTATCCAAACGGAATCAAAGGCCAGGCCTTTTTTCAAAAGGATGCAGGCAAAGACGCTCCGGAATGGATTAAAACCGCCACCATTCGGTCAGAAAGCAAATCGAAGCCCATTCAATATTTTCTGGCCAATGATCGAGCCAGTCTGCTGTATCTGACTAATCTCGGATGCATCGACCACAACCCGTGGTCATCCCGCTTCGATGATCCAGAGCATCCCGACTATATTTTTTTTGATTTGGACCCCACGGAGGGAACTTCTTTCACCACGGTGGTCAAGCTCGCGAAAATGCTAACCGCGAAGCTGGAAGAGATAGGCATGAAGGTTTTCTTGAAAACCTCCGGCGCCACCGGACTTCACATCTTCCTTCCCATTGAACGCCTCTACACTTATGAGCAGGTTCGGCAATTCGTTTCGACGATCGCTTCGCTCACCATGCAGCAACATCCGGGGATAATTACTTTGGATCGAACCGTCGGTCGCCGACCCAAGGGAAGCATCTACATCGATGCGCATCAAAATTCCGAAGCGCAGTCGCTAGCCTCGGTCTATTCTGTCCGCGCTTTTCCTCACGCACCGATATCGACGCCGATTCTAGCCGCCGAGCTGAGCCCAAAGCTTCGTCCGGAAACTTGGAATTTATCCTCGATACGCCGTCGCATCGACGAAAAAGGTAATCTCTGGTCTAAATTCTGGAAATCCAGACAAAAGCTCGAGCCCGCGGTTGAGCGCCTGGAAAAGAATCTCAAGTAAAGCGATGCGCGGCGGCAATAGCTAGATAGACACTCTACCGGAAGTACTCCTCTCTCCTACAGCGTTACCTTTATTGTGCCCATCCCTTGGACAGGCTTAACCTTTCAGGTCAACGCTCGCGTTGCCGGTGGCGAAGTGCGCAAGACCATTCTAGAAAGTACGGTAAACATTCGCGCCACAGGGGGAAGCTTACTTGTTGCTGATGATCTTGGTAGTTGTGCTGCTGCTTGCTCTTTTCGGAAGCCTGCCCAGCTGGCCACACAGTAGAAACTGGGGATATTACCCCAGCGGTGGAATAGGTCTCATCCTGCTTATTCTTTTAATTCTGTTGCTCATGGGCAGGCTTTGAAGCGTCAGGAAATCTGAGTGCCACTTACAATTTTGTTTGTTGATGATGAGAAGATGGTGCGTTCTGCGCTTCAAGACTTCTCAGTGCCCGTTCGGAATACAAGGTTGTGGGGAAGCAACGGATGGTCGCGACGCCGTATCGAAGGATCGCGATTTGAAGCCTGATGTCATCATCACGGACGTCACCATGCCCGAAATGAATGGCCTGCAAGCAACGCCTGAAATCAAGAAGGAAAATCCGTCAATTGAGATATTGATTTTCACCCAGCATGATTCCAATCAAATCGTGCGGGAAGCCCAAAAAGCCGGCGGCAGCGGTTACCTGTTGAACTCGCAAGCTCATTGGTTGGCCGCAGCGGTGGACGTCATAAGTCAGCACAAGCCCTTCTTTCAGAGTAAGCAGCTTTAATATCTCAGCGCGATCTGGAGGAACTACGAGGATGGCCGCTATTTGGAGTGTGCCGATTTTGTTACTAGGAGTTCTTTCCCTGCGTGCGCCTGGCCAGCAACCCAACAACACACCCATGTCTTTCACCGGCGAAATCATGGATAACGAGTGCGCTGCCGCAGGATCTCATACCGATATGATGCAGAAAGAAGGATTCAAAACTGCGAAAGATTGCGCGCTGGGTTGCGTGAAGGCTGGAGGGCAATTCGTCCTTTTTGGTTTGAACAAGACTACCTATCAGCTCGACGATCAAGAGAAGCCTGTCGATTACGCGGGCCAGAAGGTCACCATTATCGGCACGTACGATGGCGCGACAAAGACAATTCACGTTCAGTCCATACAAGCGGTTCCATAGAGGTCGAACTTCAAGAATTTTTCCGGGTCACTTCTCACCAAATGCCAACTTCTATTTCTCGCTATACCGCGTACTTTTGAGTGCGCCAAGAAGATAAAGACGCGTTAACTCCGTCGTCTGCCACGATTTGTCTAATCCTTGATTCGAAAGAAGCTACAGGAACACCCGCTCTGAAGTACAGGATGCCGCCGATAGACCCCCAGCTCGAATTTGATTATTTTGTACGGGCATTCGGGCGTTGTCCTTCGGGGGATTTGCTTCGTAATGGATCTAATAAGCTACTTATATTCAATCATTTAAATACTGAATTGAGGTGATTCGTGCACGGCAATACTAAAGAAGTCAGCAAGACTCAGGCGCCTTCGAAATGGGGAGATGCAAACTCTCAATATTTGGATGACGAGCTTCATCTGGTGAAGCGCGCGCAGTCAGGCGACAAGAACGCTTTCGCCAGTTTGATCCAGCCTTATATCCGCAAGGCCTATCACGTTGCGTTGAAAATCACGCGCAATCGAGAAGACGCGGAAGACGCATCGCAACAGAGCCTGCTCAATGCTTACGCCCACATTCATCAATTCCGTGGACAGTCTCGGTTCTCGAGCTGGCTCATGCGCATCGCCATGAACGAAGCGCTGATAAAAGTGCGCAAGCGCCGATCTGAGGATCACTACCTGACCTACGACAATAGCAACGGCGATGAGCCGAGTCCGGTGCAGATGTTGAGTGCGGGCGACGCCTACCATCCCGAGAAGCTCTACTCAAAAGCAGAAGATCATCGTGCTCTCCGCGAAGCAATCAATGGGCTGGGAAGCGGTTCGCGGCTTGTAGTGTGGCTCTTGGGCATGCAGGAGTGGCAAGCAAAAGAGGCTGCCTCGGTTTTGAAACTGTCTCAATCCGCAGTGAAGACCAGGTTTTCGCGCGCGCGACAACAACTGCGGGAATGCCTGGCGGAGCGGATGTAAACGATATTCGTTGATTCAATTTCGGAGGACAAAATTTATGTGCACTCCCGCAATCTCTGCTAAATCAAATTCGCGCCACCGTAACGCGTCGGAATACTCAGTATTTACCCGCGCCGGCAGTGAGTTTGAGTGTCTACGCGGGTTCCGATCCACTGACACCTTATTTGCAGAGCCGATTCAATCTTTCACTACCCGGGTGGTTGCAGATGACTGGTGCAGCGATGTTAGAAGAAGTCAGGCTGTGCGTTCTTCCCGGCACAACCTCCGCGAAGGGGAAGCTAACCCTGCAATTCTCTGACACAAGATGAAGTCCAGCCAGCAGTTCTCCACGCACGCTTTCCCGTTGATGGCGCGGTCCGCGGCGTGCCGCTGGATTTTGTTCATCTTATGCGCGATACGCAGCCAATTAAATCCCATGCCTGCAAAGTTTTTCGCGAGCCCTTCGGCACTTGACTGTGCGCCGATTACGGAATTAAATGCCAAGTGATGAAGCACCCAGCTAGCAAACTTTTGGATGCATGGGCCCGTTGATGTTTTTCAAATCCAGGACGGTCGGAGACCAACATGAAAACACTTCGTATTTTGATCGCAGATGACCACGATCTAATGCGACGTGGAGTGAAGGCCCTGCTTCAATCTCACGCCGGTTGGGAAATAGTCGGCGAAGCGCATACCGGCCGCGAAGCCGTGTCAAAAGCAGAAGAGTTGAAGCCGGACGTTGTGATTCTCGACATCAGCATGCCGGATCTCAACGGCGTCGACGCTGCCAAGAGAATCCGAAAAGCTTCGCCGGATACTGAGGTTCTTATCCTGTCCGTGCATTATTCGGACCAGCTCATTCGGGACATCCTGGAAGCCGGTGTCCGCGGCTACATCGTGAAGTCCGATTCGGATCGCGATCTGGTAATCGCCGTGGAAACTCTCGCGAATCACAAGCCCTTTTTCACGCCGCGCGCGACCGAAGTGATGCTTACAAATTTTAACGAGGGAAAGACGAAAGCCGATCTCCCCGAGACTATGCGCGACCGTCTTACCTCTCGCGAGCGGGAAATTGTCCAACTCTTGGCCGAAGGCAAAAGCAGCAAGGAAGTTGCCTCTTCTTTGAACATCAGCGTGAAAACTGCTGAGACTCATCGAGCCAATATCATGCGCAAACTTCAATTGCATACCGTCAGCGAATTGGTTCGCTACGCCGTCAGAAATCAAATTATCGAGCCTTAGCACTTCCGAATTTGGGTTCGCCGGTCGTTTTTCGGGCTGCGGCAGCAGAAAATCCGCGCGATCATCGAGATTTCCCGGCTTTCCGCTCTTCTACAGGAAATTCCCTAGATGTCTAACGAATTGTCTGTATTGATGGAACTCCTTAACTGGCCGACAATTAGTTCGCTAAATTACTGTGGATTCTGTGTTTACAAGCCACCACTGAGGAAAGGAATCCTGATATGAAGGTACCCGCCATCAACGAAAAAATTGCAGAGGTTGTCCATTCGGAGGCTAGGGAATTTTACAAACCTGACGCTACAGTGTTAGTTGTAACCAACGACACAGAAATCCGCAGAGATATGTCCGAGCTTCTCGAATCGTTTCCGGTGAAGACTTTATGGGTTCGAGGCATGGAAGAAGTAAAGAAGACTTTATCTCGAGAGAAGGTCAGCCTTTGTCTGTGTGGTTTCTGGCTTCTGGATGGTACTTACCGCGACGTCGTGAGGTTTTTGCGATTGCAACGCGCGGAAATTCCCGCGGTCATCGTCTGCGCTCCTTCCTGTCCGAACGACTACAGAGATTATCTGGCAGCATTGAATATCAGCGCATTCGATTTTATTTGCCATCCATACAGAATGTCGGACATGGAAAAAATCCTGCACTCTGCCGCGGGTGTTCCGTTAAGGCCCCCCTCGCCTGTCCCTCCCCTGGTGGCGCCGGGAGCTGCTGGATTACGAAAAGCTAGTTGATCTGGCGCTCATCGGTTTGCCGGTGCTTGGTCTGAAAAATTTGCTTATCTCGTATTCTCATTCCCGCGTTCACATCTTGCGTTGTATTCTAGTGCGTTAGCATCGCATCCCTGAGTCGCTCTTTCATCAGCTCTCTAGGTAAACAATGGCCAGCGTCCCCCACACCCAAACGATCGTCGCTGAAGTCCACGAGCCGATTCGTGCGGAGCTTTTCAGCGTAGAACGTTTGGAGCAGCATGCGGAAAGCCTGGCCGCTGCTCAAACTGTCACCACGGACTCCGATAGCGGCCGCCCGCTGATCCCGCGCGTGGCGGAGAACGGCCGTGTGTTGCTCGAATATTACCGCGCCACCGCCAAAGCAGTTCAGCAGGAACTCACCATCACCCCCGCGGCGGAATGGCTGGTTGACAACTTCTACATCGTGGAAGAGCAACTCCGCGAAATTCGTGACGACCTCCCGGTCGGCTTTTATAAAAAATTGCCGAAGTTAGCCTCTGGGCACTTGGAAGGTTATCCGCGTGTCTTCGGTGTGGCCTGGGCTTATGTGGCGCATACCGATAGCCGCTTCGATCCGGAAGTGTTGCGCGCCTTCGTCACCGCCTATCAACGCGTGCAACCCCTCACCATTGGTGAATTATGGGCCGTTGCCATCACCCTCCGTATCGTGCTCGTAGAAAATTTGCGCAGGATCGCGGAACGTCTGGTTTTGAGTCGCCGCGCCCGCGAAGAAGCCGATTTGCTTGCTGACAGTCTGCTAGGAACGGGCGGCCAAGCCACCATCTCTCCTGCCACTGTTTTGCGAGGTTTTGAAAAGAAGCCTCTCGAAAGGGCTTTCGCCGTTCAACTCGTGCAGCGATTGCGCGACTTGGATCCGAAAGTGGGCCCTATCCTCGTCTGGCTCGACGAGCGTCTCGCCGCGCAAGGCACCACCGCAGACGAAATTGTTCGTGCCGAGCACCAGCAGCAAGCCGCGATGACGGTTACTGTCCGCAACATCATCACCAGCATGCGGCTGACCTCTGAATTCGATTGGCAGTTTTTTTTCGAAAGCGTCAGCCTGGTGGACCAGGTTTTGCGGGCCGGAAGCAATTTTGCAGAAATGGATTTCACCACCCGCGATTATTATCGTCACGCCATCGAAGACCTTTCGCGTGGATCGAAATACTCCGAAATTGAAGTTGCGGAGCGCGCCGTACACCACGCCAAGCGTGGTCGAGCGGAGAAAATCGATGGCCAGCCTGCCGACGACCGTCGCTCTGACCCCGGCCACTATCTGATATCGCGGGGACGCTGGGAATTTGAACGCGAGCTCGACTTCCATGTTCCGTGGCGGCGCGGCCTTCTCCGCCTTTACGTGCGGGCTGCAGTTCCCGGTTATTTGGGGACCATCGCACTACTGACCGCCATCATTTTGACTTTCCCGCTTCATCACGCTCACCGTCTCGGTTTACATACCGGCTATCTAGTGTTGTTGGGCTTGCTTGCATCCATTCCCGCATCGGATTTGGCCATCGCACTCGTCAATCGCACAGTAACCGATTTGCTTGGACCGCGTACCCTGGCCCGTCTGGAATTCAAAGAAGGTGTCCCCACCGAGCTGCGCACTGTCGTGGCTGTTCCGACTCTGCTCACTTCAGGGCAGGGAATCAAAGAGCAAGTCGAACACCTGGAAGTCCATTACCTGGCGAATCCCGATGGTGACTTGCGCTTCGCTTTACTTTCCGACTGGGTTGACGCTCCCACCGAAAGCCTGCAGGGTGACGATCAACTGTTAGCTGTCGCGGTTGATGCCATCGCAAGTTTAAACGCCAGTCATGGTCCGCCGCCCGGCGGAGGTGATCGCTTTTTCTTGTTCCACCGTAAACGTGTGTGGAATGAGTCGGAGCAAAAATGGATGGGATGGGAGCGCAAGCGCGGAAAACTCCACGAATTCAACCAGCTTCTTCGCGGCTCAACGAACACCACTTTCATGCCGCTCGGGGCGCGCCCGCCGGAAATGATTCCGCGTGTGCGTTACGTAATTACGCTGGACGCGGACACCCGCCTGCCTCGCGGCACCGCAGGACGCCTAGTAGGAACCATGGCCCATCCGCTCAATCGTCCGAAATTCGACCCTGAAGTGGGCCGCGTTGTGGATGGTTACGCGATCGTTCAACCCAGAATCACTCCTTCGCTCACTACCGATCGCGAAGGTTCGCTCTTCCAGAAAATCTTTGCCGGTCCCAGCGGCATCGATCCTTACGCCTCGGCCGTGTCAGACGTATACCAGGATCTCTTTCGCGAAGGCTCCTACACCGGCAAAGGAATTTACGATCTCGATGCGTTTGAGACTTCACTGGCAGGCAAAGTAAAAGAGAACACCCTGCTCAGCCACGATCTCTTTGAAGGCATCTTCGCTCGCACTGCTTTGGCTAGTGACATTGAGCTGTTCGATGAATTTCCTTCGCACTATGAAGCCGCCGCCCTCCGCCAGAGTCGCTGGGCGCGCGGAGACTGGCAGCTTCTTCCCTGGATTTTCGGACACGACGGTTTATCCAAAGAAGAAAGCCAGAAGGTAAAGATTCCGGCGATCAGCCGCTGGAAGATGCTCGACAATTTGCGCCGCACTCTTTCCGCGCCTTGCATGTTCCTTACGTTGGTCGTTGGTTGGTTAGTCCCCGGAATATCTCCATGGATGTGGACCCGCTTCATCCTCGCGACGCTAGCAATTCCTTCGTTGATCCCTTTCCTCACCGGCCTGAGTCCGCGCATCGGCGGAATTTCGAAACGCAGCCACATTCGCGGGGTGCTTTCGGATCTGACGTTGGGATTGGAACAAATCGCCTTGACCGTGATCTTGCTCGCCTACCAGGCATGGTTGATGTCTGACGCGATCCTGCGCACGCTGGCCCGCATTCTCGTAACGCGAAAAAATTTGCTGCAATGGATTACCGCGGCGCAGGCCAAGTCCGCAGTCGATCTGGATATTTTCGGCGTCTACAAAAGAATGATCTCCAGTGTCGTCCTGGCTTTGGCGGCGCTGCTCGCCGTTATATTCGTCAGGCACAACGCGTTGCCTGCCGCGATCCCTTTTGTTGCTTTGTGGGTTGCGGCGCCCGCTGTCGCTCGCTGGATCAGCCTTCCTCCCAGCCTCCCGGAAATAGAAACGCTGACGTCCAAAGACGCGAAGACTCTGCGATTGACTTCGCGTTCCACCTGGCGATTCTTCGAAGAATTTGTCACTCCCGAGGAAAATTTCCTTCCTCCGGATAATTTTCAGGAAGATCCCAAGCCAGTGGTGGCCCATCGGACTTCGCCCACGAACATCGGGCTCTATTTACTTACAACGCTTGCTGCGCGCGATTTTGGCTGGATTGGAACCACGGGCGTGGTCGAACGGCTCGCAGCCACCTTTCAGACCATGAATAAGTTGGAACAGTTTCGCGGTCATTTTTATAACTGGTACGACACGCGAGACCTCCATCCTCTCGATCCAAAATACGTATCCTCCGTGGATAGTGGAAATATCGCCGGTCATCTGTTGGCGTTGGGCAATGGCTGCAGGGAATTGATTCAAAAATCGTCTGTTGAAACATCGTTGTTGGCTGGAATCGAAGATACACTTCTATTGTTACGTGAAGCCCTTGCTCGCGTCACGGACACTCGGCGCACCCACACCGTCACGCGCAAACAACTCGCCAACGCGATAGACGCCGCTGCCACCTCATGCGTGTTGCCTCCCACCGACACTGCAGACTGGGCCGTCCGCTTCGTTGAATTGAAAGATCGCGTTCAGACCGTCGCAGACATTGCGCAAACGCTCGATCAAGAGCTTGGGAATGCTGCTAATTCTGAATTGCGATACTACGCAGAGAGCGCCCGAGCCTGCGTGGAATCGAACTTTCAAGACGCAAGAATCCTAATTCCCTGGCTGCGACTGGATTCGGAAGTCGTCATGCAGATGGCTGAACGTCCCGCGGCCCAGGCTCGCGAATGGGTTGCCATTGAGCCTTTCTTCCGCAGCGTTCCCACCTTGGCGGATGCCCCCGAGCGATTTGAAGCCGCCATTCGTGAGCTCTCTACGCTGGGCGCAAGTTTAGTGCACCAGCCTCTGGAAAATCGCGAGCTGCTTGCGCGGATCCAAGAGCTGATACAAGCGATGAAAGATTCGATCGCGGAGGCCGCTGCGCTAATTCACCGCCTCACTGCCATCGCACAAACAGCCGGCAAATTATTTGAAGCCATGGATTTCACTTTCCTGTTCGATCATTCGCGCAAACTTTTTTCCATTGGGTATCGAGGCACCGACGGGAGCCTGGATCCAAATTGCTACGACTTGCTGGCTTCTGAAGCACGGCTCACCAGTTTCATCGCTATTGCTAAAGGAGACGTTCCGTCTTCTCATTGGTTCCGGCTCGGTCGCGCACTCACTCCCGTCGGACGCGGCTCGGCATTGATTTCCTGGTCGGGCTCGATGTTTGAATATCTCATGCCTGCGCTGGTGCTGCGCTCTCCATCCGGCAGCTTGCTCAGCCAAACCTATGAGCAAGTAGTTGCGCGGCAAATCGAATACGGCGAAGAGCGCGGCGTGCCCTGGGGAATCTCCGAGTCTGCTTACAACGCCCGTGATATGGATTTCACCTATCAATATTCCAGTTTTGGCGTCCCCGGCCTCGGCCTGAAACGCGGCCTCAGCGAGGACTTGGTAATCGCACCGTACGCCACCGCCCTTGCCGCCATGATCGAGCCTTCCGCTGCGGTTCATAATTTTGAGCGGCTGGCCCAGGCTGGCGGCAAAGGATTTTATGGTTTTTATGAAGCGCTCGATTACACGGGGTCGCGATTGCCCGAGGGGAAAAATGTTGCCGTAGTTCGCGCGTACATGGCGCACCACCAGGGCATGACATTGTTGTCCGCTGCAAACGTGCTGCATGACGGTGTAATGCAAACGCGTTTCCACACTGAACCGATCGTGCGAGCCACCGAATTGCTATTGCAGGAACGCACGCCTCGAGACGTCCTGGTTGCGCGTCCACGTGCGGAGGAAGTTTCGGCCTCGGCTAAAGTGCGTGAGCTTGTTCCGCCGGTGGTCCGCCGCTTCACCACGCCCTACGACGCCACCCCACGCACGCAATTGCTTTCCAATGGACGTTACGGCGTCATGCTCACCGCAGCAGGCTCCGGCTATAGCCGCTGGCGCGACATTGCCGTCACTCGCTGGCGCGAAGACACGACGCGCGATTGTTGGGGCAGTTTTATTTTTCTGCGTGATGAGCAGACCGGGAATGTGTGGTCGGCAGGCCACCAGCCTACCGGTATCGAGCCTGATTCCTATGAAGCAATTTTTTATGAAGATCACGCCGAAATCATTCGGCGCGATCGCTCCCTAACCACCACTCTTGAAGTGGTTGTGTCGTCGGAAGACGACGCGGAAGTCCGCCGCGTAACCATTACGAATTTGGGAGTGCGCGCGCGGGATGTGCAGGTCACCTCTTACGCGGAAGTGTGTCTTGCCTCGCAAGCTTCCGATGTCGCGGCGCCCGCTTTCTCCAACCTTTTCGTGGAGACTGAATTTGTTGCCGACCTTGGCGCCGTCGTCGCTACACGCCGCAAGCGCTCCCCGGAAGAAACTTCCGTGTGGGCCGCGCAGGTTTTGGTGGTGGACGGCGAAACAGTCGGCGATCTGCAGTTTGAGACAGACCGCGCAAAATTTGTAGGGCGCGCCCGCAACTTACGCAATGCCGTTTCGATCCTCGATGGCCGCCCGCTTTCCAACTCAGTCGGCTCTGTGCTCGACCCAATCATCAGCTTGCGCCGTATGGTGCACATTCCACCCGGCACCACCGCTCATCTAATTTTTTCCACCATCGTGGCGCCCACGCGCGAAGAGCTTCTCGATTTGGCCGATAAATACCGCGATACGCGAACGTTTGAGCGCACCATCACTCTCGCCTGGACCCAAGCGCAGGTGCAACTGCATCACTTAAGCATCAGCGCCGAAGAAGCGCACCTTTTTCAAAGGTTGGCAAACGCAGTTCTCTACTCCGACTCTTCTCTGCGCCCTTCTTCGGACATCCTGAGTACCACTTCTCTCGATATCGGCACTCTGTGGGCCCAGGGAATTTCCGGGGACTTGCCCATCGTCCTCGCGCGCATAGACGACGCCGATGATGTGGACATCATCCGTCAGCTTTTGCGCGCCCATGAGTACTGGCGCATGAAGCAATTGTCCGCCGATGTCGTGATCATTAACGAGAAAGCCCCTTCCTACGTTCAGGAATTGCATACGTCATTGGAAGCGCTGGTACGCGGCAGCCAGCTCAGGCTTTCTCCCGACACCAGCGGAGTGAGCGGCAAAATTTTCCTTCTGCGCGGCGACTTGGTTTCGCAGCAAACTCGTACGCAGTTGCAAATGATCGCAAGAGCTGTACTGCTTAGCCGCCGCGGCACATTGGCGGAACAAATTACCCGATCGCAGTATAGAGAACCCGTCTCCCCTTATATTTCTCGTCAAACTCGTTTAAGCAAGCGCCAGGACGTGCAATTGCCCCAGCCAGCTCTCCAATTCTTCAATGGCATTGGCGGTTTCGCCGAGAATGGCCGCGAATATGTGACCGTGTTGAACGAAGGCCTGCGCACTCCGGAGCCTTGGGTCAATGTGATTGCAAACCCATCGTTCGGCTTTTTGGTTTCCGAATCGGGCTCGGGATTCACCTGGTCCCTCAACAGCCATGAAAACCAACTTACGCCTTGGTCCAACGATCATGTGTTCGATACAGCCGGCGAAGCACTCTACATCCGTGACGAAGCCACCGGCGAAGTCTGGAGTCCCACCGCGCTGCCCATTCGCGACGAAGCCGCCAGCTATTTGTGCCGCCACGGCCAGGGTTACACTCGCTTTCAACACGGCTCTCACGGCATTCAACTCGACTTGATTCAATTCGTGCCGGTAGAAGACCCCATAAAAATTTCTCGCCTCGCAATTCAGAATGATTCAGGACGTCTGCGGCGCCTCTCAGTCACTGCCTATGCCGAATGGGTCTTGGGAAGCTCACGTCCCTCTGCAGCTCCCTACATCATCACCGAAATGGATTCAGCATCCGGCGCGCTCTTCGCACGTAGCGCATGGAACGGAGATTTCGGAGGTCGCATCGCTTTTGCTGATCTGGCCGGACGCCAATCCTCCTTCACCGCCGATCGCACGGAATTCTTCGGACGTAATGGTGGCCCCGAACGTCCTGCGGCGCTGGAAACGAGCCGCCCTCTCGGCCGCAAAACAGGCGCAGCCCTGGATCCCTGCGCCGCCCTGCAAACAGTCATCGAGTTGCGCCCCGGGGCTCGGGTGGAAATAATTTTTTTCCTCGGCCAGACCGAATCCAAAGAAAAAGCGCGCGACCTTCTGGATCGTTATCGCGCCGCAGACCTTAACCAGGTTTTCCGGGACGTCCTTCACCAGTGGGACGACACGCTCAGCGCAGTGCAAGTAAACACTCCCGACCAAAGCATGGACGTAATTTTGAATCGCTGGCTGCTCTATCAAACTCTCTCCAGCCGCGTTTGGGCGCGAGCCGCTTTCTATCAGCTGAGCGGCGCTTACGGTTTCCGCGATCAACTGCAAGACGTGATGGCCCTAACCGTCTCTAAAAGATCGGTTACTCGCGAGCAGGTGCTGCGCGCCGCCGCTCATCAGTTCCCCGAGGGTGACGTTCAGCATTGGTGGCATCCGCCTTCCGGTCGCGGCATCCGCACCAGAATGTCAGACGATCTTCTCTGGCTGCCTTACGCCGTGATTCATTTCATCGAAGCTACCGGCGACATGACCGTCCTCGAAGAGCAAGTCCCCTTCGTGGAAGGCGATCTCCTGGCCGAAGGTCAAAACGAATCTTACTTCCAGCCCCGCATCTCGCAGAATCGTGCCACGATTTTCGAACACTGCGCACGCGCTTTAGATCGCAGCCTCTCCGTTGGCGTCCACGGTCTTCCGCTGATGGGTACCGGCGACTGGAACGATGGCATGAATCGTGTCGGCTACTTGGGAAAGGGAGAAAGCATCTGGCTAGGCTGGTTTTTGCACACCGTTCTCTGGGAGTTTGCGAAAGTCGCCGATGCTCGCGGAGAACGCGAACGCGCAGAAAGGTGGCGCGTGCATGTCAGTCTGTTGAAAGCTGCGCTCGAACGCGAAGGTTGGGACGGAGAATGGTATCGCCGCGCTTACTTTGACGACGGCGCCCCACTTGGATCAGCGCAGAACGAAGAATGCCGCATCGACTCCATCGCTCAATCCTGGGGCATCATAAGCGGCGCAGCCGAACCCGGCCGTGGAGCGCGCGCTATGGCTGCCGTCGATCACCAACTCATTCGTTCTGCCGACGGCCTAATCCTGCTCTTAACTCCGCCATTCGATAAGACGATTCACGACCCCGGCTACATAAAAGGCTATGTCCCCGGCATCCGCGAAAACGGTGGCCAATACACGCACGCCTCCACTTGGACCGCTATCGCCTTCGCCGAACTTGGCAACGGTGACAAGGCCACCGAACTCTTCCGCTTCATGAATCCGATCAATCGGTCCAACTCGCGAGCCAACGTGCAGCGTTATAAAGTGGAACCCTACGTCGTGGCGGGTGATATTTACGCGGAGCCTCCGCACGTCGGACGCGGCGGTTGGACTTGGTACACAGGATCGGCAGGCTGGCTGTATCGTACAGGGTTGGAATGGATACTCGGTTTCCGCGTGCGAGGTATGATCCTGAATATTGACCCGTGTATTCCACGCAATTGGTCCGGCTACTCCATCGATTTCCGCTACCACTCCGCGTTATATAAAATCAAAGTGGAAAACCCCTCAAACGTCTCGCGCGGCGTGGCCCTTACCGAAATGGACGGCAAACTTCTCCCCGGCGCTCCAACCATTCCCCTCGCGGATGACGGAGCCGTTCACACAATCCGTATTGTGCTGGGCTAACGATAAAGATCGACGAGGGGTTTCGCGCTCTGAGAAAGTTAGAAGGGCGCAAACGAACTAGGCTTCTTTTCTGCCGGCTACCAATAGAAGGATCCCGCCCACCAGTGCGAGGCCTCCGAGTATAGGAGGCAAAGGAACCGTCTTATGCTCGGTAGTGCTGGCCTGGAGAGGGCCAATATCCACGATCTTCTTGTGGGTCGTGTATGTGATTCCCTGGAACACAAAAATAAGAATTCCAAGGACGATCAAGATAATCCCAACCAACGGCAAAGTTTTCATTTTTGTCCTGGAGTGCCTCCGACCTAGCCACCACCCGTGGCAACATTATACAGCTAACGCAGTGTCTAGGCTCGCCGGGCTAGTCCACCAATCAGAGAGACCAGGAACAGCACTAGGAAAATAAAGAACAGAATCCGCGCGATGCCCGCTGCCGCCGCTGCTATCCCGAGAAATCCGAAAACCGCTGCGATCAAAGCCACCACGAAAAATGCTAGTGCCCAACGCAACATACCGCCTCCTGGTAAATCTGAAGTAGCGCCTGGAAGGGCTGCTCGACCTACACTTCTACGCTCGCTGGGCCGCAATCACCATACATGCATCAGCGTAATAGCGGCCCTCGTTTGCTGTAAGCCTCAGGCCCCGGCTAAAGAATGAATTGGGAGATCAGGTAGAAGGCAAGTGGAAGCAGCTTAATGGACAAGTGAAGGAGAAGTGGGCAAGGTGACCGACGACGACCTTGACGTCATCGACGGCCGCCGCCAACAGCTCGTAGGAAACATACAAGAACGATACGGCATGGCCAGGGAAGAGGCCGAGCGCCAGGCACACGAGTTTATAAAATCCACGAAAACATTGCCTGACGACACGAACACCTTTGAAGCCGAGCGCGCACGACGTGTCGGAGGCGGGTCCTGCTTCGACAGGACGGGGCGAAATGCTCTAACAGGCATTTCGCCCTCTCTTTTGTCTCTGCGCTACCGGAAGTCCCCCTACAGTGACTTCCCTCGCTTAATACAATTCCTAGCCGATAGAACGAGTTGCTGAACCAAGGTAGGTTAGAGTCAAGCTCGATGCTTTGTAGTCTCAAACTCGGCAATTCTTCAGATCTCTCCCCTGAAGGGGCCACTCATAGTCTCCCCCTGAAATTGAGGGTGGCCCCTCTCCTCCCTTCCGCTTCCGACCGATAACTACAGAGAATCCCTACAAACGCTACAGGATCCCGGGGATAGAGGGCTTTGTTTGCCTTTGCCATACTTTGAAGTTGCCAAGCCCTAAGACGTGAAATTGAGGGAGTGACGATGTCCATTTACGAACGCTGTACCGATCCAAACCCCAGCCGCGACCCTGTCCGCGAACCCGGCAGAACACCCGGCGATAAGGTTCCTGAAGTTATCGACCCGCCGGATCCACGGCGTCACGATCAGCCGGGGCCGGATAGCCCGCATCGGCCCGAAGATATTCCAGCACAAGAAGTTCGCTAACCCCTGCGTTAGCCGGGCACCCCATAGTCGCGTGCTCCAACAATCGATCAATACACTCAAAGGAGATTATTATGTCCGAACAGAAATTGTCACAAATGAAAGTAGCCATCCTGGCCGGCGACGATTTTGAACAAGCCGAATTGGAAAAGCCGCGCAAGGCTCTCGAAGACGCCGGAGCCAAGACCGTTGTCATTGCTCCCAAGTCCGGAAAAATCCAGGGATTCAATCATGACGAGAAAGGCGACAAAGTGGCTGTCGATATGACCCTGGACAAAGCCAACCCTGAAGAATTCGACGCCCTTCTTCTTCCCGGAGGAGCGCTAAATGCGGACTTCCTGCGCGCCGAAAAGAAAGCCCAGGAATTCGTACGAAGCATCGACCAAGCCAAAAAACCGATTGCCGTAATCTGCCACGCGCCCTGGCTTCTGGTTTCGGCCGGCCTCGTGAAGGGCCGCACCCTGACTAGCTACTACACAATCCAGGACGACATCCGCAACGCCGGCGGCAATTGGAAAGACGAAGAAGTCATACGCGACCGAAACTGGGTCTCCAGTCGCCAGCCTACTGACATCCCCGCCTTCAATCGCGAGATGATCTCTCTATTCTCAGAAGGCAAGGCCAAGAGCGCTCGAGCCTAACCCAATCGGAATTCGGCCGGCGAGGTTCCATCTGACTCACCGGATGGAACTAGCATTCGTCGGCCGGGTTTTCTTCAAGCTTCACTTTTGTCTAAAATCGAACTGTGGACCCTACATTCCGCAGCCGGAGGGGCCTTTCGCGTCGAGAGCTGCTCCGCCAGCTCGTAAGCACGGCGGCTTGCGTCCCGGTTCTGGCCAACGGGCGCTCGCTTGCAGATCAGACCCCAGTCCAAAAGCCCGCTCCAGACACTGCAATTCAATTAAGCCCTCTTCCGCCTGCAACCTATCTCTCTCCGGGAGATGACACTTTCCTGGAACAGTTGGAAAACGCCATCTTCCAATTCTTCTGGGAACAATGCAACCCGAAGACCGGGATCGTCAAAGATAGATGTAACGTTCGCGGCTCGGACACCAGCATCTTAGGCAGCATCGCTGCTACCGGCTTTGGCCTAACCGCTCTTTGCATCGGCGAAAAGCGCGGATATGTTTCTTATTCGCAGGCCCGCGATCGCGCGCTCGCCACCTTGCGTTTCCTTTGGAAGAAAATGCCCCAGGAGCGCGGCTTTTATTATCACTGGGCCAACATCGCCACCGGCGAAAGATTGTGGCAGTCCGAAGTTTCCTCCGTGGACACTTCCATTCTTCTTTGCGGCATCCTTATGTGCCGGCAGTATTTCGAACATTCCGAAATTAGCCAGTTAGCCCACGAAATCTTTAACCGTGTCGATTGGAACTGGCTCTCCGAAGACACTCGCGTCCTTCCGCACGGTTGGACTCCAGAAGGTGGGTTTTTGCAATATCGCTGGGACAGCTACAGCGAAATGATGATGATGTACCTGCTGGGCCTGGGCTCTTCCTCCCATGTCCTTCCGCCGCAAGCTTGGGACGCGTGGAAGCGAACCGTCTTTGAATTCGACGGCATCCGCTACATCGGCTCGTACGCTCCGCTATTCATTCATCAATACTCGCAGGCCTGGTTTGATTTCCGCGGCAAGCGCGACAAATACGTCGATTATTTTCAGAACTCGATTCTTGCCACCGACGTTCACCGCCGTTTTTGCTTGAGCTTGTCCAAAAAGTTTCCGGATTACAGCGAAAATCTGTGGGGCATCACCGCGTCAGATTCCGAACACGGCTACGAAGTTTGGGGCGGTCCTCCGGCAACCGGGCCCATCGATGGGACGGTAGTGCCCTGCGCCTCGGCAGGCTCGCTCCCGTTCTTGCCGGGACCGGTGATGCGCGTCCTCCGCACCATTCAATACCGCTACGGCGCGGGTACCTGGAGCCGCTACGGCTTCGTGGACGCGTTCAACCCGCTCACGAACTGGTATGACAGCGACATCGTGGGAATCGACGCAGGAATTAGCATGGTTATGGCGGAAAACGCGCGCACTGCTTTTGTGTGGGATACTTTTATGAAAAATCCGGAAGCCCAACGAGGTATGGAACGCGCTGGATTCAAATCCTACAAACCTGCATCGCCTCAGGAATTAGTGGAGATGCATAACCATGCTAGCCGATGATGAGCACCGGTCTCCAAGAGCACAGACGGGCCGTTAGCGATAGTTGGCTGCCTGTAGTTCAAACATCTCTGCATACTGGCCGCCGCTCTTCATCAGTTGATCGTGTTTACCTTCTTCTGCAATTTCGCCGTCGGCTAGCACCAGAACGCGATCAGCCATCCGAACTGTAGAAAATCGGTGAGAAATTAGCAGAGACATTTTGCCTTTTGTCAGCTCTGCAAATCGTTGGAACACTTCATGTTCCGAACGTGCATCCAGCGCCGCCGTCGGCTCGTCCAGAATCAAAAGTTGCGCATCCCGCAGGTACGCGCGGGCCAAAGCGATTTTCTGCCACTCCCCACCGGAAAGATCTACGCCGCCCTCAAATCGGCAGCCCAGTACCTGATCAAATCCGTTAGGCAGCCTGCGTATCGTGTGTTCCGCCAAACTCTTATTCGCTGCCGCGCGTATGCGAAATTGATTATCTAAATCTTCAATTCTGCCTACTGCGATATTTTCTGCCGCAGTCATCTCATAACGCATGAAGTCCTGGAAAATCACGCCAATTTCCTTCCAAAGGCTTTCCAGGTCATAATCGCGCAGGTCTTTTCCATCCAGCAAAATCTGGCCTTCCGTCGGATCGTACAAACGTGTGAGCAGCTTCACTAGCGTGGTCTTGCCCTGTCCGTTCTCTCCGACAATCGCAATCCGTTCGGTCGGCCCGAGTTTAAAATTGACGTTCTTCAGAACGATTCGCGAGCTTCCGGGATATTTAAAAGAAACATTCTTAAACTCAAATCCCGTGCGAATCGGCTTGGGAGCTGGCATCGCAGATGCCTTCGAAGAAATCTTCGGCTTCACTGCAAAAAATTCCAATAGGTCGGTCATGAACAGCGCTTGGTTCGTAATACCTGAAAAGCTTGTGAACACTGCCTGAATATTCGCGCTGGCAGCAGCGATTGCCCCGGAAAGATAAACCATCACGCCCACGCTTATGGTGCCAATCACCGCTCCATATATAACGTAGGCATAGCTCCCGTAGTATCCAACCAGCCCCAGCAGCGCCAAGAGAGATCCAAAAGTCAGCCTGCGCTTCGACAAATCCTTCGTCTGGTGATACAGCTCGTCAGCCAGCTCCGAATAACGCCCCATAAGAAACGGCGCCAATCCAAATAGTTTTAATTCCTTCGCGCTTTCTTTGGCCCCGCCCAACACGCGCAAATAATCCAGCTCGCGCCGCCCGGCGGTCTGTCTATAACTCAGCGAATAATTCATGAAACCAAAATGAGTTTCGCCCAGAAACGCGGGTACCACGCAGATGATCAATCCGAGCAGGAGTAATTTCGAGAAAATAAAAATGGCCGCTGCCAAGCTCACTGTGGTGATCACTTCCTGGATCAACCTTCCGCCTACTTGCAGCATTTGAACGCGGTCTACGCCTTGCGCTCGTGCGCGTTCCAGCTTGTCGTAGAAAACCGGATCCTCATACGACATCAAATCCAGCTTCGCCGCGTGCGTCATCAACTTCAGACTGATGTGTCTCGTGAAACGATCCGCCAAGGTCGTGTCGCAGAACTCGATGATGCGCGCCATAAATGTAGCCACACCGGCGAGAACAAATTCGAGCAGCACCATCCACCAGAACATATGCGAGAGCGGCACATGCCTCATCTGATGGTTGGTAACCGAATCGACGATAAATCTCGTCACTGCCAAAATCGAAAGCGGAATCAGCGCGGCGGCCACACGGAAACTCAGGTTCGAAACAACAATCCCCGGCGCCGCATCCCACACAAATCGCAACACGGGCGGAATGTTCTTCAGCGCCCCGATTCGCTCGCTCCAGTTAGGCAGCGGCGCCACTTTTATCGTTGTGCTTGCTGCTGCCATCTCTGCGCTTCTCCAAAATCAAAACATCCAGCTTGTCTTCTGACGCTTTCAACCTATCGCTCGCCTCTCCAGCAGACCATACAGCGCTGCATGAAATCCTCGCGAGCAACACACTTCATGTGCATTTCACATGCCAAGCTATTTTAGCTGTAAACCTTTATCCCACAGATGGTTACAGAACCAGACAGACTCGCTACCATCGATTTTTTGCTTTGTTTTAGAAGGTTCTACTCGACGAAAATTAAGGTCAAGTGTCACTCAGCAATGTTCCACTTTGGAGCTAAATTCTTTCAGCACGAACAATACGAAGATTACCCTATCCACCAATCCACCTTTATAACGTACCCTGAGATGTGAACACTTCACCCAGCGAACTACGCAGCGATTGGCGGATCTTCGTCGATCCCAAACTAGCAAAGGTCAAGCAGTCCACTCACCAAGCCAAGTTGGTAGCCAGACGCGCCATCTGGCGTTCTCAAGATGGTTGGCGTCGACTCACTGCCGGCATGGAGCTTGACGATCTTTGGAGCCAGTTCAAATCCGAAGCAGAAGCCAGCGCGCGCCCGTTCAAACAAGAAGTAGATCGCCAGGCAGAAAAAAATAAGTCCTGGACACATCCTTTCAAAGTATTCGCAGCAATCTCTTCCAGCATTCTAAAAAAGCTTTCGCCGCCACGCCGCGTTTTCTTGCTTCTCACTATTATCCTCGCGGTTTTCTCCATCGTCGGACTTGAGTTTTTGTTTTTCACCAGAGAAGTAGAATTGCTCTTGGCCTTCATAGGTCTGTTGCTCCTGCTGGTGATGGTCCTTGGCGATCACATTTCCATGAAGCGCGACATTGAAATCGCGCGCGAAATCCAGCGCTGGCTCGTCCCGCGTGTCCCACCGGAAGTCGCTGGAGTGGACTTGGCCTTCGCCACTAGGCCGGCAAAGATGGTCGCCGGTGATTATTACGACGCATTCCGCCGCGCCGTCGACGGTCCTTTACTTGTCGCCGTTGCAGACGTCGCCGGCAAAAGCGTTCCAGCCGCGATGTTGATGGCCACTTTCCAAGCCAGTCTTCGCGCCCTAGCTGGCTCGCAAGGCTCGCTTTCCGATCTTGTCGCCGGATTGAACCGCCAGGCCTGCTCCAATAATATGAACGGGCGTCGCTTCACCACGGCTTTCCTGGCTGAACTAGATCCCGTTACCGGAACTCTGAATTACCTTTGCGCCGGCCACAATCCCCCGATGTTGAAGCACCAGGATGGCTCGATCGAACGCCTGAAGTCCGAAAGCATTCCTCTAGGCATCGAGATAAACGAAAAGTATGAGACCGGCCGCACCGTTCTTGAACGCGGCGATGTCCTGATCATCTATACGGACGGCGTTACCGAAGCCCGCGACGAAGACGGGAAAGAATTTGGAGAGTCCCGCTTGCTAGCACTGGCTGGTCAACCTCTCGAGGATCGCGCTGCTATGACGCTCTCCACTATCATGCGAAAGCTCGACGAGTTCGTCGGCGGAGCGCCCCAGCACGACGACATAACCTGTCTCGTCGTTCGACGTACCTGAGAGCATCCATGCTACGGCATGTCGGCGGACAATCTACGTCGTTCCGTGTATGGCTTCGATTGTTTGCCGACGCTACCGTGTATCATGACATTATGAATGTGGGCTGATTCAGTCAACCTAGAGTTCGAATTTGCGGTGAACATTCGCAGCAAACCTTGAAAATCAAAATGGAGGCTTTATGAAGAGGATGGGATGGCCGGAAACTATTTCGGCGTTTATAGTCGGCATCGGCGTGGGAGCGGCAATCGGGATCTTGTTCGCGCCACAATCGGGTGAAGATACTCGTGATTATCTTGTCGGGGCGGCCCAGGATACACTCGACGAAGCCGTAAGCACGGGCCAGAAGTGGGCCAACCGCGCCAAGAAGAATGTGGACGAAGCAACTGACTACGTGAAAGACGCAGCCGACGCTGGCCAAAAAGCGTACCGCGACGCCAAAAGCGCATCCGCGTAGATTCGCGCGTTACCTTGTTCCGGCGAAAGGGAGAACGGACATGAACCGTTCTCCCTTGTCTTAGCCCGCCTGCCTATAATCTGTTATCCGTTGCTCAAAGATTTGACGTCCAAGAATTGGGCCAGTAGAGTATCAGTGCAAATCAGCCTATCGATTGTGCTGGAATTACTCGGCATCGCACTTCCATAGAAGGAGAGTGAAATGAAAGAAGCGCCGCAATCTTCGACCGCGAAAACTTTGACGCGAAAAGAACTCATCGCTGCCCTAAATGAAGATCTAGCCCGCGAATACCAAGCCATTATTTCCTACGTAATCTATTCGCAAGTGCTGAAGGGCGCGGAGTATATGAACATCGCCGGCGAACTTGAGAAGCATGCCGGTGAAGAGCTCAGCCACGCGTTGATTATTTCTAACCAGATTGACTATCTGGGAGGCATGCCCACCACTCAGCCTAAGCCGATTCGCACATCCGAAAAAGCTCGGGACATGCTCAAATTCGATCTTGAGAACGAGACGGAAACCATTCGCAATTACCGCGATCGCGTGCGTCAGTGCGAAGCCCTTGGTGAATTCTCCATGGCCGAGCACATTCGCGAGATTCTGATGGACGAACAGGATCATCAGATCGCTCTCGCCACCGCTCTAGGTCAGGAAGTTCCGCACAACTCCTGAAATCGGCCCCAAGAAATAAGCAGCGCGAATAGTTTCCCAGGAGACTCAAATGACTGACGAACAAAAGCCATCCGGCGCAGAGGAATTGCTCACCAACGTTGCCACCACCATAGGCTCCGCCCTTGGTACCGTTGCCGCAAAGGTAAACGAATTCTCCAAGGTCGCGAGCGCGGAAGCCAAGCGCCAGCGGCCTCGCGCAAAGGCTAGAAAAAAATCGCGTCCGGCCAGCCGCTCAAAGCGAAAGGCCAAACCCGCAAAACGCGCCGCCAAATCCGCGGGTCGCAAGCGCCCCGCTCGTAAAAAATCCCGGCGTTAGCATAGTTGGCGTGCATGTGGCGGGGCAGCCGGCGCTAGTAGCCTGCCGTTTAGTCTGTCTTCCTAAACTAGCGCTGGTACGCCTACTCGAATCCTGCCGATCTGTTCAAGGTGCTACTTAAAAACTTCCCAAACTATAGGGTGAGTTCTGGATTGTTCCCTCGCCCAATTAAGTTCATTGTGTCGGCGCGCAACATTGCCATGTTCGCTCCGGTCAAAACCGCCGGGTTTTCGTTAACGTCTAAGGAGAAGACATGAAATCACGTTCGCTCGCAAGACTGCTCACTCTCGCCGCCGTCATATCTCTCGTCGGATGCTCTGGCGGAGCCACCAAATCACCTGACGTGACGGATAGCGTCCGCAAAGCGCTCGATCAAGCTAATCTTCATGATGTAAAAGTCAGACAGGATCGCGACAAAGGTGTCGTCACCTTGACCGGCCAAGTAGCCGCCGACGCCGATAAAGCCCAGGCCGAATCCATCACCAAGTCGATCGTCGGCTCTCAAGTTGTTGCAGACGAAATCGCCGTAGTCCCGCCTGGCCCGGGCTCCAGCGATGTCAAGACCGTCAACTCCGACCTCGACAAAGGCATCGAGAAAAACTTGGACGCTGCGCTGATTCAAAACAGGTTGAACAAAGATGTGAAGTATGACGTAAAAAATGGAGTCGTCACGCTAACCGGCGAGGTGAATTCGCAGGCCAAGCGCGCCCAAGTGGAAAAAGTAGCGGCAGGCGTCCCCAACGTCCAGCAAGTAGTGAACGAACTGCAAGTCAAAAATCAAAAGGCCAGCTCGACGCAGTAAAAACGGAAAGCAAGCCGCTTTCAAATGTTTTCGCGGAGTGATTGCCAACGCCTATTGCTGGTGGTACTCCTGCTTCCTATTGCAATACATTCGATAGCGACTTGTAAATTTCCAACCCGCCTTTGTAGTTGTAAATGATGTATCCCAGTCTTCTGAATTTGTTCATGAAGAAGTTCACGCGGGGCCTGGTGGTCCCAATCATTTCTGCCAGCGTGTCTTGCGTCACTCGCTGGAGGATCGACGGATTTTCGCTTCCCTTTTCATAATCGTTCAGCAGCAACAGTGCGCGCGCCAGTCTTTTTTCACTCGAATTGAATAAGTGGTCGATTAGATCCTGTTCGATGCGGTTGTTCCGCGACAGCAAATAATTGATGAATTGCGTACAGACGTGTGGCTCTTTCTCGATTAGGCGGATCATCTTCTTTCGCTCGATCACCATGATCTTGCTCGGCACCATCGTGATGGCCGATGTCTGATAAATGGCATGCCCCCCGATGCAGGCCTCCCCAAAGAAATCTCCTCGGCCCAGGAACCCTAGAACGCCGCTTCTCCCGCGCCGAGAAACCAGCACTAGCTTCACTACTCCCTCTTGGATGTAATGCACGTCCTTGCACTGCTCTCCTTGAGAAAAAATCGTCTTGCTTGGTACGTATTCCACAACTGTGCCCGCCAATACTTTCGGGAAAATAATCTTCGTTGGTTTGCCGGGCTTGCTTGCCATCATTTCTTCCTCAACTTATACTTTGCTTTGCAAAATCGAATCATTGCTATATCACCTCCCGAACAATCTTGTATGTTCGGTCAATTTTTGTCTGTCTAACATTGAACAGACAAAAATCTTGATTGCCCCTATCCTGTCCAAGTCTTTTGCGTTCTTTTATCCTGGTAGATCGCAGGGGACTTGGAACTTACATCATCGCGCGATGCCTAGTCTAGGGTTCGATATCTTCCGTACGCTCGACGACGGCCATCCTCTCTGGATTGCGGAAGTCGTAACTTTAAGCCAAAACAAACCTGCACGCTCTTGTTTTGAAGTCCCGCGGTAAATATTTCATCCGAGACGCTTCAACTAGAGAAATCGTCTTCAAATTCGTATGCCCCTGATTAATCCTCCTTGCGCTACTCCCGTTCGGCTTGCAGAACGAAGAATTTTCTAAGCAGAATACTGTAGGCGATGCTCAACTTCCTCATTCTAAAGGCCTATTTAAGCCCCGTAGCTGGCAAGCAAGATGCCCGTTTGAAGCCTGAACGAAAGAGAAGAAACAACTAGGGGGCCTTATGGAAAGCACTTTTGATATTTTCAAACGTCTGCGAAACGGAAAACCTCTATGGATCACTTCCGTGCCGGGTATTGAAGAAGCTCGCGTACGCGTGCACCGGTTGGGCGCTATTGCTCCCGGGGAATACTTGATTTACTCGCAGCTAAAAGGCGTGATCGTCGAATACGTGAACAACTAAAAAGAAAACTTCGGACTAATATGGATATTTGAGCCTTTGATCGAAAAGCTTCCTCTGTTGAAACTCGGCCCCAATTCTTCCGCCGTAACAGCCCAGTAATATTCTCCCGATATCCTGATAACCTATCCTTGAGGACAATATGTCGCGCAGCAAGCTTGCGGACCCCAGCTTATTTTTGAACCGCCACTTTTCCTGGCTGCAATTCAACGAGCGCGTCCTGGAAGAAGCGCGTGACTCGAAGAATCCGCTACTTGAGCGCGTGAAATTCCTGGCCATCACCGCCAGCAATCTTGACGAATTCGTGGAAGTCCGTGTCGCTGGTCTTTTGCAGCAAGTGGAACACGGTATCCAGGACCCCGGCCCCGATGGCCGCAAACCGCGCGAAGTGCTCACCGAACTCGGCGTCCGAACGCACAAATTTGTAAAAGCTCAGTACGATTGCTGGCGCGAAGAGCTCGTTCCTTCTCTTCTTTCTGAGTCGATAAAGATCGTCACCATGCGCTCTCTGCGTCCCTCGGCCCGCGCCCATGTCGAAAACTTTTACTCCAAAACTGCCGAGCCGCTGCTCACGCCGGTAACCGTCGATCCCGCCCATCCATTTCCGCACGTAATTAATAAGGCGATTTGTCTAGCGTTTCTACTGTGTCGCAAAAAGCGTGGCTCGCAGCCCTATCTGGGAGTCGTCACCGTGCCGCGCGCTCTCCCGCGCTTGGTGCAGTTGCCCTCCTCCAACGGCTCCGTCGAATACGTTTTTCTTTCCGACGTAATTCACGCCTTCGCCGAACGCCTCTATCACGGATACGAAGTGCTTTCCGCAGCTGCCTTTCGCGTCACTCGTAACAGCAATCTTTATCTCGAAGCCGAGGAATCGCGGAGCATCATGGATTCGGTTGACGCCCAACTTCACCGCCGCAGAAAAGGTGAAGCCGTGCGTCTGGAAATCGAAGCCAGCGCGAATCAGGAAATTATCGACCGCCTGGTAGCCAATTTTCGTCTCGCACCCTGGCAAATTTTTTGTGTGGACGGCCCGCCCAATCTTTCGCGCATCGCCTATCTGTACGAAGCCATTCCTCGGCCCGACCTGAAATATCGCCCATTCATTCCCCGTGAGCTGGCGCTCAAGTCCGAGTCCGGCGCGCTCTTCGAGTTGATTCGGAAGCGCGACGTTTTGCTGCACCATCCGTACGACTCCTATTCGTCCGTGGTTCGCTTCATTGAAAGCGCTGCAACAGATCCCGACGTTCTCTCCATTAAACAAACGCTTTATCGCACCAGTGAAAATTCTCCCATCGTTCGTGCTTTGATCGAAGCCGCCTCCAAAAAGGAAGTCGCTGTCGTCGTGGAGCTCAAAGCTCGTTTCGACGAAGCTTCCAACATCCGCTGGGCGCGCAATCTGCAGGAAGCCGGTGTGCAGGTCTTCCACGGCGTGGTGGGCCTGAAAACGCATTGCAAACTAGCTCTCATCGCCCGTCGCGAACAAGGCGGCAAAATCCGCCAGTACGCGCATCTCGGTACCGGCAATTACAATCCTTCCACCGCTCGTTACTACACCGATCTGAGTCTGCTTACATGCGATGGGCGTATAACCGCTTCCGTGCAACACGTCTTCAATTATTTGACGGCTTACTCCGAACGCACGCAATACTTGCCGCTGTTTGTAGCGCCGCTGAATTTAGGAAGAAGCTGTCTGGACTTGATCGACCGCGAAACCGCCCACGCCCGCGCCGGACGCCCCGCGTTTATTCTCGCCAAAGTAAACGCCCTGCTCGACGAAAAAATCATTCAGGCTCTTTACCGCGCTTCGCAGGCCGGCGTGCAGATTGAATTAATCGTGCGCGGCGCTTGTGCCTTGCGTCCGGGGGTTCGCGGAGCCAGCAGCCGCATTCGAGTCAGAAGTGTGGTGGGGCGTTTCCTGGAACACAGCCGCGTTTTTGCTTTTGGTAATGGAGGTCATACCGAAATCTATCTGGGCAGCGCGGATTGGATGCAGAGAAATATTTACGAACGCGTGGAAGTCATGTTCCGCTTGAAAGATCCCGTTCTTTGCAGTCAGGTTTTCACGCAGGTTATTTCGCCCTATTTAGCGGACACGGAAAAAACTCGAGTCTTGCTTCCCAGCGGGGATTACGTTCGCGGGCACAAAGCGGGTCAGTTCTCCGCCTCGCGCAATGGATTCCGTTTCAACGCTCAGGAGTTTTTGATCGGCTTCACCGAATCTCGCGAGGACGAGCGAGTTTGGCCGATATTGCCAACTTACGTGAAACTCCCCGCAGTTCCCGAAGGCGCCAGAAAACCTCCGCCCCAATCGGCCTAAGAAGCAAGTCTGATCAAAAGAACTCTTACTTCGGCCCGTAAACGTCCAGCTCCGTCTGGGTACCGAGATACACTTTGCCGTTTGCAATGGTCGGCACCGCGAACTTCACAGCATTGCCCGCGGTATCGGTTCCCGTCTGGCTGCTATTCCACAACATGCTAAGAGTTCCCTCCTGGTAGGCATACAGCACAGCGGGTCCTAATGGGGTAGGCGGCGGTGTACCGAATGCGGATGTATCAACGGCCCATATAATTCCATTCGTGTTTCCGTTTGCCGAGGCTACCGGAGTACATCCCGGAAACGGGAACGAGTGACCGGAAGTTTCGCTCGGTGAAGTCGACAATAGTCCATTACTCAAAGGAAATGCTTTCAGGGTATCTCCCGCGCCACAGAAATAGACTACGCCGTTGAAGTAGGCGGGCGCGCTCCATAGCCCGTTAATTTTATTCCCCTGAATCTCCTGCCTAATCTGTGGATCGCCGTTGTTACACGAAGTCTGGCAGTAGTGTAGATTCCCCGCTGTCATCTGATCCCGATTGATCACATAAATTGTCCCCTCTTTCCCCGCTTCAACCAGTTCATGCGTAACCCCGCCAGTCTGGTCCGGAAGTAAGAGGACACCGCCTGACCCCACATCCGTATCATTTTCGTCGAGGTTGCTCTGGTCAGAAGGAGTGAAATAGTCCATCAGAGACAGTCTAGAACTATCTGTATTAAACAGATTCATTATCGTGTCGCCCAATTCCTGCGCCGGCACATTTACGGTATCGAAAAGGCCATTTCCAGAGGCGATAAAAATGTTTGCGTTTGAGTCCGCGGCAACTCCAGCGCCAGACATCCAAAAACCGCCTAGGGTGCTGTTCACGCTCCCGTTGGGAGTTGTGATGAAGAGAGATGTTTGAGTGAACGTGCTGGCATTGTAGGCAAAAAGCCAACCGTGATAAGGCCAGTAGTCACAATGAGAGGCATAAGCCAGGTAAATAGACCCATTCAACAAAAGCAATCCGGGACGATTCAAGTGATGTAGTCCGTCCAAAGTTACCGTCGTCCCGCCGTCACCAGTCCCCGGAACCGTCGCCGTGATTTGCACCGGCCCCGGCGACTTTTCCGCTCCAGTCGTGATATCGATCGCGTGTAACCGGTGAATAATATTTCCGTTCTCCTTGGATTTCGCTTCCACATACATCGTCCCGCTGCTCGGGTCGATTACCGGCGTACTTGTAATGCCCACCTGTGGAACCAAGTCAGTGCAACCAGCGCCAAGTTCCGCCTGAATATTCACGGTTGTTGCGCCGGACGCGGTCCCGTGAGCCGTATCGATCAAGCTCGCATGCCACAATAATCCTGCATTCGTTCCCGTATTGCTGTCGGCGTCAAACGCGTAAACGCTGTCGCCTTCCGTCGCCACATAAATCACATTGTGCGTGCCTCCCGCGATCGTCACGTTCGGCACGTACAACGGCTGCGCATAAATAAATCCATCCACCGCTTGCGAAAACAACTTTCCGAAACTCGCCGTGTTCACGTTCGTCGGAGTCAGAATGCTCTCGCTCAAATTCTGTCCCGTCCGCGCAATGTCATTGTGTTGCGTAAACACGCCCGCAAATCCAATGCTGTTGCTCGTTTGATTCGTCACGCTCAAAATCGACACGCCTTTCGTCGATCCCATCACCGCTTGTATCGATGTAAAGCCCGCGTTCACTCCGCTTCCCAACGTTCCGCTCGTCGCCACGCCAGACGCACTAACGGAAGCCACGCCCGAATTCGAAGAGGTCCAGGTTGTCGTAGCGGTCAGATTTTGTGTGCTCCCATCGCTGTAATGCCCGGTGGCAGTGAACGCCTGCGTTGCTCCATTGTCGGCAATCGAAGGATTCTGCGGGCTCACCACGATCACCTGAAGTGAAACCGCGCTCACCGTCAGCGTTGTCGAGCCTTGCACAGATCCCAGCATCGCCTGAATTGTTGTAGTTCCGTTCACCACGGCGATAGCCAGACCATCTGTCCCAGCCGTATTGCTGATCGTCGCAATGTTCATTTGGCTGGAACTCCACGTGACCGTGGTCGTCAGATTTTGCGTGCTGCTGTCCGAATACGTGCCGGTAGCCGTGAATTGTTCCGTGCCGGTTGTCCCGATGGTTGGGTTCGCCGGTGTAACAGCAATCGAAACCAGCGTTGCCACGGTTACTGTCAGTGTTGCTGAACCGTTCACCGCTCCCAAAACCGCCTTAATACTGCTCGTCCCCGTTCCTACCGCGGTAACCATCCCGCCTGCAGTAATCGTTGCCACACCCGTACTCTGTGAACTCCAAGTCACCGAGCTCGTAATGTTCTGCGTGGAGTTATCCGAATAAGTGCCAGTGGCCGTGAATTGCTCGGAAGTCCCCTTCGCAATCGACAAATTCGGCGCCATCACCGCAATCGAAACCAGCGTTGCCGCCGTCACCGTCAAAATCGCGGACCCGCTGACCGCTCCCGAAACCGCCTTAATACTGCTCGTCCCCGTTCCTACCGCAGTAACCATCCCGCCGGCAGTAATCGTCGCCACATTCGTACTTTGTGAACTCCAGGTCACCGAGCTCGTAATGTTCTGCGTGGAGTTATCCGAATAAGTGCCAGTGGCGGTGAGCTGCTCGGAAGTCCCCTTTGCAATCG
>Ga0210394_10000548_pt1 | contig 77142 bp, 68 predicted proteins | sample IncBWC12MmetaG_FD_160121 | JGI IMG/M metagenome (GOLD analysis project Ga0210394, IMG submission 160121) | Forest soil microbial communities from Barre Woods Harvard Forest LTER site, Petersham, Massachusetts, United States - Inc-BW-C-12-M | ecosystem: Environmental > Terrestrial > Soil >... | reverse complement strand
TTCCCATATAAACCAGAGTAAAAATTGCTATGACTCGGGCCCGCACCCAATCCGGCGCCAGGTTCTGCACCAGAGCGTTGATAAGAGAAATGAAAATGACCCATGCCGCACCGCCGACAAGCATCACGGGAGCAAGTGTGCTCAACCTGTGTAAGCCACTGATCGTTACAATCGCCAACCCCAGGATCGCTACGCCGGTGGAGACAATAACCTCCGTCGACCACCGGGCGCGAGCGGGCTGCATGATCAAAGCACCGGCAATAGCGCCAGCCCCAAAGCATCCGAGCAGCAGCCCATAGCCGATCGCTTTCTCATTTACGCTGCGCGCCACCGTCGGCAGTAACGCAAACAGCGCGCTGGAGAAAAACATGACCACGCCCGTCCGAACCAGTACGGTGAGGATTGCGGGTGAGTGGCCGACGTAGCGAACGGCGGCGACCGTGGCTCCCGTCAACGTTTCCGGCGGCGCGGTCCGCTTGCGAACCGGCCTTTTCCACCTGGCAATAATCACAATCACGCCGAAAAAAGACAGGAAGTTCGCCACAAACGCAGCGGCCACGCCGGCGGCGGCTATGGCGACGCCCGCAAGCGCCGGCCCCACCGCCCGGGCGAGATTGAACTCGATCCCGTTCAACGCGGATGCCGGCGCCAGGTCCTCCTTGGGCACCAATTCCGGCAGGATTGCGCGCCACGTCGGGGTTTCAAACGCATCTCCCGCCGAGAGCGCAAACGTCAACGCCAGCAGCAGCCAGGGCGTCATGAAACCAGCGATGGTCACGACTGCGAGCAGCAGCGCCACGCCCATCATCCACGACTCGGTGAACAGAATCAGTTTGCGCCGGTCCACGATATCGCCGGCGGAACCCGCCGGAAGGGCCAGCAGAAAGTACGGCAGCGAAGCAGCAGTCTGCGTGAGTGCGACGTAGATCGGCCCGGCGCCGAGGGACACCATCAACCACGCAGCTCCGACGTTCTGCATGAAAGTGCCGATATCGGAGACCACATCTGCGATCAGCAGATTGCGGAAGGTGGACACACGCAGCGGCCGCCACAAACTCGATGAGCCCTGCGCCTTCAGGTTCTTTTCAGCGGTATCTGTCAATTGGCTGCGCCTGCTGGTTTGCAGTGGATCCCGCCAGGGATCACTCCGAACGCAGGTTATTCTATCTGGAACTTGGATGAGGCAACACTCGCAGTTGACTTCCGCGCCGATCAGAAGGATACTTTGGACGCTCGATCTGCGCTCCCCCGCGCTGATCGCCACAGTCGAGCCTCGGCCGCAACTTCTCAACGGAGCCGTTTTCTATGAAGTCATTTCGCGACATTTCCCTCCTCATGATGCTCGGGAGCACGGCAGCGGTGGCGCTAGCCCTCTTTACAACGGGGTGCGGCGGCGGGAGCAGCGGTAGCAGCAGCGGCGGTGGCAACACGTCGGGCTCCGGTATCTCCGGCGCATATGAATTTGTCGCTACATCCAGCAGCACCGGGGACGTGACGTTAATAGAGGCAGACATATCCGCCAGCGGAAGCAAGAGCAGCGCGAGCGGCCCGAACCAAGTGCAAACCGCGACCTACCACAGTGGGACTTGGTACGTGAACGGTATCTGTTCAAGCCAGTCGCCCGGACAGAACAGCATCTCTGCCACGGTCAGCGGAAGCAGCATCGCAGTGACCTTCAATGAGGGTGGAAATACTTTTAGTGGCCAGGGAACACTCACCGGCACTGCGATTTCCGGGAGTTATTCCGGGAACAACGCGAATTGTTCCGACTCAGGGACGTTCACAGGCACGGTCGTGCCCAATTTGGCAGGTACCTTCGCAGGCAATCTCAGTTTCCCTGGAGGCTCGGACTATGTGGTCGCTACCCTCACGGAGGGCAATAACTACTCGTTGACAGTTGAGACGACCTTGACCGGAACGGACAACGGAAATTTCACGTTCTCAGGATCAGCGGTGGGAAATGTGATGTTTGTTTCGGGTTCGATAAACGGCAATGCATTCTCTCTGTTTGGATATTTTGACAACACCGGCCGTTTCACCGGGACTGCCAACTCTATCGCGGTTTTCGATTACAACACTCTCGCCTATGACGGCTTGCTAGTTTCTTCGTCGTCCTTAGCTAATGTGACCGCGATTAACATCAGCCCTACCACCGCCGAGGCTAACGCAGACGGTGGATTCGCTACCTTCCAATCGTTAGCGACTGTTTCCGGCAACAGCACACCGGTGGATGTTACGGCTACCACCACTTGGACCATAACCAGCGTGAGCCCCAGTACCGGTACCACCGCCGATTTTTCGGTGACTCAGGGCACCGATCCAGTGACGGTGACGGTACAGTCCACTGCAACGGTCGGAGAGGTTGCAACCATCACCGCGAGCTACACAAGCGGTTCGACCACTTTCAGCGCCACGGCAAAGCTCACGGTGAACAGCAGTGGCAACGCGACCTCACTCGCCATCACCACCCCCGGGGGCCTGGTCCTGACCTCGAACCTGTTGGGGACGATTTCCGGACAATTCGTACAGTTTGACGGCAAAGGCGCCGCCATCGGCACCCTGATCCAGCAAGTGGCTGCCACGAGCCTGGGCGCGAGTGAAGTGTTCCGCTTCACGGGCATTGACAGCGCTGGCAATCCGTTTGGCGAAGTGGGAGAATTCACAACCGGGGCGGGTAACACCGTTACCTCCGGGGAATTCGACGAGAACGATTTTGGCACGGTAACGCAATTGCAAACTATTTCTGGCGGCAGCTACACCGCGCCGGCCACCAACGGAAGAGGTACGCTCAAGCTGACTCTCGGCGGCACCACCTCAAACTTCGTGTTCTACGCGGTTCAAGCCGGAAATCTTATCCTGCTGTCCACCGACACCGGCGCACCTGTGTTGCTGGGTTATGCAGAAGAGCAATCGGGTACGTTCAATGACGGGACCCTCGCCAACAACACAGGATACGGCTTCCTGTTGGAGCGCTCGCCTGCCTCGGGACGGGGCCTGTTCGATACGATCGGACGAATCGGATTCAACGGTGCGGGCGGTGTGAACGGCGGAGCCCAGGATGAAGTCTCTGGAGCGGCCAATGACCCGATCAACAGCGGGACTTACTCGGTCGCCTCCAATGGCCGGGCGCCGGTCACGGTGGTCACGGGCGATTCGGGAACTCTCACCTATATTTACTACCTGGTGACGGCGAATCGTGCCTACATTTTGGAAACCAACGACTCATACGGGGCAGCAGGCACAGCGGATATCCAGTCGGGAGTTACGCTGACCGATTCCGTTCTGACCGGCAACTATGGATTCACCGGAGTGGATCTGAGCCAGTCACAGGGCACCTCTGCCGTGGTCTGGATGTCAGCGAACGGGCAGGGCAGTGTACAGGGCATCGGGGACGTGGTTTCGGGTACCTCGGTGAGCAGCGTTATTCTGAGCGGGACGTACTCGGTGGCAGTTATCGGACGGACGGTCATTCTTCCGTCGGCGCCGGTGGGAGCGGAGAGCTTTATCTTCTACGTGGTCTCGCCCAACGAAAGCTACATGCTGGGTGTGCTGCCCAGTTTTGACGGTACAGTGTTCATTCAGTGATTAGGTTCAGGCATGAATTCCGGAGACGCGCGTCCGATCCTTGCGCGCCCTCCGCGCAGGATGCCTGGGTCCCGCGCTGCCCCTTACCGCCCTAACGCCCACAGGCACAACACGCTTCCGGCTGCTGGCCCAGGGCCATCGCCTTCACTCACCCTCGAGGGTACCCCGTCCAAGCTTCGCTCGGGCGGGTTTTCCCTCGCTTGAACACGCACCTTCACTCACGCCCAGATTCCCTCTTCGCATCCAAACTCCACGGCCCCGCGCCAAACTGCGAAATCAGCAACACCCCGCCGAGCATGGAGAGATTCTTCATGAACATGGCCATCTGCATCTGCGCCATCATGGGATCTTTCACCGCCCAGAAGTTGTGCATCGTGAGCGTGACCGGCACCAGGAAAATCGCCAGCAGCCATGCCCCCAGCCTCGCCCGGTATCCCAGCAGGATGCTCAACCCTCCTGCCACCGCCAGTATGCCTGACGCCGGAACCAGCAGCTCCGGCATGGGCACTCCTGACGCCGCCGCGTAAGCGATATCCTGATGCGTGAAATGAAACAGCCCAGCTATCAGGAAGATGAAGCTAAATAGCACGCGCCCCGCCAGCACAATAGACGGCGAGATTGCCGATTCCCGGGGCTCAGCCTGGGACTGCGAATTGACTGACTGCGATCTGACTGATTGCGATACCACCGAAACTGTTCTTGTTGCCATAGTTGTTCTCCTCAAAGAATTGTTTTTGCCGATATTTCCCGCGCCTTACACCCTCACTCCCACCGGACCCACCACTCGTCCGATGTTTTCCAACGCCGCCGCCCGTGACGCCACTCCCAGCTCACCCTTGTTTTGGTTCTCGGCATGGATAAAGGTCACATCCTTCAGTCCCATGAATCCGAGCACATGCCGCAGGTACGGCTCCTGGAAGTCGAACTGCGCCGTGAACGTGCCCGGACGATAGGCCCCGCCGCGCGAGGTGATCACCACGACTTTCTTCCCTGTCAAAAGCCCGCGTGGACCGTTGGCGTCAAACGCGAACGTCTTGCCGAAGCGCACCGCGTGGTCAATCCACGCCTTGAGCGGCGCTGAGATCGTAAAGTTGTACATGGGCGCGCCGATCACGATGACGTCCGCCGCGATCAGCTCGTCCACCAGAACGTCCGACACCGACAAAGCCTGCTTTTGCCCTGGCGTCAGATTGTTGGGATCGCTGTGGGCGCCTGTTGCCCACTCATCGGTGATGAGCGGAAGCGACGTCACGCTCAAGTCCCGCTCTCTCACTAGTCCGCCGGGGTTTTCCTTCTTCCACGCGGCAACAAACTCAGCCGTCAACTGCCGCGTCACCGAACTGGCGCGGGCGCTGGAATCAATGCGAAGCAGTTTCATAAATCCTCCTGCTCAGATTCGATTCAGCAGGTGCGCCGATGGTTACTTTAAATAACTGCTTGACTTATCAATAGTAGGAACTGTAAAGTAACTAAGTGAGGAAATGAGTATGCGACGCTACGCCCAGTCACCGGCCGTCTGCCCCATGAGCGGATTGCTCGAAGTCCTGACCCGTCCCTGGACCATGCACATTCTCTGGGCGCTCTCCCACAACGGCCCCGCCCGCTTTGGCGTGCTGCGCCGCCAGATTGAGGGCATCTCTTCCCGCATCTTGACCGAGCGCCTGCGCCTGCTGGAGCAGAAGGGATTCATCTACCGCGACTACCAGCCCACCATCCCTCCCGCCGTGACCTACGGCATTACCAAACGGATGAAGGATATCGAGAAGGTTCTGGGCGAACTGGACCACCTGGCAAAGAAATGGCAGCAGGAAGACGGACCAGCCATGCGGAGCGGATCGAAAGTCACCAACAGCGGCGCCTCCGCCGCTGCGCACTAATAGCGCGCACTATATAGATAGATAATTGAACTGGCCTCCGTGAGGGGTCGGGAAGGGTGCAGCCTGTTGCGGTGGACTATTTCCTTCGCAGCCATACGCAAACAAACGCGATCGCCAGCAACCCGATTGACGCGAGGATGGCCTTCTTCGCTACCGCCAGCCTGCGTTGCTTCTCCGGCGGAACGCCGGGCGCCATGGCGTCCAGAACCACCAGGCCGATGTAGAGATCCACCGCCGTGAACAGAATCCACCACATGCGGGCCATGCTACCATTCACCTCCTGTCCCGCCCGCCTGTTTTTCTTGACAAAATCCACGAGCCTGTTACAGTGCGGGAAACTGCTCTCTCAAACAGTTTTCACACAGGTGCCCAGGTATGAAGAATGTCTATGAGGTTCTGAGGCAGAAAGAGCTGGAACTGGCTCGTCTGGAAAGAGAAGTGGAAGCGCTGCGCGTAGCCGCCCCGCTGCTGTCGGACGAAAAGGCAGAAGCGGCGCTGGAGGGTACAACCAACAAGCCGACGCTGGCCACTGCGGCGGCGGGACAGGCGCCCATCCGTCTTCCGCAGCCGGCGGTGAATGCCGCGCCACAACCGGCACGCGCCGCGGATTGGCAGGAAACCGCCAAGCGCTGGCCGTAAGGAGATCGCCACAGCTTTAGGCTTTGTTCGTTCCCTGCCCAAGCGCGCCGGCAGAGCGTGCGCTGGCAGAGTTCGGGCTGGCAGAGTTGATGATGCGTTATGCTTTTCTGATTGGCCCGGAGTGAAGCTCCGGGCCAATCTGTCTCTGCTGAACCTGAGTTCGGATTGCTCGTCAACCCGCCCGACACGAAAGTACATGCTGAGGAAATCAGCGAAAAGTGCGGTGCTATACTCGGCTCAGAAACCCTCCCAATAAGTGCTGTGGCTGCATCTCCAGCCTGAAAAAGTAAGGCGGAGGTCTTCTCATGCGTCGTCTTTTCATTCGCTGCTCGGGTATGCGCAGGGAGCGCGAGTCATGAGTGCAGCAGCAACCCGCGCCCCGATTCGCCCAGAGCTGACCCGGCGTCGCACTCCTCGTTATGCGGCGGCATTGCCGGTGGATATCACGGTGCTGCGCTCGGGCGTCCCTTGCCTGATTCCCGGACGCTCTTTCAATCTCAGTCCCGGCGGAGTCGGCGTGGCTCTGGCGGGAGAGCTGCGGCTCGGGGATCTGGTGGGTCTGGAGCTGCGCCTGCCCCACCGCAACCAGCCGCTGCAGGCGAGGGCCGTGGTGCGGCATCGCGCGCTGCTGGCTTGCGGTTTGCAGTTGCTGAATTTGTCGGCGGAGCAGTTGGAGATGATTCAATCCTGCGTACATAACGTTGCGCTATCAGCTCCGCAAGCGCCGTTGCCGGGCCTTGCCTTTGTTTCGTCCACGGTAGAATCGCCGACCGATTCGCGTGAGTCGAAGCCCCGTCCCCGGCACCCCATCCTGCGGCGAACCTTGTTGCGACGAGCGATGCTGGCAGCTCTTGCCGTGGTGCTGGCGGGCGGCGCGCTGGGGTGGTGGCATTGGAACCGCGCGTGGAAGGAATTGGAATCGCGCGTACCGGCGGCGCAAGCTCCGCTCAGCCGATAAGCATCGCGTCTTATTCAGACATCCGCTGAGACATCCGCTGAGACATCCGCTCAGACATTCCACTCAGCCGTTGCGCTGCTTGCGAAAGGCGTGCAACACCACTGCCCCGCTCACTCCGAAACTGCTGACCGCTCCCAACGCCATAATCTGCGCCAGCTCGGGACTGAGCCGGAGAGCATCGGCAAACAGCGCCGCCAGGGCAAACAGGATTCCGAGCAGGTTCAGCCACAGCGGCGAGCGCACCGGGCTGCGCTGCTCGCGATTGTAGAAGCGAAGTTGGAGCAGCACCGCCGCCAGTCCGATGGCTGCGACCACCACCACCGCAAGCGGGCTGAAAAACGCGCCGCGCTTGGTATAGAGCACGACGACAGCCAGTGCGCCACAGAGCAGGCCGGAGGCGATCACCGTCCAGCGGCGGGTGTTTGCGGGATTGGCCAGGTTAGGGTCGGGCACGCATGCCTATTCTAGCCGACCGGGGCGCTGATCGAGTGGAAAATGGGGATGGCCGGGGGTTGCCCCTCGCTCTTGTCGAATCAAGGTTTCGCCGCTTTTGCGAGACCTGGGAACTAACGCCGCCTGCGGTCAGGTGAAAATTGAAAATGTTCCACGTGGAACACATCGTCATCACCATCTGAGCTGTACAAGACTGTCATGACATCTAAGGCCAAGACAGCAAAGGAGCGCTTAGGTTCGCACCTTAGAGGTCGTGAGTTCGAATCTCACCGGGGCCTCCCCCGAGAATGATTACGAAGGTCCATTCCGTGCTTGACATCGCCGTGAGGCGAGGCGGAAACTGTGATTGTAAGGTGCGAACCTAAGCGCTCCGTGTTGGGAGAAACAGCTTGGGAAGATTATCTGCGAGGGCGGCCACACGGTCGCCCTCGCGTGTTTTGTGCGCGGGGTACACTCAAGGGACACCCGATCCCCTTCCCGTCTCGAAAGGGTGCGGCTGCGTTATAGTTGGCGAATGGACCACGTTGGGAGACGTCGTCGCTCCGAGATAATGAGTTCGATCCGATCTGGTGACACGCAACCGGAGAAAGCGGTTCGGTCTATGCTCCACCGAATGGGGTACCGATTTCGGTTGCACGTGGGGACGCTACCTGGGAAGCCCGACATCGTTTTGACGCAGCGGAAGAAGATCATTCTCGTTCATGGCTGCTTTTGGCACGGGCATATGCGGTGCTTGAAAGGAAAACCACCGAAGAGCAATCTCGATTTTTGGGTGCCCAAGCTGGCTGCTAATCGGAGGCGCGACCGAGCCGTCGCTGGGAAACTACGCCGACTCGGTTGGGAGGTATTGGTGATCTGGCAATGTCAGCTACGTCGACCTGAGGCCCTGCGGACGACTTTGTGGGCGTTTTTGGAACGCTAGGTCATTTCGGCGTAACCGCCCGCCGGCCAGTACCGCCGGATATCCTCGTACTTCTTTCGTTCGTCGCTGGGCAGCGGCAGGTCGGAAGAACGGTAAGTCTCCCGTGCATCGCACCGATCCAACTCCCGCATCTCATGCGGCGTCAAGAACGGCGGGGCAATGACGAAGGGTTCTTCGCCTGACCTGGTGAACCCTAGCTTTCTAAAGTCGCATTGATCGAATTGTGCGCTCCGCCCCTCGTCGAAAATCACCCAGCCGATCGTCAGCATCGGGGCCGTGTCGCTGTATTCAAAGTTGAATATTTGCTCGAATGTGATTTGCTGCGCCCTCGGCATGCCGGCGTTCCGCTCATTAATTCCGTCTATCAATTCCTGTGTCATTATCGTCCGAAGGACCGATTTGATCTCAGGCTCCCTGAGCTTCTTGGCCGCCGAGATGTGAGTAGGGACCTTTTCCTCGGCTCCGATTTGGGCGATCAGCCTGTCGAGCAGGCTCTCGCTGCCCGATTCATTCTCGAGTCGCGCGTCGACGGTAACGGAGAGGAGGCTGCCGGGGGCCATCCGGGCTGCCAGAAATCTGATGTCCGTGAGGACAGGACGGGTGAGGCTGCCGTCGTAATCCAACCAGCAGATGGTGCGGACGCCCTCCCATGGAAGCTTAGGCAGCTCCACGTTCGAGTGGCCGAACTTCAGCTCAATGGATCCTAGCGGAACATTGAACTTGAACCGGTCTTGAGTCCGTTCATCCGGAGCGTCTTCGATGCTCACGAGGTCGGTGATGCCGCAAACGGTATGAAAAAGCGTGAAATCGGAAAAGTATACCGACCCCATTCCAACGTAACGATAGCTCTCTACGCTGCCGAATGGCCGGAGGCGCAGAAAAGCATCGGCCATCATCCTCCGCTCAACACCCTTCGCCGGCCGTAGTCGATAGTTTACGCGTGTAAAGCTGCCGCTCATTCGAGACCCTCGGATTTCACATAATGGTAGAAAGTCTTCTCGCCCACCTCCCGGTTTGCACTCACCCCTAACGAGTCCCTTACGACCTCCCCGAGGCTGGCGGGAACCGTATAGCTAATGCGCATCTGTTTAGCGGGGCGATTCGGGGACGGCCTGAAGAAGAAACTCTTGCGCTCTGGCAGGTCACGTAGCGCCATTTCACCGGCGGAGTCCAATGCCGAAGTTAGAGGCTTGTCGCCCTCGGACTCGGACTCGGCGTCGACTTGATTGAGGAAGTCGATAACTTGGCGCATCGCACTCTGCATCTCCGGCTGTACATGCCGATACGCCTGCGCTTCGATATTCAACCCAGTTTTCGTTGTGTTCCAGGGAAGCGCATCCGGTGCGTCGGAACTGAAGAACAAGTACCCCCTGAAGCGCCGAAACTGCCAGTGAACTTTGGGCGTCTTTTGGTCATCGTCGAAGGCAGTATTCCAACCCGTCTTTTCCGTTTTCTCAGCCTTCTCGATTTGTCGGCCATTACAGAAAACATACCAGCCCGCCTTCGCAAGCTTTTCGTCCCCAACCCCGACGATCATCCGAACCGTCACGCTCTTCCTGGATACCCGAAATGTTTCCGAGTACGAAATCGGCTTGATTTCTTCCGAGTGGAGCAGCGTCTCAACTTCTGCTGCGACGTTCTGACCGTTAACAGTGATGGTGAGGCCTTCGTTTAGGCTCTGAGTATGCGCGTGTTTGAGCGTGAGCATCAATTGCGTACCGAAATTGGCGCTCGACAGTTGCTGGACTGAGTATTCGGGTAGTTTCTTCGCCGTGATGTGCGTTCCCGGTTCGGCCTGACCGCTGTTTTTCTCTGCTACCACCATCGGGAAGGTCCAGTCCGCCGGTTTCTTTTCCGGCTCTGATTCCCATTTGCCAACATCGACGACTACGCGCAGGTGTTCGGCCTTCGTCCACGATTCGACCTCGAAATAGCGGCCAATTTTGAAGAGCGCCCGCTTCATGCCGACCCCAAATTCGCCAACGCTTCCTGGGGTCGGGGGTGCGTCCTTGGGGCGACCGAAACGAAATACATAATTCTTTGCCTGTTTGATTGATATTCCGGTAGCGTTATCTTTGATCGAGAACTGTCCCTTGTCGTAGTTGATGTCGATTGTCTTACCGACCATGTTCGAGGTCCCGCTCCCGGAGCGTACCGAGTCGACGCTGTTATCGACGAGTTCGACGATGGCGTCGAGGAAGCTTATGTCCTTGACGAGCACTGCTATGAAAAAGCGTTTTGTAGGGGAGGCGTTAACAGTGTTCGTTCTAGCCACGTTGAAGCACCTCCCGCACTCTGCGCAACACGGCTTCGGCTACGAGCGGACTTACGCTATTGCCGATCTGCCTGAACGAGTGCCATTTGGTTTGGTCGAACTGGTACCAGTCGGGGAACCCTTGCAGACGTGCAGCCTCACGCGGTGTTATAACACGTGGCCGTAGATAGTGGATTGGCCGAACGGCCTGAAACGAACCACGGTCCGGTCCCGTGCCAGCGCGCAGCGTAGGGCAATAACCCTTGGGATCGAGCTTCACGGATTTCGTCTTCTCGTCCGATTCGCCGTAGTCCAGGCCGGCATAACGCCGAATGAGATCATCGGAATGCCTTGTGCCTAGGCACCCAGTCACGCGATTCTTGGAGAATAACTCGATGGCATCGGGATCGCCGACGCTGGCTGGAATTCGTGCCGACGCCGCCTTGAAAAAGGTCCCCTGACGTCTGATCCGCACGGTCCGCACGCCCCCGCGGCTTGCGGTCCAGTCGGAGGCGACGTCAAGCGGAAGGCCGTCTAGTGCCTCACGAACCACAGGCGGCTGTGCCGTCTCTTCCGGCTTCCAAAAGTCCGAGACCGCCGCCACGATTGATTTTCGAAAGCCGACTACGAACATGCGCATGCGCACCGTCGGTGCCCCGGCGTCGGTGGCCCTCAGCAGTTGCGGGTCGAGAATGTCATACGCGGACTCAAGTTGTAGCAAGGCAGCATCCAGGAGCCCTCGGTGCCGCTCGTGCAGAAGTGCAGGCACGTTCTCGAGAACAAAAGCGGAGGGCCCGATCTCGCCGACTATGCGCAGGAAATCGGCAAGGAGAAGATTTCGCTCGTCGCTAGGATTCCGCTTCCCGATGGTGCTAAAACCTTGGCACGGCGGTCCTCCGACGAGGACCTGGGCCTCTCCGGAGCGGATCTTCAGACTTTCTAGAACCTGGGATCCCGGCATTCCAGCTAGATCGGCGACGTGGTGTGCACTGTGCGGAAAGTTGCGCCTATGGGAGGCGAGCGCTCTTGCGTCAATGTCAATGGCGCCTGCGAGACGAAATCCGGCGCGGGCGGCGCCGAGGCTCATTCCTCCGCAACCACAGAAGAGATCAACAGCCGTGGGCTCGTGCATCGATCAGCCAAGTCACGCGGCGAAAAGGGGAAGGCGTTTGTCAACGCCGCTGCCATCCACGATACCCTCAATTTGGTGCATTTTCACCAAAATTCGTATTATCCGGCTTAATTCACAACTAATTCGCTCCTTTGGTGCAGGAGTTTTCCTCGGATGGACGCATCCGTGCGGCGGGGACGGCACCGGGCTGCTTCCTTGCGGCGCAGCGTCCGGTGGCACACAGAGACCAGAGTTCCCACCCGTCGAAAACCGCGACGGGTGGGGCAGCCGGCAATCATCACAAGCTTACAGCGCGGTGCACACCGCTTTGACTTCGGTGTATTGCTCCAGGACTTCGTGGCCCATCTCGCGGCCCCAGCCGGATTGTTTGTATCCGCCGAAGGGGAGAGCGGCGTCGAAGATGTTGTAGCAGTTGATCCACACCGTTCCGGCGCGGAGTTGGGCGGCAAGGCGGTGGGCTTTCTGGATGTCTTTGGTCCAGATTCCGGCGGCCAGGCCATAGACGCTGTCGTTGGCCACGCTGACGATTTCTTCGGCGTTCTTGAACGGAATGGCGGTGACCACCGGCCCGAAGATTTCTTCCTGCACCACTTTCATCTTTTCGTGGGTGTTGACCAGGACGGTCGGCTTGACGAAATAGCCTTTGTCGCCGTGGCGGCCGCCTCCGACGGTGGCTTTTGCGCCTTCGGCGAATCCGGATTCGAGATAGCTGCAGACCCGGTTGAGCTGCTCGGCGGAGACCAGGGGTCCCATGTCGGTGGAAGGCTCGAAGCCCGCGCCGACGTTGATCTTCTCGGCGTGGCGGGAGACGCCTTCGACAACTTTATCGAAGATTTTTTCTTCGACGTAGAGGCGGGAGCCGGCGCAGCAGCATTGTCCGTGATTAAAGAAGATGGCGCTGGCGGCACCGTTGATGGCGGTGTCGAGATCAACGTCGGCGAAGACGACGTTGGGCGACTTGCCGCCGAGTTCGAGCGATACCTTCTTCAGGTTCCCGGCAGCGGCTTGCAGAATGAGTTTGCCGACCTCGGTCGAGCCGGTGAAGGCGACTTTATCCACGCCGGGATGGGCGGCGAGCGCGGCTCCGGCGGTTTCGCCGTATCCGGGGACGATGTTGACCACGCCGTCGGGGAATCCGGCTTGCTGAAGCAGCTCGCCCAGGCGAAGAGCGGACAACGACGTCTGCTCGGCGGGTTTGAGGACGACGGTGTTTCCCGTGGCCAAGGCTGGGCCGAGCTTCCAGGCAGCCATGAGCAGGGGGAAATTCCACGGAATGATCTGGCCGACTACGCCGACCGGCTCGCGCAGAGTATAGGCGAGATATTTGGCTCCGGGCGTGTACGGCACCGAAATGGGAATGGTGTTGCCTTCGATCTTGGTGGCCCATCCCGCCATGTAGCGGAAGAGGTCAACGACCAGAGGAATGTCGGCGGCGCGGGCAATGGTGAGGGGCTTGCCGTTGTCGAGCGATTCGATCTCGGCGAACTCTTCGAGATTCTCTTCGATCAGGTCGGCGAGCTTCCAGATAACGCGGCCTCGCTCGGATGCGGTCATATTCGGCCACGGGCCGGATTCGAAGGCGGCGCGGGCGGCTTTGACGGCGCGATTGATGTCTTCGGAATCGCCTTCGGCGATCTGGGCAAGCACTTCGCCGGTCGCGGGGTCGTAGGTGGGGAAGGTTTTGCCGGAAGCGGAATCTACCCACTTTCCGTTAATGAGCATTTTGTGTTTTCTGGAAACGAAGCTGGTGACTTTGGCTTCGGGTGGGACGAGCTTGAGAGCAGTTGCCATAGCGTCCTCCTTATTTATGTGGCGGGATGAAATTGTAGCGCATTTCGAGGCGGTGGGAGCAGGCTTTTGCGGCGGCCTTGCACGGGCGAGAACGCCCGCGCCTGCATTGAGACTCCTAAGAGGGGACTAGCCCTCGCGGCCCAGCTTATCGAAGATGCGGAACAGGTATTTTTTGACCGTGGGCTCGCTGAGGTCGAGCTCGTGGGCGACATCGCCCGTTATTCCACATTGATCGCCTCAAAACCGGCCGTTACCAAGTCGGGGAACTTGAAAATCCGTTGTGCCCCGGTCATTCTGCCGCCGATTTCGACCTCTCCGCCACCTTCAAGACTCCTCTTGATACTGGAGATCTGAGGTTCGGCGAGGTGCAGCACCTTCATTGTTTTCACGAATCCAGAAATCTTGAAAGTCCTGGTCGAGAGCGGATCTCCCTGATGCTGAAAGGGGCGTGCGTGGAGCCGATACGCACCTCCGCCTTCCGCGCGTGCGTAAACTAGATACGGCTTATCCACGTAGTCCCCAAAACTGTGGATGACGGCTGCGCTGCCATCGGGAAATATGGCTTGAATCTGGAGTACGCCCCCCAAGGCGTGGATATAGTTCCGCAAGGTGCTAAGGTACATGTCAGCGCGGCGCTCGATACGGGAGATCGAGCTTTGCGGCACATCGAGCATCTCCGCCAAGTCAGCTTGGGTCAGTTGTTTGGCGCTACGGAGTTCTTCCAGGGCCATGCGCTGTAATTCCTCGCGCACCTGCCGCTGATTATCGGCGACGCTCGCAGGGTCCATTCTTGCTTGCAGCTCTTTGTAGTTCCGTGCCATACCCTGACTCTCCGTTTGTGGTCTCTCCCGCCGTTCCTTTGTGCCCGCTCGCCTGGCGTTTCGCCTACTTATTTCCCAACTTTCGCAAATGCTGGTCGTAAATCGCATCGGCTCGCGGTACATATTCCTCGTACCAGCGATTATTGCCGGTTTTGTCCCCTCCAATCAGCAGAATCGCCGTACGGCGGGGATCGAAAGCATAGAGCACGCGATACGGCCGTCCCTCATGCTGAATTCGGAGCTCGCGCATGTGCGTATGGCGCGACATCTCAATACCTGAAGAGTGAGGCATCCGTAAGGTTGGCCCAACCTCCTGTAAGAGCCTGACAGTGAAGTCAACCCTTTTTTGTTCGGCAGCATCGAGGCCCTCCCACCACCCACCGAACTCATCGGAGAACTCAACTTCCCACGCCATTTTAGTATGTCATATAAGGCATTATGCCGTCAAGGGCATATTACGGAGGATCGCGAGAAGCTCTGATTGAATACGAACTTTAGCCACGGCTTTGTACGTGCGAGAACGCCCGCGCCTGCATTGAGATTCCTAAGGAGAAGCCAACTCTCGCGGCCCAGCCACCCACTCCGCCTGGCGCGCTCCGCCGTTGCTGACGGCATAGAGCACCAGCTCCACCCGGCTGGAGATGCCCAGCTTATCGAAGATGCGGAACAGGTATTTTTTGACCGTGTGCTCGCTGAGGTCGAGCTCGTGGGCGACCTCGCGATTGCACAGGCCGTCGGCCACCAGGGCGACGACCTGCTCCTCGCGGGGGGTGAGCAACTTGTTTCCGTGGGCGTTGACCACGCGCAGCGACGGCACCTGGGCCAGGGCTTCGATGAGAAGCGTGAGTTGTTCGCTATTGGCCCAAACCTGCCCTTCATGCACGCTCTGAATGCACTTGCAGAGCAGCCGGAAAGGATACCGGGAAAAACAAAACAGGCCTCGTGCGCCGGAGCGGAAGGCGTTGACCACGGAGTCCCGGTCCTGCGCTTCAAGCAGCAGGATCTGGGCAACTTCGGGGTGGGCCAGGTGAACCCGGCGCACCAGGGTCAGATCTGAGCCATCCGGGCGGAATCCGGCATTCATGATGGCGACGTTTACCGGCGAAGACGCGATGGCGCTTAAGATGGCGTCGGCGTCCAGGGCACAGGCAGCAACCCGGAACTCGGGGCGGCGGCGAAGCGCTGCCACCAGAAGCTGGCACTGAATTTGATTGGAGTCGGAGACCAGAACAGCGATGGAGCTCGAAGTGGGGGCTGGGATACATTCCATAATTCCTCGGGGGGGAGGATTTATTGAGCGTCGAGTCTAATTAGAACGTGAAACTTGTTCTGTGACGTGGAGCACGAAAAAGCAGCGCTTAGGGTGTGGAAAACCAACAGTTTTGCGCGCCATGATTCCAATTTGGTCCTGGACGCCGCCCCTCATTGCCATTTCGTAAGCAGTTGTCGGGATTGATTCGAAAATCAAAACCCAGCGGGCCATCGGCTCGCAGAAGGCCTTGCACGTCCACGCTTAGCGGCGCCACTAAAGTAGGCAGGCTTAATTCCTCCCGCAAATCCAGCAGGAAATCCGTGGATCTTTTCCCTGCAGGGCCGGCGCCCCCATGCGCCACGATTCTGCAGTCAGGGAAAATAACTACTTTTGTGGACGGTACTTCCCATGTCTTGTCACGGGCTGCTCACGGGAATATTTTTGGGGAGTTGCAGAACCAGGTGGCCGGTGGCGGAAACGCGGATGAGATCGGAATCGCTAAGAAGGATATCCCCCATTGTGCTGATGACCTTTGCTGTATGCCTGGGGCAGCAGGTTTTGGTGGTCGCCGTGGCGCAGGAACAGCGGCCGAGGGTAGCCGTGAGTTCCGAGGTTTCGGCAGCCGCAAAATCCGGAATAGCGGACGGCGTGTGGAGTCCAGCCCTGACGGGGGAACGCCGTCCGCTTTACCGGTTCTGCAAAAGCGACATTGTGGAAGTGGACTTTACGTTTTCACCGGAATTCAATCAGACCGTGAGCGTGCAGCCTGATGGTTTCATTACCTTGAAAGGAGTGCCGCAGCTTCACGCGGAGGGGATCACCATGCCCGAGCTGCAGGCAGCGATCCAGGCAGCCTATGCCGGCACGCTGAACGATCCCGAGGTCACGATTGTACTCAAGGACTTCGATAAGCCCTCGTTTATTGCGGGAGGAGAAGTCGGGCATCCCGGCAAGTACGAACTGCGCGCCGATACGACGGTCACAGCCGCGATCGAGATAGCCGGAGGGTTTACACCGCAGGCGAAGCACTCTCAGGTGGTTCTGTTCCGCAGGGTTTCCGATGATCTTGTGGAGTCGCGAATCCTGGACGTGAAAGCTCTGGTGCGCTCGCGAAACCTGGGAGAGGACATTCATCTCAGACCGGGGGATCTGCTGTTTGTGCCGAAGAACATGGTGTCCAAGATCAGGCAGTACTTGCCGGTGGCGAGTCTTAGCACGTACTTGAACCCAACCCAATTCTAGAAAGGAAATTGGTGCCGCCTTAAAGTCCGCTCTCGCAGCGAGAATCGAAGGAACGGGAGAGCGCCACAAGTCCGATGCCGGAAGAACTCAGATTCGTTCCCAGACCCGCACGGGTTGCGTCTCCCACCGCGCGGGATGTGGTGGCCGTGCTCTTCCGGCAACGGCTGCTGCTGTTAGTCACCTTTAGCGCTCTGTTTCTGGGAATCTTCCTCTATGGCCTGATCGCGCCGCCCTATCAATCTGAGATGAAGGTGCTGGTGCGCCGCGGGCGGCTCGATCCGCTGGTGACTTCCATCCCAAGTTCTTCCCCGCAATTCGAACACCAAGAAGAGGTTACCGAAGAAGAGTTGAACTCCGAAGCCGAGCTGCTGCACGACGACCAGATACTGCGAACCGTGGTGCGCGATGCCGGAGCGGCGCAAGAGCAATCCTGGTTCTGGAAGCTGGTGGGCGAAAGCGAAGACGCCCGAGTGGTGCGCGCGGCGCGGCGGCTGGACAAACGGCTGGAGGTCGAGCCGGTACGGAAGACAGCCTTGATCGACGTGACGTACACGTCTTCCGATCCGCAACGCGGAGCAAAGATACTGGCCTGCCTGGGTGCGGCGTATCTGGAACGGCATTTGCAGGTGCGGCGGCCCTCGGGAGAGCTCAATTTCTTCGAGCAGCAATTGCAGGAGGCGCGGCGCGGACTGGAGGCTTCAGAGCTGCGTTTAATGGAGTTCACGCGGGATGAAGGCGTGGTTTCCGCCGCCCTGGAGCGCGATATCGCCCTGCAAAAACTGAGCGAGACCGACGCGAGTGAGAAAGACATCCGTGTCTCCCTGGCGGAAACGGCGCAACGCATCAAGGCATTGCAGGCAAAACTGCCGTCGTTTCCGGAGCGCACCACCACGCAGATCCGCAATCTGGATAACCCGCAACTGCTGGGAAAGATCAAATCGCGGTTACTGGAGCTGGAGCTGAAACGCACCGAGCTGCTCACCAAATACGGGTCTTCCTACCGTCTGGTGCAGGAAGTGAATCAGGAAATCGAGGAGACGAAAGCCGCCATCGCGGCCGAAGACAAGACGCCGTTGCGTGAACAAACCAGCGAGCAGGACCCGAACCATGAATGGGTAAAGTCGGAACTGATGAAGGCCCAAATCGAACTGCAGGATTTGCTGGCGCGTTCGTCGGCCACGAGCACGGTTGTGGCGAGCTATCGTGTCAACGCCCAACAACTGGGAGAACGCGCCATCCGGCAACAGGAATTGCAAAATGATCTGAAGGCGGCAGAGGACAAGTATCTGCTCTACGCAGGCAAGCGCGAGGAGTCGAGGATCGGGGATGCCCTGGACCAGGGCGGAATCTTGAACGTGACCATCGCCGAGCAGCCGGTGGTTCCCCCGCTGCCCCAGCATTCGGCAGTTTTCTTCGGATTCCTGGGGGTGGTGGTCGCCGGCACGGCAAGCACCGGGGCGGCGTTTGCGGCAGACCGTTTGAACCCGGCGTTTCGCACTCCCGACGAAGTGCTGGCGTATTTGGGGGCTCCAGTACTGGCTTCGCTGCCCCGGGGGAAAACCTGAGCTTCAAGCCGGCGAGGCCGGAGACAGAGACAAGTCTGGGCAAAACATAATTGTTGAGAGCCGACACATGAGCACTTTTGCAGACCTGTTGCACACCATACCCGAACCCGATATCCGGGAAGTGCCGATAGCAGAACCGGGCGTGGAAACCGGATTCGCGCCGGAATATGCGGTTTGGGACGCCGAACAATTCGCCGCCGAACAGATTGGGCAGCTGGTCCGGCAAGTTTTTCTTCCCGGATGGTCGAAACCCGCGCGGCAGGTGGTTTTGAGTCCCGTGGATCAAGAGACCGATATCAGCGAGGTTTGCCTTCGGGTAGGCGAGACTCTGGCAAGCCAGGTCGCGGGCAGCGTTTGCGTGGTAGAGGCAGACTTGCCGGTGCCGAAGACCGCGGACGAACCACCGCTCACCAGCGCGGCCTTCGGCGGGGTTGGTACTTTGCGCGAGGTGAGCCGGCGGCTTTCCAGCAGGCTTTGGCTGGTGACGCAAGACACGCTCATGGGAGAAAACCAGGAAGGATTTTCGGCGGCGTGGCTGCGCGGACGGCTGGCAGAATTCCGGCTCGAATTCGACTACACCGTGCTCCAAGGGCCCGCGGCCGGGATGTACAGTCAGGCGGCGCTGCTTGGACACCTTTGTGATGGGCTGATTCTGGTGCTGCAGGCCAATGCGACGCGCCGGGTGGCCGCCGCAAGGGTGCAGGAAGCACTGCGCGCCGCCCATGCTCGCCTGCTGGGAACCGTATTGGTGGAAAGAACGTTTCCAATCCCGCAGTCAATTTATAGGAAGTTGTAGCTCGCAGTACCCCAGGGCCAAGGCTTGCGCCAGCGCCTGGGCGAGCATCGCAAACGCAGACGTGGCCAACCGGCCAAAACAAGATTGGGACTCAAATAGCGGAGCTTTGCTCCGCGCAGAGACAGAATCCGTTCCGATGACCTGCAGTCCCCACCTTTCCGGGCTACAACTCTTGCCAGGAGCACAGTGGTACGCGGTGCAAACCCGGTACCGCTGCGAGCGCAAAGTAACCGCGCAACTGCAACACAAGGGCGTGGAAACGTTCCTTCCGCTGTTGGAAGAAATCCATCGCTGGAGCGACCGGCGCCAGGCCATAGGCATCCCGCTCTTCTCCGGCTACTCTTTCATCCGCCTGGAAATGTCGTCCCTGCTGCGCCGCGAGGTTCTCTGCACCGAGGGAGTGATTGGACTGATCACCTTCGCGGGCGAAGCAGTTCCGATTCCCTGCAAGCAGATTGAAGATGTTCGCCAGCTTTTGACCCACAAAGTTCCCTGCTCTCTGCACGCCTTCCTGAAGATCGGACAACAGGTCCGGATTCGCGGGGGATGTCTCGACGGGCTGGAGGGAATCCTGGAACAGAAGACAGACAAAAATCTGGTGATCTCGATTGACTCCATCCAGCGCTCGGTTGCAATCAGGATCGAAGGGTATGAGTTGGAATTGATCTGAAGCGGTCTGTGTCCGTCCCCGCACCAAGCCAGTTGCCCCTTCCCAAGCGTCCGCCGGCGTCTGCCGCGCGCGTGATTCCTGGGGCGCAGTCTTCGGCCACTGGCATCCCGCGCAAGAAGCCGGTCTCCGTCGCGCTGGACGGCAGGTTCTGGGCGGGAGACAAAGCAGCTTCACCAGAGGCACCGCCCCGCCAACAGGTTTCCGAGAGAGTACTCACAATGCTGTTGCCGGGGTTCCTTCTCCAGAATAGTGCGGGAAGGCTGGCCCCCAGCGCTCTTGCGGATTTTATAGCCGTAGCTTTGAGCTTCGTAGCCGTCGCCAACCTGGCGGGCATTGCAGGCTTGGGCCTTCACGGCCATGTGTACGCGCTCGCCGGGTCCTTTCCCCCAGTTTCAGGGATGATGTTGCTGCAGGCCGCCGTGCTTACCTTGCTGGGCCACTCCGAGCGCCTGTACCAACGGGAAACGGTGCGATGTCTCCGGGAAGAACAACTCATTCTATTGAAAGTGGTGGCTTGGTCGGCAGTTCTGATGCTGGCGGTGAACCGTTGCCCGGGAGTTCGTGTTGTTCCAGCGGGGGTCTTGGTCGCCAGTGCGGTCCTCAGTTTCCTGCTCATGCTGATCTGGCGGGACGGCCGGCGGCGGATTGTGCAGAATCGCGCCCGGGGGGGACACGCGGACCGGAATGTGCTGATCGTGGGCGCAGGCAAGTTGGGCCGCCAATTAGCGGCCGGTCTGGAGGGGAATTTCGGCGGAGGCCAGGTGGTAAGGGGATTTCTCGATGACAATGCGCCGGTCGGAGGTGAGGTGCGCGGCCGAATCGAAGACCTGTCGCGGGTGGCGCGGACGGAATTTCTCGACGAAGTCATCATTGCGCTTCCCCACCGGAACGATCTCACCCTGCCCTTAATTCGCGAAGCCCAGCGCAACCATCTGGATGTGAAAGTCGTTCCTGCCGTTTTCGAATTTCAGTCCAGCGCGCTGGCGCTTGAGACCGTGGGCAACATCCCGGTTCTGACACTGCTCCGGGAACGTATTCCCACGTTCAGCCTCAGGTTGAAACGGTTGCTGGACGTGGTGTTGTCGGCGGCTGGGTTGGCCATCACCATGCCCCTTATGGCTGCAGCGGCGCTCATCGTCAAACTGGACTCCAAAGGACCCATTCTTTACCGTTCGCGGCGAGTCGGCCGAAAGGGACGCCACTTCGTCTGCTACAAACTTCGGACCATGGTTTCTGGTGCAGAGGATCTAAAGGGAAGTCTGCGCTCTCGAAACCAGCGCCAGGGAGCATTTTTTAAAATTGCGGACGACCCGCGAATTACTCGCGCGGGGCGATGGTTGCGCCGCTACAGCTTGGATGAATTGCCGCAGCTCTGGAATGTACTAAAAGGAGAGATGAGCCTGGTCGGTCCGCGCCCTCATCCTCTGGATGATTTCGAGCAGTATGAGTTGGACGACTGGCGCCGGCTCACGATGACTCCGGGGCTGACGGGATTGTGGCAGGTCACCGCCCGGCGTGACCCGTCGTTCGAACGCAACATGGCCCTCGACCTGGAATACATTTTGGGTTGGAGCTTATGGAGGGACTTGGTAATTCTGTGCAAGACCGTACCCGTGGTTTTGCGGGGAAGCGGCTCATAAATGGCGTCCGTAGCGCACGCCTATCCGCGAGTCGCGAAGCCGGGATGGCTTTCATGGATATTGACGGCTCTGCCCCGCCCGCTGCATGCACTGATCGCCGCGCCTTCGCTGCTTTTTCTTGCGGCAATGACGGCGATGCTCTTTCGTCCGTCGGATGTGCGGTTTTATGAAATCGATCGGGTTGCTTTTCTGCTGCTGATTTTCGTACTGCTGCTGCGGGCGGGCGTGCTGCAACAATCGTTTTGGGTTGGCAGTTCATTAACCTGGCCGATGCTGGGGTTAATTCTTCTGGCTGCGACGGATCTTCTGGCCCAGCCCTACGAAGCGGAGGCCTGGAGCGTGTTCGCGGCCAAATGGATCGTTCCTTTCGCGCTGTTTCATCTGGCGGGGTTCGCCTTCAGCGACGCCAGGTCATTGCGCAGCTTCGAGACGTTCGCGCTGGTGGTGCTTGGGTATCTAAGTTTTACCGCGATCGCCTTTCTGCTGGATGCGAAGGGTTTGATTTTTCCTCGGTACATTTTGGATGAAGGCCTGGGAATTCACGCTGACCGGGCACGGGGACCATTCCTGCAAGCGGTGGCCAACGGAGTCTCTCTGAATTTGCTGGCCTTAATCGCCGTGGATTCGTACCGGCGGAAACGGTTGCGGGGAATGCTGGCGCTGCTGCTTGCAGTCGCCGTGCCGCTGGCTGCGCTGGCCACAAAGACCCGCGCCGTGTGGCTGTCATTTGCGTTGTCTGCGGTCGCATTGATGTTTCTTTCCTTGGGCTCGCGCGTACGCCGGGCATGCCTCGTACTGATTCTTGCGGGAGGCGCGGGTCTGCTCTGCGTGATGGGATTTTGCGACATGCGGTCCCTGAATGAGCGACTGCAGGAACGAAGCCCGGTAGAGTTTCGCATGGAGATCTACCAGGCCGGATGGGAGATGTTTTTGGAGAAGCCTGTTTTGGGGTGGGGACGCGATGGCACGCAAACTGGATTGACGAGGAGAACCAGCGATTTTCACCAGGAGGCTTTTTTCTTCCATAACACATATCTCGAAATTCTGGTGCAATACGGGCTGGTGGGGTTCGCGCTTTATGTGTGGGTTGTGATTGATCTCTTCCGACTGGGCCGCAAGGTTCCTCTAGCCGCGCTCGCCCCGGAAGGGACTTTTCTGGACAGGCACTTCCGCAAGTTGTGGCCGCTATTCGTTGTGGTCTATCTGGTAAACGGGACGTTTGTGGTCATGAATTATCAGTTCGTGAACGGACTGCTGTTTACCATGGGGGGATTGCTGGCCGCGCAGAACCGCAGATCACTTCTCGAAGCACCTCAATGACTTTATTTAAGGGCGGCGTTTCAACCTCGCTGAGTCGGCTGCGTTTGCGTTCGCCACAAATTTCGCTCCCAAAGATGACAACCGTCGCCTACCTTGCGAACCAACTTCCATCGCCGGTCGAGGCTTATGTCGTGGATGAGATCCGCGAACTTCGCCGCAGGGGAGTGAACGTGATTCCGTGCAGTGCGCGGCGCCCGAATGCCGGGTTGGAAAACGACTTCGCAACGCTGGTTTCACAAACTCTGTACTTCCGGCCGCTACGATGGCAGTTGCTCATCCTCGCTCCTTGGTTATGCCTCAGAAAATTCGCGCGCCTGAAAGATCTCGTTCGCCGCGTGTGTTCGCGCGGCTCGGAAACTCCGATGCGGCGTGTGCGGGCGCTGGCGCATACCTTGCTTGGAGCATACTACGCGCTGCTGCTGGAAAAACGTGGCGTTCACCATATTCACGTTCACCACGGGTATTTTTCGTCCTGGATTGCCATGGTAGCGGCGCGTTTGCTGGGAATCAGTTTCAGCATGACCTTACATGGCTCCGACTTACTGGTGCATGGGGCCTATTTGGATCTAAAGCTTAAGCATTGCCGATTTTGCACCACCGTGTCGGAATTTAACCGGCAGTTTCTGCTGGATCATTATCCTGGGATCTCGGAGAACAAAATTGTTGTCCGGCGAATCGGGATTGAAGTGCAGGAAACGTGTGTTCCTCTCACGCCGGTAGGCGAAAGTGATCCGTTCGTCCTGCTGGCGGTGGGACGGCTTCATGCGGTGAAGGATCATGCGTTCCTGGTGCGGGCATGCGGGATTCTGAAGCATCGGGGCATGCGGCTCCTGTGCCTGATTGCGGGCGAAGGCGCAGAACGAGCCGGGATTGAAAGGCTGATTGACGATTTAGGTCTGCACGGAGAAGTCAAACTTCTGGGACATTTGTCGCGCGACCAGTTGGATGGCTGCTACGCAGCTGCCGATCTGGTGGCCCTGACCAGCCGCAGCGAGGGCATTCCGCTGTCCCTGATGGAAGCAATGGCGCGTGGCAAGCCGGTGCTCGCTCCGGCAATCACGGGAATCCCGGAACTTGTGCGGGACGGAAAAACCGGGTTTCTGTACCCGCCCGGATCGCGGGATGAGTTCGTCGCGCGGGTGGAAATGATCGCCAACTCACGAGCGGAATTAGGCTCCATCCACTGCGCCGCTCGGCAGCACGTGACGGAGCACTTCGATCGCACAAAAAACCGGGCAGCGTTTTGCGACCTTCTCCTTGACCGTATCTCCCAACCTGTAGCGAGCCAATTGCATGAGAATCCTGTACTGCAACAAATACAACTTTCCCTTTAGCGGCACCGAAGTTTACCTGTTCGAACTGATGGAGCTGATGAGAGCGCAGGGACACAAAGTTGCCCTGTTCTCGATGGCAGACCCACGGGGCGAGAAAACGGAGTATGACCAGTTCTTTTTGCCAACCATGGACTTCAAGCGGAACGGACAGGGATTATGGACCCGCGCGAGACTGGCGGCCCATGTCATTTATTCCACGGAAGCGCGCCGCCGACTGCGCAGCATGATTGCCGCGTTCAAACCTGACGTCGCGCATGTGCGCAATATCTATCACCATTTGTCGCCCTCGATTCTTTGGGAATTGAAGGCTCAGAGCATACCGGTTCTGTATCACCTCAATGACTTCAAACTACTGTGCCCCACCTACAACATGGTTGCGAAGGGCAGCGCCTGCGAGCTATGCCAGAACGGCCGGTTTCGACACGTGGTTACCAGCGGGTGCTATGCGGGTGGGCCGGGAGCCGCGACGGTGCTTGCCGCCGAGGCTTACGTTCACAAGTGGATTCGAACCTATCAGAAATGTGTGAGCCACTTTCTCACGCCCAGCCGCTTCGCCCGAAACAAGCTCGCGCAAAATGGGTTTGACGCGTCGAAGATCACCGCGCTCCCTCATTTTCAGAAACTTCCGGCACTGACGCCGCCTGCGCCTGCCGCAGACGCGCCCATCTTGTACTTCGGGCGCTTGTCAGCGGAGAAGGGACTAAGTGATCTGGTGCAGGCGATGAAGCACGTGCCGAACATTCGTCTGCTGATTGCGGGCGACGGGCCGGAGCAGGGGCGATTGGAAACACGGGCACGTGAGCTGGCCCTGGAGAATGTGGAGTTTCTTGGCCACCTGCATGGCGCCGACTTGGAAGCGCGCATCGCGTCGGCCCAGTTTACCGTGATGCCTTCTCATGCCTATGAGACGCTCGGCAAAACCATTCTCGAATCTTATGCGTGGGGCCGCCCGGTGATTGCTTCTGATCTCGGCTCGAGGCGGGAACTCGTCCGCGAGGGCGTAACCGGACTGCTGTTTCAACCTGGCAATGTGGAACAACTCGCATCTGCAATCGCGTTTCTCGCGGAACGTCCCGAGTCGGCCGCAGATATGGGCGCGGCAGGGCGCCGGATGGTTGAAGCCAACAACTCGCCGGAAGCTCACTATCTGGGGCTGATGAGGTTGTATGCGCAGATTCAAACGGACGGGCGCAAGCTGCAGCGCGTCTAGCTCGTTCCTGTCGCGAAGACTCCGGTGCGGGTGGCGTTTATTGGCGGGCGCGGCGTGATTTCAAAATACAGCGGAATCGAAGCGTACTACGAAGAGGTGGGCAAACGGCTGGCGGCGATGGGAAATGAAGTTACAGTCTATTGCCGGACTTACTTCACCCCTCCGGTCGCGATGCACGAGGGAATGCGGGTGATACGGCTGCCTACGATTCGGTCCAAGCATCTGGACACTCTGGTCCACAGCCTCTTTAGCACGATGCACTCCGTCTTCAGCCGCTGCGAAATCGTGCACTACCATGCCCAGGGTTCGGCGGTGTTTTCATTTCTTCCGCGTCTGTTCGGCAAGAAAACCATCGTCACCATTCAAGGGCTGGACTGGAAACGCAAGAAGTGGGGACGCGTGGCGTCGTGGGCGCTACGGCTGGCGGAGCAGGCGGCGTTGCGGCTGCCCAATTCGACGATCGTCGTGTCGCCAAATCTGGTGGAGCATTATCGGAAGAACTACGGGGTTCAGACCCGGTACGTGCCCAATGGCACCGTCATTCGGCAAAAGCGTGCTTTGTTGCAGATGCGCAAGCTTGGACTCGAAACTGACAACTACATTTTATATTTGGGAAGATTCTCGCCGGAAAAGAATTGTCATCTTCTGCTCGAGGCTTATCGGCGAATGGACACTCCAGCGAAACTGGTCTTCGCCGGAGGCTCAAGCCATACCGATGCTTATATTGCAGAATTGCGCAGGCACCAGAGCGACCGGATACTTTTTCTTGACTGGGTGTCAGGCGATGCCTTCGACGAATTGCTGACTAACGCCGGGATCTTTGTCCTGCCTTCGGACTTGGAAGGGCTTTCGTTGGCCCTGCTGGATGCGATGGGAGCGGGTGTGTGCGTGCTGACCAGCGACATTCCAGAAAACCGCGAGGTGGTGGATGGGGCTGGTTTCACGTTTCGCGCGGGGGACGTAAGTGACCTGGAACGTATGCTGCGCTTGCTGCTCTCCGACGCTGCCATGCGGAGGGTAGCTGCCAACAGCGCGCAGAATCGAGTGCGTGAGCGGTATTTGTGGGACCCGATTGCGGAGAAGGTTGAGGAGATCTATCGAGGACTTGCGGGAAAGACCGCCGTGGCAGAGATAGCGCCGAATCCGGACTTGCGAACGGTTGATCCCGCACCGCCGAAGCGGGCCGCATAAGCTTGGTAGCATCCTAAATTCATCAACCACCAAGGGCACGAAGGTGCACCAAGGCGTGAATCCTGAGGGTTTCCTTCGTGTTCCTTTGTGTCCTTGGTGGTTAATCAGGACACCACCCATAGTTTGGATCTCTAAGCTCAGCCCTTGTTTGGGAAACATAATGGTAGATTTGTCAAATGCGGGTCACAATCTTCGGGGCGACCGGATTGCTCGGCAAAGCGCTGATGCGCGAGTGGAAGCAGGATGAGGTCATTGGATTAGGCTCAAAAGATGCCGACATCCGTGATGCCGAGAGGGTAGCCGGGGCCGTCCGGCGCATCCGGCCGGAATGGATCGTTCTAGCGGCCGCATATACAGATGTGGATGGTTGCGAGAGTAATCGCGACCTGGCCTTCGCAGTGAACTGCCAGGGCGCAATCAACGTAGCGCAGGCAGCAAAACGATACGGCTCACGCCTGCTTTTCCTCAGCACCGACTACGTATTCGACGGCATGAGCCGGGTTCCTTACGAAATTGATCAGCCGCGCGCCCCGCGCAGCGTTTACGGACAAACCAAGGCTGAGGCGGAGGTACAGCTTGGTCGCATCCTGCCCGGCTGCTGCATTGTGCGAACCTCATGGCTGTTCGGAATTGGCGGCAAATGTTTTCCTGACACCATTCTCAAGTTGGCCGCGGCTCGTTCGGAGATCGACGTCGTGACTGACCAGCGCGGATCACCGACGCATGCACCGGACTTGGCCCGAGCCATTGTCCAGCTCTGCCGCAGCCAGGCCACCGGCATTGTGCATGCCACCAATCGTGGCGAGTGTTCGTGGTTTGAGTTTGCGCGCGCAATTGTTGCCGAGGCAGGACTGGCCACGGTGGTGCGTCCGACCACCAGCGACAAGTTTGTTCGCCCGGCGGAGCGGCCGAAGTATTCCGGGTTATCCCCTGCGAGCCTGGAAAAATATGGGATTACCATGCCAGCCTGGCAGGATGCCCTCCGGAACTACCTGGCAGAGCGAAGAGCGCTGGCGTAGCAGGCATCAAAGGTTGCAATCCCGGAGGATCTGAATCGCGGCCATAATGATGTCTGTTGTGGCTGAGGTCAAACAACCCGCCAGGCATACAGGCCTCATGGACAAAAAGGGATCCCCAAACAAGAACGGCAGCAACGGCGGGGAGCTATCGGAGGCGGAGTCGGGCGACCGCCGCGCGGAAAAGCGGATTGATGGGATCCTGACTGAGATTGAAGATACGACTTACGGCGTACTGCGCAAGCACGACAAGAAGTCGCCGTAGAGAAAACTTCTGACGAAGCCTGAATGCGCCGTCCTCAGCACGGCGAGGACGCCCGCGCCTACATCGAAAATCTAATCAGTTCGCCCTGGAAGGCAAAGTTATCGATCAAGACTCTATGGTTCCTCTTCGCCGGCGGCTTTCGTAGGCTCACCCCACTTTTCTTTTTCCGCTGCCCTCTGCTCGGGGTCGATCGCAGGCAATTTCGCCTGTTGTAGCTTGATATTCAACGCCGGAACTTCTTTGCTCTTGATGTTTTCCCAGCGCTGCAATTGCTGCTCGAGCGCGGCCTCAACCTCAGTGAACATGCTGACCGCCTGAGTGGTGGGAGCTGCGTCGGCACTATCAGCGGCCGCCAGCAGTTGACCGAGCGCGGAGTTCAGCGCAGTCAAACTTCTGCCCTCAGGCGTAGTCAGAAAGCGGGCGCCGAAACCTGCCCCGCCGCCCTCCAGGTCCTGCGCTTCCTTGACAAGGTCCGAAAGCCCCGCGGACGGCGCCTGGTCTTTGCCTTGCATTTTCTTCAACTGCTCACGCAGGCCCCGCACCTGTTGGATGGCCTGGTAATCACGGCGCATGGCTTCCACGATCTTCGTTTCCAGTTCGAATTGCTGCCGTAGCCCGTCCGGCGAGGTCTGCACTCGAGGATCCATCTTGATGGCGAGCGGCTGAGAATAACTCTGGCCGTCGGCCGTGAGTTTGACCGAATAGGTTCCGGGAAGAACCGCAGGGCCGAGGGGCTCGCGGGGCGTGTCGCGATAGATGGCTGAGATGGGATACTCGTGCTCCAGCGAATCGGGCGGCGGATAACGCAGGTCCCAAACGAAACGGTGCATGCCGGCTGCGGAAGAGAGGATGCGCGGCGGACGAATCCAGTAGGTGGGAATATTGAGTTTGTCTGGGTCAACCGGCTCGGGTTTATCCGCGCTGGAGAAACGCCGCACGAGCTTGCCGGCCTCGTCAAGGATTTCAAATGTGACCGGACTGGTTGCGGCCGATTTCAAAACATAATCCAGCATGGCTCCATCGGGCGGATTCTGCCCGGCGGGCACTTCGGGGGGCAGCGGGGTGTCGGGATTGTTGTCGCGCCGCACGCGATAAGTCAGTTGGGGCGCAAAAAGATGGGCCGGCGATTCTGCGATTTCGGCGCTTAGCTGGCGCAGTGGCGTGATGTTGTCAAGAATCCAGAAAGAACGTCCGTGAGTACCTATGACAACGTCGTCCTGGTGAACGACCAGATCGCGAATCGAAGTCGCGGGAAGATTCAGCCGCAAAGACTGCCAGTGATCGCCGTCATCGAATGAAACATAGACGCTGCGTTCGGTCCCGGCGAAGAGTAATCCTTTGTGCTCGGGATCTTCGCGAACCGTGTTGACGGGCTCGTTGTCGGGAAGATCGGTGACTATTTTTTGCCAGGTTTTGCCGCCGTCGCGGGTGCGATATATATAAGGATGCAAATCATCGAGGCGGAAGCGATTCACCGCGGCATAAGCCGTCGCCGTATCGAAATGCGAGGCGTCCATCTGGGCGATCTTGCTCCATGGGGTCAGCTCCGCAGGAGTTACATTCTGCCAGTTCGTGCCGCCGTCGTGGGTGACCCAGATCAGACCGTCGTCGGTTCCCGCCCAGATCAGATTCACATCTTTGGGTGAAGGAGCAAGCGAGTAGATGACGCCGCGATGCTTGCCCTTGGCGGGATCGGACTCGACGAAGACACCCAGGGTGGGAGGGACTCCAGGATCTTCGCGAGTGAGATCGGGACTGATAATTTGCCAACTATTGCCTCCCTCGGTGGTTTTGAAAAGCACGTTGGAGCCGAGATAGAGAATGTGGGGATCGGCGGGCGAGAAAATCAGCGGCGCAGTGCGATTGAAGCGGTATTTTCCGGTTCGCAGCACGACCGGTGAAACATCCTGCGTCTGGCCGGTGGTGCGGTTGAACCGCGTACCTTTTCCACCGTAAATCAGGTTGGGATCGAGCGGATCGGGCGCAGCGTAACCGTACTCTTCGACCCCCACCGGATACCAATCGCGAAACGTAATCTCGCCAGAATCGCTGCGGCTGGCGGTGCCGATGCTCCCGCTTTCCTGCTGGCCGCCGTAAACCCAGTAGGGAAATTGATTGTCGGTGATGACGTGATAGAACTGCGCCGTGGGCTGGTTGTACCACGAGCTCCAGGTTTCGCCGCCGTTGACGCTGATGGTCGCCCCCTGATCCACCGCGAGGGCAATGATCTGCGGGTTTTCGGGGTTGATCCATACGGTGTGGTAATCGTCGCCACCGGGCGCGCCTTTGATGGCGGTGAAAGCATGTCCGCCATCGGTGGAACGGTACGTGGAAACGTTTGCGATGTAGAGCTTGTCTTTATTCTTGGGATCGACGCGGACGCAGGCGAAATCGTCGCCGCGGCCCCAGAGGCGTTGGTCGGTGTTGATTTGCTGCCAGCTTTCTCCCTCGTCGTCGGAACGGTACAATCCGCCGAGCTTCGGCGAATCCACCAACGCGTAGATGCGATTGCCGTCGCTGGGGGCGACGCCTAACCCGATTCGTCCGAGATGATCGGACCAGGTGGGCAAGCCTTTGGTCAATTGACGCCAGCTCGTGCCGCCGTCGGTGGATTTGTACAAGCCGCTGCCCGGCCCGCTGTAGGAGTTGCCCGTAGTCCACGGCGGACGGCGCGAAGCAAACATGTCGGCGTAGATGATCTTTGAATTACGCGGATCGAACGCCAGGTCAATCGCGCCCGTGTTGTCGTCTTTATAGAGAACTTTCTGCCAGTTGAGACCGCCATCGATCGAGCGAAAGACCCCGCGTTCTTCATTCGGCCCATAAGGATGGCCGAGCACGGCAGCGAAAACGCGGTTGGGATCACGCGGGTCAACGAGAATGGCGCCGATCTGCTGGCCGTCGCGCAAGCCGAGATGCTGCCAGGTGCGCCCACCGTCCAGGGATTTGTAAATGCCGTCGCCGGTGGAAAGATCGGGCCGTCGCAGGCCTTCGCCGCTGCCGACATAAATAATATCTGGATTCGACGGCGCAATCGCCAGCGCGCCAATGGATGCCGTGGGCTGGTCGTCAAAAATGGGATTCCAGGTATCGCCGTAGTCGGTGCTCTTCCACACGCCGCCGTTGTTCGGGGCCATGAAAAAAACATTCGGCTGGCCGGGTATTCCGCTGATGGCGACCGTGCGGCCACCGCGAAACGGACCGATTAACCGCCACTGCAATTCCTGAAAGAGATGGGGATCGAACTGCTGGGCGGAACAGACGGACAGGCAGGCTACGGTCAGCAAAGTGAACTGCAAAAAACGGCGGATCGCGCGCATCATCTCCTCCGGGAAAGGCGAATTAAGCATAACCCAAGGGTGACACCACACACACGCTCCTGTGATCAAGGTCACACGGTAAGGCCGGGTGTTTCGGCCTTGTAAACCACACCCATCCCGCCGCCGCCCAGTTTCTCGATGATGCGGTAGTGCGAGATGGTTTGGCCGAGCACTTGGGAAGGGTTTGTTCCTGGCGTGACCATGTTATGGGTCACGTTCCGAGCAAGTCAATGCGTTGGTTGCAACGCCAGTCTGCGCGTTGGGGCACTCCCAGGCTTCATTTTGCTACCATCATCCCAGAAATGATTACTCCGGCAGAAGAGCCTATACGACCCTGTTTCCACGGAAGCCTGGGTTCGTTGTTCCGGTTCCTGGCCTGCGGCGTGCTATTGGCGTCGGCCGTTACCCTGCGAGCGCAGCAGACCACGTTTGACTTGGATCCGGCAAAAACAACCGTGGAGTTCACGCTGGGCGCAACCCTGCATAGCGTAAATGGAACTTTTAAGGCTAAGAGCGGGAAAATCAGTTTTGATGCCGCTTCGGGCGAGGCCACCGGCAGTTTTGTGATTGACGCCACCAGCGGAAACAGCGGCATCGGATTACGGGACCACAAGATGCACGAAGAAGTCCTGGAAAGCGGGAAATATCCGGAGATTGTGTTCACGCCAGCCCGGGTGATGGGCGCAGTTTCGGTGCAGGGGGATTCGACCGTGCAGGTGCGGGGTATGTTCCGGCTTCATGGAACAGATCACGAAGTCACATTTTCTATTCCGGTCCACCTTAGCGGGAATGAAGTCACCGCCCAGATCCATTTTGTGGTGCCGTACGTAGCGTGGGGGCTCAAGAATCCCAGCACCTTTGTTTTGCGGGTCAGCAAAGAAGTGGAGATTGACGTATCGGCCCGCGGAAAGCTCGCGCCCAGCGCCAGCGACTCAAGTTTGCCCTCACCCGGCACGCCGCAATAGGATAAGCGCCATGAAAAAGCTCGCAACTTACCTCTGTCTTTTTGGTGCCATGCTGGCGGTTGGCACGAACGCTGCCGCCCAATCCCCATCCACGGCGAAGGCCGGTCTGTATCCCGCGCAGGAGGGCTTTGTTGATGCCAACGGCGTGATGATCTACTACATGATCGTTGGACGCGGAGGGCCGCTGATGATTGTGCACGGCGGTCCGGGCGCATCGCACGATTATTTTCTGCCTTACCTGCTCCCGCTGGCGCGCACCAACAAACTGATTTTCATTGACGAGCGCGGCTCCGGACGGTCTCAGAAGCTCGAGGACCCCGCCGCATACACCGTCGAAAACATGGTCGAAGATGTGGAGGCGGTGCGGAAGACGCTGGGACTGGGAAAGATGAGCCTGCTGGGACATTCCTATGGAGGCGCACTGGCCCAGGCCTACGGTCTCAAGTACCAGAGCAATCTCTCTCACTTGATCCTGGCCAGTACGTGGTCCAGCAGCAAAGCGTTGAACGAAGTATTCGTCCGCATGAAGCAGAACATGGCGCCCGAACTGCGGGAGCGCATCGCTAGCATGGAATCGCAGGGACTCTTCGGTCACGGCAGGGATTACGAGAAGAACCGCTACACCAACGATTACATGATCGCGGCCTGGGGTGAAGGCTACTTCCCCTACGTGTACCACAATCGTCCTGATCCAAACTATGATCCGGTTGCGCAGGGCAACATGGCCTGGGATCTATATCGCGAAATGTGGGGTGAGCACGGCGAGTTCGTGATTGACGGGAACCTGAAATCGGTGGAGTACACGGACCGGCTGGCAACCATCAAAGTCCCGACCTTGATCGTGGTCGGAGATCACGATGAGTGCGATCCGTCGCTGTCGCAGGCAATGCAGGAAAAAATTGCGGGGTCGAAGCTGGTTGTCTTCCCCAAAGCCGGGCACATGAGTTTTGTGGACCAGACCGGGATGTTCGTCAATGCCGTGAGCGAGTTCCTGCGAGGCTCGAAGTAACGGGTCGGTTTCTACTTGGTGGTGCTCGGAGCGGTGGCCGGCTGCGACGGGGTGACGGCTTCCGACGGCATGAGCACAATTACACAGCTTGCCCGGAGGTGTTCTTCCTATAATGCGTTCAATGGACATGCAAGTGTTTCTGCGATGGCCAAGACGATGGCCTGCCTTCATTCTTGTTTTCGCGCAGTTTCTAGCTTCCGGATTGGCTTACGCCCAACAGGGCGGGGCCACGGGCGAGCCACTGGTGGTGCAGACTTCGAGCCTTCCAAAAGCGTATGTGAAGCAGCCGTATGAAATTCCATTGGCCGCGAAGGGCGGAATCCTTCCGCTGAAGTGGGAGTTGACGGATGGAGCTCTTCCCGCTGGCCTGAACCTGCGACGCGATGGCACTTTGACCGGCGCTCCGGCGGATACCGGGCAGTTTCGTTTCACCGTGAAAGTGACCGACAGCGGCAATCCGGCGTTCGAGCGCAAGCAGGAACTGGTGTTGCTGGTGGTGGCGCCGCTGCTGGTGCAGTGGGGGCGTTATCCGGCAATTAGCGGCCGGCGGGTTGAAGGTTCGGTGAAGGTTTCCAATCAGACCGAGCAGAATTTTGATTTGACGGTGATCGTGGTGGCGGTGAATGAAGATGGGCGGGCGACTGCGGTTGGATACCAGCGTTTTGAACTGAAGAAAGGTACTGCCGACTTCGAGATTCCTTTCGCGGAGAATCTGGCCCACGGCGCTTACGAGCTCAACCTGGATGCGGTGGCAGAAGTGGCGGCGACGAATTCAATTTATCGGGCACGGCTCGTGCCTAAGGAGAAGTTACAGGTGCGGGAAGGGCCGTAGTCAGAATTGCACCCTTCGGCTTCGCTCAGGGCAGGTTCGCGGGGACGCGCGCGCCATGCATTAACCTGGGCAAAAATTAAGAGTCCCGAAGTGATGTTGGGATCATTCGTCTCGGCCAGTAGCTCGCTTTAGACCCTCGCTGACCTGTCTATGTCGCTTCCTTGCGGATGCGCCACGCGATCTTGCTCGGGCTCCGGGCTTACCGCCAACCGGAAAAACCAACCCAACGCTTCGGGACTCTATCTTGCCTCCGACATATCTTCCTGTTCGCCTCAACCAACGCTTTGCTATAGACCCTTGCTCACCCTCGCTCCTTCACCTTGCGGTTTGGAGTGTGACTTCGCTTGAGCCCCGGACGCTGCGCCAACCGGGTAAACATCAGAAGCTGTCAAAGAACGATTACCGTTCTACTCCTTCTATTTTCAGAGTCAACAAAAAACGCGGCGCTGTATGTGCTTGCATTTCAATCGAGTGCAGCTCATGCACAGGCAGGTGCAGCGGATTTGGTGCAGCCTCGGGCGGGTCGCCCTAAGAGAATCAAGAGCTTGCGCGGTTATCGCGGATTTCCCGGAAGTTTGCCGCCGAATCGCGCCTGGAATTGCAAGCATGGGAGTAGTCCTGCATTGTGAAAATCGCGCGAAACCGGCGCTGGACAGGGAGTTTGGGAAATCAATCGCTGGCTCGCGCGGGCTTGGTTGGCTTTGGCTTGCGACGGAACAAGTAACAAACCGCCGCCCTTTGCGCCGGGCAATCGGGTACAATCCCGGTTTTCAGGCGAAGGAGGTTTTTTCACGATGCGCAAAACTACCGGCATAATCTTTCTTACCGTCATTCTGAGCGGTTGCTGTTCGCACACCTGTTCGACCGGAGGAGAGCAGCAGACGGCGCAGTATTTCGATTCCATCCGGCAGCAGCCTGCCCGGCTGCAGACTTTCTTGCGCGAGATGCCCAAGGGAGGCGACTTGCACAACCATCTGGCAGGCGCCATCTACGCGGAGAGCTTCATTGATTATGCCGCTGCGAGCGGCCTCTGTTACGACCCGAAGACGGAGAGCTTCGTCAACTGCGATAAGAAGCCGGGGCAAGTGCCGGCATCGGAGGCTTACACCGATCCCGCGCTGTTCCACAATATGCTGGATGCATTCTCCATGCGCGATTTTCATCCGCACTGCGATCCCGCAGGCCCGGCGGATAGTTCAGCAACCGTCTGTGAGTCCAATCATGATCATTTCTTCGATACGTTCCCGAGATTCGGCCTGGCCAGCGATGGCCATACTGGGGAAATGCTGGCGGAGGCCGCCGGCCGCGCCGCGGCCGACCATTTGCAGTATCTGGAACTCATGAATACTGTGGATGGCAAGCTGGCAAGAAATTTGGGAACCAAAACTCTTGGCGAAAAAAGCGACTGGGAAAACAACTTTGCTGCCGCTCGCGACGAACTGCTCGCTGCCGGGATGAAAACCACGGTTGTGCCCGCGACCCTCCAGCAGCTTGACCGCGATGAGGCCAGGATGCGCGAGGTGCTGCACTGCGGCGCTTCGCAACCCAGTGAAGGCTGCAACGTGCAGGTCCGTTATCTCTACCAGGTTTTGCGAGGCCAGGCCCCCGGGCAGGTGTTCGCGCAAATTCTGCTGGGCTTCGAACTGGCGCAGGCTGATCCGCGTTTTGTGGGATTGAACCTGGTGCAGCCCGAGGATTGGTATGTTCCCATGCATGACTTTGAGCTGCACATGCGGATGCTGGACTACCTGCACGGCGTTTATCCCAACGTGCATATTTCGCTGCACGCGGGAGAATTGGCTCCGGGCCTGGTGCCGCCGGACGGATTGCGTTTTCATATTCGCGACTCGGTTAGACTGGGTCACGCGGAGCGCATCGGGCATGGCGTGGACATCGTGTATGAAGACGGACATGAGCAGGTGCTGAAGGAAATGGCGGAGGAGCATGTGCTGGTGGAGATTTGCCTGACCTCGAACGATGCCATTCTGGGAGTGCGCGGCGCGCAGCATCCGCTGAAGACTTATCTCGACAGCAAAGTTCCGGTGGCGCTGGCTACGGATGACGAAGGGGTCGCGCGTTCTGACATGACAACCGAGTACGTGCGTGCGGTTCAGACTTATGATTTTCTGCGATACAAAGACCTCAAGCGGATGGCGCGAATGAGTCTGGAACATAGCTTCCTGCCCGGGACAAGCCTTTGGGGGGATGCGGGCAGGTTTCGCGTGGTGGATGCGTGCGGGAATGATGCTGGTCATGAGAAGATTTCGCCGGATTGCCAGAGATTTCTCGACAGCAGCGACCGCGCGCGGATGCAGTGGAAGCTGGAAAGTGAGTTCTGGAAATTTGAAAAGAAATACTAGCGCTTTCCCATGAACGTCAACGACGATTTCAGGTTGGCTGACTCCGCGGCGCAGTTTCTGCTTTCGCGGACGCCACTCCGTCCGCGCATTGGACTGGTGCTCGGCTCCGGCTTGGGCGCGTTCGCCGATGAGCTTGCGGCGGCCACGCGCGTTCCTTACGCGGAGATCCCCGGATTCCCCCGCTCGACTGCGATCGGCCATGCCGGGCAGATGGTGATTGGCCAGATCGCGCCTGAAAAGCCCGGCGAGATCCCGGTCGCGGCCATGCAGGGCCGGGTACATCTTTATGAAGGTTACTCGCCGCGGGAAGTCGTATTTCCAATCCGCGTTCTCGCCCGCATGGGCATTCGCGCTCTGATCCTCACCAACGCTGCGGGAGGCATCAATCTGGAATTCAAGCAGGGTGCGCTGGTGGTCATTCGCGATCACATTAATCTGCAGGGGCAGAATCCGCTGGTAGGGCCGAATGACGAGCGTTTTGGTCCGCGATTTCCGGACATGACCCAGGCGTACGCCAAGCCCTATCGTGACATCGCGCGACAAGCAGCCGGCAAGATGGGCAAAACGATCCATGAGGGCGTGTACGCGGGGCTGCTGGGCCCGAGCTATGAGACGCCGGCGGAAATTCGCTACCTGCGAAGCATAGGCGCGGACTTGGTGGGCATGTCCACAGTTCCGGAGGTGATCGCTGCCCGGCACCTGGGAATGAAAGTGCTGGCGATTTCCTGTGTCACCAACATGGCGGCAGGCATTCTCGATCAGGCGCTCAACCACGCAGAAGTGCTTGAAACCGCCGAGCGGGTGAAGGGAGATTTTATGGCTTTGCTGCGAGCGGTGCTGCCGGGAATTGCCGGTGACTTGGGATAGCGTCCTAGTTTGACCTTCCGCCAGGATTAACGAAAGACTTAACCGCAAAGAGCGCAAAGACGAGCCGCTAAGGACGCAGAGAAAACGACCAAGGAAACTCCCGACTTTAGGTCGCGGTGTGAATAGGCGTCGGCGGTGGTAGCATCAACGTGAATTTTATGGATCCCAATTGCCGGAATCTCGCATGAGCCGGGAGTCGCACAGAGTTGCATCGCCGCGAGTAGTATGCATCGAGGATCTAAGGCCGATTGCGCGCCGCAGATTGCCGAAAGCGGTGTTCGACTATTTGGACGGCGCGGCCGAAGGCGAAGTCACTCTGCGGGAGAATCGCCGGGTATTTGAGGATGTTACTTTTCGTCCGCGCCACGCGGTTGCAGTTGCGCAGTGTAACCTGGGCACGCAAGTGCTGGGATTTGACCTTTCTCTGCCCGTGCTGCTCGCGCCCGTCGGCTACAGCCGGTTGATGCACCCCGGCGGCGAAGTCGCGGCCGCCCGCGCCGCCGGCAAGGCGGGCACCGCGTACATTCTCTCCACTATTTCAGGGCACAAGCTGGAGGACGTGCGGGCGGGATCTTCCGGTCCGGTGTTTTACCAGCTTTACCTGATGGGAGGGCGCGGTGCGGCCGAGGCGGTCATCGAGAGAGCGCGCAAGGCAGGGTTTTCCGCTCTGGTCGTGACCATTGACACGCCGGTATCCGGAATCCGCGAGCGTGACTATCGCAACGGCATGAAAGAACTCATCAGCGGAGGGCTGCTGGAGAAGCTTCCGTTTGTTCCGCAAATATTGTCGCGGCCCGCATGGCTGATCAGTTTTCTGCGCGACGGCGGACTGCCGGGGCTTCCTAACGTTGTGGTTCCGGGTCAAGGTCCCATGCGGCTGGTTGACATCAATGCTGCGCTGGCCAGCTCCACTGTCACCTGGGCAGACTTGCGCTGGATTCGCGAGCTTTGGCGCGGTCCGATTGTGGTCAAGGGTGTGCTCACGGGCGACGATGCGCGCCGCGCGGTGGACGGGGGAGCAGCGGCGATTTCAGTGTCGAATCACGGCGGGCGGCAGCTCGACGGCGTTCCGGCTTCTTTGCGAGCGTTGCCCGAGGTGGTGAAGGCTGTCAGCGGTCAGGTGGAAATATTGATGGACGGAGGGGTTCGACGAGGCACCGATGTAGTGAAAGCCATCTGCCTGGGTGCGCGGGCGGTTTTGTGCGGACGCGCTTACGCGTATGGTCTGGCGGCGGCGGGCGAGGCGGGAGTGGCGCGCGCCCTTGAGATTCTGCGGGTGGACCTCGAGCGTACTCTCAGGCTGCTGGGCTGCGCTTCGATTACGGATCTTGACCACTCGTATGTCAACGTCTCGAAGAGATGGGATTAGATTGATTCGCAGAGCTGGAAAACTGTACCGCTGTTCACGTGTGAGTTTGCCGGACAGCATCCGGTATTAAATTCTCTTTCGACTGGAGGATGTCATGCAGTGGACACAGATTTATGACCCGCTGGGCCATTGGTGGCTTTCCACGCTGGTCGCGGCTTTGCCGATCATGGTGCTTTTCGGGCTTTTGGCGGGCCTCCGAGTCAAACCACACTGGTGCGCCATTGCCGGGGCCTTGACGGCAGTGACGGTCGCAATTGTTTTCTTCAAAATGCCGCTGGCGCTGGCCGCAATGAGTTTCGGCTACGGCGTGGCGTTTGGGCTCCTGAAAATAGCCTGGATCGTGCTGGCGGCGGTTTATCTTTACGACATTTCCGTCGAGACCGGCCAGTTTGAAATCATGAAGGAGTCGGTCGCCGGAATCACTCCCGACCGGCGGCTGCAGGTGCTGCTGGTGGCATTTTGTTTTGGAGCCTTCATTGAAGGCGCGGCTGGTTTCGGCGCGCCGGTGGCGATTGCGGGCGCTTTCATGATCGGCCTCGGCTTTCGGCCGTTTCATGCTGCCGCGTTGAACTTGATTGCCAATACCGCGCCGGTGGCCTGGGGCGCGATCGGAACGCCGGTTCACACGCTGGCTGCGGTTACGGCTTTGCCGGAATCCGATCTCAATGCCATGATCGGCCGCATTCTTCCCTTCACCGCCATGATCGTTCCCTTCTGGCTGGTGCGGACCATGGTCAGTTGGTCGGAAACGTTTGAAGTTTTGCCGGCTATCATCGTCGTTGGCTTGTCATTTTCGTTGACTCAGTTCTTCTGGTCGAATTACGTGGACAGCAACCTGGTGGACATCATGGGCGGCGTGGTTTCAATCGTCGCGACGATTGGTTTCCTGCGATTCTGGAAGCCTAAGAAGATTTGGCGGTTCGACTATGACAAGGAAGGCAGTTCTCTGCCCCCACCCACCGGAGAGATCGCCGACCAGGTTGGCGGAGAGTGGCAGGCAGAGAAGTTCGATGGCTACGTCAAGGTTCGGAACTACACGGCCGGACAGATACTGAAGGCGTGGATGCCGTTTGCGATCCTCTCGGTGTTTGTGCTTTTGTGGGGATTGCCCTCCATCAAGCTGGCCATGAATCGCGCCACTACGCCTTCATTTCGGGTGACGCTGGCCAACGGCAAACCGCGGCCCGGTCCGCCGGGGTGGGATGTGCCCTTCTTGCACAATGCTGTCTATCGCGCCGCTCCGGTGGTGGCCAAGCCAACTCCTGAGGCCGCAAGGTACGACTTCAACTGGCTCTCGGCGACGGGCACCGGTTGTTTCTTTGCCGCCATCGTCTCGGGATTGTTGCTCGGGCTTAGCCCGGTCCGGCTCATGAAGACTTTCTGGCGAACGCTGGTGCGCATGAGACTCGCCATGATTGCGATCTCGTTCATGCTCGGCCTCGGCTACGTGACCCGTTACTCCGGGCTGGATGCCGTGCTGGGCCTGGCATTTACGCGTACCGGATGGCTCTATCCATTTTTCGGGACCTTCCTCGGCTGGCTTGGAGTGGCATTAACCGGCAGCGACACAGCGTCAAACGCGCTTTTCGGAAGCTTGCAGCGCATCACGTCGCAGCAACTGGGGATTGATCCCATTCTCATGTGCGCGGCCAACAGCGCGGGCGGAGTCATGGGCAAAATGGTGGACGCGCAATCCATCACGATTGCTACCGCCGCGACTGAGCAGGTGGGCAACGAAGGGATTATTTTCCGCTTTGTGTTCTGGCACTCGATCGCGCTTGGCGCCATCGTTGGTGTGGTCGTGATGCTGTACGCTTATGTATTTACCTCGGCTGTGCCACATGGGCTGACGTTTGTGAAATGAGTGGAAAAATCGGCGGTGTCGTATTTAACCACGAAGGGCACAAAGGTACACGAAGGAAACCCTCAAGATTCACGCCGTTGTGTACTTGTGCCCTCTGGCATCCCGTCGATTCTTTTCATCCCCTACCAGATGCGCACACGGTCGGGCGACGCGAGGTATAGCTTCTCTCCCGGTTGGACATTGAAAGTTGCATACCAGGCGTCTATATTGCGCGCTGTGGCGGCGCGGTACTGCGCAGGGGCATGTGGATCCGTCATCACCTGCTGGCGCAGCGCAGCTTCGCGCGTCTTCGATCCCCAGTTCTGGCCGAAGGCGATGAAGAACTGCTGGTCGCCGGATAAACCATCCTGCGCGGGCGCAGTCTTGCCCCCGAGCGAAGCTTGATAACCGTCGTAGGCGGCGGAGATGCCGGCCACGTCGGCGATGTTCTCCGCCAGCGTCTGCTTGCCGTTCACCGACAGATCAGGAAAGGGCTTGTAGGTGTCGTATTGCGCAGCAAGTTGTGCGGTGGCAGCCTCGAAATGCGCAAGGTCAGCGGGAGTCCACCAGTTGCGCACACGGCCTTTCGAGTCGAAGGTGCTGCCCTCGGTGTCGAAGGTGTGGCTGATTTCATGACCGATCACGGAGCCGATGGCGCCGTAGTTGGCTGCTGCGGGAGCAAGGGGATCAAAAAACGGCGGTTGCAGAATCGCGGCGGGGAAGTTTAGCGCGTTTTGCAGCGGCAGATTCACAGCATTCACCGTCTGCGGCGTCATGGACCATTCCTTGCGGTCCACCGCTTTGCCGAGACGCGCGACTTCGCGGCGATAATCCGACAGATTGCCCCGCCAAATATTGCCAAAGATATCGTCCGCTTTTACTTCAAACGATGAGTAGTCGTGCCAGGTTTCCGGGTAGCCAATACCTACATACAGAGTAGAGAGTTTGGCCTGAGCTTCAGCCTTGGTCGCAGGGTCCATCCATGAGAGGTCGTCGATGCGCTTGCGAAAAGCGGCGATCAGGTTCGCAACCATGGCCTGCGCCTGGGCTTTGGCTTCCGGCGGAAAATACTGGTGGGCATAGCTTTGGCCGACAGCGTCGCCGAGAAGGCCGTTCACTACGAAAACTCCGCGCTGCCAGCGGGGCCGCTGTTGCGGCGTGCCCGAAAGTACCTTGCCAAAAAAAGCAAAGCGTTCTTCCGCCAGGGCTTTTGGCAGCACTCCGCCGTAGGCCTCGATCAGGTGGAAGGCCAGCCAGTCCTTCCAGGTGTCAAGAGCCGTGGAAGCCACCAAAGCGGACTCGCCGGTGAAGGCTTCGGGCTGCCAGACAATGAAGCTGGCTTGCTGGTTGATGCCGGCCCCGCGAAAGTATCCGGCCCAGTCCAATCCCGGCGCTTTGGCGGCAAAGTCGGCCTGCGTCCAGGTGTTGTTAGCTCTCAGGATGTCCTCGTTATCCGCCAGGCTGCGATGGGTCTGCGCAATGGCGTGCTCGAGTTCAAGGATGCGGATGGCACGTGCGTCGGTGTCAGAGAAACCCGCGAGCTTGAGAATGGCGGAGACGTGCGCCTGATATTTGGTGCGAATGTCACGCATGTGCTCATCTTCGCCGAGGTAATATTCGCGATCCGGCAGTTGCAGTCCGCCCTGCAGCAGGTAGGCCGTGTAGTGGTCGGAATCATTGAAGCCGGGAGCGACCCAGAGTCCGAAAAGATTCGCGGTGTGATAGTTGGTGTTATTGAGCGCGTCAACGTCCGCGCGCAGACTCTCACCGAGGGCGCGTGCCAACTCGCGCTTGTCACGGATGGCGGCAATCGCTTCGAGGTGCGGGCGAAGTGGTGCGAGGCCTTTCGCCTCGATGGCGGCCTCGTCCATGTAGGAGTTGTAGAGGTCAGCGACCTTGCGCGCACTGGAGCCCGCGGCCGGCTTGGACTTGGCAATCTATTCAATCAGCGCAGCCGTGCGCTTGTTGCTCAGGTCGGCAAGCTTGGTGAAGACACCCACGCCGGCGCGATCCGGCGGAATTTCGGTGCGCTTGATCCAGTCACCGTTGGCGTATTGGTAGAAATCGTCACCCGGCTTGACCGAGCGATCCATATTGGCGACGGTGATGCCGTGCTTTGCTTGCGCGGGCGCATCCTGCGCCCGGGCGGTCATGGCAGCGGCGAGAACACAGGTTCCGACGCATGCCACGGCGAACTTCGAAAATCCACGGGTGAGTTTCATACAGGGCTCCGATGGGCGGTGCAGCCTGAGGCTGGCCTGCTGATTTAGACGCCCGCAAAGTAAAGAGGGTAGCACGCTGGCCGGAGTCACCCTTTGAGGGATTACTTCAATACGACTGGGTTCGCCGTGGACCATGGCGACCTCACCGCGGCAAAGTGAAGGAGATTTTGGGCGGCTTGGGGCGGTTGCGGCGAGCGTCGCGACCAGGCAAGATGGGGTACAATAGGTTCCCCGTTCGAGTCAGGGTCATGGAGAGTCATGGAGGGTCCTGTTGTCCTGCGCAAACTGGCCAGCCGCTACGAAGTAAGACAGGTCTTGGGACAGGGCGGCATGGGGGTGGTGTACCGCGCCTACGATACGGTCATTCGCCGCGAAGTGGCGATCAAAACCATCCTCGACATTCCCGATCCCGCCTCGCTGCAGCTCTTCCAAAAAGAATGTGATGTGCTCGCCTCCATGAGCCATCCCAACATTGTCGAAATCTTCGACATTGGCGAGTTCGAGGAAGAAGGCAAGAACAAACCCTACTTCGTGATGCCGCTGCTGCCGGGCACCACCCTGGACGCATTTATCCGCAAGGCGAGCCACCGATTGACGGTGGAACGCACGGTCGAGATTATTGCCCAGGCCTGCCGCGGCTTGCAGGCGGCGCATGAGCGCGGCCTGGTCCACCGGGACCTGAAGCCGAGCAACATCTTTGTCATGGAAGATGACTCGGTGAAGATCATTGACTTCGGTGTCGCGCACATGACCGACACCCACTCCACCCGGGCGCAAAAGGGCACGCTGCTATACATGTCCCCGGAGCAGATCGAGATGAAGCCGCTGTCGGCGTTGTCCGACCTGTTTTCACTGAGTGTGGTGTGCTACGAAGCCCTCACCGGCCGGCAACCCTTCCAGCATGCCCGGGCAGACGAGGTGGTCGAAGCCATCCGGAAGCAGGTTCCGCCGCCGGCCTCGGAGATCAATCCAGCGGTAAGCCAATCCATTGGCCGCGTAGTGCATAAGGGCATGGCCAAGCAGCCCTGGCACCGCTTCTCCAGTGCGCGCGAGTTCGGCGACGCCCTCAATAAGGCGCTGCGCAATGAGCCCATCGAATTTTTCGATCCCTCACGCACCCGGCCGCGGCTGGAGCGCGCTACCAAGGCCCTGGAAACCGGCGACTACCAGTTTGCCGGGGAAATTCTGGGTGAACTGGAAGCCGAAGGGCACATTGACAATTCCATCAGCGGATTGCGCCATCAGCTCGACACAACAGTAAGGCGCAAGACGATTGCGCAGTTGCTGGCAGCAGCCAAGGCACGCTTCGAAGAGGAAGAAGATCCGCTGGCACTGCAAAAGCTGCAGGACATCCTGGAGATGGAGCCCGACAACGCGCAGGCTCTGTCGCTGAAGAGCCAGATCGAAAAACGGCGCGGTGAAAAGCAGATTGAGAACTGGTACAAGCTGGTGCGCCAGCACATGGACAATCATGCCTATCCGCACGCGCGCGAGGCTCTGCAAAACGTGCTCCAGCTCCGCCCCAAAGAAGGCCGAGCCCTGCAGCTGATCGCGGAGGTTGACCGCCAGGAGCAGGAATACAACAAGCTGCGCCAGGAAAAGACACAAATCCACCGTGCCGCCATGGACGCCTGGCAGAAGGGAGACGTCAGCAGCGCGCTCAACAAGCTGGCGGTGGTTCTGGAACTGGACCGCCGCGCACCCGATGCTTCGTCTCCGGAACGGGGCGCTACCTACCAGAGTTTCTATAACGAAGTCCGCTCCGAGCATGACGCCATGAACACCGCCTATGCCGAGGCGCGTAAGCAGCTCGGGGAGCGCAACTTCGGCAAAGCCCGCGCGAGTTGCGAGGCCTACCTCGCCAAATATCCCGCCAACGCGATTTTTCAGGCGCTCAAGTACGACATCGAGGAACAGCAGCGGCAGGAGCTATCGGCATTCATTGCGGCCATTGACCGCCAGGTGGAAGCCGAGCCCGATCTCGACAAGCGGGTGAACATTCTGAAAGAGGCCCTGGAGCAACATCCCGGGGAGACGCACTTCGAGCGGGCGCTGCGGCTGGTGAAAGACAAGCGCGACCTGGTGAACTCCATTGTGGCGCGCGCCCACCATCATGAGGAGGAAGCTGCGTTCGGAGACGCGCTCAACGACTGGGAAATTCTGCGCACGATTTATAGCCAGTATCCCGGCTTGAAGTTTGAAGTGGAGCGGCTGCAGAAACGCCGCGAGCAGCAGAGCCGCATCGAAGCCAAGACCCGCTTGGTGGAGCAGGTTGATGCTTGCATGCATTCCAGTGACTACGGCCGTGCGTTGGACTTGCTGGAACAGGCAAAGGGGGAGTTTCCCAACGATGCTGAACTGGCGGAACTGGAGAAGCTGGCCAACGACGGAGTGCAACGTTCGGCAGAGGCGCATCGCCTGATGACCGAAGGCCAGGAATTATGCGGACAGGACCGGGCGGAGGAAGGAATCAAGCTGCTGCGCCAAGCCTACGAATTGGATGAGCACAATACTTTGACGCGGGCCGTGCTTTCCAACGCCATGGTCGAGCATGCCCGCTTGATCGCCGAAAGCAACTGGCAGGAAGCCGACCGCCTGGTGTCGCAGGCGGCAGAACTGAATCCCGGCCATCCTCTGGCCAAGACGGTGCGCACGCTGATTTCCGATCAGAAGCGGGAGCAGGTGGTCGGTGAATGCCTTTCCCAGGCGCGCAAGCTTCAGGCGGCGGGGGATATGGCAGAAGCGCTGGCGGGGATCGAGGAAGTGCTGGCGGCTTACCCCCGTGAAGCCAGGCTGATTCAGATTCAAGATACGCTGCAGCGCGAACTTCAGACGCAACGCCGCCAGGCCAGACGGCGCGATCTCGAAGAGTTGCGGCGCACGGAGACGGAAGCCGCGACGCTAGCCGACGCCGACGCCAGGCAAGCTTTTGCCGAGCGCGTGCGCGCATTGGCCAACCGCTACCTGGAAGACGAGGAGGTTTTAGCCTCGGCGAATTCGCTGTTGCAACGCTTGAACGCGGACACCGTCAAGGGGAAGAAGCCGAGTGAGGAGCAGCGCGAGCCGGAGAAGATTGCCGGCTCGGCCGCTGGTCAAGCCACCATGTCGGTTTATTCTCCGACCACGATGGATGTGCCATCGTCCGCGGCTGAGCAGCAGCGTGCATCAGCGCCGTCTTTGACTCCCGCGCCAATAGCACCCGCGGTTCCGTCATCGTCCCAGGTTAAGCTGGGGCCTGCCACGCCGAGGCCCGCGGCGACGAGTCCAACGCATCCGCGGGCCCCGATGAAACTTTCTCGCGGCCACATGGTCGCGGCGGGAGCCGGAGCACTGGTTTTGTTGCTGGTGTTCTGGCTTTTTGGGAGACACCGTAATCCTGCGAGCGTGCCGCCACCCGTTGCCCGCTTCAGTGTTCAGGTCCACAGCACTCCTCCGGGAGCGGCCATACGGGTCAATAACGAAGCCCGTGGCGTGTCGGATCTGCAACTCGATTTGCCGGAAGGAACCTATCAGATCGAGGCGCAGTTGGACGGCTACCAGCCCAGGACCGTGGCCTTCGACGCCAGAGCTGGGGCGCCAAACACCATCGAACTAACCCTGGAACCGGCGCTGCCCGTGGTGAAGCTGTCGTCTGACACCCCCACCGGGAAGGTCTCGTTTGACGATCAACCGCCGGGCGATCTCGCGGCCTCACAGTGGACGCTCGATAAAATCGCGCCCGGCGACCACAGGCTCAAGTTCGAGGCGCCACAAGGCAGCGCATCGTTCGGCTTCACCACGGGCGCCGGCGCCGTGCCGGTGATCAAAGGTCCTATTACGGCGAAAGGCGTGTTGGCGGTGGTGGTCGGCAACCTCGGCGGCCGCTTGCAAGTCTATGCCAGCGATCCCGCAGCCAAGCTGAGCCTCGACGGCCAAGCCCCGATTGACGTGGGCGCGGACGGCGCGCAGCTCACCCAGCTGACGCCCGGCACTCATCAACTGACCCTGACCCAGGGCGGCGATCAGTACCAGCTTGATGTCGTCGCCGGGCCAAGGCCGTCCCTCAACACTTTCCTGGAGTCAGGCCGGAACATCGGCACACTGGTGGTGGTGACCGGCGAAGATAAAGCCCGCGTGTTCCTCAACGGCCAGCCGCAGAAGGACACAACCGTGGGCGGCCAGTTGCGAATTTCGAATCTGGAGCCGAAGGACTACGTGGTGAAAGTCAGCAAGAACGGCTTCCAGGATCTCCCGGAGCAGAAAATCCGAATCCGCAAAGGGCAGCAGGGTACGCTGACATTCAACCTGAAGCCGGCTCCGCATCTCGGGTCGCTTGCCATCCAGGGCGCCCTCCCCGGAACGCAGGTCCTGATTGATCAGGCATCGGCGGGAACGGTGCAACCGGATGGAAGTTTCACCGCCGCCAACGTCAGTCCCGGCGACCACGTGGTGGAGCTGCGCAGGGATGGTTTTAAACCCAAACGGATACAGAAGCGATTCGCGGCTGGAGTGAATGTGTCCCTCACTACGGCCGAAGTAGCTCTGGAGACGGCCACGGGCGAGGTAAAGATCACGTTCACACCCGCGGATGCCACCGTGAATCTGACCAAAGCAGGAGCGGCTCCGATCAGGGTAACCTCGGGCGCCGCACTCAATCTGCCTCCGGGAACATATACGCTGAGCGCGCGCACGGCGGACAATCTGACTCGCACATCCACGGTTGAAGTCGTGGCGGGTCAGTCCAGGATTCTCGACCTGCCTTTGGGGCCAAGCGGAATGTCGCTGTGGGACGACCCGCCGGGATGGAAGCAGGACAAGGGAAGCTTCGTCCACAAGGGCGGAGATTTCGTGCTATACAGCGCGTCCCCCACTTCGGGGACATTTGTGTTTTCTGCCATGCTGCAGAAAGGCCGCCGCCTGCAATGGGTGTTGGACTATATTGACGCCCAGAACTACCTCTTGTTCCAGATGGACGAGAACAACTTCTACCGGACGGCGTTCCGCAATGGTCAGAAGACCGACGAAGCCAAAATCCCGTACAAGAGCGAGAAGAAGAGTTTCCACACCATCCAGATTCACGTGTCGCCCACGGAAATTGTTCATCAGGCGAAAAGCGGAGACAGCTGGGTGGCTTTGGACAAGTGGAGTGGAGCGAACCTCTCCGGCGGGAGATTTGGTTTCTACATTCCCGGCAATGACCAGGTCGCGCTTTCAAGCTTCAATCGCTACCCGGACCTGGGCGCGCACTAAAACTCCCCCTATGCCGACTCACATCGCTCTGCTGCGCGGAATCAATCTCGGCGGGCACAAGATCGTCAAGATGGAACGGCTGCGGAGTATGTTTGAGTCACTCGGCTTTGCGCGCGTAAGAACGTACATTCAGAGCGGCAATGTGATCTTCGAGGCGGGAAGGATTTCGCCCTCCGTCCTGTCCAACAGGATTGAAAAAAAGATACAGAGCGAATTCGGGTTTCCTGTCGCAGTGATCTCGAAGACCTCAGAAGAGATGGGCAAAGCGATAGAAAGCAATCCATTCTTGAAGGAAAAAGATATTGACGTATCGAAGCTCCACGTCACTTTTCTGTGGCAGGTTCCGGCGCAGGCTGATTTGAAGAAGCTGGAAGCGCTCGCCACCGCTCCCGACCGATTTCGCTGTCTGCACACGGAAGTCTATTTGTATTGCCCAAACGGATATGGCGAAACCAAGCTGGCCAACAACACCCTGGCAAAATTACTGGGGAGCGGGGCGACGACCAGAAATTGGAAGACAGTCAACAAGCTTTACCAGATATCGTTGGAGTGAGCGGAGAGTGGAACCGTGGCTGAAGCGTCCCGGGGTGATTTTTCCATCTACCTGCTTGGCGCGGCGCTGGGTGCGGTCGCGGGAGTGGTGGACGTGAAGATTGGCGACTTATTATTTACGGCATTGCTGGTGTTGCTGTCCACCATGCTGCTGGGCGCGCTGCGCCCGCAACGCCCCTGGCGGTGGACGCTCACAGTCGCGGTCTTGGTGCCGGTGGCACAACTGCTGGCTTACGTCTTGCTGACGGAGAAGCCTTACCGGGCGCAGATCTACGAATCGTTTCTGGGCTTTCTGCCGGGGATTGCGGGAGCCTACGGCGGATCGTTTGGGCGGCGAGGGATCAACGAGCTGTTTCGGAAGTGAGTCTGTGTGCCGTCCCTCGCGGCACTCGGAATTCCCCTACTTCGGATCTTCCCGCCGGGCCGCTGGCGGGGTGGGCAAAGGTGCCGGGATATCGAAAAAGCTATCGCGTTTCCACAGTGGGAACGAGTATGCTGCGCCCATGGGAGTGTCGGTAAGGGTGCTGGCCAGCGGCAGCCGGGGAAACAGCGCAATTGTGGAAAGTTCGGCGACCCGCATTCTGGTGGATGCGGGAATCTCCTGCCGCGAGACTTTCAAGCGCATGAAGGCGATGGGAGACGATCCCCATTCCCTTTCCGCCATCGTCATTACTCACGAACACTCCGATCACGTATCCGGCTTGATGGTGCTGGCAAAGAGGCTGAAGGTTCCGGTGTTCATGACCGGGGCGACGCACCAGGCGTGGGCCAGGGCGATGCGCGATGAGACTGGTGAACGCCCCGAACTGCCGAGGATGGAATTCTTCTGTTCCGGAAAACGCTTTCAAGTCGGCAACATCGACATAACGCCGTTCACCATTCCTCATGATGCTGTCGATCCAGTGGGCTTTACCTTCCGCGCCGAGGGCATGAAGGTTGGCATCGCTACCGATCTTGGCTACATTCCTCCCAGCATTTGCGATCATCTGCGCGGCTGCGATGTCTTGATTCTGGAATCGAATCACGATCTGGAAATGCTGCGGGTTGGCCCGTATCCCTGGTCGGTGAAACAGCGGGTGATGAGCCGGGTGGGGCACCTTTCCAACAGCGCTCTCGCGCAATTTTTCCGCGCCGATTATGATGGAGGGGCATCTTACATAGTGCTGGCGCATATCTCCGAGCAGAACAACCATCCTGAAATCGCGCGGAGAGCGGCGGAGGAGGCGTTGGGTCCGAGCCCGAGTCTGCTGGGCAACCGCCTGGTGCTGGCCGAGCAATCTCAGGCTCTGGAAGCGATTCGGCTGTAGCCGTGTATGAGTGAATGCGTTGATCCTATCGTAGGCAAGATCCTGGCGGGATGGCGCTATGACATCTCCGGCATTGCGCCGGAGATGCGTGGCGACTACGAGGATCACTTTGCGGGCTGCGAACGCTGCCGCCGTCAGCAGCGATTGCACCGCACCATTGATGTTTCCTTGATCGTGCTGGCCTCGGTTTCGGCCGCCGTCTTTCTGCTGGCCTTCGGCGTGATCCGCCACTTTGAACCGCGTCACAGTCTCTGGCTGGAAATTGGGGCGCTGGCCGGCTTTGCCCTTTCCGCGCTGATCTGGCTGGTTGTTGCGGTGGCTACTCCCGCTCCGATGACGGTGGTGGATGCCGCCAAGATTGGCGCGCGGCGCGTGCACGACCGCTTGCCGGCAGAGATTCGGGAGCGGCTGCCGGAAGAATTACGCGTGAAACTCACGGGATCGTAACCCTCATTTCATCTTCCGCAAAGAAACTGCTTGACTCTGGATCAGGCTCCGGGGGCTAGACTTTAACCTGTGCTCCCGAAACCGAAACCGGCGCTAAGTTCCGGCGATCTGGCTAAGCTGATGGGGATCAGTCCGGATACGCTCCGGCTTTACGAGCGCAAGGGCCTGATTCATTGTCCGCCGCGTACTGCCGCCGGGTACCGTTGCTACCCGCCAGAGGCGGTTGACCGAATCCGGCTAATTCGATCCGCGCTTTCCGTCGGGTTCACCCTCCATGAACTCGCAGAGATTCTGGCCATCCGCGATGGCGGTGGTTTTCCCTGTGCGCGAGTACGCGAGCTTGCGGAAGACAAGCTCAGGAATCTCGAACGCCACGCTCGGGAGCTGGGCGTGTTCCGGCGCCAGCTCAAGACCATTCTCGGACAATGGGATCGCACTTTGAAGAAAACCGCTTCTGGCAAACGGGCAGGGTTGCTGGAGGGCTGGCCGTCGAATCCGGTTCGAGCGGAAGGACGTTGGATCCGCGGCTCTATGCGTCATTAGCTGGCAAATCGATTCACAAGTAGCGAAACCGATGAAGAGCAACGTGCTGAATGTGTTGATTGTGGCGGCGGTGCCGACTGTCCTGGTTGCAGCGGCAAAGTCACAAGACGCCGGCAATACTTCGGCTCAATCTCATTCGCAGGAAACGGGCAAGGATCCGCACAAGTGTGCGATGCAGATGCAGAGCCGGGGAGACGCGGCGATGGGTTTCTCGCAGACGAAGACCACGCATCACTTTATTCTGATGAAGGATGGAGGCATGATCCGCGTCGAGGCCAACGACCCCAAGGACGCCGAAAGCAGGGATGAGATCAGAATGCACCTGGCTCACATTGCCAAGTCATTTGCCGCCGGCGATTTTGATATTCCCATGTTCGTGCATGACCAGGTTCCTCCCGGCGTGCCTCTCATGCAGACGAAGAAGAACGAAATCCGGTACCGCTTCGAAGAAACCCAGAATGGCGGCCAGGTTGTGATCACGAGCAGTGATGAGGCGGCTCTTTCAGCCATCCACGACTTCCTGGCTTTTCAGATTCGCGAACACCAGACCGGGGATAGTACAGCGGCGCCGTAGATCTTGGTAGGCGCTCCTCTGGGAAATGCAACTATGCGGATCACTTTAATCTCAGCCGCACAAACACCATTCCGCCCACCGGGTGCTGACCGTAAGCCGGCTGCAACGCCTGCGGCACTCCATACCACATGAACTGGCCGCCGAGGGCGGTTGATAAGTGCGGAATGTGCCCGACCTCGCGGTCATAGCCGGCGGTGTAGGCTTGCACGCGAGTGAAGTAGCGCTCGACGAAACCCGGCGGCAGGGGATTCTCGCCCAGCAGGAGTTCGTTGGTGCGGTCAACGTTTTCAATGCGTGTCCAGACATTATTCCTGGTCATGAAGCGCAGCGTGGATTCGAGCAGATAACTGTTGCCGACGTTTCCATCGGAAAGGCTTTGATTGCGGCCCCAGAGCAGCATCGAAGCCCAGTTCCCGTTGCGCAAGGGGCGGTTGTACATCAGCGAGGCGGTCATGCGGCGCACGTCTTCGTTGGCATTCAGCGCCTCCGGACTGTGCAGTTGTGCGATGGAATATTGCAGGCTCCAATTCCGCCCAGGGTTCACGGTCACCCGCGTGGACCAGGAATCGATTTTGCCGGAATCGATGTTCCAGCGAAATTCGTCGGGCTCGCGCCCGTGAAATCCGGAAGCTTCAAGGCGAACGTTCTTATATGTGAGGCCCACGGTAACTACATCGTCCGCTATGTGAGTTGAGTCTTGCAGATGATGTCCGAGCGGAGCGATGGGGTCTTCCGAGGCTGATTCGCGATGAGGATAAGCGAGCGGCCCGAGGGCGGGATCGCCCATGGGCGCGGCGTAGAACGAGAGCAGGGTGTGGTCGTTCAGCTTGAGATCATAGAGGGCGGCGAGTTCCATGAAGAAGTCGTGGGGATGCTGGCCGTCAACAATGGGCAGTCCGAAAGCGGTTTCGCCTTGTTGAAACAGCTCCGGGTAGCGTCGCTGTGAAACCGTTGCCGGCTCCAGGCTGAGCATGGCCTTGACCGTCAAGGTTCCCTTGCCAATCTTGTGCTGCGCCATCGCCATCAGCCAGTTCGTCGAGAACAGCTTGTCTTCTCGTCGCGGACCGGTCTGCTGGATTTCGTTAAGGAAACCCTGGCCGTGAAACATGAAGGCCCACTGGCCGCGGGTGAGCATTAGCATGTCAACTGGCGTGGAATCTGGCTCGGCATCGGTGCCGGAGGTGGCGTGCTGTTCGAGTAGTTGAATTAGAGACAGCGATTGCATGCTGATGCCGGGCATGGCCATGGTCTGAATGGGAACAGGCTGGGCGGAATCCTGCGCGATCGCGGATTGCGCCGCGAGCGCCGCGATGGCTAGAGACAAGAAAACAGTGCGCACTACGACACGATTCCGTTCTCGGATCACGCCTTGATGTGGCAGGTCGCCAGGCCGCGCTTTTCCAGATATTGCTGATGGTAGTCTTCGGCCTCGTAGAAAGTCGTTGCCGGAACGATCTGGGTCGCAATCGGCTTGCGATAGTGGCCGGATTTCTCCAGCTTTTCCTTTGAGGCGCGGGCCGCGGCTTCCTGTTCGGGCGAATGGAAGAAGATTGCCGAGCGGTACTGCGTGCCGTGGTCGGGTCCCTGACGGTTGAGCTGGGTGGGATCGTGGTTCTCCCAGAAAACTTCGAGCAGCTTTTCGTAGGAAAGCTCGGCCGGGTTGTAGTCCACTTCGACGGCTTCGGCGTGGCCGGTGCGGTCGGTGCACACATCTTTATAAGTCGGATTCTGCGTGGCTCCGCCGGTATAACCGACGCGAGTTGAAGATACGCCGGGCAACTGGCGGAAGGTGGCTTCCACTCCCCAAAAACATCCTGCGGCAAACGTGGCTTTGGCCATGAGCGCTCCCTTTGAGCTTCGATTGTATTGGATGAGAACGGCGGGGAAAAGTGGCAGGGGCCACGTTGCTAGCGGTTGGTTGTCACCGGCTCCGGCGGACGACGGAATGATCGGGGCGGCTTGAGGCGACTGCGGGCAGCTTGCAATTCGCGGTACCATACCCTTGCTTCATCGCTGGGCAAAGGAGTTCTCGCCAGCACAGCCGCAAGATCGCGCCCGAAGCAGACTTTTTCACGGTTCCGCTCGCCGCCCGCATCGATTACCTTGCTACGCATACAGATAGGCTAACAAAATTCTGCTGCTTCGGCACAGAAAACAAGCTGCATTGGCACAGTTTTCATTGACGCCACCCCGGTTTTCACGGTACATTCCAACCACACGCGGCTTTCTCCCAGCCGGTCTGAGGTTCTGTGGCGTTCGCTTCCTACTGCAGCCGGAGCTGCCGGCTTGCTGCGAGTCTTTGTCTCTTCCTGCTAGGCCTCCTGGCGCTCGGGGTGACCCCTGCCGCCGGTGCGGTGGGCCTTGGTTTCACCCCGCAAACTCGCCTGGGATTCACCTCTGGAGATCAATGGGAGCCGGCCATCGCGGCCGATGGTTACGGCCATGTGTATGTGCTTTATCCTCAGTATGGACATGTGCCGGGCTGCGCCGCCTGCCCGCTGCCCACGATGATTCTGGTGGTCAGCGACGACAATGGCGCGACCTGGGAGGCGCCGCGCGAGATCGCGCCTCCCGGCTCAGGCCAATATGATCCGCAAATTGTGGTTGACCCGGCGGATCACCGGACGGTGTATGGGGCCTGGCTGACCAACCGGAAGAATGACGCGATTGTGGCCAAGTCGGCGGATTTTGGGCAGAGCTGGTCGCTGGTCATCGCCGATCGCGGAACCGCGGACGCCGATAAGCCGGTGCTGGCGGTGCGCGGGCAGAATGTGTATCTGGCATTCAACCGTTCGCGAAAAATTCTGATCGCCTCCTCGCACGACGGCGGAATTACTTTCAACTCGGTCAATATGCATCCGAGTCTGGACCTGGTGCGCGCTCTGGCCGGTGGCGCCACGGTGGATCCCAAAGGAAATCTTTATCTTGCCTGGGCGGGCTACAGCCGCAGCACCGCCAGCCAGGGGCGGGTGAACCTTTATGTCAGCAAATCGCCGGATGGTGGCAAGGGTTGGGGCACGATGGTGATGGATGTTTCCGGCGCGCCTCCGGAGTGCTCGGCTTACCGCTGCGAGTGGGGATATCTGGGCGCGCAGATCACGGTAGCCTCGGACGCGGCGGGCACCGTATATGCGTTGTGGAACGCGGGAAAAGCGGACAACAGCCCGGAGAGGATTTACTTCGCGTCTTCGACGACCGCCGGTGAAACCTGGTCGCCAAAGACATCGGTTTCGGATGCCTTGGAGGGAGTGGAACATGCCTTCCCCGCGCTGGTGGCGGGAGCGGCGGGCGACGTGCGCATTGGCTGGATGGATTCGCGGAATGCCCCGCTGTGGAATACCTACTATCGCAGCTCAACCAACGGCGGCGCGACCTGGTCGGCGGAAGCGAAGCTGTCGTCGTTCGTTCCGGGCTACCGCTACATTGAACCCGAAGGCTTCGGGTTTCCCTTCGGCGATTACTTTGAGATGGGCATTGACAGCCAGAGCCGGACGCAAGCGGTCTGGGGCGAAGGGTTAAATTTTCGCTCGCCGGGCTCGATCTGGTATAGCAGCGGACGATAAGTCGGCACTACCGCGTGAGCTCGAATACTGTGCCCCAGCCGTACTGACCACCGTCCGATGCCGTCCCGTAAAGGTTGCCCACTTTGTCGAACACCAGCCCTCCGCACGGATTTGCGCCGTCGTCGGCGCCTGTGAAGCTGTAAAGCACATCCTCGTTCCAGCCACCGCCTGTCGCCGGGATCAATTCGAAGATGACACCGCATCCGTTTGGTGGATTACAACTTAGATCGCCCCCGCTTTCCACCACACTGTAAAGATTGCCTTGTTTGTCGAATATTAACCTCCCCTGGGGGATTCCCCCATCGCTGCCCCCGGTGAACTCGTGGAGGATAGTCTCGGTCCAAAGGCCGGCTGCTTGGCTCAGCTCGAATACAATCCCGTTCTCGTAGGTGCCACCCTCGCCTGTAGTGCCGTACAGATTTCCTTGGCTGTCGAAAGTCAGGCCCGCATCCGAATAGAAGCCGTCGCCGCTGTAGCCGGGAAATGTGTACAAGGTTTTCTCGGTCCAACTGCCTCCGCTAGCAGACGGACTCAGCTCGAACGCGGCGCCTAGGTCTGATCCGAACAGATTCCCGTTCCCGTCGAAGATCAGGTCGCCGTTTGGTTGCGCCCCATCACTACCCCCCGTGAACTCGTAGATAGTGGTTTTCGTCCAACCACCCCCAGCAGAAGGCGATAGTTCAAATATGATGCCCGACCCAACGCAGCAACCCTCGATGCCTCCGTATCGCGTCGCGCCATAGAGATTGCCGAGTTTGTCGAACACCAAGCCGCCCCAGGGATTCTCGCCATCAGTGCCACCTTGGAAGTCATAAAGCACGGTCTCTGTCCAGCCCCCGCCACCGGTCGGACTCAATTCGAAAACGGTGCCGCACCCGTCCGTACAGTACGCACCTCCATTGGAGGTGGTTCCATACAGGTTGCCTTTTGCGTCCAATATTAGGTCAGAATAAGGATATTTCCCGCCCTTCTTGCTGGCAAATTTGTGCGCCAGATCCGCTTTCCAACCGCCGCCGGTCGAGGGTTTCAAAGCGAAGGCAGTTCCATTGATCTCTTCCCCATAAGTAGTGCCGTAGATGGTGCCCTTCTTGTCAAGGGCGAGGCTTGTTAGAGGCTGGCCGCCGTTGCTGCCGCCCTCAAAAGCATAAAGTACCGTCAAGGTCTGGGCGCGTACCAGCGGCGCAGACGTGAACAGAAGAACAGCAACGGAGCCGAGGAGCAACAGCGTGAATGGACGCTTCATTGGGGTCTCCCAGACGGACGGGCGAATTATAGCGCGGCTTTGCCCAGCCGGATAGAGACTTTCGGCCTGTAAAGCTATGTAGCGGCCCGAGATTCGACTATTCGATAACCAGACCACCCGTAAGATCGGCTAGTTTCTCGATTCGGTGTTCCACGCACCAGCGTTCGAGTTCGTCCACAATTTTTTCGGTGGCGCAAGGATCCCAGAAGCTGGCGGTTCCGATCTCGACGGCAGTGGCGCCGGCCAGCATGAATTCGATGATGTCTTCCGCGGTCGAAATGCCTCCCATGCCGATGACGGGAATCTTGACCGCTTTGGCGGCGTCATAGACCATGCGCAAAGCGATGGGTTTGATGGCCGGGCCGGACAAACCGGCGGTAATGTTGGCGATGCGCGGCTTGCGGGTTGCGGCGTCAATGGCCATGGCCACGAAGGTGTTGACCAGCGAAACTGCGTCGGCGCCGGCATCCTGGGCAACGCGGGCCATCTGGGCGATGCTGGTGACGTTGGGAGAAAGTTTCACGATCAGCGGGCGCTGGGAGTGGCGCCGGGCGGTGGTCACGACTTCATCGAGCGAGCGCGGATCGCTGCCGAACTGAATGCCGCCGTGAGCCGTGTTGGGACAGGAAACATTCAACTCATAGGCGGCGATGCCTTCGCCTTCATTCAGAATCTGGATGGTTTGCTCGTAATCTTCGCGGGTGTATCCGAAGACGTTGGCGAAGACGACTGTGTTCTTCACCTGGCGGAGTTTGGGGAGCTTTTCGTCGAGAAACGCCCGCGCGCCGATATTCTGCAAACCGATGGCATTGAGCATGCCTGCGGCGGTCTCGTAGAGCCGCGGCGGCGGATTGCCGGCCATGGGCTCTTTCGATAATCCCTTGACCACAAAACCGCCGAGTTTATTGAGATGGACGACGTCCTCGAACTCGACGCCGTAGCCGAATGTGCCGCTGGCCGCGATGATCGGATTCTTGAGCTGAATGCCACTGAATGTGACACTCAGGTCGCGGCCGCCGGAGCCCTTGACGGTCGAGGGCGTCATCGGACGCCTTTCACGGGCGCGACCATGCCGAGGGGGAATCTCATGGCGTGGCTAGTTTACAGCCTCACCACAGGTCTTCACCACAGAGACACAGAGTCACAGAGGAAAAGGGCGCGCTTGCAGGGCTGCGCGCTCGGCTCCGCGCGTTTGAACTTCAGGGTGCAACGCTCCGCCTTTTCCGATAGAGTGTTATTTCCATGCTCGATCTGACTTTTGTGCGCGACAACCTGCCGCTGGTCGAGGAAAAGCTGCGCCAGCGCAGCCTGAATCCGGAGGAACTGCTGAAGGATTTTGGCACGGTGGACGCCCAGCGGCGGCAGGCGATTGCCTCCGCCGAGACCCTGAACGCGCACCGCAACAAACTTTCTGACGAGATCGCCAAGCTGAAGAAAAATGGGCAGGACGCAGGCGAGTTGATGGAGGAAACCAGGCAGCTTCGGGAAGAGGCTCATGAGCTGGAAAAAGCCGCGGAGGAATACGACGCGCGGCTGCGGGAGATCCTGGTAGGCATTCCGAATGTTCCCAGCGAAAGCGTTCCCGTGGGCAAGAGCGCCGAAGATAATGTTGAGATCCGGCGCTGGGGCGCGCCGCCGAAGTTTGCTTTCACTCCCAAGCCGCATTGGGAACTGGGTGAGCAGCTTGGTGTGCTTGACTTGGAGCGCGCGGCCAAAATTTCCGGCGCGCGCTTCGCCGTGTATTGGGATTTGGGAGCGCGGCTGGAGCGGGCGCTGGCCAATTTCATGCTCGATCTACACACTCGCGAGCATGGCTACACTGAAGTTTTGCCGCCATACATGGTTAATTCAGATTCGATGTACGGCACCGGGCAATTGCCCAAGTTTGCAGAAGATTCGTTCCGGGTTCCGGTTGCCGACAAAGAATTGTGGCTGATTCCGACGGCCGAAGTTCCGCTCACGAACCTGTATCGCGACGAAGTGCTGGCCGGGGCGCGCCTTCCGATTTCTCTGACTGCCTACACGCCGTGCTTCCGCAGCGAAGCGGGCTCTTACGGGAAGGATGTGCGCGGCATTATCCGGCAGCATCAGTTTCAGAAAGTTGAACTGGTGAAATTTTCGCGGCCGGAGGATTCCTACGACCAGTTGGAAAAACTTACCCGCCATGCCGAAGAAGTTTTGCAGAAGCTGGGTTTGCACTATCGGGTGGTTGCGTTGTGCACCGGCGACATGGGATTCTCTTCGGCAAAAACCTATGACATTGAGGTGTGGCTGCCGGGGCAGCAGTTGTTCCGGGAAATCTCATCGTGCTCGAATTTCGAATCTTTTCAGGCGCGCCGGGCCAACATTCGTTTTCGCGCGGAGGGCAAGAAGAAGAGCGAGTTCGTACACACGCTGAATGGCAGTGCCCTGGCAGTGGGGCGGACCTGGGTGGCAATCGTGGAGAATTACCAGCAGGCTGACGGCAGCGTATTGATTCCAGAGGTGTTGCGGCCGTATATGGGCGCGGACCGGCTGACGCCCAGGAAGCTTTAGGGCATTTCAGCAACTCAGATTGCGCGAAAGCGATCTACACTGTGGAGTTCGATGCTCTCAACCCGGAGCCAGCCGAAGTGAACCCAGCGCAAACGAACGTTGCAGTTGTAGCGGCACCCCAGGCTGGGGGCATCGGAATATGGCGCACCATTCGTGACTACATTTTGTGGTCGCATGAACGCGGGACCATCCAGTATGACGTGATGGTGACATTGATTCTGCTGTTTGTCTTTCTTTCGCCGTATTGGATCAACTTCAAAGACAAACCGGTGGAGCACAACCCGCGCCACGCCGGAGCTGTGGTTCTGCCCGATGGGCAGGGCGGTCTTATTTACGAGATTGAAGCCTCGGCAGTATCCGGCAAGGACAATGGGGCGGTGCAGAGCGAACTGCTGAAAATCATTGAGCCGATCTCCGGCGAAGTGAGCATCACAAAGGTCGACGTGGTGCGCGATGGAAAAGGCCGGGTGCAACGCTATCGGGTCTGGGTGGCGAGAGAGTAGGGCGGTTCAACACCGCGGACATGAGGAATTCGGCATCATCTTGTTGGTTTGTGCCGCTGCTGGTTCTGGCAGTCTTAATTCTGGCAGCCATGGGCCGTGCCCAGCAGCCCACGGAGATGGCGTCCGCGGCAAAGCCCTCGACGGACGCCGGATTGAAGACGATTCTCGAACAGATGGATCGCACCGCCGCGAGCTTTCGCACCACGCAAGCCAGCTTTGTTTGGGATGAGTACCAGAAGGTGGTGAACGACACCGATACCCAAAAGGGCAGAGTCTACTTCAAGCGCGCCGGCAATCGAATCGAGATGGTTGCCGACATCACCGACCCGGACAAGAAGTATGTGCTATTCAGCGGCGACAGGGTGCAGATGTACCAGCCGAAGATCGACCAGGTCACCGAATACGATACGGGAAAGCACCGGGCTGAGTTTGAGAGTTTTCTGGTGCTGGGCTTCGGCGGTAGCGGTCAGGACATGCTGAAATCGTTCGACGTGTCCTATGCCGGGGAGGAGAAAATCGCCGGCACCAACACGGTGAAACTGGACCTGGTGCCCAAGTCTGGCAAGGTCAAGAACACATTTCAGCACATCGTCCTATGGATTGATCCGAAGCTGGGGATTTCCGTTCAGCAGCAGTTTTTTGAGCCGTCGGGGGATTACCGGCTGGCGAAGTATTCCGATATTCAGGTGAACGGAAAAATCTCCGACAGCGTGTTCAAGCTGAAGACCACGAGCAAGACCCGAACAGTTTCGCCGCAGGGTTAACTGCGGGTTGAGCTGAGGATTGAAAGCGAAAAAGATTAGGGCTGAAAAAGCTGGGGCGGGGCGTTATACTGCGGGAGCAGGGCTTTGTCTGCAAGAAATCCGCAGGCATTTCTTTCTTCATGGCCAAGGTTTTTACGATCCCGATTGCCCCCAAGATGGGACGCAAACGGCGCGAACGCATTGCCGATCCCAGATACGTGGATGGGCAGCGCCTGCTGGTCGAGGCTATGAGGTATCTGGCGCAAGCCGACCCCGTGATCAATCGCGGTGCCATCGAGTTGCTATCCGAGCACGTGCGCACGCGCTTTCGCATGACGGACTCGCCGCTAGGGTGAGTTTTCTCTCAACCCTCCCATGTTTTTCTCGCCTGCCGTGCAAGAGCGGCTCTTTAGAGCCGCGCTCGAGACCCGTACGAATTTCCTTCGCCTTTTTAGGGCCTGCGGGTGCTGAATTCCGCCCTGTTAACCATACGATTTGACGCGCCCATAAATGGCCTCTCTTCCACAGATCACGCAAGAATGCTGTCGTCCAGCTTCTTGCGGCCCCAGTCGGCGGCGGCTTGCACAAAGGCCAGCACCAGCGGATGCGGCTTGCCTGGTCTGGATGAGAGCTGCGGCTGAAACAGCGTGGCGATATAAAAGCGGTGAGTCGGCGATTCGATGGCGCGAATCTCGCCCTGCGGACCGCGGGCGCTGACGGGAAATCCGGCTTCCATTGCAGCCCATTCGTACTCGGGGTTGATTTCGAAGTTGCAGAAAAACTCCTCGACCACCGTGTCTTTCATATAAAAGGTCTGTAAATAGGAACCGGGACGCAAGCGAATTTCGGGACCAGGGCCGGACAGTTTCGGAGCGCCGGCAGCCCGGTCGGGCACGGCGCAGGCCACCGGATAGATAATGATGTTCTTCGATCCGGAATTATTTTCGGCAGAGTCGGCGTCTTTGATGCCCAGCACATTGCGGGCGCATTCGATGAAGGCATATTGAAATCCGCCGCAGGTGCCGAGGAACGGCCAATCGCGCCGCCGCGCGAATTCGATTCCGTTCAACATTCCCTGAAAACTCTTGTAGGGACTACCCGGTGCAGCCCAGATGCCGTCGAATTTCTCCAACATTTTTTGGGCGTTGGGATCAGCGAGAGAGGGAGTGGGTATCCACTGCGGTTCGATGCTCAGGTTCAGCTTGGCGGCCGCATGCTCCAGGGAGCTATCGACCTTGGGGAGGGTGGGAGACGCAGGGTCAAAGTCACCGAGGATAGCGATGCGAACTGCGTCACTCACTGAGTCATTTTACTGTATGTGGCCGCGCCGGCGGCTAACGGGGTTGCCGTCGCCCGTTCAGTCGCCGCCCAGAATGGGCATAGGAACGGAACCGCCCCGGAAAAGAAGCCTTACCGGGTCACGACTGCGCGCTCCTTCAGGATTTCCTCAACCGCGCTGATTGCGGTCTCCAGTTCGTCGTCGGTGTTGTAGAAATGCGGCGACATGCGTACGCCGGCTTTGGGACGCCAATCCACCATGATTTCGCGCTTGAGCAATTCACGGCAGACTTCCTGGGAATCGGGCATATCAATCGAAACAGTTCCCCCGCGCTTCTGTGGATCGCGGGGCGAATTTACCACCCATCCGTGTTTTTCGGCCAATGCGATGAGCCGCGCGGTTTGGCGTTGCGATTTCGCGCGAATTCTTTCCACCCCGACTTCGGTGATGATCTTCAATCCCGGGCCGGCGGCTTCGAGCGCCGGAATGTGCGTGGTGCCGTTCATGAAGCGGAAGGGCGCATCGGTGTAGCGGATTGGCCCGGTTTCGAAGGCCATGGAATTTTGGTGGGCAAACCAGCCGGTGAACCTCGGTTCCAGTTTCTTGCCGAGGTCGGGGCGCACGTACAAGTAAGCAACGCCGGGGCCACCGCACAGCCACTTCAAAACGCCGCCGCAGGCGAAGTCAGTGTCCAACTGCTGCACGTCCACCGGCACTGTGCCCAGAGACTGAAAAGTATCCAGCACCACGTGCGCTCCAACCCTATGAGCTTTCTCGATGATTGCCTTGGCGTCTTGAATGTAGGCGCTGCGAAAAATTACGTGCGAGATCGGCACCAGCAGCGTCGTTTCGTCAATGGCCTCGAGCAGGCGTTCGGTGGGAACGGTGACTCCGTCTTCGGTTTTCACCATGTGGACCCGCGCGCCGAGCGCCCTCTGCGCCTCCCAGAAATACATGACGGAGGGAAAATTCATGTCGCTGTAAACGATCTTGTTGCGCTTGCCGGAAAAATCAACGCAGGAGGCAATGATGGCCTGGCAGGTGGTCACGTTCTGATGCGTGGAGACGGAACCCTTCGGCGCGTTCATCAGAGCGCCGATCTGGTCGCCAACCTCGGCTGCGAGCATCCACCAGCGCTCCTCCCAGGCGCGCACTCCGCGAGCGGCCCAGGTGTCGGCGTAGGATTTCAAGGCGCCGTAAACGCCACGCGGCATGGCCCCGAGCGAGTTGCTGATGAGATAAGTCGTTTTCTCGAGGATGGGGAACTCAGGGCGGTAGCGGAGAAGTTCGTCAGTCATGGTGAGATTGTACTGCGGGGTTTCACAAGCCCCACGGTCTTTACCGAACTTCGTACAGATAAGCGTCGTTGATGTACATTCCGCCAATCTGCGTGTTGCCGAGTCGCGCTCCTTCGACCGATGCAGTCTTCCCGAACACCGAACGCAGAGCCTGATAAAACGGCTGCTTTGGGCTGATAAGCTCGATTCTCAAAAGCTGCGACGAATCTGCCGCAATGCCACGCGTGATGTCCGACAGCTCTTCGTACGCCTTTCTCGGTCCTATTTCATCCACTCGCGGCGTCGCAATCAGAAAGTGCCATCGCCCTGACTCAGATTGGGACAGCCAAAGCGCCCCGTTTGCTGGAAACTTCTTGCTTCCACGCAACGTATGCCAAAGTGACTTTCCAAAGTCGATGTCGCTTCCCGTTAAGGCCTCAACGTACGCCATCACCATCTTCTCCTGACCCAATCCATCACTCCTGAGCCTGGGGCAGTCGTGGCCTCAAACAAAGCCCTGGCTTCTAACTCTCCGACAATGTCATAACGCTTGCTTTCGTCCCAGTCCTTGACTGTGCTCCAGTTTACGTTTAACGGTGCATCGGTCTTCACGTCGGACTGCAGATCCGCCCAGAGCTTCCCATTCAACCTGAAAAGATCCTCCAAATCATGGACGTACATGTCATTTACAAACTTCTTGTCCGGAAAATCGTATTCCCTCACCGCCCCCGCGAGGCAAGACTTCAAGGCGCACTCAACCGCCAGACCGGTCATGTAGTAGGCGCCAGTCCATAGTTCGTTCTCCAGAAGCACCCGAGCCTCCTCAAGCCTGCTGCCCGCCAGCGTTCGCAACGTATCCCGGTTCAGTCGCGCAATGGGCACACATCATTCTACAGCGGCTCACCCCTGAGTTTCCGGGTCAGCACGTATCCCAGGCTTAAAATCGCCAGATACGGCAGCCCACTCAAGATCGTGATGCGCGATTGCGGCACCCACCAGGTGGACGCGATCGCCGCCACAATTCCCAGGAATCCGATCGCTGAGAGCCACGGGCCTCCCGGGGCGCGCATCGGCAAAGCCGCCAGTTCAGTGAGCGTGAGCCGGCGGCGGAAGGAAACGTGAGCTGCCAGGGCGATGCACCAGGCCAGCATCCCTCCGAACAGCGACGCTCCGACGATATAGAGAAAAGCCGATTGGGGAAGCCACCGCTCCATGATCAGCCCTAGAGGCACGCCGAAGCCCGACACTAATAATGCCAGGCGGGGTGAGCCCGCAGTGTTCAAGCGCCCGAGCGCGGCAGGGGCGTAGCCGCCGCGGGCCAGCGAAAACAGCATGCGGCTGGCGCAGTATAGATTGGCGTTGGCTCCGGAAAGCGCCGCAGTCAACACCACAAAATTCACCAGGGTTGCGGCAGCCGGGATTCCGGCCACATCAAAGACAGTTACAAACGGGCTTTGACTGACGCCGGCACGATTCCAGGGCAAGACTCCAACCAGAACTGCTGTCGCTCCGACATATACAACCACCAGTAGCGCGAACATGATTCTGGTGGCGCGCGGAATCTCGGTTGCGGAGCGGGCTTCCCCGGATGAAATTGCCACCATCTCCAGTCCCAGGAAACTGAACAGCGCGAAAGAAACGGCCAGGAAAGGAGAGACTGGGCCGTTGGGCAAGAATCCACCCTCACTTTGATAGTGTGGAGTGACTCTTCCACCGAGGAGCAGCCAGGTTCCGATCAGCACAAAGGTCAGAATCACGACCACCTTGACGAGGGCAAACCAGTATTCGAAGCGGCCGTAATCGCCGACCGTCCGCAGGTTGATGAGCAAGAGCACAGCCGAATAGACGGCAATCCAGACGAGGCCGGGAACCGCGGGGAACCAGTATCGCGAATAGGTGGAGGCGGCCACCAGCTCCGCGCCTACCGCCATCGCGACCGAGAACCAGTAACCGTAGCGGGCAACAAATCCCGCCCACGGATTCAGGTACAGCTCGGCATAAACCCCAAACGAACCTGCCGCGGGATGAGCGCTGGCCAGTTCGCCGAGCGCGTTGGTAACGATCCAGGCCAGAAACGCGCCGGCGACGTAAGTCAGGATTACCGCGGGTCCGGCGATCTGTACGGCTGCACCCGACCCCAACAGCAAACCGGTGCCAATGGATCCGCCGACGGCCACCATGGCCATCTGCCCCGCAGTGAGCTGGCGGCGAAGTCCTTGTTCGGATGGAATCTGGCCTGGTTCGGGCGTCTTCGACATGTACATCGGCACGTATATCAGAAAGACATTTGAGTTCCAAACCGTTATTCCACCCATGACCTTCGTAACCCAGGCTGGCCGTTACTTCATTGCTGCCCCGGTCATGGCACTCCTAGAATTTCTGTGGGTAACTCCGCCCACAGCCCGCTCATGTCAGACACCAGCAGACGAAGCGACCGTGCCGAAATCGCCAAACGCGTAGAGCGCGCGGAGAAACTTCTGCAAAAAGGAAAGCCGGCAGAGGCTCTGGGGGAATATTTACAGGTTCTGGAGGCTGAGCCCGGCAACGACTCCGTCTGCCAGATGGCCTCCGACTTATGTTTGTCTCTGCAGCGCGTCCCTGAGGCAGTGAAGCTGCTGGGGGAGTTGTTCGACCGCCAGATTGAAGCGGACGATGCTACCCGTGCCAGCCTTACATACAAGAAGCTGGCGCGGTATGGGAATCCCACCTGGGAGCAAAAGCTCCGTTTCGGCCACCTGCTGGAGAATTCCAACCGGAAGTCTGCGCTCGAAACCTACGAAGCCGTCTTTCAGGAGCTCAAACAGCAGGGACGGAAGCAGGAATCTCTTGGAGTGCTGCAGCGAATCGCCGCGCTGGAAACCAACGAGAAGAACATTCAACGGACGGGAGAACTCTCGTCCGAGACGGGAGACAGTAAAGCTGCTGCGGCTGCGTTTCTGAAGCTGGCGGAGATGGCGGAGGCCAATGGCGGGAGCGCAAGAGAGTGGATCGAACGCGCATATTCGGAGAACCCTGCAGACCCCGGGATCGCCCTGGCTTACAGCAGCAGCCTGCTGGAGCAAGGCCAGCTTGGAGCCGCGATCTTTATTCTGGAGTCGCAGGTCAACAGCGGCAGCGCCTCGCTGGAGTTGCGCGAAAGCTATGCCAAAGCGTTGTTGGCTGCGGGGCGGCTCACCGATGCTGAGCCGGTTCTGTGGCAGTTGTTTGAGGAGGACACCACCCGAGTTCAGGAACTGGCAGATCTTATTGGCCAACTCCTTGACACCCAGCAAGACACAGCGGCGGTTGAACTGGCGAAAAAGCTGGAGCAGTTCCAGCGCCGCAAAGGCGAGCGGCGCGTGTTCCTCAAGATGATGCAGGAGATTGTGGCGGGACACCGCGCCGCGGCGGAAATGCTGGAGTTTATGGGGGAGCAGTTCAATGCATCGAACCGGGAGAGCGACTACTCGCAAACCTTGCTCAAGCTGTTTGACCTGCATTGCAACGCGGGCGACTATTTGAAAGCCGCGGATTGTTTCGACCGCGCCGCGGAAGTGGACCAGTACGAGCCGGGCCACCAGAAGCGGCTGGAAATGCTGAAGGGGAAGATTGACGACAACCGGTTTAAGGTAATCGCTTCGCGATTTTCCAGCATGAACGAATCCGCGGCGGCGCCCACGCGCAGCGAAGAGAAAGTGCTGGGCGCGGCGGCTTTGCAGGACCTTATCCTGCAGGCGGAGATTCTGGTGCAATACGGCATGCGTTCCAAGGCCCTGGAGCGTCTGCAACGCATCCAGGAGCTTTTCCCGCACGAGGAAGAGCGCAACCCGGACTTGCAGCAGCTGTATATGACGGCGGGGCTGGTTCCACAGTATGCGGTGTCTTCACCGGGCACGTCTTCTTCTGGCACATCGGCGGGCGCAGCTACTCCCTCGCCGCAGTCCGCGGCTGATGTGAACAGCTTCGCCCGGGTTTCGGAAATCACCCGCAAGATTTACCGGCAGGGCAACGCCGATGCAGTGATGTCAACGACCGTGCAGGAAATCGGAGCTTTGTGGAAAGTGAGCCGGTGCGTGATGGCGATGCGCAAGCCGGGCCTGCCCCTGACCAGCATCAAGGAGTATTGCGCGGACGGAAAAGCGGGCGAGGCTATTGCACTCGGGGAAGTGGTTGCCGCGGTGCACGATCTTGCCGTCAGCCGCGGGGCTCTGACCCTTGCCGACGCGGTCGCAGAATTGCCGGGCGTCGGCGAGGCGCTGGCGAGTCTGGCCATCGGCGCAATAGTTGCACTTCCCCTCACCGACGGGACTGAACACGTGGGAGTGCTGGTACTCACGCAGCAAACCCCTCGTCCATGGCACTCTAATGACGTGGTGATGCTGAAGAGCATCAGTGATCAGATTGTGATCGCCCTCAACAATGCCGGCTTGCGGCGCCTGGTCAAGAATCTGTCGGTTACCGACGAGAAATCCGGCTTGTTGAAACGCGCGTCCTATCTTGATCTGCTGCTGGCGGAGTCGCGCCGGGCAATGCAGCAGAATAGTCCGGTCACTGTCGTGCTCCTGCAATTTGGCGACAAAGTCGCGATGGTGAAAGAATTCGGCGAAGGGGTGGTCGAAGCCATGATGCAACGGATCGGCCAACTCCTCGCGGTCAATATCCGGCAGAATGATCTGGCGTTTCGCTACGAGATGACCACGGCTGCCATCGTGCTGGGCGAGACTTCCGAAAAAGAAGGCAAGGCGGCGGTGGAGAAGCTGCGCAAAATTATTGCCGACATTCGCCTGCCGGAGAAGGAGCAACCGGTTCCGTTTCATGCCGGGATCGCGGAAGCGGCCGTGCGGCAGAATTACGATCCCGTGGATGTGGTCACTGAAGTCATCAACCGCGCCGAACAGGCTCTGAGCGCGGCCGCGGCGCAGGATCCGGGAAGCGTCGTCGCCTTGGCCCCATCCATCGCCAGCGCTGCCGTGGCGTAGAAGAGTCGCGGCCAGGGGCGCAAATTCATCAACCACAAAGGGCACGAAGGTACTCAAAGGTCTGAATCCTGAGGGTTTCCTTCGTGTTCCTTTGTGTCCTTCGTGGTTAGGTTACGACGGGAATCGCTACCCATCGCCAGTGGCGGAATTTCATCGGCCACTGTTAAACTACGAAGTCTGGTCAATCCATTCGGAATTGCTCTGACCGCAAAGAGTCATCATCAGGAAGCCAACTAGAAACCAATGCTGAAACCAGGGGACATTGCCATTGTCAGCGGGGCGCGTACGCCCTTTGGCCGTTATTGCGGCAAGCTGAAAGATTTCACCGCGCAGGAACTCGGGGCCGTCGCAGCGAAGGGTGCTATCGAGCGATCCGGGATCGAGCCTAAAGAATTCGACCACGCGGTTTTCGGCAACGCGCAGCAAACTTCTGGCGATGCGCTTTATGGCGCGCGTCATGTCGGGCTGCGGGCAGGTTTGCCCATTGAGACGCCGGCGCTGACTGTGAATCGTTTGTGCGGCTCGGGAATGCAGGCGATTGTGAATGCGGCGCAAATGATCCAGTTGGAGGAAGCCAAAGTGGCGTTGGCGGGCGGCATGGAAGCCATGTCGCAGGCGCCGTTTTCGATTCGCGGCCGCGACGGATTCAGTCTGGCTCCCGGAGGCAAGCTGGAGGACTCGCTGATGGTGGCGCTCCTCGACAGCTACTGCGGTCTCTACATGGCCAATACTGCCGAACTCTACGGCGAACAGCAAGGCATTACCCGGCAGCATCAGGATGAATTTGCCTTGCGTTCCCAACAAAAAGCCGATGCGGCGTATAAAGAAGGACGTTTGCAGGAAGAACTGGTTCCGGTGCCGCTGAAGAATCACAAAGGCGAGGCCACCGGCGAGATGTTTACCGAGGACGATCACCGGCGTCCGCAAACCACGATGGAAGGTTTGGCGAAGTTGAAAGCCGCCTTCGGCAAGAATGGAAGCGTCACCGCCGGAAACGCCAGCGGGATTGTGGATGGAGGCGCGGCGGTGGTGGTGATGTCTTTGGAGGAAGCCGGCAAGCGCGGAGTCAAGCCGCTGGGGCGGATTGTAAGCTGGGGCATTGCGGGAGTCGAGCCGAAACTTATGGGCCGCGGTCCGGTGCCGGCCACGAAAATTGCATTGCAGAAAGCCGGGCTGACACTGGATTACATTGACTTGATTGAAGTGAATGAAGCGTTTGCTGCGCAATATCTGGCGGTGGAGAAAGAGCTGGGGTTGGATCGCGAGAAGGTCAACGTGAATGGCGGAGCGATTGCGCTGGGGCATCCGCTGGGCGCGACCGGGACGCGGCTGGTGATCACGCTGTTGTACGAGCTTCGCCGGCGGAAGAAGAAGTACGGGCTGGCGACCGCGTGTATCGGCGGCGGGCAGGGGATTGCGATGGTGGTCGAGAGTATGAATTAAATGCTTCACCACAGAGACACAGAGAAAAAAAGTTGTCCTCTCCGTGCCTCCGTGGTGGGTTTGAATCTGTGCGAATCCGCGCTGATCCGCGGCAAAGGAATTATTGAATGGAAATCAAGAAGGTCGGAGTTCTCGGTTGTGGGCTGATGGGATCGGGCATTGCCCAGGTTGCGGCGACCGCCGGGTTCGATGTCACGGTGCTTGAAGTTGAGCAGAAATTTCTCGACAAGGGCTTTGCCGGGATTGAAAAATCGCTGGCGAAGTTTGCCGAGCGGCCGCCGGAGAAGGGCGGCATCACGGCGCAGCAGAAAGACGCGATCCGCGCGCGGCTCAAAGGCACGACGAAGCAGCAAGACCTGGCGGATTGCGACATCGTGATCGAAGCCGTCATCGAGAATCTTGCCGAAAAGAAAAAGATGTACGCCGCGCTCGATGGCGTGGTGAAAAAAGATGCCATCTTCGCCTCGAACACTTCATCTATCTCGATCACCGAGCTGATGACTGCGACCCGGCGGCCGGAGCGCTTCATCGGGCTGCACTTCTTTAATCCCGTGCCGCTGATGAAGCTGGTGGAAGTGGTGCGCACGATTGCAACGGCGGATGACGTTTACGAAACGGCTTACGGATTTGCGAAAAAGCTGGGCAAAGTTCCCGTCCGCACCAGCGACAAAACCGGATTCATCGTGAACCGACTGCTGGTGCCGTATCTGCTCGATGCCATCCGCGCTTACGAAGAAGGCGTGGGCTCGATTGAGGACATTGACAACGCCATGAAGCTGGGCTGCGGCTATCCCATGGGCCCGTTCACCCTGCTCGATTTCGTCGGCCTGGATACGACTTACTACATCACCCACGTGATGTACGACGAGTTCAAGGAGCGGCGCTTCGCCTCGCCGCCATTGTTGAAGCGGTTGGTGATGGCAGGGTGGTATGGAAGGAAGTCGGGCAAAGGGTTTTACGATTATTCGGACCCGAGTAATCCAAAGGCGAATAAGCTGTGAGGTTCGTGGCCACGGATTGGCGCGGATGAACGCGGATCGAAAGGTATTTCACCACAGAGACACAGAGAAGAGCTACTTGCCGTGAATTCCTCTGTGCCTCTGTGGTGAAAAAATGTGTTTATGACCTACGAAAACATACTTCTCGAAAAGAAATCCTCCATCGCGTACGTCACCATCAACCGGCCCAAAGTCCTCAACGCGCTGAACATGGCCACCATGGAAGAGCTGCGGGCGGCGTTTTCCGATATCAAAGACGACGCCAGCATGCGCGTAGCCATCTTGACCGGATCGGGTGAGAAGGCGTTCATTGCCGGCGCGGACATCAGCGAACTGGCGAAGCACGATGCGGTCAGCGGCAAGGAGTACACGCATCGCGGCCAGAGCGTGCTTGATTTGATCGAGAATCTGGGCAAGCCGGTGATCGCCTGCATCAATGGCTTCGCGCTCGGCGGTGGATGCGAAATTGCCATGGCCTGCACCATGCGCCTGGCCGGCGAAAACGCCAGGCTCGGCCAGCCTGAGGTGAAGCTGGGAATTATTCCCGGCTATGGCGGCTCGCAGCGTTTGCCGCGCCTCGTGGGCAAGGGATTGGCCATGCAGCAAATCCTCACCGGCGAAATGATCACGGCTCAGGAAGCCTATCGCATTGGGCTGGTGAACGAAGTGGTCGCTGCGGCGGAGCTGATTCCGCGCGCGGAGGCGATTGCGGCGAAGATCATAGCCAATGCGCCGCTGGCGGTGCAGTATGCCATGGAAGCGGTAAACAAAGGGATGGAGATGACGCTGGCCGAGGGATTGTATCTGGAGGCCGTGCTGTTCGGCGTTTGCTGTGCGACGGAAGACAAGAAGGAAGGCACGACGGCGTTCTTGGAGAAGCGGAAGCCGGAGTTTAAGGGCAGGTAAAATCAGCCACGGATTCTCGCGGATTCCCGCCGATCAAAAGGCGAACTCACCACAGAGACACAGAGACACAGAGGCACAGAGACGAAAAACGACAGCCACATAAGCTCGGAGCTTTCTGCCCAGCCCAAGCTACGCGCTCTGGAAGGCGGGCTCAGCGCCACGGGCATGCGCTTCGCGATTGTCGTATCCCGCTTCAACGCCTTTATCACGGAGCGGCTTCTCCAAAGCGCATACGACGGGTTGTTGCGCTCTGGAGCCAACCAGAAAGACATCAAAATCGTCCGCGTGCCGGGTTCTTTCGAAATTCCATCTGCGGCCCGAACCTTTGCTGAAACGAAGAAGTACGATGCCATCATCTGCCTCGGCTGCCTGTTGCGCGGAGACACGGCGCACTACGACGTGATTGTCAATGAGGTCGCGCGCGGCATCGGGCAATCGGCGCAGGAAACCGGAGTCCCTCATGCCTTTGGCGTCCTCACCTGCGACACGCTGGAGCAGGCCATTGACCGCGCCGGGCTGAAGATGGGCAACAAAGGATTTGAAGCGGCGCTGGCGGCGGTGGAGATGGCGAATCTGAAGAGAGCAGTCGTTGGTCGTTCGTCGTTGGTCGTTGGCAAAACCGAAGAGGCAGTCGGTCGCCGCTCGTTGGTCAATGCCGCCAGGGTCAAGCATAAGAAACCCGCCGAAAAACCCAAGCGCTGAATCAACTCTTTCCTTTTCTGCTCTTCCGGTAAACTGAGTCAGGTCGTCAGATTCAACTGGTAAAGGCAAAGTAGCCAACTACCAGCGACGAACGACCAGCGACCGGACCATGGGCACCCGAAGAAAATCCCGCGAGCTTACGCTGCAGATGCTGTTCCAGGCGGATATGGGACGGCAAAGCGCCGAGGAAGTGCGGCGCTCTTTTTGGCGGGAACATGATGGCATCAACGAGGACGTGAAGGGTTTCGCGGAGGATCTTTTTCGAGTGGCCACCGACCGCACAGCGGAGATCGATGGCTTGATCGAGCACCACGCTGAGCACTGGCGCATGGATCGGATGGCGGCGGTGGACCGCAACGTGTTGCGCTCGGCGGTGGCGGAGCTGATGGGATTCCCGGCCACGCCGCGCGCGGTGGTTATCAACGAGGCGCTCGAGATCGCGCGCAAATTTTCCAGCCCGGAGTCGGTGCAGTTCATCAATGGCGTGCTCGACAGCGTAGGCAAGGAATTGGAGAAGGCGGCGAAGTGAGCAGTCCCCGGCTACGCCTTCATTGGTTTGGTGGCATATCTCAGCGCGGAAAAGAAGGAAATAGCCGCTACGGCTTGATGGCCAGCAGGTCGGGATTGCAAGTGAATCCTGCGGAACCGCCGACTGAGTTCTGGCAGAAGTAAAAGCCCTGGGGAAAAGCGATTTGTTGAAAGTCTCCGCCAGACACCGTGCTGAGCACGTGCAGCAGGCCGTCGCTGGCGGCCACATACAATAGCTTGCCGTCCGGAGTTAGCGCTGCCTGGATCGGGGTGGCGTTCCCGGCCAGGGACATGCTGCTGGGCAGCTGACCGCTTATGTTGAATATCAGGATGCTGTTCAGATTCGACGCGAGAATATAAGCGGTCGTGCCGTCCTCGGAGATGATCAATTGAGTGGGAACGAAATTGCCCTGACCGAGGTTGACGGATGAAATGCTGTCGCTGACCGTGGGAGTGCAGCCACTGGGCGTGGTGTTCACGCCGATGAGATCAATGCTGGGAGGGTCCACGGCGAGCACATGAGTCGCGTCCGGAAGTGTCTTGATGAACGCCGGAATGGCCGGAGTGCTGATCGTGTCTGCCGATCCGTTGTCGCAAGTTCTCCGCACGGTGACTGCCGAGGGCGAGCCGCCGGCCAGGTAGGCGAAAGCTCCTTCCGAGAGAAACGACACCGCGTTCGCCGTGGCCGACAGCGGAATGCTCTGCAAGCCGTCCACCTTGGAGTACACGTAAAGCGTGCTGCCCGCCACGATGTAGGCCTTCAGGCTGTCAGGAGAGAAATCGGCCGCGGTAGCCCCGGTGATGGCGTAGGTCGTGGGCGTATTGCTGAGCGTGTCAAAAATATAGACTTGGTTGGGAATGTCGGTGCTGTCCGAGATTACGACCTTGGTCCCGTCCGGAGAAACCGCCAGCACCTTGCCGGGAGCGGAGATGTAGGGGGTGACGGTGGGCGGATTGGCTGGATTCAGCACTACCAGGCCGGCGCTCCCCAGCAGCCCGGAATCGGTACCCAGGTAGCCCTTGGCCCCCTTCGGGTCGAACAGGAAAGAGTTTGGCGTAAAGTGCAAGATCCCCGGGGTACCCAGGGTGTTGGCAGGAACGTTCACCACTGCTACGGCAGTGAAGCAATTGCTGGTGGTGCCGCAACCTGTGCTGGTCACGTATAAAGTGGTAGTGGGAGTGGTGCTTCCCCCGCTGCCGCCGCTCCCGCTGCCGCCGCTCCCGCCGCTGCCCGATGTGGTGCTGGCCGCGGCCATGTTGACGACGGTTTCCGGATAGATCGGCAGACTAGGCAAGAAACCGATATTGCAAGTGGGGGGAGTGCAGGACGCCACGATGGCGGCGGCGCCCCCTGTGCTTCCTGAAGAAGCGCTGCCGGAGCTGTTTACGGTCACGGAAGCCGGTTGCGAGGAACTCCAGGTCAACGGAACTCCAGTGATCGTTGTGCCCAACGTATCCAGTACGGTTGGGACAATGGTTTCTGCGGTGCTTGAGGAATTCGTGACCTGGAGGGAGATGGACTGCACTGCGCAAGTGGTGAAGTTGAATGGGGAACTGTTCACGCCACTCACGCTGGCGAAAAAGGGAGTGGTCCCCGGATTGGTGGCGGTGGCCAGGACCTGATTCAGAACCGGTTGGTTGGTGGGTGAGACCGTAACCGTTTGCAGCGCAGTTACGCCAAGAGTGACTGCCAGCCACTCGAACTGCCCCACAGTCGAGGTGATGTCCACCCCCTGTTTGAAGGCGGTGGCTTGGAAATTGAGGGCTTGCCCTTTTGAATAACAAGGCCCGGGAGGATTGGTCTGAGAAGGCACGATGCTGACTGAAATGTTGTCTATATGCTGATGCACAAAAACCGTAGTAGCCGGACTGCTGACCCCTTTGGCATAAGCGGTGACCTGAGCGATGCCGGTGGGTCCAGGAGTGCAAATTTGCGGGTTGCTCAAGGAGTCCCAGGAGCCGCCGCAGGCCAGGCCGTTGGCCGCCACCGTCAGTACGGCAGTGTTACTGGATTGGAAAGAGATCGGTTCCGTGATCGTCTTATTGCCGCTGTCCTGGGCGGAAGTGGCGAATGAGATGTATTGGCCTACTTCCACGGATGAGTAAGGGCTCGGCGTAAGGGTGACGCTGGCAGGTACGGGATAATTGGTAATGCCAACGCCGTTGCCGCCGCCGCAGCCGGTGAGGCCGGCGGTCACCAGGAGAATCGGAACCAGCACTGCAAATACAGAACCTGACCTGCCCATTCACCCTCCCCGCCCCCATCCTAAGGGCGAGCACGCTTTTATCACTGGAAGTTTCCCAGTTTAGAGGCTGTAAATCTTTTCAGCAAGTGCAGTTGCCCAAACGGATGTGCCCAGTTTGCCTTCTCCTGCCGGGGCGATCCGCGCCAGATCCATCCCTCCGCCTGAAAAACGGCTGCGGTCGGGATGAGGCCGGCAAGAAAACGAGAAAAGTAGATTGTCGGCGAGTCCACGCTGCACCGCTGCTTACGCTAGCTGCTCCGAACATAATCGAGACAATCGGCCTTAGCCGATTAAGATGCACGAAGGCGATTGTTGACGATGCTGGCTTGAGTTGGTATATTAGAACGGTTCCGCGAGTTCATTCTGGCTTGTCTGTATGTGTGGGCTGAGCCGCTGTGTGTGTACGCATCGGCAGGGCCGTTGATAATGAGCAGCTAAGCCGCAAAGATGCACGTCTTTTCCGGTAGGGGGGAGACGCCCTCGCTGAAAGCTCTGCGCTCACCTTCCGCCCGTTGGAAGGCTATGCAGGGCGGTGCCGACGAAACGGAACAACTCCCGGGTCTTGGCGATTCGGGCTTGGCGTCACCGTCGTCGGCGACAGTCCGAACGGGAAGTCTCAAATCTCTCGCCTTATAGTGTGCGCGAGAAGCATGGATGGTGCCGCCATCCAGCCCCTGAGTTGCAGGGAAAACATTCGAAGGAAGAGCGGAAGCAGCGTGCGCCGCTGTGCGCGGTGGGGCCAGACGCAGGCTGAAGGAGCAACCGGAGAGCAATGCCTACTTTTAATCAACTCGTGCGCGATGGCCGCAAGCGGCCCCGGTACAAGACCGCGAGCCCGGCGCTGCAAGGGTGTCCGCAGAAGCGTGGGGTATGTACCCGCGTTTATACCCAGACCCCGAAGAAGCCGAACTCGGCGCTGCGCAAGGTGGCGCGTGTGCGCCTGACCAACGGAATCGAGGTCACGACTTACATTCCGGGAGTCGGCCATAACCTGCAGGAGCATTCGATTGTGCTGATCCGCGGCGGGCGCGTGAAGGATCTGCCGGGGGTGCGTTATCACGTGGTGCGCGGAACGCTGGATGCGGTGGGCGTGGCCGGCCGCAAGCAGAGCCGCTCGAAATATGGGGCGAAGAGACCGAAATAGTCGTTGGCCGTTCGTCGTTGGTCGTTCGGAAAAACAGATTCCTCAGCGCTAAAGCGGTTTCGGAATGACAAGAGCTTTAAGGTTTGGGCTGAGAGCTGACTGCTGGGAACTGACAGCCAGGAGCTAGTAGCTAAATGCCAAGAAAAGGACATATCGCAAAGCGCGGCGTGGAAGCCGATCCGGTTTACAGCTCGGATCTGGTGACAAAATTCATCAACTCCATGATGTGGCAAGGCAAGAAGAGCACCGCCGAGGGCATCTTCTATGAGGCTTTGACCCGCCTGCAAACCAAAGGCGGAGACGAAGCCCTGAAGCTGTTTACCAAGGCGGTGGAGAACGCCAAGCCGCTGCTCGAAGTGAAGACCCGTCGCGTGGGCGGCGCGAACTATCAAGTGCCGGTGGAAGTGAATCCCGACCGCAGGACTTCGCTGGCGATTCGCTGGCTAATCGCCTATTCCCGCGGACGCGCGGAAAAGGGGATGATCGACAAGTTGAGCAATGAATTGCTGGATGCCGCCAACGGCAAGGGCGCCGCGATCAAGAAGAAGGAAGATGTGCACCGCATGGCCGAGGCTAACAAGGCTTTCGCGCATTACCGGTGGTAGAGCAACCGCGCATCGAGGCCCTTGAGTCTGCGCCAAATTTGAAGAGGATTCAGAAGGGGTAAGGATTTGCCTGGTTACGTCGGCGAAGTAAACGAGCGAGAGTCCCGGAAGGAAGAAAGAAAGAAAGCTGTGTCTCGACAAGTCCCATTAGAACGGTGCAGGAACATCGGCATCATGGCCCACATTGATGCCGGCAAGACCACCACGACCGAGCGCATTCTTTTCTACACGGGAAAGACGCATCGCATCGGGGAGGTCCATGAAGGCACTGCGACCATGGACTGGATGGAGCAGGAGCAGGAGCGCGGTATCACCATCACCTCCGCAGCCACAACCTGCACCTGGCGCGACGTTCGCATCAACATTATTGACACCCCCGGGCACGTGGACTTCACCGCCGAAGTGGAGCGTTCGCTGCGCGTTCTCGATGGCGCGGTGGCGGTGTTTGACGCGGTGCACGGGGTGCAGCCGCAATCGGAAAAAGTCTGGCGCCAGGCCGATAAGTACGGGGTTCCGCGCATTTGCTTCATTAACAAAATCGACAAGATGGGCGCTGATTTCGAGCATGCCGTGGACACCATCCGCAAGCGCCTGAACGCCAAACCCATTGCCATCCAGATCCCCATCGGCCAGGAAGACAAGTTCAAAGGCGTGGTTGACCTTATCTCCATGAAGGCGATCGTCTGGCAGGATGACACCATTGGGGCCGAGTACCTGACGGAAGAGATTCCCGCGGAGCTGCAAAAAAGAGCCGAAGCCGCCCACGCCCTGTTGGTCGAGACTATCGCAGAAAATGACGACGAAATTCTGCACAAGTTTCTGGAAGGCGAGAGCATTTCCGCCGCCGAACTGCGCGCCTCGCTGCGAAAGTCCACGGTTGGCCTGAAGTTGTTCCCGGTGGTGGTCGGTACAGCCTTCAAAAACAAGGGTGTTCAGCCCCTGCTGGATGCGGTGGTGGACTATTTGCCTTCGCCCATCGATGCCGGCGAGGTGCATGGAACGAACCCCGAGAATGGCGAAACCGTCACTCGCAAGCCCGCCGACGACGAGCCGTTTTCCGCGCTGGCGTTCAAGATCATGGCCGACGCGTTTGTGGG
>Ga0210394_10000547_pt1 | contig 77167 bp, 71 predicted proteins | sample IncBWC12MmetaG_FD_160121 | JGI IMG/M metagenome (GOLD analysis project Ga0210394, IMG submission 160121) | Forest soil microbial communities from Barre Woods Harvard Forest LTER site, Petersham, Massachusetts, United States - Inc-BW-C-12-M | ecosystem: Environmental > Terrestrial > Soil >... | reverse complement strand
CCGCCACCAGATGCGTGCTGCCCGGACCGGTGGTACCTGCGCAGACGCCAAGCTTCCCGGTGAGCTTGGCTTGCCCGGCCGCAGCCAGCGCCGCGCCTTCCTCATGTCTGACACCGACCCATTCAATCTTGCTCTTCCGAACGGCATCCGCGAGCGGATTGAGGGAATCGCCAATCAGACCGAAAATCTGTGTGACGCCGATCTGTTCAAGCACGCCGACCAGAAGCTCCGACACCGTCCTCGACATTTGCTCCTCCCAATCAACTTGACCGCTACCTCGGGTGAGGGAACCAAGCCTGCGTTTTGAAAGGGGCGTATCTTGGGCCGGCCAAAATTTCCAGCAAAATTGCGTTTCGGCGGTCGCGAGCATGGTACCCGGCAGTTAAATTGGCGCGAGCTAGTTCTCGCCAGATTTGCATCGCCTCCTGATCAGTTCCTCAGAGCTGCTGATTGGGCCATGCGCGACAGAATTCGCGTTCGGCATCGACAATGTCTTTCACCGGTTCCCGTTCAAGCTGCGCCTCTCTCTTGTCACACTCAAGCCTAACGGTCTCCTGAATGTAGCGAGTCACAGTCGCCTTTTTGACCGATTCGAAGAGCCCAATACCTTCTTGGAGGCGGGGCGCCTCTGGATAAGATGAAAAAAAGTTCCGGACACGCCCCTCTGTTGCGTAACAGTAGCGGGGAGTATCGCGCGATGGTGGAGCAGGCACATCGATATAGATTAGGCTATGCTGACGTCGATCCGTTTGAGCAAATCGAAGCTGATCATCGTGCGGTGAACCACGCGCTACAAGTCCAGGCCCAGGATGCCTCGGTTCCATTGTTTCTTTCCGATCCTGACGGCGAACCGGATCCGAGTATTTACCTCACTCCCTTGCGGCAGAAGCGAACGGCTTCGATCACGTCGCGATTGCTGATGGCCGTCATGGCGGCGGCCTCCGCGGCGGTTCTCCTTACCCTGCTTTCCTCGGAAACCACGCGAAGCGAGTTCGTGAATCTCAGAGCGTCCATGGCTGCCGTCTTGCCGATTTCTTCCGCGACGGCGCGCTTGGATTCATCGCAGCCAACCCAACGTGCCAAGCAGATAGCCGAGGCTCCACGGCCGTCGGCGCCGGAGGCCCCGGCGCTTGGCGTTGGAAGCGTTGCGATGGCCGCTGCGGCGCCAACACGCGATGACATCAAGAGTGCCTATCACAGCGCGCTGCAGGGCGCCGTTCCACAGACCGCGCCGGTCGCAGAGAGCATAATCCCGCCGGCTCCGGTTCACCATCTAGATCCCGGCGAGATCGCCTCAGCGCTCAGTCGCGGAACCGCCTTGATTGCGAGTGGCGATCTTGCTGCGGCTCGCCTCGTGCTGCGGCGTGCGGCTGAAGGTGGCGATGCGCGCTCGGTCATGATGCTGGCCGAAACCTACGACCCTGTAATTCTGGAGAAACTGGGCGTCCACGGCGTGGTGCCAGATCTCGCCAAGGCGCGGGGCTGGTACGAAAAAGCCAGGCAATTCGGAGCGGCTGAGGCCAATCAGCGGCTCGAACTGCTCGCAAGCAAGCAAAATTGACCCGCGCGCCATACGGCGCGTCGGCAGGCTAAATCCTGCCGAGGAATTTCTGCCGCACGCAGGCAAGTCCCGCTTCTAGACACAGACGCAACGTCACTTCAGACACTTAACCGCGAGATCTGTCGCAGATCAGAGCAAAGGGCAAATTATGAGCGTCTCCACCGCTACGATCAGAAATCTCTCCGCATTCCTGTCGTTCTTCGTGTTTCTCGTATTCTCAATCGCGCCGATCAGCCCGGCGTTTTCTCAAAACCAAAAGCCCGGGAGCACAGCGAGCGGCTATGAGGAAAAGAAGCGTCAGGCCAACGATATTGCGGTTACGGTCGTGGTGTCTGGCCTCTCTTGCACTTGCGCCAGGTTCACCGAGGACATCCGGAACGTCGTGAACGATTTGAGCCCGGACGGTATTCGCATTCTGCCGGTTCTTGGCGTCGGCGGGCTTCAGAACGTGAATGATGTGCTGTTTCTCAAGAACATCGACATGGGCGTCGTCGACGAAGACAACCTTCGACTGCTGAAGAAGAAAGATCCGGCGCTCTATGCCAATATCGAACAGCGCGTTCAATATATCACCAAGCTCTACAATTCGGAGTTTCAGGTTGTCGCGCGGGACGACATCAAGTCCTATGACGATCTGAGGGGCAGGAAGGTCAACTTCAACCTGAAGGACAGCCAGACTGAAGTTACGGCCGACACCGTTTTCAATACGCTCAATATCCCCGTGCAGCGCTCTTACTACGACAACGATGAAGCCATTAAGAGGCTGATCGCGGGAGATATCTCGGCAATGATCATCCTCACCGGTGCGCCGCAGGCAGCGTTAGCAAAACTGAAGAAGGAAGATGGCGTACACTTCCTCCCGCTCGACCAGGAAAGCCTGCCAAAGCACGAGCTGCACGATCTATTCGCGAGCTATCTCCCAGCTGAGCTCACCCACGACCACTATCCGAATCTGGTGCCGGAGGGGACCACCGTCCCAACCATCGCCAACCGGGCGCTGCTTGTGGCCTACACCTGGCCGGAGAATTCTCCGCGATACAACAAGGTCGCCAAGTTCGTCGATGCGTTCTTCAGCAAGATCGATCAATTCAATAACACTTCCCGGCATCCCAAGTGGCGCGAAGTCAATCTTTCGGCCGAGATGCCTGGCTGGGTGCGATTCAAGCCGGCGGCCGATTGGCTTGCCGCCCATCGAAATCAAGCCGTGTCCGCCAATTCAGACAGCGCGCTGAAACCGGCATTCGATAAATTCTTGCAAGACTACTTTGCTTCCACGGGTCGGAAGACGCTCTCGACCAAAGAACGCGAGGTGCTCTTCGCCAAATTCGAAAAGTATATCGCCGATTCAAAGGCCCAGGCGTCACGCTAGCCAGACGCGCAACGCTGAGCCGGCGGCCGGAGCCCGAGCGCGGCTCCGGATCGTCGTGGATAACAACAAAAGGGGGAAGAAACGCCATGATCGACCGGCGAAGCATCATGAAGCTTACTGGGGCAACCCTTGCCGCGTTCGGTGCGGGACTGACATCCCCCTCGTTGCGCGCATTCGCAGCCACGGTGGCGCTACCCTTCGACAACGGGGAACGGCCGCTCGTCAAATATCCGCAAAAGCGTCCGATGATCGGCTTGACGAGCCGGCCGCCCCAGCTCGAAACGCCATTCTCGGTCTTCAATGCGAATGTCATCACGCCGAACGATGCTTTTTTCGTTCGCTACCATCTGGCGGACGTACCGCTCGACATCGATCCCGACGCGTTCTCGGTCGAGATCAAGGGCAAGGTCGACAGGGCCACGAAACTATCGCTGGCCGATATCAAGAGGATGCCGGCCATTGAGATCGTGGCCGTCAACCAGTGCTCGGGCAACAGCCGCGGATTCTCCAATCCCCGCGTCGCCGGCGGGCAGCTTGGCAACGGCGCCATGGGCAATGCGCGCTGGAGGGGGGTTCCGCTTAAGGCGCTTCTCGACAAAGCCGGCGTCCAACCGGGCGCGCGCCAGGTCACCTTCAAGGGCATGGACGGGCCTGGGAGCGACAAGACACCGGATTTCGTCAAGGCGCTCGACATCGACCATGCGCGCAATGGCGAGGTCATGCTCGCCTATTCGATGAACGGCGCTGATCTTCCGGTCCTCAACGGCTTTCCGCTACGGCTCGTCGTCCCCGGCTATTACGGCACCTACTGGGTGAAGCACCTCAACCAAATCACGGTCATCGACAATGTCTTCGACGGATTTTGGATGAAGACCGCGTATCGCATTCCAGACAACGACTGCAATTGCGTGGAGCCCGGAACCGCCCCGAAGGCCACCATTCCGATCAACCGCTTCAAGATACGCTCGTTCATTACCAGCATCGCCGATGGCGCGAAGCTGAAGGCCGATGCGCATATCACACTCAAGGGCATCGCTTTCGACGGCGGCAAGGGTGTCAAGAGCGTCGCCGTCTCCGCCGACGGCGGGCAAACCTGGACGCCGGCCCGCCTCGGCAAGAACTTGGGTAAGTACTCCTTCCGCGAGTGGCAGCTGCCGATCAGGCTTAACGCCGGCGCGCACGAACTGAAGGTGCGCGCGACCAGCAATGGAGGCGAAACGCAGCCGATGGAGCCGTTCTGGAACGGCGCGGGTTACCTGCGCAATGTGGTCGAAACAGTGCGCGTTACGTCGGCTTGAGGGGACTGGTCATGAAACTGTCGACACCTTCCACGCGGATGCTGACCGGCCTTGCGGCGCTGTTCGTCATATGCGGTTCCGGTTCGTTCGCGGCAGAGGCCAGGCGTGTCTCGTACAAGCTTCCGAGCGAAACGGCGACATTCAAACCAGGCCCCAACTTGGAGATCGTGCAGAGCAACTGCACGGCGTGTCATTCGCCCGACTACGTCCAGACTCAGCCCCGGGGTCCGAAATTCAAGGAAGATTTCTGGCGGGCCGAGGTAACCAAGATGATCAAGGTTTACGGTGCGCCGATCGAGGAGGCGGACGCCGTCAAGATTGTGAATTATTTGACGCAGACGTATTAGTCTGCGAGTGACGGGTCGCACGCGCAGTCATGCCTCGCTACTTGGTTCGGCAGGGAAATACCGGGCGGGGATGGTTGGTCTGGGACCGTGTAAAACGTGGTCCCGCCGTGGTTGACGGTCGCGAACTGGCGCGGTTGCCTCTCGAAGATGCTAACTCCGCCGTTGCGCTATTGAGTGGAGCCGCCTTCGACAGCAAGAAAGTGCCGATGCCATCTCCGTGGCAGCTCAACTACAGCGGCATCGTCGTAAACTGCCGCGACGAGCAGGACGCGAAAAGCCTGGCGCGGCAACTCGTTCGGTAAGGGTTTCGGGTTTCCGCGCGGACGATCGAAGGGGCGATCGCAGACCGTCGCGTCGAGCCGGACGAGATCGAGGACTGGCTGTCGCCGCGGTAGTCGTGGGCCAGGTATGCTCAATGCGACTCGATGAAAGGTCGGGAAAGATTTAGGGCACGAGCTATACCCTCGGGACGCCTCAAAGGTCCGTGTGACGTGGTTCTGATCCGAATATTCCAATGCCTCTTAGACCGCGCGACGCTCCGGCGCTATGTCATGGCAATAGTGAGGAACGTCTACGGCGGTAAGCGCACACATCTTGAGGGCCACAGGGTTCATCTCTCCCTTTGCGGCACAGGCAAGAATGGTCGACGCCATCTCGGCTTTTATGGCCGAGGTGCGCTTCGGTTCTGGCAGCGCAGCTGTGGCTTCCTCAAGCACTGACTTCATCAATTCGATTAGTTCAGGTTGAAACACTGCACCCTTGGGATTCACGTTTGCATCCTCCCGAAAAGCAAACCCCAGCCCTCGGTCATTTAAGTCCTTAGTTTTTGAGGAAGCAATTGCTGGTTGACGGCCAAACGAAATTTTAACGAGTTCCCGTTCTTTGGTTGCGATGCGGGAGCGCTCAAGTTGAGTGCCAATCAAAACTGTGCGGCTGCCGCGACATCTGCCAATTCTTGCAGCGAATTGAGCGTCTAGCAGCAGGGCGCTTCGGCAAGATAGTGCCGTGCGATCGCCTGCTCGAGCGCCGACAACGCGGCAAGAAGGGTCTCGTTTCCTGCCATGCCTGATCGCACCTGCGCCAGCACCTCCTGCCGAACGGCAGGCAGATCTATCCCTAACACGCGGCCATCTCGAACGACGCTCCGCCCGCCCACGATCAGTTCGCGAATGTGTTTTGCGGTCGCGCGCGAAAAAAGAATGTGGATCGGATCGATATCGTGGCGGATCCCATCGTCATCCAGCGCCGCCCAGTCCAGCAGCAGCATGTCCGCCGCGGCGCCGGCCGCGATCAGGCCTCGGTCGTCGACATTGGTCACGGCGAAACGGCCATTGCCAACGGCGGCGCGTACGGCCTCATCGCGCGTGATGGAGAGGTCGAAGCCGGTGCCGGCATGCAGGAGATAAGAGAGCCTCAGTTCACGCAACGCGTCATCGTCGTCGTCGAGCGCCTTGCTGTCGATGCCGAGCGCGATCCGGCAGTTGTGTTCCCTCATCTTGGTCACGGCAGCAAGGCCGGAGTGAAGATGAAGGTTGGAACTGGTATTGACGGAGAGGACGACGCCACGTTCGGCCAGCAATTCCAGTTCGTCCGGCCGGGCCCACACGCAATGGGCCAGCGTCAGCCGCGGCGACAACAGTCCGATCTCGTCGAGCATGCGCACGACGCCGCCGGGATAGGCGGCATCAGCCCACTGCCGCTGATACTTCGTTTCCAATAGGTGCATATGGATGCGGCGGCCGGTGCGGTGCGACGCCTCGGCGACCGCGCGCAGCAATTCCTCGCTGCACCATTGCACGCCGTTCGGTCCATATTGAACATTGAATCCCGGTCCATCGGCGGCAGCGGCGACGTCGTCGGCGAGCTTCATGAAATCGCCAGGCGACAGCGGCTTGCGCATGAAGCGTTGCTCGATCTCGGCGCGGGCCTGTCGGGGAAGCGCGGCGAGCAGGGTTTCGGAGCCGCCATAGACCAGCGGATTGCGGTCCTTCATCGATATCGCAAAGCCCGCCCGCACGCCGACATCGTGTGCGGCGCGCGCGACTTCCGCGGCTTCCGTCGGCAGGTCGGTGAGCCCTTGCGCGCGCGTATAGTGAACCATCACGGTGCCGGTTCCGCCAAGCGCACTATTGGCGAACGCCACCGCCGCGGCGAGATAGGGGTCGATGGAGGGGATCAGCGCGAGATAGTGCAGCCAGGTTTCAAGCGGCTTGGCGTCGGCGCCGATCGAACTTGTCCGGATGGCGCGGCCGTGATCGTGGGCGTTGACCAGTGCGGGCATCGCGAGCAGTCGATCCGCAGCCGGCGCTCCAGCCTGTGCGATCGCCGAAAATACCTTTCCCGCAATGGTGATAGCCTGCGCGCCCACCAGCGGCCCTGGGGTGCCGAGGGTATGCGCACAGATGATGGTGCGTGCGTTATCGTTGCTCACGGGGCGATCACAGGCGGCATGCGGTCGGCTTTGACCGGCAGGAACGAACGATCGAAGATCTCGTCCGGAGAGGGCACCTTCGACAGCTCAAATGACGCAGCGATCGTTGCGATCGCCGATTTCAGCCTTGCCTCGCTGACATCGCCGATGCCGAGCTCGCGCGCTTCCGCTGTGTCGATCAGGGTCTTGTAGACGTAGATGAGGCGACGCCGTTCGATATCCTTGTTGATCAGCGGCTCTTCGGCGGCCAGCAGGTCGATGGCGGCGTCCGGATTTTCGACCGCTTCCTTCAGCGCGCGGTTGATGACGCGCAGCAGGCCCTTGACCGCATCGGGGTGTTCCCTGGCGAGCTTCGGCGACACCATGATGCCGTTCGAATAAAGATCGAGGCCGAGGTCCGAATAGTACATCCAGCGGAAATCCTTGTCGGGGTCGAGCCTGAGCGAGACCAGATTCATGTAACTCGTGGCGGTGAAAACCGCGACGCTGTCGACCTGTCCCTGAATGAGCATCTGCTCCTGCAGGCTTGGCGAGAGCTGGGTGACGTTGATCTTGCCGTAGTCGATGCCGTTTTGCCGCGCGAGCAGCGGCAATAGCTTGAACGAAGCGCCGCCCGCCGGCGAACCGAGTTTGGAGCCTTCCAGATCCTTCACGCTCTTGATGGGGCCGTTGGCTTTGGTCAGCAAGGCGAACGGCGCCTTGCTGTAGATCATGTAGACCATGACAGGGGTTTCGCCGGGCTTCGTCGCGGCGTTCTGGATGATCGCGTTGACGTCGCCGAAACCTGCATCGTAGGCGCCGGACATGATCCGCGTCACCGTCGTAGCCGACCCTTCACCCTGATCGATCTTGACGCCGAGATTCTCGGCGGTGAAGTATCCCTTGGACTTGGCCCAGTAATACCAGGCGTGAATGCCCTGCAGCTTCCAGTCCAGCGTGAATCTGATCTTCACTGGGTCAGCCGCGTGGCCGGTTACCGGGGCGACCAGCAGGCAGCCTATGATGGCGAGGGCCGACGAAAATCGATGCACCCTTGGGTCTCCGTGGCGATGTAGAGGTTTGTGGTTTGGAGGCGGCCCGTCGAGTTTGCTGTTTGCGGGTAAGGCTTTCAACGGTTAAATTTCAGGCACGGCGGACCAAAAGGAGCAGGTCGCAGAGCGGGGCGCATCGAAGGGAGCAACCGCCGCAAACCTTTGTTTCTGAAGCACATCGTGCCGTGTGAGGTTGCGGCGCTGTTACATCTTTCAGAATGTGAGTTGACCCGGGATGCAACGCGATTAGTTTGCGGGTTGCCCGAAATGGGAACCGGTTGGAAACCGGCAGGTCGGAAGCGGCACGGTGGCGATGAATATCCTCGACCCACAAGGCCCGATCGCAGTCGCCGAGAAGACGATCCTGATCGATTCAATCGGGATCATGCTGGCGATCGTACTGCCGACCATCGCCGCCATTTTTGCCTTCGCATTCTGGTTTCGCCAGTCCAACCCGAGCGCATTCTATTGGCCGGATTGGGAGTATTCCGGCCGGCTTGAGCTCGTGGTCTGGTCTATCCCCGCGCTCACGGTTCTTCTGCTCGGCGGCGTCGCCTGGATCGGCTCGCATCAGCTCGATCCGGCGCGCCCCGTGGCCGGGACGGGGCAGGGTGTCACCGTTCAGGTCGTATCGCTCGATTGGAAATGGCTGTTTATCTACCCCGATCAGCGCATCGCGACCCTCAATACATTGACCGTCCCGGTCGGCGCGCCGCTGCATTTTCAGCTGACATCGGCAAGCGTGCTGAACGCGTTCTTCATCCCGCAATTCGGAAGCATGATCTACACCATGAACGGGATGGTGACGCGGCTCGAACTCCGCGCAGATGAGGTTGGCGCCTATCAGGGCCTGTCTTCGCATTTTAGCGGCGACGGCTTTCCCGATATGCTGTTCGATGTCCACGTTGTCTCAGAGCCGGAATTCGCAAGCTGGGCTTCCGGCGCGGTTCGCGGCGATCGTGCCTTGAACACCGACAGCTACAAGGAGCTGCTCGCGCAGTCCGTGCCGAAGGACAAGCTGAGCTATCGGCTGGACGATCCGGAATTGTTTCAGGCGATCGCGACCCAGAAAATTCCGCCGGGGCCGGGCCCGGAGGAGACCGCCAAGATCGGGGCCAGCCATGTTCGGTAAACTGAGTTGGGCGGCCATTCCGATTGACCAGCCAATCCCGCTCGTCACGGGAGCCGTCGTATTGGTGGTGATCCTGGCGGTGCTGTTGTGGGTCGTGGCGAGCGGGCATATGCCCTATCTCTGGCGAGAATGGATCACAAGCGTCGATCACAAACGGATCGGCGTCATGTACACGCTGCTCGCCGCGGTGATGCTTTTGCGCGGATTTTCCGACGCCATTATGATGCGCGCGCAGCAGGCACTTGCTTTTCAATCGCCGGGCTTCCTGCCGCCGGAGCACTATAACCAGATCTTTTCGGCGCACGGCACCATCATGATCTTCTTTGTCGCGATGCCGTTCGTCATCGGGCTGATGAATCTGGTGGTGCCGTTGCAGCTTGGCGTGCGCGACGTGGCGTTTCCGACACTGAATTCCGTTGGGTTCTGGTTGACCGCGACCGGCGCGCTGCTTGTCAATGTCTCGCTCGTAGTCGGCGAGTTCGCACGCACGGGCTGGCTGCCTTATCCGCCATTGTCGGAGCTGACCTACTCGCCCGGCGTCGGTGTCGATTATTATTTGTGGTCGCTGGAAATCTCCGGCGTCGGCACGCTGGTGGCCGGCATCAATCTGGTGACGACGGTGCTGAAAATCCGCACCAAGGGCATGAGCTATATGCGCATGCCGATGTTCTGCTGGACGACGCTGGCTTCAAACCTGCTGATCGTCGCGGCGTTTCCGATACTCACCGCCACGCTGGCGATGCTGATCCTCGATCGTTACCTCGGCTTTCATTTCTTCACCAATGATGCCGGCGGCAACGTCATGATGTTCATGAACCTGATCTGGGCCTGGGGCCACCCCGAGGTCTACATCCTGGTGCTGCCGGCCTTCGGCATCTTTTCGGAAGTGGTTTCGACGTTTTCCGGAAAGCCGCTGTTCGGCTATCGCTCGATGGTGCTAGCGACCATGGCGATCTGCGTCATCTCCTTCATGGTGTGGCTGCATCACTTCTTCACCATGGGGGCGGGACCCGACGTCAACGCGATCTTCGGCATCGCCAGCATGATCATCGCGGTGCCGACCGGCGTGAAGATCTACAACTGGCTGTTCACGATGTTCGCCGGCCGTATTCGGTTCACCACGCCGATGATGTGGTCGATCGGCTTTATGGTGACCTTCATCATCGGCGGCCTGACCGGCGTGCTGGTGGCCGTGCCGCCGGCAGACTTTCTGCTGCACAACAGTCTTTTTCTGGTTGCGCATTTTCACAACGTCATCATCGGTGGTGTGCTGTTCGGCGCGTTTGCCGGCTACACCTACTGGTTCCCGAAGGCGTTCGGTTTCCGCCTGCACGAGGGCCTGGGCAAGGCCGCGTTCTGGTTTTGGCTGATCGGCTTCTATGTCGCCTTCATGCCGCTCTATGCGGTCGGTTTTCTCGGCATGACACGGCGGATGCAGCATTACGATGTCGCCGAGTGGAAGCCATGGCTGATGATCGCCAGCGTCGGCTCGGCGTTGATCCTGGCCGGGATCGTCTGTCAGGTGCTGCAGCTCATCGTCAGCATTCGCGACCGCGAAGCCTTGCGCGACTTGACCGGCGATCCCTGGGACGGCCGTTCGTTGGAATGGGCCACGGCGTCGCCGCCGCCGGTGTTTAATTTCGCTATCCCGCCCATTGTGGCCGGCGAAGATGCCTATTGGTCAATGAAGCGTCATGCCAGGGAGGAGGGGGCTTCGAAGGAGCCGGATTATGAGCCCATCGAGATGCCGCGCAATTCGCCGACCGGCTTTGTCTGCGCGTTCTTTGCAACCGTGATGGGTTTCGCGATGATCTGGCACATCTGGTGGATGGTGATCGCCGGCTTTATCGGCGCGTTCGCAACCTTCGTGGTGTTTGCCTGGCGCGACCATGACGAATACGAAGTTCCGGCCGACGAAGTCGCCCGCCTCGACCGGGCAAATCTCCTCGCGCGCCGCGAGCTGTTGACTGCAGCGGGGAGCCTGCGATGACGGCCGGCGCTCTCGCAGAAGGACGCGATCCGGGCTTCGTTGGCTTTGCCGATCTCGGATATGAAGGGCCTGCGCCGAAGCGGATCGTCACTGGCTACGGCTTCTGGATCTTCCTGCTCAGCGACATGGTGATGTTCTCGTGCTTCTTCGCGGCCTATGCCGTGTTGTTGGGGCAGACCGCCGGCGGCCCCAGTGGCGCGCAGCTATTCAACCTGCAGAACGTCGCGGTCGAGACCGGTTGCCTGCTGCTGTCGAGTTTTGCCTGCGGCATGGCGAGCATTGCCGCCGAGAGCCGTAACCATTTCTGGTTCCAGATCGCGATGATCGTCACCTGTGTGCTTGGACTAGCCTTTCTCGCCATCGAATTCCGCGAATTCGCCGATCTCGTCGCCCGCGGCGCGGGCCCGTCGCGAAGCGCCTTCCTGTCCGCCTTCTTCACGCTCGTTGGATGCCACGGCCTGCATGTGTCCGGCGGCATTCTGTGGCTGCTCACCATGATGGCGCAGGTATTCGCCAAGGGCTTTCGTGCCGACATTCAGCGGCGCTTCCTCTGCTTTGCGCTGTTCTGGCACGCGCTCGACATCATTTGGGTCGCGGTATTTTCCGTCGTCTATCTGCTCGGGAGTGCGGCATGAGCGAAGTGCATGGGCTCCAGCATGAAGCGGATGTCGCACCCGGTGACGAGGGCGGCAGCGTCCGCAGCCGCGTGCTTGGGTATCTCGTCGGGCTTGGCCTCGCCATCCTGCTCACGGCGACCTCGTTCTTTGTCGCCGGCACTGACCTCGTCTGGCAGCCCTCCATTCCCGTCGCCATCGTCGTGCTCGCAATCGCGCAGATGGGCGTGCATCTGGTGTTCTTTCTTCACATCACGACCGGACCTGACAATACCAACAACGTACTGGCGCTGGCCTTCGGGCTGTTGATCATTTTCCTGGTGATCGGCGGATCGCTCTGGATCATGGACCACCTCAATCACAACATGATGCCGATGGACCAGTTGATGCAGATGCAGCGCTGACGTTGAAGGTTGGCTGACCCGTCAGGCGCTCGTCCTCAATCGGTCTTTGCCGCCTCCAGGAGGCGCGCCAGCTCGGAAGCCGTGATTTCGATCGGGCGTCCGCTGCGCTCGACGCGCGCCTGGATCAGCGCGCCTTGCAGCGCGGAGGTGCAGAGGATCGCAAGCGCATCGGCGCGCGCTTTCGGGAAGCCATCGGCTGCGAGCTTTTCGGCCAGGATCGACACACGCGCCCGATAGGCCAAGCGGCCGGCCTCCGTCACCTCGCGATCCCTCGGGGCAAGCTCCAGCAGAACCGTCGTGATCGGACAGCCGTCGCGAAAACCGGAGACCCGCATCCATCCGGCCAACAGCTGCGCATGGCGGCGCAGCAGATCGCCGGTCGAACGACACTCTTCGGCAAGTTTTGCCAGGGTTGCGGCGACGCGGCAGCCGGCCTCTTTGACGGCGGCCACCCCAATGGAGGATTTTCCAAGCGGAAAGTAGTGATAAAGCGAGCCCTTCGGCGCCCCGCTTGTTTCGACAATTTCGTTAAGGCCGGTGCGCGAATAGCCCTGCCGCCGAAACAGTGTGACGGCTGTATTGATGATCGGCTGTCGGTGTTTGGGAACAGCAGGCATTTTCTCCTCCAGATTATATTGATTGGTCTACATCAGCTTTTCACTGTCAAGCCCTTAAACGACGGGAGAGGCGAATGCGGGAACGGATGAGCTATGTGGAGCGGGACGGCGTGGCGTCGGTTCTGTTGGACGATGGCAAGGTCAATGTCATGTCGATCGAGATGCTGGCCGATATCGCGTCGGCTCTCGAGCGTGCGGAGAAAAGCGCCGAAATGCTGGTGCTGCGTTCGATGCGTCCGGGGATTTTTTCCGCGGGCTTCGATCTGAAGGTGCTCGCCGTGGGCGATGCCGCCAAGAGCCTTGCAATGGTCAAGGCTGGCGCCGAGCTCGCTCTGCGCCTGATGTCGTTTCCGCTGCCCACGATTGGCATCATGGAAGGCCATGCCTTTCCGATGGGGACGTTTCTATTGCTTGCCTGCGACGTCAGGCTAGGTGCGCGGGGTCCTCACCGCATGGGCCTTAACGAGGTAGCGATCGGCATTTCGCCGCCGGGTTTCGCTATCGAACTCGCGCGCAGCCGGCTTCATCCGTCGTGGTTGAGCCGCACCGTAACGCTCGGCGAGATGTACGAGCCGGACGATGCGCTGATCGCGGGCCTGCTCGATCGCGTGGTGCCGCCGGACGGGATCGAGGCGGAGCTTGACAAGATCGTTGCGGCGTTGGGTGGCATTCACAAACCTTCGCATGCAACGGCCAAGAAGCGACTGCGTCAGGCGGCGATGGAGGCGATGCGTGCCGCCATCGAGCGCGAGCTGACCATTTCGGCCTATGAGGCCAAGAGCAAGGCCGGAAGCACCGTTGTGTTGCCGGGCCGCGCTTAATGGGTCGTGCAAAATTCTCCAGGGACGCCGCCGCGCGCCTTGCCTAACATCCCCATGCGGATGAAGATCGCTCATCCAGGCTCGAATGACGCTAGGGGGATGTCAGCGTGGCCGAATTGTTGCGTGGCCTCGACCGCGTGATCGGCCACATCGTGGCCGCCACCCAATGGCTCGCTCTGCCTTTGGTGGTACTCCTGTTTCTGCAATGGCCATTGCGCGACGTGGTTCGGATTTTTTCCCGCGAGGCCAATGATCTCGGCCAGGTGATCTTTGCGTTCTTCGTGGCGGTCAGCGTGACGGCCGCCACGCGCGCGCGAACTCACCTGGCCGCCGATCTGCTGGCCTCCCGCTATCAGCCGCGCGTTCGGCGGCGCCTCAACCAGCTCGGCAGTGCGCTCGGGCTTTTGCCCTGGGCCCTGTTTGTCCTGGTCGCGAGCAAATCCACCGTCATCTCCAGCCTTCACGATCGCGAGGCCTTTCAGGATAGCGGCAATCCCGGCTACTTCCTGATCAAGCTCGCGCTCTGGGTCATGGCAATCCTGATCCTGTGCCAATCGCTGGTCGATATCTTGCGGCCCGAGATCTTGTCGTCCCAGGCCGCGGACAAGACGTGATGGAGTGGTTCGGATTTGCGCTCCTGATCATGGTTGCCGTCGGCATTATCGCTACCGGTCTTCCGGCCGCGGTCGTGCTCATGGCGGTTGCGGCTTTCGGCGCGGTCACGGGCGTAGCAGTGGGCGCCGTCGACGCGGCAACGCTGTGGGCGCTGCCGAGCCGGCTGATCAATCTCCTTGAAAACGATCTGCTTCAGGCGCTGCCGCTTTATGTGACGATGGGCCTGCTGCTCGACCGGCTGCCGGTTGCGGATGCGCTTTACCGCGGGGCGCAGGCCGTCCTTCCGCGCAAGCCGTCGGCGCCGTTGGTATCGGGCATGCTTCTTGGTGCATTGCTCGGGCCGATGAACGGCTCGGTCGGCGCCAGCGTGCTCGCGCTCTCGCGCGTCGTCGCGCCGCGTCTTGCGGCGGAAGGTATCGCCGCGCCGCATCGCCAGGCGATCGTAGCCGTCGCCAGCACGCTTGGCGTGCTGGTGCCGCCGTCGCTGGTTCTCATTCTCCTGAGCGATGCGATGCTGTCGGCCCATACCATCGCAGTCACCGTCACGGGGCGCACCGACCGCGTCGTCAACACACAGGATATTTTTCATGCGGCCCTGGTGCCTGCCGGCATTTTTCTGGTGTTTTGCCTGGCATTGTCGTGGGTCGTCGGCCGTAACGCGACGAGGTTGCCCGATCGTGCGGCTTTGACGGCCGCCCAGGGATGGACCGCGGCGATTGCGCTCATCTCGTTGCTGGTTCTGCTCGGCGGCGTGGCGCTTGGCTATTTCTATGCCGTCGAGGCTGCCGCGATGGGGGCCTTTGCGCTGCTCGTTGCGGGGCTTTTGTCCGGACGCTTGCGCGGGAAGGCGATGGACGAACTGCTCCGCGATGCGATCGCGCTCACCGGTGCGTTGTTTTCGCTGTTATTGGCGGCGACCACTTTCACCATGATCTTGAGGCTGCTCGGCACGGCCGATCTTGCCGGCAAATTGGTTTCCTTCATCCCGGGCGGCGATCTCGTGGCGGTCGCGGTCGTGCTTGGCGCCATCGCCTTGAGCGCGTTCGTTCTCGATGCCTTTGAGATCATTTTCGTCATCGTGCCGATCGTGATTCCGCCGCTCCTGATCCGTGTCGCCGATGCGCGATGGGTCTCGGTGCTGGTGCTGCTCACCTTGCAGTCGAGCTTTTTGCTGCCGCCCTTCGGCTACGCGCTGATGATGGTCCGCGGCGTTCTGAAGGAGCCCGTTGCCTTCCGCGCGTTCCTGCGCGCGCTGGCGCCGTTCCTCGCGGCCCAATGGTTCTTGCTCCTGCTGGTGCTGCTCTTTCCGCAACTGACACACCTTGGAAAGCCGTCCGACGAGGGCTCCCGGCTTGCGCCGGCGAACCTGTCGGACGGGGAATTCAATAGACGTCTCAATGAGATGATCAAGCTGCCCGAGTCCGAAACGGACAGTGGTTCGGTTGGCCGGTGAGGGCGCAATTTTCTTCTAATGAAATTGAAGTCCGTCATATGAAAATTTAGTTGCGTTGCTTTGGCGGATTGGCCCTACTGCGCGCGAAACAACAGCCGGGAGGGCTTACATCGATGCCGTCCGAAAGAGCAACTGAGCGGCGGGGCGTCATGCCGGCGCGTCCGCCGATAGGGCGGGACCACGGCGGCATTCAGGCGCTCGATCGCGCCTTCCTTATTCTCGACGTCATGGCGGATGCCGGCGGCGAAGCGAAGCTGACCGAAATCGCCGCGACCGCCGGGTTGAACGTCTCCACCTGCCATCATCTCATCTCGACCCTGCACAATTGGGGCTATGTCGCGCGCGGCGCCAACAGCCGCAGCTATGTGCTGGGGTCGCGAATTCTCCACCTCAGTGCGGCCTGCCTGCGACAGGTGGATTTGCCCCGGCGCGCGCAGAGCTTTGTCGATCGGCTGAACGACCAGACGCGGGAGGCCGTCCAGCTTGCGATCATGCAGGATACCAATCTCGTCCATGTTTTGCGCCGCGAGGCCCGGCATGCGGTTCGCGTCGATGCCGGGCTTGGCGGAAATTCCGGCGCAGCGCATGCGACCGCAACAGGCAAGGCCATTTTGGCGTGGCTGCCGCCGACCGAGCTCGACCGGATCGTGACCGACAAGGGGCTTGCGGCCTTCACGCCGCACACCATCACCGACATCGAGAAACTGAAGGAAGAGTTGCGGCTGGTGCGCCGCAACGGATTTTCGATCGACAAGGAGGAATTTCAGCTCGGTGTCATCTGTCTCGGCGCAGCCATTCGTGACCATGCCGGCGCGGTTGTCGGCTCCATCAGCGTCTCCTCGCCGGTGTTTCGCGCGACACCGGACTACATCGATCAAATCAAGGTGCACCTGATCGCAGCGGCCGATGAATTGTCGACCGAGCTCGGTGCGCCCGGCGCGATTCTTGGCGGGTCTGTTGGCGGACCAGCCAAGAGCATTGCTGCCGAATAACGAAACCTTCCAGGAGTGAAACCATGTACGAGCCCGATCACGTCAAGACCTCGCCCGATTTTCCGATTCCAGAGACGATGCGGGCCTGGGTGTTGGGCGACCCGGATCAGTTGACGCTGACCACCAAGCCGGTGCCGGTGCCGAAGCGGGCCGAGGTTCTGGTGCGCATCGATGCGGTGGCGATCTGCGCGACCGATCTTGAGATCATTCACCATGGTCCGCCCGCGCTGATTCAGGGCGGCCAGCCCTTCAACAAGAACTTCACACCGGGCCACGAATATATGGGCACGGTCGTGGCGCTCGGGGCGGGTGTCGACGAATACAGGATCGGCGAACGCGTCACCGTCGAAATCCACGCCGGCTGCGGCCAGTGCAAGCGCTGCCGCGAAGGCATGTACACGGCGTGCCACAATTACGGGCTGAACTACGGCGACGTCGACAAGGGCCACCGCGCCAACGGCTTTACGACCGACGGCGGGTTTGCCGAATACGCCGTCAACAGCATCAACACGCTCGTGCGCGTCTCCGACGAGATGTCGGACGAGGAGGCGACGCTGGTCGTGACGGCGGGCACGGCGATGTACGGGCTGACCGAACTCGGCGGGCTCGTCGCGGGCGAGAGCGTCGTCGTGACCGGCCCCGGTCCGATCGGATTGCTCGGCGTGGCAGTTGCCAAGGCGCTGGGCGCCCATCCGGTGATCCTGACGGGAACGCGCGACAACCGTCTTCAGATCGGCCGCGAACTCGGCGCCGACCACGTGATCAATGCCAGGAACGAAGACCCGGTTGCGGCGGTACGCAAGTTGAACGGCGGCAAGGGCGTCGATTACGTGATCGAATGCTCCGGCGCGCCGGATGCGATCAACGAAGCCGCGCGCATGGTCAACCGGGGCGGCCGGATTTGTCTCGCCGCATTTCCGGGCAAGCCCGCCGAGGTCGATATCGCCCATATCGTGCGCAACAACATCTACGTCTACGGCATCCGCGGCGAAGGCAAGAGCGCCACGCATCGCGCCGAGGCCTTCATGGCGCAAAAGCGCTTTGATGCGACCAAGGTGCACACCCACACCTTTGCCCTGGAAGATCTTCCGACCGCGTTGCGATATGCCCGCGAGCGTATCGAGGATGCGATCAAGGTCGTGGTCAAGACCCATGGTCATGCCGCCGCCAATCGCGTGGCGGCGGAATAGATCGGACGGACGTTCAGGAAGGCGAGGGGAATCACAACCACGGGAAGGACGGCGCGGCCACGTGGGCCGAAGCCGTCCGTCGCCGGGTTGTTCGGAGAACAGTGAATGTCCGCGTTCGAAGCCGACCGTCAATCCCCGGAGATCGCGGGGTTGGTGAACGCCAAAATCCCGTCTGTGAGCGTGCCGCTCTATCGAAAGCTCTACGTTCAAGTCCTTGTGGCGGTCGCGCTCGGTGCGGCGCTGGGTTACGCCGCTCCGGACTTCTCGGTTTATCTCAAGCCCTTCGGCGATGCCTTTATAAAGGCGATCAAGGTTGTGGTCGCCCCGATCATCTTCACCACCATCGCGCTCGGTATCGCGAAAATGCGCGACATCCGCCATGTCGCCAATGTGGGCGTGAAGGCGCTGATCTATTTCGAGGTGGCCTCCACGCTGGCGCTGGTGATCGGGATGATCGTCGGCAACGTCTGGCAGGTGGGGGCAGGCCTCAACGCCGATCCGGCGGCGTTCGATCCCAGGGCGGTCGAAGCCTATGCCAAGGTCGCCAAGGACGTCAGCCTGACCGACTTTCTGCTTTCGATCGTACCGTCCTCGTTTATCGAGCCCTTTGTGAAGGGCGATATCATGCCGGTGCTGTTCATCGCGCTGCTGCTTGGGTTGGGATTGAGCCTGACGCAAGCCCGCAGCAAGCCGGTCGTGGTCTTTCTGGAATCGGCCGCGGCAGCATTGTTCGGCATGGTGCGGATCATCATGGTTTGCGCGCCGATCGCGGCATTTTGCGCCATGGCTTTCACCGTCGGCAAATACGGCTTGCGAACCTTGCTTGACCTCGGCCAGCTCGTCGCGTCGGTCTATATCGTCAGTATCCTGTTCGTCCTGATCGTACTCGGCGGGTTTCTTCGCCTCTCAGGCTTCGGCATTGTTCGCGTGCTCAATTACTTCAAGGACGAGATCCTGTTCGTGTTCGCGGCGACTTCGGCCGAAACCATGATGCCGCGCTCGATGCAGAAACTCGAGAAGCTCGGCGTGTCGAAAGAAGTCGTTGGCCTGGTGATGCCCGGCGGATTCTCGCTGAACATGGATGGCACCGCGATTTACATGACCATGTCGGTCTTGTTCCTGGCGCACGCCTTCAACGTTCAGTTGACGCTCTGGCACCAACTGAGCGCGCTGTTCGTGATGCTGTTCACCTCCAAGGGAGCAGCCGGTGTGACCGGCGGCGGCTTCATTGCGCTTGCGGCCACGCTTCCCGTGGTCGACGCGGTGCCGGTGGCCGGCATCGCGCTGTTGCTTGGCGTCGATCGCTTCATGGCGGAAATCCGCGCCGCGACCAACCTGACGTCGAACATCATCGCGACGCTTGTCGTGGGTCGTTGGGTCGGCGGCATCGACATGCCGACGGCGAAGGCGGAATTGGAGGCCGGCTTCTTCGAGTCCGAGGAAGTCGAAGTCGCGGACACCGGCCGTCCAGACTAAGCGAAAGGACGCGCAATGACGCCAGTCGCGTGCGATTGCCTGCTGCTATCGGCCTAAAACACCCAGCGGATCCTTCCGGCGAACAGATTGACCGGACCTTTGTCGGTGTTATAGGCGGGGTTAGCGATGAACTGATAATCGAAGCTGAGCTTGACGGAGGAGGTCAAAGCGTAGCTGTAATAGGCTTCGATGATTTTCTCCAGACCTGGATGCGGCAAGCTCCCCGGCCCATCGCCAATGATGATGCCTAAGCCTCCAGTATTAAGCCAGGCAACCTCAGCATTCGAAATGCCGTTGACAACGCCGGAGACACCCACAGTATCGTCCGGGCGGCCCCACCAAGTGCCTTTGATCGAGACGCCCACCTGTCCCGAATAGCTGACGTCGGTGTTGTTCCACATCTCGTACCGTCCGTCGACATAGCCGGCGCGGGCGAACACGCCAACGACGTCGTTCACCTGCTGCTCCATGTTGAATTGGATTCCGGGTACTTTTTGGTAGCTCCGCGACATGTTCATCCAATAGTCGGCTGCATTATCGAGGATGGGGGTGGGGGTGTTGCTTCCGAATTTGTTGAATAGCGCAACGGCCTGATTGAAATTTCCCTGTTGCCCGGCGATGACATAGGCGCCCAGCTTGAGCTTGCCGGGCTGGCCCCATAACTCGTGCCGCTCCTCGATTTCGCCGATGAACTCAAGGTTGCTGAAATTCGGGTCCGTGGCGAAGCCGGGGAGGCCGTACACGCCCGTGCTGGCGGGGGTCTTCGACATATCGAAAACGCCGCCGCGCAGCGTATAGCGTCCCGTGTACCACTCGGCTGCCGCGCCAAAAGTGAAAGCAAAGGCGTCGCCGGCGTAGTCGAATGAGCCGGCGTTGACAGACGACCAGTTGAGGAAATCGGTTTTCGCATTGTTCGCGTATTTGTTGGTGTCGAAAAGGTCGACCACCTGGAACCTGCCCACCGTCAGCACCAGGCGATCCGACGTCGTCTTGCCTTCGAACTGATTGATGTCGGCATCAACTTTTTGAGTTTCGCCGCCGAGATCGATAGTCTGCCGGAGGAAAGAGCGCTGCACCCGCGCGTAGGGCTCAGCGAAGCCCAGTTTATAAGATTCCGCGCTCCCGAACCCCGCCAGCCCGTGGGCGTCCCCCACGCCAAAGCCTTGATCGATCTCCGGGTCGATCCACAATTCGGCGCCCTGCCAGAGCTTGACGCCGGCATAAAGCGTCAAATCGAATGTCTGTTCGTTTTTCCCGGTTCGAGGCAGGCTTTGGGCACCGTCCGGAAAGGCGGAGCGGAACGCAGGATAGCCTTGGTCAACGAAGGTCGCCTGACCGTGAAGGCTGAGATAGTCCAGTTCGGGCACCGACGGAGCAGCAGGGTTTCCATTCAAGGGAATCGGATTTCCAAATTGATAGTTCAAACCGAGGCGGACCTCTTGCAGCTTCAGGTTCGAGTTAATCTGATCCCCTAAGTTCGCGAAACTCACACCGGTGTGGCCGTAATCGGTGAACAGATATTCGACCTTGCCCGTCCATTGGCCCGATATCGGAAATTCGGCGCCTACCCCCGCGGCCCAGCCCACGCGCGGTTGGATAGCCACCGGCGATAGGCCGCTTGACTGTTGCGCCAGCGTGAACTTGTCGACAGTCCAGGCAAAACCGCCCATGGCGTAGAACAGCCAGTTGCTTGTCGCGTAACCGATACGCCCCCGCACCGTGCCCGAAGCGAGCAACGTGTCGGTATAGCTATTGTTGCCGCCCGCATATGTTGCGGTGCTGCCCGTGGAGAGTCCCGCGAGATTTTGGAAGGCTGGAAACGTGAAATCCGCTTCGATGCCAAGAACGACGTGGTTTCTCAGTATGGTGTTGTAGCCGAATTGAACGCCCTCGTTGAAGCTTCCCGTTTCTTCGAAAATATTGACCCCTTGCGAGAAATTGAGGGAGCCGGAGGCGTTGCCGTCCGCACCCGTAGCCGCCCAATTCGAGTTTCCCAACGCGTAACCGATATGGCCGCCGATATAAAAACCTGACCAGTCGTAATTGGCGATTGGCGGCGCCTTGTACTGCATCGAATTAGCCACCGGCAAATCCGCTGCCAAACAATCCGCCACCATGAAAAAGCACGTCGCCACGATGCCGACGCGTGCAATTGCAATTGGCGTAATAAATTTGAACACAGATTCTCGCCAGCTGGACTTGATAATCCCGTCTCAGCCGAGCAACCGGGTCGATAAGGTCCGCTATAACGATACGATGAAGATCTGGGACAGTTTCATCATATGATGATGGACATGGATTTGCGTGGCGCCACCGCCAGTAAAAGGCCAAGCCCCATGACAGCGAACATGCACGCACTTTCTCACCGGCAGTCCGCGCACCGTGACGAAATCATGACGAAGGAAATGTGATTGAGATCCGGCGTTGCGGAAATTTCGCGCGCTTGAAACCTTGCTGTCTCCTCATCGTATCTCCCCGGCCAAGTGCAGCAGTTGCTGCACCGGCGGCGTTCACCAATGGATCGGTTTACTCATGTCACATTTGAGTAAGCCTCCATTTAAAGGGGATATGAAAAATGCCGACAAACCAAATCCAGAAATCCGCGACAAATCTCGGGGCTCTATTGAGATCCGGCGATAAAGGCGCTGGCAAACGCAGCGTGCGTTCGATGTTGCTGTGCGGAGCTTTGGCCCTCGTTCCCTCGATCTGCACCGCGCCGGCCTACGCATCGAGCCACCGCGAGGCACCGGGCATCACCGCACTACCGAAGCTGGATGCCACCGATTTCTACATGTTCCGCAGCTACGAGCCGGGACGGGCTGGCTTCGTCACATTCGTCGCCAACTACATTCCGGGGGAGGATCCTTTTTTAGGTCCCAACTACTTTGAACTCGACCCCAAAGGCATCTACGAGATCAAGATCGACAACGACGGAGACGGTGTCGAAGACATCACCTTCCAGTTTAAGTTTACCAACACCCGGGAGAACCTCAGCCTTAATATCGGCGGCATCCAAACCGCCGTACCTTTGCTCCAGTTGGGTCAAATCGGTAGGAACGGCAATCCCGCCGATACCGCGAACCTCAACGTTCTCGAGAGCTATACCCTCTCGGTGATCCGCCACGGCAATCGTCAGGCCGTCACGAACGCGGCCACTGGTGCGACCTCATTCTCAAAACCCGTCGATAATATCGGTTTCAAAACGCTCCCCCAGTATGACGCGTATGCTGCCGCGCACGTCTTCAACATCAATATTCCCGGCTGCGGGACCCCGGGCCGGGTTTTTGTCGGTCAACGCAAGGATCCGTTCAACATCAGCCTGGGTGAGACCTTCGACCTGATCAACTATCCCCATCCGATCGACGACGCTAATCAGGATTTCGCTAACTCCTCGCGCGATGATAACGCGGACAAGAGCATCACGGCGCTGGAGCTTGAAGTTCCGATTTCCTGTCTGACGGCCTACGACCCCGTGATCGGCGCATGGACGAGCTCGAGTCACCCCAACGTTGAGATCGCCAAACCCGACATCGATGCCGGCGGTTTCGTCCAGGTCTCTCGCCTCGGCAATCCTTTGGTCAATGAGCTCGTTATCGGGCTGAAGGACAAGGACACCTTCAATGCCAGCCAGCCCAGGGATGATGCCCAGTTCGCTCACTATGTGACCAATCCGTCTTTTCCGGCGATTGTGAGCATTGTATTTGGCCCCCCCATCCAGGCGCCGAATTTCTTCCCACGTAAAGATCTGGTAGCGGTATTCCTGACGGGTGTCGCGGGGCTCAACCAGCCGGCAAATGTGAAACCGGCCGAAATGATGAGGCTTAACACCAGCACACCGGTCGTGGCGGCAACAAGCCAGAACCGTCTCGGCGTCATTGGTGGCGATACCGCCGGCTACCCGAACGGACGCCGTCCGGGCGACGATATCGTCGACATCACGCTTCGTGTTGCCATGGGAGTGCTACTCACACCGGCACAGGCGCCGTCGGGCCAAGTGCCATTCACTGACGGGGCGATTGTCAATGCCAGATTCTTTGACACCGCGTTCCCGTATCTGAAGGCACCCGTCGCCGGTTCGCCCGGAGCGAATCAGCCGGCCGTGCCGTTGCCGGCAAATCCGGTGTCGCCGGGCCTGGAGCCAGTTTCCGAAGCTCCATGATTGGCTTGGAATCTCTATCCGCGAAAACAACCCGCAGGCGCGCGAGCGCCTGCGGTTCTCTATGTGGTAACTTTCGATTACACGGGTTGCGACGGTTCCTGATCATCGTGGCCGCCGCGTTGTCGATGGTTGACGCAAATTCAGCTGCTTCGGCGCCCTATGTGCCGGCAGACGATGCCCAAGTGCTGGAACGGCTTCCGACGGCGGGCAATCAGAATTTGCGTGAACTGAGCCGGCTGAACGCCGAACTTGGCCGCTACCCTCAAGATCTCGCGCTGGCGATACGCGTCGCGACGCAGGACATCGAAGCCGGCCGTGCTGAATCTGATCCGCGTTACAACGGCTACGCCGAGGCTGCGCTCCGTCCGTGGCTTGCGCTGCCGAACCCGCCGAATGGCGTGTTGTTGCTTCGCGCAACCCTGCGCCAGGCGATCCACGATTTCGACGGAGCCTTGGAAGATCTCGATCAGGTCATCTCAGCCGAACCGCGCAACTTTCAGGCACGGCTCACCCGCGCCATCATTTTCCAGGTCCGAGGCGAGTTTCCTGAAGCGCTCAAGAATTGTCGCTCGCTGGCGCTGTTCGGGCACAATTTGGTGACGGCGACCTGCATTGCGAGCGTGAATGGTCTGCAAGGGGAGGCGAAGACAAGCCGCGAGGTCTTGCAAGGTGTGCTTGAAGGCACCCGTCCCGACGATGAGAGCTCGCAAGTCCGCCTTTGGGCGTTGACGGTATTGGCCGAGATTGAAGCCCGCATCGGCGACAGCGTCGCTGCCGAGCAGCATTTTCGCCAGGCATTGTCGCTCGGGTTGCACGACGGATATCTGCTCGGCGCTTACGCCGATTTTCTGCTAGACGCCGGGCGCCCTCAAGAGGTCCTGACGTTGCTGCAAAACGAGTTGCGCATCGACCCGCTGCTGCTGCGTTTTGCGCTCGCCGAGCAAATGGTTGGAGCGCCCTCAGCGTCTCGGCACATTTCGGATCTCTACGAGCGATTTGCGATGAACCGGCTTCGCGGCGACGTCTCGCATCGGCGCGAAGAAGCCCGCTTTGCGCTGCATCTGTCGAAGCGGGCTTCGGACGCCTTGCAGTTGGCCGAGGAAAACTGGGCGGTGCAACGCGAGCCGTGGGATGCCCGCCTGCTGCTCGAAGCGGCTTTGGCGGCCGGCGCACCGATCTCGGCTCGGCCGGTTTTGGACTGGCTGAAAACCTCGCATTTGGAAGACGACCAAATTCGAAGTTTGGCTTCCCGGTTGAAACAGGTGACGCAATGAGGCCGCTTGCGAGCATCGTGGCGGTGATCACGGCCATAATGATGGCTTTGCTCTCGCCGGCGGCGGCGCACAAGTCGAGCGACAGCTATCTCAGTCTCAGGTTGAACGGGCAGGAAATATTTGGGCAATGGGACGTTGCGCTGCGTGACCTCGACCATGCTCTCGGCCTCGACAGCAACAATGACGGGATCATCACCTGGGGTGAATTACGCAGCCGTCAAGGACAGGTTGCCTCGTATCTGCTGTCCCGCCTGAGGTTTAATTCGGATGGCAAGCCTTGTACAACGCGGGTGATCGAGCATCTTGTCGATGATCACAGTGACGGCGCTTACGAGGTGTTGAAGTTCGCGACCGATTGCGCCGAACCGCCGCAAATTCTTGAAATCGGTTACGACTTTTTCTTCGATCTCGATCCTCAGCATCGTGGGCTGCTGCGTTTCGAGGCGAACGGGCAAACCCATACGGCTGTCCTCAGTCCGAGCCAGAAGACCTGGCGCCTCGATGGAGGTTCCGTCAGCTGGATACGCACGTTCCTCGATTATTTCAATGAAGGCGTCTGGCACATTTGGACCGGCTACGATCACATCCTGTTTCTTTGTTCCCTGTTGCTGCCGGCTGTTCTGTCCCGGCGCGCCGGGCAGTGGACTGGTGTAACTGGATATGGCGAGGCCTTTCGAAATGTCCTCAAAATCGTTACCGCATTCACCCTTGCCCATTCCATTACCTTGAGCCTGGCGGTACTTGGGTTCATCTCCATTCCCTCCCGTCTCGTTGAATCGGCGATTGCCTTGTCAGTGATCGCGGCGGCGCTGAATAATCTCCGCCCCCTGGTCCAGGACCGGCTCTGGCTGGTCGCCTTTGGTTTCGGTTTGGTGCACGGGCTGGGCTTCGCCAATGTGCTTGTTGAGCTCGGCCTGCCGGCTGGCGCACTTGCCGTGGCCTTGGTGAGCTTCAATCTCGGGGTCGAAGCCGGGCAGTTGGCGATTGTTTCCGTGATTTTGCCGGCGGCATATTTATGCCGTCATCGGTGGTTCTATCCTCGGTTAGTCCTCGGCGCGGGCTCATGTGCTATCGCTGCGGTTGCTTCGATCTGGCTGATCGAGCGCGGCCTCAATGTCAGTTTTTTCACGCTGTTTCAGTTCGCGCACGTGTCGGGGTCGGCTTTTGGGGGATGACGTCCCAGGCGCGTTGCGCTGGCCGGATCTAGCGAAACCGTTTCCGTATCGGACGAGGGAACTGGGTCGCGCCGTCTAGTGGAGGTCGGCGGCTGAGTAACGATCTGCCGCCCATATCAAGGCCAGTCTCTGGCCTTCGGTGACTTCGGCCAGCGACATCTTCGAGGCTACGGCATTGCGAAGCCTCAGATAGAAGTCGCGTTCGCGCCGTGACGCCCCCGCCGCCGCGAGATCGAGCCATTTGTAGGCAAGGATGATATCCTGCCGCACGCCGTGGCCCCTGTCGTAACTAAGGCCCAATCTGCATTGGGCGAAAGCATCGCCTTGCTCTGCCGCGCGCCGGTACAGATCGGCTGCTGCGACATAATTCTGCGGCACGCCGAAGCCATTTTCATACTGGAAGCCGAGGCGTCCCAGCGCCCGGGCACTTCCGTTCGCCACCACGACCGGTTGTCCGTCGTTTCGATATTGCAGATTTTCTCCAGCGTTGCCGCTGCTGCTGGCGACGCAGGCAAGAACCAGAGCCAACACCGGCAGCGCGTCAACGAGCGTTTTGAGCGCGCGTTTCATTTGAGAGTGCTCGCACTGATGGCGCCACGCAACTTGGAGCGAAGTTCTTCGGAAACCGTGTGTGCGTCAAAGCTGTCGCGAATGATCTGGGGCCGGATGAAGATGATCAATTCGGTGCGCGACTTCGTATTGTCCTGAGTCGCGAATGCATTGCCTATGCCCTGAAGCTCATCCAGCAACGGAATTCCGCTTTTATTCTCGTTCTTCTGGTCCTGGATCAGCCCGGCCAGCAGCACCGTTTGGCCGTTGGCGATCGAAATCGAACTCTTGACCTTTCTCTCCGAGATGGTCGGCGTCAAATTCGCGGCCGCGTTGGTTGAAGGCACGACGTTGCTGATCTCCTGCTCGATTTCGAGTCTCACATTGCCATTGGCGCTGACACGGGGAGACACGCGCAGGATAATGCCGGTGTTGCGATAGTCGACGGTGTTGACGACTGTGTTGTTGGCCGTCAGCACAGTCGCGCTGCCGGTCGAGATCGGAACCTGGTTACCGACCTGAAGCGTCGCCACCTGGTTGTTGACCACGACCAGCGACGGGTTGGACAACACTTTCACCGCGGTGACGTTGTGCAAGGCGGAAAGGATCATGGCCGGCTGCGCTTCCTGGCCAACGAGGAAATTGAAGCCGGGGAATGCGCGGTTGATGAAGGTGTTGACGACGGTTCCGGTGGCGGCCGCGGTCGTGGTCGCCGCAGTAGTGGCTGTCGAAGTGGCCGTCGTGGCGGCGGTAGTAGCGGCAGTGGCCGCCGTCGGCGCCGCCGTCGCCGTGGTGTTGAGCAGCGACCCCTGATCGGGCCTTAGTCCCAAAGCGTGGCTGGTCAGAAAGGACTGAACGCCGAACTGGAGTTCGTCGGTGAGGTCGACTTCGGCGATCGTGGCGTCGATCGAGACCTGCAACTGCGGTTGATCCACCTGTTGCAACGCCGATTCAATGATCCGATAGTTGCCCTGATCGGCGTAGATCAGAAGCGAATTGTTGACGACGTCGGGGGTGATCCGGACATTTTGCAGCAGAGGTTGCCCTCCGGCCGAAGCCGAGCCGCTTCCCTTGTCAAGCTGGCCGAAATTTCCTCCGGCGGCGGCGCCGGGCGTTGCGCCAAAGCCCGATGTGGAACCCAGGCGCCCCCCGAAGCCACCGGCGTTTGGCGAAGCGGAACTGTTGCCGGCGCTGTTATTAGTGTTGCTGTTGAGGGACAGGCGGTCGCTGGCGCTCGCCGAAGTGCCGGACCCAGGCGCGATCTGATTGTCGGCGCTGTCGAGCAGGCCGCTGTTGGACGATCCCCCGCCGAACATGTCGGTCAGCACGCGCGCGATCTGCTTTGCCTCGCCGTACTTCACTCTGTAAACGTGAACGCTTGTCCTTGTGGTGTCGGAACGATCGAGGCGCCTGATCAAGTTTTCGACGGTGCGCAGCAAAGTGGGCTTCTTGGTCACCACCATGATCGCGTTGAGCCGGGCAACTGGCTGCAGCTTGACCAGGTTCTGGCTCAAGCCATTCTCGCCGGAATCCAGGATCTTTTCGAGCTCGCCGATGAGGGGCTCGGGTCCGCTGTTGGTAATGGGAAAGATGCCGATCGACTGGCCGCGCATCCAGTCGACATCAAAGCTCATCGCGGTTTCGACGGCGGTGCGCCGCTCGGGACCGGTACCTTGAATCAGCAACAAATTGCGCGTCGTGTCGGCGCGGACCACGCCGGGCTTGGTCGCGAAACTATCCATCAATTTGAGCAGCGTCTGCGCCGACACGTATTGCAGGGGGACGACCGAGACGCCGTATCCCGGTTCGGGATTGGCTGTCGCGGAATCGACACGGCCCGCTCCGATGGCATCTCCCACCGGCGTCAAACGATAGCCCGCGGTATCGCGAAGCAGCACCACCCCGCTGATGCGTAGGGCATTTTCGAGGACGAAGAGGATATCGGATTTCGGCACCGGCCGTACCGAGACCAGGCTCACCGTGCCTTGCACCCGTGGGTCGATCGTGTAGCCCGTCTGCATGATATCGCCAAGCACCACTTTGGCGACGGTCGCAACCGGGGCGCTTTCGAAATTAAGATCAAAGCCGCCGCCGCTCGCCGCCGGTTGCGGACGGGGCGTGGCGATATCGGTCACTTCTGTGCCCTGAAAAACCAGAGGCTGAGCCCGTGGACCGCTTGAAGTCGTCGATGTGCCGGCCTGCGTCGGGTAACGTGGCAAAATGTCGAGCGAGCGCACCTTGTCGAAGACGTCGACGTCCTGGCTGCCGTTGGAATTCACCGTGGCCGAATTGCAGGACGTCAGTGCAAGGACGGACAGCAATAGACACGCGGCACAAATGCCGCTCCCGACCGATGGGAACAAACCCCGGTTGCCAACACCCACCATTCCGCCGTCCCAACTATTTCTTGGGCTCTGGATCCTCGTGGGATTAGAGCCTGAGCAGCTTTCGTAGCGGCGGAATATGACAGTAATACCTGCAAATCACAAATCGCCGCAGTTGCGTCGCCTGAGGAATTCGGTGGTGCCGAGTTTCACGCGACGGAAAATAGATACGGCGCGGGGCCACTTTGGTTTCTCATTTTCTTTTGAATTGCGGACGTACAACTGTCATGTTTCGGATCAATAACCTCCCGGTGGCCGACAACCGGGGGCCCGATGGGTCTCCACCCACCGGGTAAATTGGCGCGACTGGAAAAACCATGACCAGCGACGAGCAGTTCATAGAGCATCTTCGTCGTCACAATCGGCTAATAAAGGACGCCCCCAACGGCAGGCCGGCCGACCAGGGCGGGTCCGGTCGCGGGCAATCCAAGCTTTGGGAACTTACGGACCTTTCGCCCAGCGATTTCGCCGACGAGGCCGCCCGCTTTACCGGTCTCGAGCGGGTTACGCTTCAAGACCTTTTGGCGGCGCCTGCGCTCAACGAGGCGTTCTCGCAGCGGTTTTTGCGGGAAATGACGGTTTTTCCTTATCAGGCTCCCGATGGAACTGCCGCCCTGGCGGTTGCCGACCCCACCGACACGGCAGCCCAACGCGCCGCCGAAATCGTGCTCCGGCGGAATGTCGCCATCATGGTTGCCTCGGTGGAGGATCTCACGGTCGTGCTGGATCGCCGTCTTGGCGACGATAGCGCCGAGGCGGACGAAACAGGCAGCCAGCATCTTCCGCGTGAAGACGACATCGAGAGCCTGCGCGACCTCGCCAGCGGCGCACCGGTCGTCCGCGCCGTCAACGATCTCCTTGAAAAAGCGGTGGAACTGCGCGCAAGCGATATTCACATCGAGCCGTTTCAGACCGGACTTGTGGTGCGCATGCGCATCGACGGCTTGCTGCGAGCGGTCACAGCCCCCACCGGCGTGCTGCCCCAGGCGGTGATTTCGCGCATCAAGATCATTGCCAATCTGAACATTGCCGAACGCCGGCTGCCGCAGGACGGCGCCGCGCGGTTGCGCGTCGGTCGCGCCAATATCGACATTCGCGTTGCCATCATGCCCATGCAGCACGGGGAATCCGCGGTTGTGCGTATCCTGCCAAAGGATCGCGGATTGCTGGTGGTCGAGAAGCTCGGATTTTCTTCTTCCGACGAGGTGAGGCTGAGGCGGCTATTGAAGTTGCCCCACGGCATGATCGTCGTCACGGGGCCGACCGGCAGCGGCAAAACCACGACCCTGGCTACGGTTTTGTCGATCCTCAACGAGCCGAACCGCAAGATCCTCACCGTCGAAGACCCCGTCGAATACGACATTCCCGGGGTCAATCAGGCCCAGGTCAAGCCGGCCATCGGATTGACGTTCGCAGCCGCGCTGCGTTCCTTTGTGCGGCAGGACCCGGACGTGATCATGGTCGGCGAAGTGCGCGACAACGAAACCGCGCATGTCGCCGTTCACGCGGCGCTGACCGGGCATCTCGTCTTGACCACGCTGCACACGGAATCGGCGGCGGCGGCCGTGCCCCGTCTGCTCGATCTCGGCGTCGAGGGATATCTCCTGCGATCGACGCTCCGCGCGGTGATCGCGCAACGTCTCGTCCGGCAACTATGCGACCGTTGCAAGACGCCAAAGGCGCTGAGCGAGGCGGATTTTGCCGAGGACCCGCGGCTCGCCGCGCTGGGCTTCCATGTCGGGGAAGCGCTTCAGGCGCCGTGCGGCTGCGAACGTTGCGGCGGTGCCGGCTATCGCGGCCGGCTGGGGGTGTTCGAGATACTCGAATTGAGCGACGAAATTCGCGCGCTGATCGGTGAGAAAACCGATGGCCTGAAAATCGATCAGGCCGCGATCCGTGCCGGGATGACGACGATGGTCGGTGATGGCGTCGCGAAATGCCGCGCCGGCCTGACATCGCCTGCGGAGCTGCTTCGCGTCACCACAATACGGTAAGGGGGAGATCATGCCGAATTTCCGCTACCGGGCCCTGACGCAGAACGGAGAGATCGTAAACGGTACGCTCGCGGCGCCGACGGCTGCGGAAGTGGCCCGGCGCATTGAATATCTTCGCCTGCTGCCGATCGAAACCGTCGAAGACAGGAAGGCCGCGGCCACAACCGGCTCAGGCTTTGGCTTCTTCGGTCGGCCGAGCCCGGCGGAGGTGACGACGTTCACGCGAGACCTCGCGCTTCTCCTGAAGGCGAGCGCCCGTCTGGACGACGCCCTCGAGCTGCTTGCAAGCGATGCCGATGTCGGCAGGCTCAGACCCGTGGTCGCGCGCCTACGGGCTTCGGTCCTTGCCGGCGAAAGCTTTGCCGGTGCGGTGGCAGCGCATCCCTCGCTGTTTCCTGCGATGTATGTCGCGCTGGTTCGCGTCGGCGAGGTGTCCGGAACGCTCGATCAGGTCCTCGAGATGCTCGGAGCGGAACGGGCGCGGTCCGAGCAAATGCGCCGCAAATTGACCGACGCGATGCAATATCCGCTCTTCGTCCTGATCGCCGCGGTTTGCGTCATGATGTTTTTCATTTTGTTCGTTCTGCCGCAGTTTTCCGCGGTACTGCAGGACTTCGGCGCCAAGTCCGACTCCGCGCTCAGCATCTTCATTCGCCTGTCGGACTTCCTCCGGGGCAATGCAAGCGCAGCCCTGCTCACCGCTGCCCTTGCGATTGCAGCTCTGTGGTGGCTGTTCCGCCGGCCCGGTACCCGCAACGCGGTGATGTCGATCGTCGCCAGAATTCCCGGCATCGCCAATATCTTCCAATTCTACCGCACCAGTCTCTTCTGCCGGAATCTTGCGGTTCTGCTCAGTAGCGGCGTCAATCTCACGGCGACCCTGCGCATTCTGGTGGACATCATGGCGGTGACCGGAAACGTCACGGTCTGGACGGCGGCCGCCGATCGCGTGCGCCATGGCGGCAAGCTTTCGGACGCACTGCTTGCATCGAGCAACATGCCGCCGATGGCGATCCGCATGCTTCGGCTTGGCGAGGAGACCGGTCAATTGCCGACGCTCGCGGGCAGGGTCGCCGAATTCTACGAGGCGAAATTACAGCGCAGCCTTGACCGCATCGTCGGCATCGTCGGGCCGCTCGCCATCATCACAATCAGCACCGTCGTCGGAGGACTGATCGTATCGGTCATGACGGCGCTGCTCTCGGTCACACAACTGGTCGGATAAAGGATTGGCTCAAATGCGCAAGAACGTTCGGATTGCCTTTGACGTAGACAACAAGCGCGTGCTCCGGCGTGACGCCGGCCAGCAGGGCTTTACGCTGGTCGAAATGCTGGTGGTCATCACCATCATCGGCCTGATCATGGGCTTAATCGGCCCGCGCGTTCTCAATTACCTCAGTGAATCGAAGGTCAAGGCGGCGAGAATTCAGTTGCAGAGTTTCTCTGGCGCGCTCGATCTGTTCTATCTCGATGCCGGCCGCTTTCCCTCGACGTCGGAAGGGCTCGCTGCTCTGGTGCAGCGTACGCCAGGCGTGGCGGCCTGGAACGGACCCTATCTGAAGGGCGGCAGCCTGCCGAACGATCCCTGGAATCATCCTTATGTGTACCGCTCGCCGGGCGACCGAGGACCCTATGACATCATCTCCTACGGTGCGGACGGTCAGGAAGGCGGAACCGGTGTCGCGGCCGATATCTCGATCGAAAACCTGACCAGCGCAAGAAATGAATAGGGTTTCAGAACGCGGCTTCACCCTGCTTGAGATGGTATGCGTGCTTGCGCTTATCGCCATGATGGCGGCCGTGCTGCTGCCGCTCATTCCGCGTCAGACCTCGCGGGCTCGCCTGCAGGCCTATGCGCTCCAGGCGGCGGCCGTGCTGAAGGAGGATCGCAATGCGGCGATCCGGCAAGGAACAGCAGTAGCCACGCTGGTCGACGCCGGAAGCCGTCTGATCCGATCGGGCGCAACCGCGGCCTTCATTCGTATTCCGGAGGATGTTCGCTTCGAGGCGTTGCTGCCGCGTAGCTGCAACCACCGGGAAGCGCTGTCGACGATCAATTTTTTTGCAAGCGGCATGTCGTGCGGCGGGGCCATCGCGTTGACGCGGCTGGATGTCGGATATGAGGTGCGCGTCAACTGGTTGACGGGAAGGATCGAAATTGTTTCGCGCAACGCCGCCAATTGATCGCCGCAACGCCGGCTTCACGATCATCGAAGTGCTGATCGCGCTCGCGGTCGTCGCTGTCTCGATCGTGGCGATCGGATCGGTCATGTCGACGAATGTCCGCGGCGTTCGCACGCTGGAACAGCACGTTACCTTGATGCAGGCGTTACGTTCGGTCATGACGGACGAATTGCCGCCGCGCGCCGAACTCGGTTTTGGGACATTGTCGGGAACCGCGAGCGATCACCGATGGAAGATTGACGTCGGTCCGATGGATGAAGAATGGGTTTCGCCGGGCACTGACGTCGCGTGGATTCCCGCGCTCGTCAGGATTCAGGTTCGCTCGCCGTCGGGAGCCGTATCGGATCTCAAGACGGTTCGTTTGATTCAAAGGCCAGCGAAATGAGACCGCCGGTCCAACAACGAACAGGTGAGGGCGGCTTTACGCTGATCGAGACCCTTGTGGCGCTGGCGCTGATGGGCCTTGTGCTTTCGGCGCTCGCCAACATCACGGCGCAATGGCTTCCGAACTGGAATCGCGGTCTTGATCGTATTCAACGCAGCGAGTTGATCAGCATCGCGCTGCAACGGATCGGCGAGGATCTTGCAGCGGCCGAATATGTGCCGGCCAATCGCCAGGAGAAGCGGCCGCTCTTCGAGGGCTCGGAGCTATCGGTCACCTTCGTGCGCACGGCGGTTGGTCCCAACGCGGGCCCGGAGCTCGATGTCGTTCGTCTTGCCGAAACCACCGACCAGGGCGGTCTCGTCACGGCCCGCTCGCGCGCGCCGTTCCGGCCGCTGCCGTTGGGATCCTGGCTCCCCGAGCAGCTTCATTTCACCGAACCCGTCCTGCTGTTGCGCGCGCCGTACCGTCTTTCCTTTGCCTATGCGGGCGAAGACGGCGCCTGGAAAGGCAGCTGGCGGGATTCCGACAAACTCCCGACAAAGATCAAGTTGACGGTGCGTGATGCGGCAAGCGAGCGCCTCCTTGCAATCTCGACGGTGACCCCCGTCCACGTGCAATCTGCGGCGGGTGGCGACTGCACCCAGCCGGACGGAAAGTGCGACGGCAACGCTCCGGGCGCGCCAAACGGGGCGGCTCAAGGCGGCGCACCAACGGGTGGTGCACAAGGAAATGCACCGGCTACTTCGCAGCCGGCAGGTAATGCCGCCGCAGGGCAGGGTAATACGCAATGAGACGGATCCTCAAGCAAATGCCCGATACTTCGGAGCGCGGCTTCGTCATCATCGCCGTGCTCTGGATTCTGGTGGCGCTGTCGACGCTTGTGATGATCTTTTCGGTCTATCTGTCCAATTCCGCCCGCGCGTTGGGAGTGGCCGACACCGGCATTGCGAAGGACGCGTTGGTGTCGGCCAGCCTGGAACTGACCGCCTATCAGTTGCTGTTGACGGATGAAAAATCGCGCCCGGCGCAGGGCTCGTTCCGTTTCCGGCTGGATAATGCGGACGTGCTCGTCACCTTCACCTCGGAAGCTGCGCGCGTCGATCTCAACGCTGCGCCGAAGCAGATGCTCGCCAACTTGTTCGAGGTCCTTGGTGCGCAACAACAGGCGGCGGCCGAGGTGGCCGAGCGTATCGTTGGATGGCGAACGCCGCCAAAGAGCGGCGCGGCCAACGACGAGGAGGCGCTGTATTTTGCCTCCGGGCTCACCTATTCGCCGAGGCAGGCGCCCTTTGCCCATGTCAACGAACTGAGCCTGGTGTTGGGCGGATCGCCGGCCCTGGTCGAGCGCGTCTTGCCGTATGTGACCGTCTTCAGCAGATCGGCTGACGTCGACGTCCTCATCGCGGCGCCGGAGGTGATTGCCGCGCTGCCCGGCATGACGCCCGAGGCACTGAACGATTTCCTGAAGCAGCGCTCGTCATTGCCGCGCGACAAGGCCGCGATCGCCGCAGCACTTGGTCCAGCCAAGGCCGCCGGGATCTTGCCGCAGACCAAGTCCTTCCGCGTCTTGACGACCCTGCGATTCGACAATGGTCGCCGTATGTCCTCGGAGGCGGTCATCGCGCTGAGTGCGGAAAAGGGCAAAGAGCAGGACAAGAACAAGGACACCGGCAGGAGCAGCAACAACAACAGCGACAAGGTCAACACCAAGGATAAGGACAAAGGGCCTTACACCATCTTGTCGTGGCAGGACGATGTGGAGACCGGTAGTCGGTCGGTTAGACGGGCAGGCGGGTGATGACGGCCATATCGGAAATCAGGAGCTTGTTCGACGAGTGGATCGCAGCCGCGGCGCGCGCGGTCGACCTCGCTATCGGCCGCTATGCGCGGCGGTCGCAGATCACGCTTCACGCCGAAAGCGCCGATACCCTCACGGCAAGGCTGACGTCGGCGCGAAATGGCCCGGCCCTGCCCGAGATATCGTTTCGTCTTTCCAACGGCCGGCCCAGCCCGTCCTTGCCAGCGGATTGGGAGGCGGCGTTCCGCGGCAGCCGTGTCGAAATGGTCATGGCGCCGGGCCAGGTCCTGTTTCGATCGCTCGACTTTCCGAAGCAGGCGGAGGAATTCCTCGACGGCATGATCCGCACGCAGATCGATCGTCTGACGCCGTGGCCCGCGGACGATGCCCTGTTCGGCTGGAGTACGCCCTCGGCCACCGGACAAGAGAGGATTGAGCTGACACTGGCTGCGACAGCGAAACAGGAAATCCAGCCCCTCGTTCAATTGACTACCGGCTTGGGAGCGGAATCGCTCGCCGCATTTGCCGTGTCTCCGGCCGCGAACGGTACGCAGGCAAAAATCAAGGTCTTCGAGCAATCGCTGCGCGGCGCGGCGGGCCGCATGTTGGATACGCCACGTGTCTTGCGTGCCGTCTTGCTTTCGGCCGCTGCTGCGGCCGCGGTTTCGCTGGTGGTGGCGACCTATGTCGGCGACAGCCTTGATTCCGAACTGCAGCAATTGATGAGCCGGATTTCGCAGCGCCGCGCCGCGCTTCGTCTCGGCCCTAACGGCGGCTCGGCACTTAGCCTTCTTGCCAAGCGCAAGCAGACAAGCCCCTCGAGCGTCATCGTGCTGGAAGCACTGTCGAAAGCCTTGCCGGATGGCACCTATGTCACGGAGCTTCGAATCGACGGCGACAAGGTTCAGGTGGTCGGCATGACCCAGGACGCGCCATCCCTGATCCGGCTAATCGAAAAATCGCCGCAGTTCGCCCGTGCGACATTCTTTGCGCCGACCACACGGGCACATAATGAGCCGGGCGAGCGTTTCCATATTGAGGCGCGCATCACGCCTTCCTTCGGACCGAATACATGAACCTCGCCGCCACTTTTCGAAAATCGCTGAAAACCTCGCCCGTGGTGGCCGCGATCGCCTATGCGGGGCTCGTTATCGTCCTGTTGGCGATGGCCGCAAGCTCGGTCGTTGATATCTTTGGTCAACGCGCGTCGGTTGCCGCCTCGGCCGCGATGCTGGAGCAACTGGAGGGCCGCAAGGTTGCCGCGGCGGGCGGACGGTCGGACGATGCCGGTGCGCCTTCCGGCTCGGCCTTTCTCGAGGGCGCGACGGTGACGGTGGCGGGCGCCGCCCTTTTGCAACGCGTCGCCGGCGCGGTGACCAAGCTTGGCGGCAACGTGCTGTCGTCCCAACTCGATGTGCAGGGCACGCAAGCCAAGGCCGGATTCGTCAGCATGGTCGCGAACTGCGAACTCGACCAGGCGGCGTTGCAACCGCTGCTTTACGATCTGGAAGCCGGCATGCCCTTCTTGTTCATCGATCAACTCGATATCCAGGTGTCAACCGCAACATCCGGCGACGGGAAGTTGCGGTTCTTGCTGGGCGTATCGGGGCAATGGCAGGGTGCAAAATGACCATGCGCAAATTCGCAATCCGGATTCTGGTTCTTGCCTTGCCGCTATGCGCCGGTGCATCCGCCTCGACGAGGATTTCCGATCAGCTTCTCGACGACGAGGCCGACGTCTCACGGGCGAATGCGTCAGTCCCCTCGACCTGGAGCGAGCCCACCACCACGGTGGTGGAGGTGACGATTCCGCCGTCATCGCCATCACCGCCGTCTGCACCCGCCGAGCGTCCGCTGAGTCCCAATCCGCTGTGGGCCATGCCGCTCAAGCAATTCTTCGCCACACGCGAACGTCCGATCTTTTTGCCGTCGCGACGGCCGCCGGCTCCGGCGGAGGCGGCCGTCGCAGTGCCAAGGGTTGTCGCCTTGCCCAAGGAACCCGAGCGCCCGCAGCTCTCGCTGGTCGGCACCATCGCAGGCGATGAAGACAAGTTCGGCATTTTCGTCGACCAAACCACCAAGGCCGTGATCCGGTTGAGGGTCGGCGAGGATTTTCAGGGCTGGAAGCTTCGATCGGTTCAAGGCCGGGAGGCGACGCTCGAAAAAAATCAACTGAGTGTCGTTCTGGCGCTGCCGCAACCGAGTTCTAGCCAACCCGCGATCGCCGTCCGCAACGAGGCCTGGTCGGCCGGGTCCGAGAGCGGAAAGCTGCTGCCGGTCAACGCGCTGCCGCGCGCTGGTCGCTAGATGCCGGTCCCGGGCCGTCGCCCGTCAAGACCAATATTGCTGAAACCCTGAGGTCAGCAGTAGCCCAGCGGCAAGGAACGGCCCGAACGACATCGATGTCTGGGCTGTCAGGGAACGCCCGGCCAAATGCATGCTGCCGGCGCAGGCGAGTGCCGTGAGCGTAGCGACCAGCAAAAGCATCGGAAGTCCGGCGATGCCGACCCAAATGCCCGCCGCGCCCAGGAGTTTGACGTCGCCCAGACCCAAGCCCTGAACTCCTCTGAAAGAAAAATACAGCCGCCGCAGCAGCCAAAAGGCAGCACCGATGGCGGCGCCTTCGCCGAGCGCCTCTATCGCGGCAAGGGGATCGCCGATCAGGATAATTTTGATGAGGCCGAGCCCGGCGATCGCCAGATTGAGCCAGTCGGGAATGATGCCGTGACGGATATCGATCCAGGCGAGGGCGGCGCTCAAGAGGCACAGCAGCGCAAACGAAAGTGAGACGATCATCCGTGTCGCCCAGTCATCCACTAACCGTCGTATTGATCCGGTCCCATCGCCCAGAGCCATTGATCGTGGCCTGAAGCAAAGGTGCGGTTGGTCTGCCCCGGATTGCGGTTGATCAGAGGCCGCAGGAACATCGGGTGCGTGGCGCTGCGCACCTCGTGTTCGATGGTGAAAAGGTGTTTGCCGCTCTTGAGATCGACGATGTCGCGAAAGCGATATTGATAGGGATTGTCTTCGCTGAAGATGAGGTTGCGCTCGGCGAGCGCGCGATGCGGCCCCGAAAAATTCGTGATGTAGATCTGGACGTGGTGGCCGTCATATTCTGCTGGCGGCCGGTCGGTCTCGCGAAACAAGAGGTGCTGGTCCTTGCCGACCTCGACCTCGGCCGTGGTGCCGTCGCCATTCTTCAACTGCGCCGGCATTCCCATGATCTTCGGATAGAATTCGCAAATGCCCTTGGCGCTCCCTGCGGGGACGTCGAACTCGACATGGGGGATGCCGAGCGTGATGCGTCCGAAGCGGTTGGCGTCGGGCTCAAAGCAGCGCACGCGATTGCCCCAGGGACAGATGGCTTCGACATAATCGTTGTGCTCTTTGAAGGAAAACTTCGTGCCTTCGAGTTTCTTCGCAACCGATGCCAGCCGTTCGAGCAGCGCCTTGCGTCCGGAGATGACGAGCGCGGTATGGCCGCGCAGCACCTGCGCTTCGCCGCTCGGCAGATGAAACTGGCTCCGGCCGACATTGACCCACATGTTGTCATCGGACGTCATCAGATAGGGGTCGCGCGTCAGCCCCAGCCCCGAAACATAGAACAGCGTCGCCAGGCGTTGATCGGGCACTTGAACATTGACGTGTTCCAGATGGATCGAATTGCCGAGGTCTTCGGCGGCGCGGTCGAATTTTCCATGCATGGCGGCGTTCCTGATGACGTACTCACGGCATCATAGGGCAGAGCGGCGGCCTGCGCCAACCTCTCAATCGGTCTTCAATTTTCACCCTTCGAAAAACCGCCCACGACCAGCCGATTGAGACGGTTGGCGAACGCTGCCGGATCTTCCGGCAATTCGCCGTCCAGGATCTGCGCCTGTTCCAAAAGTAGGAACGACAGGTCGGCGGCATCAGTACCGTCCTGGGGGATGGCTGCGACAAGCGGATGGCGCAGGTTGATTTCAAGAATCGGCTTGGTGCCGACGCTCCGGTTTTGCCGCGCCAACAGACGCTCAAGCTCGCGATCGGGGCCGTGGCTGCCGGCGACCAGACATGACGCACTTGCGGTGAGGCGCTGCGAGGCGCGCACGTCCGAGACACGATCGCCGAGGTGCAGCTTGATTGTGGCGATGATAGTCGCCTCGTCGGCGTCGGATTTGCTGTCGTGCTTTTTGCTGTCGTCGAGCAGTGGGATCAGGCCGAAGTCGACATCGCCCTGGCTCAGGGATTTGAGCGGCTTGCCTTCGAAATCGAGTGGCGCCGACGTCCAGAACGCATCGACCGGATCGGTCAAAAGCAAAACCTCGACGCCGCGGGCGGTCGCCGATTCCAGCTTCGGATTTCCCTTCAGTCGCTCGATGCTGTCGCCGGCCAGAAAATAAATCTCGGTCTGGTTTAGTTTGAGATCGCTGACATATTGCTTGAGCGTGCGCGCCTCGCCCGAGGTGGTCGTAAATCTCGACAGCGCCAACAGCTTCTCGCGCCGCTCGAAATCCTCGTAAATGCCTTCCTTGATGATCGAGCCGAAGGCATCCCAGATCTTCGTAAAATTGTCCGGCTGTTTGTCGGCGAGCGTCTCGAGTTCGCCGATGATCCGCCCCGTGACGGCCTTTCGGATCTGTATCAATTGCGGATTGTTCTGCAGCATCTCGCGCGAGAGATTGAGCGGCAGGTCCTCAGAGTCGATGACCCCGCGAATGAAGCGCAGGTAGGCGGGCAACAGATCCGCATCGTCGGTGATGAACACCCGCCGCACATAAAGCTTCACCCTGGCCTTGCGCGAGGGATCGAACAGATCGAAGGGCTTGGTTGCGGGCGCAAACAACAGAACCGCGTAGGAATACCTGCCCTCGGCGCGGTAATGCAGCGTCATCGCCGGCTCGTCGAAGGCGCCGGCGATAGCCTTGTAGGCCTCTATATAGTCGTCGGGTTTGAGCTCGGATTTCGGACGCTGCCAGAGCGCGCTCGCCGAATTGATTTGTTTGGACTCGCTCTTGTCGTCGACCAGCTCGATCGGAAACTGGATATTGTCGGAATAGGCGCGGACGATGCGCTCGATCTCGTAAGTCTCGAGATATTTCGCTGCGTCCTTTTTCAAGTGGAGAACGATGTTGGTGCCGCGCTTCGGCGTCTGCGCGTCGCCCAGGCCAGCGGGCGCGATCTCAAAACCCGATCCGCCCTCGGAAGACCACCTCCATGCCTCGTTGCCGCCGGCGCGGCGGCTAAGGACGACGATGCGCTCGGCCACCATGAAGGCCGAGTAGAAGCCGACGCCGAACTGCCCGATCAGGCCGCTGCCGTCCTTGGCTTCCTTCAGGCGCGACACAAAGGACTTGGTTCCGGAGCGGGCGATGGTGCCGAGATTGTCGATCAATTCCTGCCGGTCCATGCCGATGCCGGTATCGGCGATGGTGAGTGTGCTGGCGGTCTTGTCCGGAATGATGCGGATTTTCGGCTGCCCTTCCTCGCCGATCAGCGCAGGCTCGGCGATCGCTTCATAGCGCAGCTTGTCGCAGGCGTCGGACGCGTTCGAAATCAGCTCGCGCAGGAAAATATCGGTTTCCGAATAAACCGAATGCACCATCAGGTTCAGAAGTTCGGAAACTTCGGCCTGAAACGCCTTGTTCTCGACAGTGGGATCGGCAGTCGTCATCGTCTCTGCTCTCGGGAATCTCCAGGGAAAACCCCGATATAGCGGGCTACGACTGAAGATCAAGCGTTACGAGGGCTCTCCCGCCGGCTGCAATGGCGTTGCGGGATAGGTCTTGCGCTCGCTCAAGTGACCGACCAGCGAGGTCTTGATGCTCGCGACATGCTCGCGCATCAGCATTTCCGCGCGCCAGGGCTCCCGCGCGACCACCGCTTCGAAGATGCGGTGATGATCGTCGTGCCGGCGGCGAACGTCGTGATATTCGAACACCACGATATTGCGGCTCGACGACACCGGCACGTGATGACAGATCCGGATCATTTCGCTGAGCATGCGGTTGCGCGCGGCCGCCAACAGACCGTCGTGAAAATCGCCGTTGATGTCACGATAGATGGTCAGGTCACCGGCCTCGAACGATCCGCGTTCAAGCAATTTGTCGCCGGCGGCGAGCGCGCGTTCGATGCTCTCTTTTTCCTGGGGCCCAAGTCCGCGCTCGGCCGCAAAGCGAACGGCAACGCCTTCCAGCACAGCGCGGATGTCATAGGCATCGACGATGGCGGGGAGGGGAAATTCCCGCACCGTGAAGCCGCGGTTCGGCGCGTAGTCGAGCAAACCTTCGCCCGCAAGCGCCTGCAAGGCCGCGCGCACCGGGGTGCGCGACACCGAAAGCGTCTTTGAGAGCTGGACTTCGTTGAGCCGTTCTCCGGCGCCGAGCCCGCCACCCAGAATGGCTTCCCGAACGTGGTCCATCACCGACAGCGCGCGGTTGCCGGCGCGCGCTCCGCTCGCGGATTCAGTAGCCGTTTGGTCGGTCAATTCAGCCATGGCGAGGAGCCGTCAGTCGAAAGAATGTATACACCTTCGCCGAAATTCTACGCAGCTCCCGTCAAGAAGTCCAGTAATCATGCTGGCTTTCCACCATTGAGGCTCCCGATATCGAAATGCACTTTAAGAAGTGTATGTAATCTGTATTGACTCTGTCGCGCGTTCGTCGAACCATGCGGGTGGTCGTCAGGTGGTGGGAGTGCGGGGTTCATGGCGGAAAGCAGTTCAGAGATCAGCGAAAACGCCATCGAGCTGATCACCGCCGACCGAAGCCCGCATTACGAGCCGTTCGGCTGGCATCACTGGCCCGAACAGCCCTGGCTCGCCTACCAGTTCCGCCGCGGCCTGGGCGAAACCCAGGAGGGCGGCGGCAGCATCAGCGAGATCATGCAGGCGGGATCGCGGATGATCCCGGGCGATCTCGAAAGCTGGCACACCGAATGGATGCGCATCGCCGACCGCAACTGGAAGCGAGGTCTTGCCGAAGAGGCGGCGGGCCATATCCGCACCGCGATGAACTGTTTCCTTCGCGCGGCGGATTATTACCGCCAGGCCGAATTCCATCTCGAGCCCGACGATGCGCGGCGGTTGCCAACCTTTGAGAAGATGGAAGCCTGCTCGCACAAGTTCATCTCCTACCTCAACCCGCCGGGCGAGGTGGTGGAGATTCCCTATGAGACGGGCAAGCCGATCTGCGGCTACTTCGTTCGCGCGCCATTTCCCAACCAAAAACTGCCGGTGCTGATCTGCATGGGTGGCCTCGACTCCATCAAGGACGAAATGTGGTTCATGCAGGCCCATGGTTGCCTGCAACGCGGCATCTCCGTGCTGATGATCGACGGGCCGGGGCAGGGTGGCACGCTGCGGCGGCACAAGATCTTCACCCGGCACGACAGCGAAGTGCCGATCGGCAAATGCATCGACTGGCTGGAAAAGCGCTGGGATGTCGACACCAAACGTATCGCGGTGTGCGGCTCAAGCATGGGCGGCTATTACGCCGCGCGCGCCGCCTGCTATGAGCCGCGGCTCGCCGCCGCGATCTCACACGGCGCGATCTGGTCGGTGCATGACATGTGGGGCACCAAGGGCGACGACTTCGGCCTTGCCATGCATATAAGATGGGTGTTCGGGGCCAAATCGATGCACGAGGCCCATGAATTGATGAGGCCGTTCACGCTGAAGGGACATCTGGAGCACATGCGCTGTCCGTATCTCGTGCTGCATGGCGGCCACGACGTGCTGACGGTTACCGCGGCGCGCAGCACCTACGATTATGCGAGGGCGAATGGCGTCGATGCGACATTGCGCATCCTTGATCCCGAAGAGACCGGCGCCGAACATTGCCAGCACGATAACCCGACCATCGGCCAGGAGGTGCTGGCCGACTGGCTCGCCGACCGCTTCGGTATCGACCAACGGGCGCTGCTGAAGACTTCCTTCAATCCCTTTGTATGAGGCGTGTCATGAATCTCGGCGTTGATCATCCCAAGGCGGCCGTCGTCGCCATCGATCTGCATCGCGGCCATCTCGATATGGCGGTCGCGACCATGCCGACCGCGCCCGACGTCGCGGCGCGCGTGATTGCCGCCAACAAGCGGCTATTCGACTGGTGCCGCGGCAATGGCATTCCCGTCGTCCATCAGGTGACGTCCTATCGCGATACGGACGAAATTCGCGTCAATCCATTCTGGCGCACCGGCGCCGAGGACCCGACTTCCACACGCAAGAACGCGATGCGGCATAATATCATCGGCGGGCCCGGCTGCACGGTGATGCCGCAACTGCTTGATTCTCGCGATTTCGTCGTCAACACCAAGAAGCGCTATGATTGCTTTCTTGCAACGGATCTCGATTTCCTGCTGCGCTCTCACGGCATCAACACGCTTCTGATCACCGGCGTGAACACCAATTCCTGCGTGCTTGCCACCACCACGGCCGCGAACGTTCGCGATTATGCTGTCATCGTCGTCGAGGACTGCGTCGACAGCATGGACGGGCCGGAGCTGCATGCGGCGGGGTTGGCGTGTATTCGCACCGCCTTCGGCCTTGTGATGAATACGGATGCAGTGATGGCGCTCGAAGGGCTTGCCCAACGTCGACCTGGCGCCGCATGATGGCTTTGTTTTCCTGAATCAAAAAAGAGTGCCCGCCATGACCGGCCCCATGCTCCCGCGCGAACGTTGCGAATATTCCGCCATCGTCGACCGTCCTCCGCTGAAATTGCCGGGCGGCGCGCGCATGATTGTCTGGACCATCGTCAATCTGGAAGTGTGGGACATTTCCAAGCCGATGGCGCGGCAGGTGTTGCCGGCGCCGACCGGCGTTCCCTTGCTGCCGGATGTGCCGAACTGGAGCTGGCACGAATACGGCATGCGGGTCGGCGTGTGGCGGTTCTTCGATCTCTACAAGAAACTCGGCATCGCACCGACGCTCTCGATTAACGCGCGCGTCTGCGAGGATTATCCGCGCGTCGCGCAACGGGCCAAGGATGCCGGCTGGGAGTTCATGGGCCATGCTTACGAGCAAGGGCCCATTCACAAAGAGACCGATCAGAAAGCCATGATCGCGCGCTCGATGGCGGTAATCGAGAAGTTCACCGGCAAGCGCCCGGTCGGCTGGCTCGGGCCCGGCCTGACGCAGACGCTGGAGACGCCGGAAAATCTGGCGGAAGCCGGCGTCAAATATATCGGCGACTGGGTCTATGACGACGAGCCGACGGTGATCAAGACCGAGAAGGGCCCGCTGGTGACGCTGCCCTATACGGTCGAGCTGAACGACATTCCGATGATGCTGGTGCAGCACCATGACAGCGATCATCTGCTCCGGCGCACCATCGACAGTTTCGATCGGCTCTATGCCGAGAGCAGGGATCGGCCGAAGATCATGTCGATCGCGATCCACCCCTATATTTCCGGCCAGCCGTTCCGGATCAAATACCTCGAACAGATCTACGACTATGTGAACAAGCACGAGGGCGTGGTGCACTGGAACGGCGAGCAGATCCTCCATTGGTATCAGAGCCAAAAGGCATGAGCGCGCAAGCTCCGCACGCGTTGCCGAGGGTGGCTGCGACCGAAGCCGCGGTCGCAGGCGGCGGCGCCTTTCCGGTTCGCCGCATCTATTGCGTCGGCCGGAACTATCTCGATCACATCAGGGAAATGAAGGAATCCGACGAGCGCGACCCGCCGTTCTTCTTCCAGAAGCCGCGCGATGCGATCGTGCTGGATGGCGCGCGCGTTCCCTATCCGCCTTTCACCTCGGATTTCCAGTTCGAGGTCGAGCTTGTCGCCGCGCTCGGCAAAGGCGGGCGCGACATCGCCGTTGACGAAGCCAATAATCTAATTTGGGGCTATGCGGTCGGCATCGATTTCACGCGCCGCGACCGCCAGCGCGACGCCCGCGATGCGAAGTTGCCCTGGGAAGCCGGCAAGAGTTTTGATGCCTCGGCGCCGTGCGGACCGATCGTACCCACTTCCGATCATTCCCGCTTCAAAAATTGCGCGATCACGCTGTCCGTCAATGGGGTCGAGCGTCAACGCGGGAATATCGATCAGATGATCTGGAGCGTGCCTGAAATCATCGCGCAATTGTCCAAGCAAGTCCGGCTCGAAGCCGGCGATCTGATTTACACCGGCACGCCCGCGGGCGTCGGCCCTGTCGTGCCGGGTGATGTGATTGCCGCGCGTATCGACGGGCTGCCGTCGCTCAACCTCGCAATCACACCAACCGAGAAATAGCTATGCTACCAATCGAACGCATCTCCTATTCGCCGATCACGGAGCGCCCGGCGCTAAAATTGCTGGATGGCAAGCGCATGGCGGTATGGGTGATCGTCAATGTCGAGGAGTGGGATGCGAAGCAGCCGATGCCGCGTACGGTATTGACGCCGCCGGCCGGCGGATCGCCGTCGCCCGACATTCCGAACTGGGCCTGGCATGAATACGGCAATCGCGTCGGCTTCTGGCGCCTGCTCAAGATCTTCGACGATTTCAAAATTCCGGGTGTGCTTGCCATCAACGGGTCGGCGCTCGCGGCCTATCCAGCGATCGTCAATGCCGCAAAGGAACGTCATTGGGAATTCATGGGCCACGGCTTTACCCAGCGCAACATGCAGAAGGTCGAGAACGAGCGCGAGGACATTCGCAAGACTGCGGACGTGATAGCGGCTGCCACCGGCAAGCCCCCGCGCGGCTGGCTTGGTCCCGGCCTCACCGAAACCTGGGAGACGCCCGACCTGTTGAAGCAGGAAGGCTATGACTACGTCGCCGACTGGGTGCTCGACGACCAGCCGGTCTGGCTCAAGACCACGACCAAGCCGATCGTCAACATCCCCTACACCCAGGAATGCAACGACGTCGCGATGATGCTGATCCAGCATCACAAGGCCTCGGAATATCAGGATCGCGCGCTCGACCAGTTCGAGCAGATCTATGAGGATGCGGCCCAATCCGCGCGCGTCATGGCGCTGGTGATCCATCCCTACATCATGGGCGCGCCGCATCGGACGAAATATTTCCGCCGCATCTTCGAGACGATCCGGCAGAAGCCGGATGTCGCCTTCATGACCGGCGAACAGATTCTCGACTGGTATCTCAAGACCGGACCGAAGGCGCCTTAAAGGGGATGAGCACCTTCCAGCTTCTCAACGGGTTGACCTTCGCGGCCCTGCTGTTTGTGGTCGCAAGCGGCTTTACGTTGATCTTCGGCCTGCTTCGCATCGTCAATCTGGCGCATGGGGCGCTTTACCTCCTCGGCGGCTATATTGGTTTTGCGGTGGCGACCAGAACCGGCAGCTTTGTGCTTGGCGGTCTCGGCGCGATGGCGGCGATCGCGGCCATCGGCTTCGTGCTGGATCAGGGTCTGTTGCGCTTTGTGCGCGGCAATGATTTGCGTCAGGTGTTGCTCACGCTCGGCTTTGCGTTTGTGCTCGACGATATGGCGCTGGTGATCTGGGGCGGCGACAGCTTTACGGTGCCGATCCCGCAGATGCTCAAGGGCGGCATGCAGGTGTTCGGCGTGTTCTATCCGACATATCGGCTGTTCGTGCTGGCCACGGGCATCTTCGTGTTTGCCGGTTTGTGGCTTCTCCTGAACCACACCCGGCTCGGCGCGCTGATCCGCGCCGGCGTCGACGATGCCGAGATGGTGGAGGCGTCCGGGGTCAACATACGCCGTGTTTTTCTCGTCACCTTCCTGCTCGGCTCGGCGCTGGCGGGCCTCGGCGGACTGATGGGCGGCGCGTTTCTGTCGCTTTATCCGTCGGCCGATGCTGAAATTCTCGTGTTCAGCCTTGCCATCGTCATCATCGGCGGCCGCGGCAGCCTGGTCGGCGTCGGGGTCGGCAGCTTGCTGGTCGGGCTCCTCAATACGCTTGGCCAGGTGATGTTTCCCGAACTGGCTTATTTCGTGATTTTCGGGCCGATGGCGCTTCTGCTCGCGTTTCGCCCGCTCGGTCTGTTCGGACGGGCGGCCACGACATGACCGAAGCCGGATCAGCGCAGACGAAGATTGCCGGCATGACCGGTCGCGCGGTGAGCGTCGTCGTCGTGCTGGCGATCGCAGCCGCGCTGCCGTTGCAGCTTTCAAACTATCAGACAGGCCTTGCGACCGAGGTGCTGATCTTCGGCATGTTGGCGATGTCGATTGACATCCTGGCAGGCTTTGCCGGACGCACCTCGCTCGGCCATGGCGCGATCTTCGGCGTCTCTGGCTATGTGGTGGTCTATGCCTCCGCCCAGGCCGGCTTGCCACCGGCGGTCGCATTCGTGCTCGGCATGACCGCCGCCACGCTGGTTGCGATCATCTTTGCACTGCTCGCCGTGCGCACCTCCGGCGTCTATTTCCTGCTGCTGACGCTCGCGCTCGGCATGATCGTCTGGGGCATCTGCCTGCGCTGGACCCAGGTGACGGGCGGCGAGAACGGCATGCGCGGCGATGTCCGGCCGGCCTTTCTGGTGACGCACCGCGCGTTTTACTGGGCGGTGCTCGCGGCCGCGACATTCGTGAGCTACGCGATGTGGCGCTTTGTCCGTTCGCCGTTCGGCCTCACGCTGCTCGGCATCCGCGACAGCGAAAGCCGCATGAAGAGCCTCGGCTACAACGTGCCGTTGCATCTGTTCATTGGCTTTGCGGTGTCCGGTTTCTTTGCCGGAATTGCCGGCGCGCTCTATGCGATGTTCAACAATTTCGTCAGCCCCTCTACCGTAGCCCTGGCGCAATCGGTCGAGGGCGTGCTGATGATGATCGCGGGCGGCGTCGGCACGCTGTTCGGTGGCTTCGTCGGCGCTGCCGCGATCATCACGCTGGAGAATGTCGTGAGCGCTTACACGCAGCGCTGGCAGACGGTGCTCGGCGTCACCTTCATTCTGATCATGATTTGTGCCCCCGAGGGCATCATCGGCACGCTGCGCGCCATTCTGACGCGCGGGCGGCTGGCCAAGGAACGCTATAAGGGAAATTGATCGTTTTAGATGAGGACATTGAAATGGACCGCAGGCAATTCCTAAAAAATTCCACCGCCGCTGTTGCAGCTGCGGGCACGGGCGCGGCGCCGTGGCGCCGCGCCTTCGCTCAGGCCGCACCGATCAAGATCGGCCTTCTGGCGCCGCTCACCGGCGTGGTCGCCTCCGGCGGCAAGGAAATGGTCGAGGGCGTGCAGTTCTATCTCGATTCCGTGAATTACCAGATCGCCGGCCGCAAGGTCGAACTCGTGATCGAGGACGATGCGTCCAATCCCGACACCGCGCTGCAGAAGGCGCGGCGTCTGGTGGAGCAGGGCAACTGCCACATGCTGATCGGCGACCTGCTCGCCAATACTGGGCTCGCGGTCGCCAATTACGTCAAAGGCACCGGCACACCGTATTTCATACCGATCATTGCCGCCGACGATCTGACGCAGCGCCAGCGCATCAAGAATGTGGTCCGTGTCGCCGGCTATTCCGCCAGCGCCTTCACCCATCCGTTCGGCGACTGGGCCTTGAAGCAAGGTTACAAGAAGATCGCAACCATCAGCCAGGATTACACTTTCGGCCACGAACAGTGCGGCGGTCTTGCCCAGGTCTTCACCGAAGGCGGCGGCGAAGTCGTGCAGCAATTCTGGCACCCGCTCAACACCGCTGACTTCAGCCCATATCTCGGCCAGCTCGCGGATTTGAAGGTGGATGCGGTCTTCGCCATGGAAACCGGCGCGGATGCGACGCGCTTCATCCAGCAATATGCAAGCTTTGGCTTGAAGGGGAAGACGCCGCTCTTGGGGGCGATGAACGCCACCGATCAATCCGTGATCCGCACGCTCGGCGAGGAATGCGACGGCATTATCGCGGCCGCGCATTTTGCGGAAGGATCGGACAATCCGGTCACGCAGAAGTTCACCAGGGATTACGAAGCCAAATACGGCAAGATTCCCTCACTCTACGGCTTCTCGATGTATTCGGGGATGATGTGGGTCGCCGAAGCGCTGGAAAAGTTGGGCGGCAAGGTCGAAGACCGCGATGCGTTTCTCGATACCGTGCTCAAGACCGAACTGGTCGGTTCGCCGCTCGGCAAGACCGTCAAGTTAGATGCTTACGGCAACCCGATCTACGACGTCCAGATCCGAAAAGTCGTCAAGCGCGCCGACGGCAAATACTGGAATGTTCCGATCGCGAGCTATCCGGGCGTTTCGCAATTCTGGAAATACGATCCCGAGACCTACATGAAGCAGCCGCCTTACTCGCGGACCTTCCAGGGGATCAAGAAAGCTTAAGAGCGATCAAGAAAGCCTGATGAAGACCTGGTTGGACGCGGAATCCTCCGCGTTTGACCTAAACGGAAATTGTCGTGTCCGAACCGATCCTCTCGCTGTCCGATGTAGTCGTGGCGTTCGACGCCCTGCGCGCGGTCGACGGCGTCAGCCTCACCGTGCCGCAAGGCCAGCGTCGCGCCATCATCGGGCCCAACGGGGCCGGCAAGACCACGCTGTTCAACGCGATCGCCGGCGTCCTGCCTCCGACCGCGGGAAAGATCGCCTTCGACGGTCACGACATCACCCGCTTGCCGCCGCATCGGCGCGCCCGGCTTGGGGTGTCGCGTACTTTCCAGATCACCAACCTGTTTCCGCGGCTCTCGGTGCGCGACAATATGGTGCTGGCGCTGCGTGGAAGGTCGCCGCGCAAGTTTTCGCTGTTCGGCAAGCCCGATATCGACGCCACTGAAGCGCCGCAAATCGCAGCCGCGCTCGAAGCGGTGCGGATCGCAGGCCGCGCCGGCGTCATGGTGAAGGACTTGTCTTACGGCGAGCAGCGCCAGCTCGAAATCGCGCTGTCGCTCGTTACCTCGCCGCGGCTTTTGTTGCTCGATGAGCCGGCCGCCGGGCTGTCGCCGTCGGAGCGCTCGATGGTCGCCGAGATCATCCGCGCGCTGGGGCGGGATATCACGGTCGTGCTGATCGAACACGATATGGATCTGGCGCTCGGCCTCGTCGATCGCGTCACCTGCATGTTCGAGGGCCGCGTGCTGGTGGAAGAGGCGCCCGACGATATCCGCCGGAACAAACAGGTACAGGAAGTCTATCTGGGACGGCCACGCCATGCTTGAAGTTCGCGACCTGCACAGCGGCTATGGCGAGGCGCTGGTGGTGCGCGGCGTTTCACTCGATGTGGCGGCAGCCGAGGTCGTGGCCGTGCTCGGCCGCAACGGCATGGGCAAGACGACGCTTATTCGTTCCATCATGGGGCTCACCCCGCCGCAGGTCCGCGCAGGCTCGATCGCCTGGCGCGGCGAAAGCCTGGTCGGGTTGCGGCCGCATGATATCGCCGCGCGCAGAATCGCCATCGTGCCGCAGGGACGGCGGCTGTTTCCATCGCTGACGGTGACCGAACATCTGACGATGCTCAAGGGCGCCCGCGCCAAAACCGGATGGACGCTGGAGCGCGTGTTCGGGCTTTTCCCGAGATTGGCCGAGCGGCGCCATCACCGTGGCGGGCAATTGTCCGGCGGCGAGCGCGGCATGCTCGCGGTCGGCCGTGCGCTGATGATCGATCCGCAACTGATCTTAATGGATGAGCCTTCCGAGGGTCTGGCGCCGGTCATGGTTCAGCATCTGGAAGAAATTGTGCGCGACCTCAAGCGCGAGGGACTTTCGATTCTGCTGGTCGAGCAGAACCTCTACAGCGCGCTGGCCGTTGCCGACCGCGTCTACGTTCTGGAGACCGGGCAGGTCGTGCATCAGGCCGATGCGGCTTCACTGGCGCGGGACACCGAGCCATTGTTCGCGCGCCTCGGCGTGCAATAAAGAGGGCGGCTCGTCCCCGCCGCGCTACACGAAATCGGAATCCGTCAACTGAAGACGGTCGAAGCGCGGGGTGGATTCAGCCGAGACGGTGTCGCGTAGCTGCACCAGGACTGGCGGTCGCAGCCGTTCCGGCAACGCAAATCCAGGAAGATGCGGCAGCCTCTCGTTGAGGCCGGCGTAAACAAATATGCGATGTTTCCAGAGACTGCAGGCGGCGCGGATCAAGATGCGGATATCGCCTGAGGCAACGCTAGCTCCCGGCCGCGCAAAAAAACCGCACAGCAGCACGTGGTCGACGCCCCGCGTTTTTCGCGGGGACGAGATCAACAGGAGGTCGGGGCTGGCGTGGACCCCGTAGTCGTAGGTCGGGTCGCTGATGCGCTCTAACAGTGTCGCGGCGTCCCAGTACAGTCCATTCTCGCTGGGCGGTGTCGCAAAGCCGGACAATCGTTTGACCGCCTCATCTCGCGGAAGCGTCTTGATCCGCTCTGAAAACTGCAGGCGTTCGCCGCGAGGCGATCCCAGGCTGACGCCTACGCGCACCGGCAGCAAGAGAAAAGGGCGCAGCTTGGCCAACCGCGCATTGAGCGGGGCCGAGATCGGATTCGGGAGCGCTAGGATGACGCGAATATCCTTGGCCTCGAACAGCCGCTCGACCTCCTTGTAGATGCGGCGGATCAGCGTGGGCGAGCGGTAGGCTTGCAGGATGAAGAGGTCGATGAGCTGGGTCGCGATCACCGGCTGGCCGTCGAGATAGACCTTCTGGTGCAGGAGGACGATCTGCCCGACTTTCTTGCCGTCGTCGAAAGCGGCCACAACCGCGCTGCCCTGACCGAAGCCGCGCTCGTAAAGCCACTTCATCCGCGATGGGGAGAAGATGACGTCCTTCGATCCGAAGGCTTCGGTCGCGATGCGGGCCGTGCTTTCGAAGTCGATGGCGCTCTCTTCCAAAACCGTAATCATCAAGAAAATCAGCCCCAGCGCGCCCCGAGTCGCGCACTCCGCCGGCGAGCATAGCTTAAAACGGCACTCTTGCGAGACCCGGGCGGAGCCACCATTTGAGGGGCCATGCTGGATTTTATCCAACACACATCGAGCGATCTCGGCCCCACGCCTTCATCCCCGGCCGCAGCCGGCGACGAACAGGCGCTGCTGGATGCCTATTCCAACGCCGTCATTGGCGTGACCGAGCGTGTCGGACCGGCGGTGGTCCGCGTCGAAACCGGCACCAGGACGCCCGGCCGAGGGCAGCGCGGCGGCCTCGGCTCGGGGATCGTGATCTCGCCGGACGGCCTCGTCCTGACCAACAACCATGTCGTCGGATCGTCGCGGCAGATCCGCTTGCAGGATATCGAGGGCGTCGTCACCGATGCCCGCGTGCTCGGCGTCGATCCGGACACCGATCTGGCGCTGCTGCGGGCCGACGGCGCGCGGGACCTGCGTTATGCTTCGCTCGGCAACTCGCAGAATCTGCGTCGCGGCCAGCTGGTCGTCGCCATCGGCAATCCGCTCGGCTTCGAATCGACCGTCACGGCGGGCGTGGTGTCGGCGCTCGGCCGCTCGATCCGTTCGGTGGGCGGGCGGACGATCGAGGACGTCATTCAGACCGATGCCGCGCTCAATCCCGGCAACTCCGGTGGCGCGCTGGTGTCGTCGGCGGGCGAAGTCATCGGAATCAACACGGCGATCATCAGCGGCGCGCAAGGAATTTGCTTTGCGGTCGCGAGCAACACGGCGCAATTCGTGCTTTCGGAAATCATCCGCCATGGCTACGTCCGGCGCGCCTATATCGGCGTCTCCGGGCAGACCGCGCCGGTGCCGCGAAGGCATGCGGTTGTCGCCGGTATCGACAACAAGATGGGGGCCTTGCTGGCGCAGATCGAACCCGACGGGCCGGCCTCACGCGCCGGTCTGTCGCCCGGCGATGTCGTGATCAAGCTTGACGGGATCGCCATCCATGGCGTGGACGATCTGATCCGCGTGCTCGATCGCGACCGGATCGGCCGCACGTTGAAAATGGATGTATTGCGGCTGGGCCGCCTGCGCGAGATCGATATTCATCCGGTCGAGCGAAAGCCGTCGGCGCGGCAAGGGTCGGCGCCGTAGCCCGGCTTGCCAGGCGTTCGTGACCGAGCCATCGGCGCGCAAGCCCAATTGCGAGTTCCTCGTAAGCGCCCGTTAACCAAAAAAATCTTCAGCGGGCAGCGTTGGAATTGCGCGACTGGCCTTTACCCGACTTTAGATCGATCATCCTAAAACGACGATTGTCTGCATCCGGGCAGACCTAAAGGTATGCCGGGCCCACAGGAAGGCTCGCTTCGATCGCGACGGGGCTCATTCATGGACGCGCTGGAGGCTTGTGGCGACTCTAGATTCGATGGAGAGCCAAGGACGATCAGCGCTTACCTTCAGAGGTACGGGATCCATGTCTTCCTGATTTCGTTCGCAGCCGTGTATTACCTCCTGAACGCGCCGCTTCTGCTTGGCCACTACGATTTGGGATGGCATCTGGCCGCCGGGGACTTGATCAGGGACCGGGGCAATATCCCTTTCCAGGACCCATGGTCGTTCACGTCCGGAAACAAGCAATGGTATAATCTCTCGTGGCTTTGGGACGTGATTGCCAGTCTCGTATTTCAATATGCGAACTTCAGCGGCCTCATATTATTTGTCGTTGTGTGTGGCGCGGTTATTGCAGGACTTCTGACGTCCGCTTGCCTGAGCAGCGGAGCCTCGGCGATTGCAGTTTGCATTGCGGTTTTTTCCGCTTGTTTGCTCTACCCCGCTTTTGCGACTTACCCGAATATCTATCTCACTGCTTCGCCAAACACGGCCACCATGCTGTTTTGCGTCATGTTCTACGCAGAATGTCTGAAAGCAACGAGGCGTTTTTTACTGCCTGTGATGATGGTCCTCTGGGCCAATCTGCACGGCGGCTTCTTGCTCGGGTTTCTCATTATCGGTGTTTTTTGCGGCGTGGCTTTGCTCAAGCGCGATTGGGCAAATTTCAAGATCCTCGGTCTCGTCGGCATCGGTTGCTTCATTGCAACCTTCATCAACCCGCTTGGCTGGCACATTTATGAAGGTGTGGCGACGACGTTAGGCCACTTCGTGCAAGGAGAGATCACCGAATGGTGGTCTTATTTTGCGAATGTGACCATGCCGGGGAGCATCGCCGGCATCGTCTATATCCTGGTATTTGTTGCGCTTGAACTGCGTTACAGAGGCGTTGGCCCGATAGAGGCCCGGCTGCTTTCCTGGCTCTTTTTGTTTCTGGGACTTTACCAATATCGCTACATGTCCTTTTTCTTTTTATTCTCGACAGTGCCGCTGGCTCTTCACCTCGATCGGCTGCTGCCCACACAGCCTGATATAACAAAAATCCGACGATCGCTGTTCGCTGCCGGCATTGCTGGAGCGTGCGCGCTGCCGATGTTCTATATGCAGATCGATCCGGCCATCGGACTTCCGCAAATGCTATCGGAGCAGGACGTCCTTTATCTTCAAACCCATTATCCGCATGCGCGGCTTCTGAACCACTGGAACAACGGCGGAATTCTGATCTTCCGCACGCGAGGTTCCATACCTGTGTTCGTAGATGGTCGGGCGGCGACCGCTTATCCGGATGATTTACTGCGTGACTACTTCAAGCTGACCGAATGGGAGGTCAACGAGACCGACTGGGACACGGTGCTTGAAAAATACCAAATCGATGCGGTGCTTTGGGTGAAGGCGCACGATGGGTTGCGGCGGTTTCTCGTCGAAAAGCGAGGCTGGAAAGAAGCCTACGCAGGAACGTATACGAGCATCTACGTGAAGCCGTGAGGCGCTCATGCGCTAGGATTGCAGCGCCGCTAGCAATTCGTCGGGCTGTTCCACCATCATCATGTGGCCGGCGCCCGGCAGCACTACGGTGCGGGCGCCGGGTATTGCTGCGGCGAGCGCCTTGCCGGTTTTAGCCGGGGTCATCATGTCGCGTTCGCCGAGAATAAGCGTCACCGGCACCTTGATCTGCGCCGCTGCGGCCGTCGCGTTCTGATATGTATTACACGCGTTGAGATCGCTATAGAGCACGCCCGGCCGGGATTGTTGCAGCACACGTTGGGCGCCCTGGTGCATCCAAAGACCCGGCGCGAGACTGCCGCCGAGCTCGGCCTTGAAGCCGAGGCCCCAGATCGACACCATGTCGATTGCCGCCGTGTCGTTGGCTTCGGCCGCGTTCAGCAGATCAGGCCCGACCGTCATCGTCGCGGCGGTCCCGATCAGGCCCAAGCTTGAGACTTTCTCCGGATGCCTCGCCGCCGTCTCAAGCGCGATCAGCGAGCCCATGGAATGTCCAATGAGTTTTGCCGGTCGCGCGGAGGCCGCATCCAACAAAGCGGCGGTCCAGTCCGCCATGGCGGCAATGGTCGGCAGCGGCTTTCCCGATGAGCGGCCATGGCCGGGCAGGTCCGGCGCCAGCACGGCAAACCCGTGATGCGCGAACCAGCGGCTGTGCAGCGCCCATGTCGAATGATCGAAGCCGGCGCCGTGTAGCAAAACGACTGCCGGCAGCGACGGGTCGAAGGGCTTGCCGCCGGTCGCGACGAACGTATCGATGCCATTCACCGAAAGCTGCATGGCTTAAACCTTCTGCGAAACGCGTAGCGCCTGGCCGAGGTCGTCGATAATGTCTGACGCTGCCTCGATGCCGACGGACAACCGCACCAACTCCTCGCCGATGCCAGAGGCCTTTAATTGGGCGGCATCCATCTGCTGATGCGTGGTGCTGGCGGGATGGATCACCAGCGTCTTGGCATCGCCAACATTGGCGAGGTGGCTGATCAGTCTGAGCTGCTCGATGAATTTCTTGCCGGCGGTGCGGCCGCCTTTGATGCCGAAGCTGATGATCGAACCGGCGCCGCGCGGCAAGAGTTTTTTGGCCAGCGCATGATCCGGATGGCTTTCAAGTGCGGGATGCAGCACCCAATCGACCGCCTTGTTGGCGGTCAAGAATTCAAGCACGGCCAGCGTATTGCTCATATGCCGTTCCATGCGAACACCCAACGTCTCGATGCCTTGCAAGAGCTGGAACGCGTTCATCGGTGACAGGCACGCGCCGAAATCCCGCAAGCCTTCCGTGCGTGCCCGCATGATGAAGGCGGCCGGGCCGAACTGCTCGTCAAAAACGATGCCGTGATAGCCGGCATAAGGCTCGGTCAGAACGGGGAACTTGCCGGAGGCGCGCCAGTCGAACCGGCCGCCATCGACTAGCACCCCGCCAATGGCAATGCCGTGGCCGCCGAGCCATTTGGTCGCCGAGTTCATCACGATATCGGCGCCGAGTTCGATCGGACGGCTGAGAAACGGCGTCGCAAATGTATTATCGATCAACAGCGGAATTTTCGCATCATGGGCGATTTGCGCCACGCGCGGAATGTCCAGCACTTCCAGCCCGGGATTTCCGATGGTCTCGCCGATGAAAAGCCGCGTGTTCGGCCTGATCGCTGCACCGAACTCATCAATCGCGCGTGGCTTCACAAATGTAGTCGTGATGCCGAAGCGCGGCAGCGTGTGCGTCAACAGATTGATGCTGCCGCCATAAAGCGAAGCGGAGGCGACGATGTGATCGCCGGCATTGAGCAAGGTCGCGATCGCCAGATGGAGCGCGGCCATGCCGCTTGCGGTCGCGATGGCGCCGACGCCGGCCTCGAGCGCAGCAATCCGCTCTTCCAGCACCGCCGTCGTCGGATTCGAGATCCGGGTATAGATGTGGCCGGCGCGCTCCAGGTTGAATAGCGCTGCTGCATGATCGGAATCCTGAAAGACGTAGGACGTCGTCTGGTAGATCGGCACGGCGCGCGCGCCGGTCGCAGGGTCCACCCGCTGGCCGGCATGCAGGCTGAGAGTCTCAAAAGCAGGCGGCTTGGGGGTGGGCATCCTGGAACTCGCTTCTGATTTGAGCAATTGATAGTGGTCTTAGGGCCTCGTGGGGCTAGGGTGCCTTGTGTCGAGTCCGGATTGGAGCGAGGAACCAAGATACGTACGCGACAATCAAGAACAAGATCACCCACGCAATCATCCCCAACGCCTCCCGCTTGGTATCGATCGCAAACCAACCGATTACCGCGAGAGGCAGAAGGTAGGCCGCAGGGATGGTCCAAAAATTCCATAGGCCGGCGCGAGTCAGCACGAAGTATACAAGCCCGCCATAAAGGAATTGCACGATAAGGGCCGCAACAAACGCCAGAAAACCAAGGCGAAGCATAGCGTTCCAAGGTCGAAGGGTTCCAGCATCTAACCACACCCAGAGCACCATGAAGCCGACAAATGCGATCGAAAATGCAACGCTGGACGCTAGCCAAGCGATGAATAGATTCTTCATGACCGTTCCACCCCTCGCATTTGCTGGATTGCTTCGCTAGCGCTCGCAATGACGTGGACGAATTTAAACGGTCACGGCAGCGCGAACCCGTCCGGCATTGCCGAACACGCGCAAGTAACGCTCGACTTCGCTCGCAGCGCCGGTGGCTTTTTCCGGATTGTCCGAGAGCTTGACCGCCGGGCGGCCGTCGACCGCGGTCACCTTGCAGACGATCGAGATCGGGTCGAGATCGACCGAACCGTCCGGCGCGCAGCCGACAAAGTCGTTGGTGAGATTGGTGCCCCAGCCGAAGCTGATGCGCACGCGGCCGGCGAAATGCCGGTGGATTTCCTCGATCGACCCGACATCCATGGCGTCGGAGAACACCAGAAGTTTTTCCTTCGGGTTTTGTCCCTTCTCTTTCCACCATGTGATGATTTCTTCGCCAGCTGAGATCGGCGGCGCGCTGTCGGGGCGAAAGCCGGTCCAGTCCGCGACCCATTCCGGCGCATCGCGCAAGAATGCCTTGGTGCCGAAGGCGTCGGGGAGCGCAATCAAGAGATTTCCGCCATAGGTATGGCGCCATTGATCGAGAATGCGATAGGGCGCCCAGCGCAACTCGTTGTCGTCGTTCGCCAGCGCCGCCGCCACCATCGGCAGTTCATGGGCATTGGTGCCGATCGCTTCGAGATCGCTGTCCATCGCGAGTAGCACGTTGGAGGTGCCGGTGAAGGACGCGCCCAAGCCTTCCTTGACCGCCTCAACACACCAGCGCTGCCAGAGGAAACCGTGGCGCCGGCGGGTTCCGAAGTCGGAGAGGCGCAAGTCCTCGAGCTTCCGCAAACGCTCGACCTTGCTCCAGAGTTTGGCCTTGGCGCGCGCGTAAAGCACGTCGAGCGCAAACCGGCCTTGCCCTTTCATCACCGCTCGCGAGCGCAATTCGTTGAGAATGGAGAGCGCGGGGATTTCCCACATGGTGGTATGCGTCCAGGGCCCGTAGAAATTCAATTCATACTGGCCGTCCACCTTCTTGAGCTCGTATTCGGGAAGACGGAAGGTCGAGAGCCAGTTGATGAAATCGGGCGAGAACATCTGCGTCTTGCCGTAGAACGTATTACCGGCAAGCCAGATGAGCTCCTTCTTGCTGAAGCGGATCGAGCGGGCGTGGTCGAGTTGCGCGCGCAACTCGCGTTCCTCGATCACTTCGGCCAGCCGCACATGTCTTGAGCGGTTGATGACCGAAAAGGTGACCCGCTGGTCCGGGTAGCACTCCCGGATCATCTGCAACATCAACAGCTTGTAGAAATCCGTATCCAGCAGACTGCGCACGATCGGATCAAGCCGAAAGCCGTGATTGTAGGTCCGGGTCGCGATATCCGTGACTGTCATGAGGCCAAGTCTAGCGTGCCAGACTTGCAGCAACCAGTGGGTTTCAGCCGGCGTTGCCTTGCCGAAGACGCATGATAGCCGCCCGGATCCCGGTCCAGGCCGGGTTTTGCGGTGCAAATTGCTGCCGGAGATACGAGACCAGTTCGGCGATCTGCCCGTCGCTCATGCTATCCTTGAAGGCGGGCATATAGCCGAGATCGCTCGAGACCGGCGTCGCGATGCCGTGCAAGATCACTTGGATCAAGTTATCGGGGACAGCCGCGTGCAAATTGCTGTTGAGCGCCAATGACGGCCGGCTGCCGAACAAAGGTGGCCCGCCGACCTGATGGCATACCGCGCAGGCCCCCTCGTAAAGCCGTTGGCCGATCGGAGACGCCGCAACGATTCCCGCGCCGGTCGCGCCTTCAAGGCTTGCGGCCAGCGCCTCCTGGTCAGGTTTATCCGTAGCGGTCTCCTGGAACGAGGCGAGATAGATCGCCATGGCGCGGATATCTTCGTCGGCAAGCGTTTTAAGTTCTTGCACCACGGGCGCCATCGGGCCCGCGGCGACGCCATGGAAGCGGGAATAGCCGGTTCGCATATAGGCGAACAACTCATCCTCGTTCCAGGGAATCGGCGCCCGCGAGAGCGAGGTCAGCGGCGGCGCCTCCCAGCCTTCCGCAAAGCCGCCGGCGAGATAGGCGTTGATCTTTTCTGCGCCCAATGCATTGCGCGGCGAATGGCAGGCGCTGCAATGGCCGAGGCCTTCCACGAGATAGGCGCCGCGATTCCATGCAGGTGATTGCGCCGGATCGGGCATGAAGGTGACGGCGCTGTGGAATAGCGCATTCCAGCCCGCGAGTAACGGACGCCAATTGAAGGGGAAGGCCAACGCGTGTTCGCGGTTTTGGGCGCGCACCGGCGCTTGCGCCATCAGATGCGCGTAGAGCGCCTGCAAATCGGCATCGCTGGCCTTTGCAAAGTGTGTGTAGGGAAATGCCGGGTAGAGATGCGTCCCGTCGCGATGGATGCCCTCGCGCATGGCGCGCTCGAAAGCCGGATACGACCAGTTGCCGATGCCGGTCTCGACATCGGGCGTGATGTTCGTGCTGTAGATCGTGCCGAACGGTGCTTCGATGGCGCGGCCGCCGGCGTTGAGCACCCCATTGACCAGCGTGTGGCAAGTCGCGCAGTCCCCAAGCGCCATCAACTGTCGGCCGCGTTCGATGGTCGCCGCCGAAAACACCGAGGCGTTCGGCCGGGCGATCGGCGCGATCGATCGCCATGGCAGGGTGGCGGTGGCGATACCGATGCCGCCAGCGACAAGTGCTGCGGCGGTTGCAAAGATAGTTCGCCGACGTGCAAATGGATTGGGCCAGCGGTTCTGGTCCGCGAGCGCCGGGCTCGGTGAGGGGAGGGCCTGGTGATGCGAGGTTTGCCCGCCCCGTAGTCCTGCCAGGATGCGTTCCGGCGTGAACGGCAGTTCGCGGAAGCGTACGCCGGTCGCGTCAAAAATGCCATTGGCGATGGCAGCTGCGCTCGGGACCGAAGCAGATTCGCCGACGCCAAGCGGCGGTTGATCGGCCCTAGGCAGCATCAAGACATCGATCTTGGGGATGTCCGGAAACTTGATGATCGGGTAGGCGCCCCATTCGCGGCTTGCGACCGAAGGACCGCTGAACGAGACTTCTTCCATCAGCGCGCGGCTGGTCGATTGAATGACGTTGCCCTGAATTTGATGACGCACGCCGTCCGGATTGATCATCAAGCCGGAATCCTGTCCGGCGACCACGCGCGTCACGCTGACATCGCCGGTTATCTTGTTGACGGCGACGTCCGCGATCCAGGCCGACCACGCCGCGCCAAAGCCGGGAAATTGGCTGTGGACATAGAGCGCATAGGCAAAACCGCGGCCGCGCACGATGTCGCCTTCGTCGTCGCGTTCTTCTCGCACCGGGCGCGGCTTCCACCCCGCACGCTCCGCAACCGCGTTGACCAAATCGATCGCGCGTGGGTCCCTCAGATAACGCAGGCGATATTCGATCGGATCGACGCCGGCTTCAGACGCGAGTTCGTCGATATAGGATTCGTGGGCGAAGGTGTTCGGCAACGCCGATACGCCGCGCAGCCACGCGGCCCGCACGATCGGCGGCATGTCGTGGGCGACGACGCGCAGATTGTCGTAGTCATAAGGCGGGATCGCAGTGCGGTCGCCCATGTCGGAGACGAGCGGGACGGCCTCGATCGTGCCGGTCAGCAGCAGCGCCAGCGTCGGCGCGCCGTTCGAGGGATAGCGGGTAGCGAAATCGTAAGCCGCAACGGTGCCATCGGCATTCAACCCGCCCTTGACGTCCATCAGTTGCGCGGTGCCTTTCGGCTCCCAGGCGTGCTCCTGTTCGCGCGTCAATTGCACGCGGACGGGGCGCCCGACCGCACGCGACAGCAGCACGGCATCGGCAGAGACGTCATCCGCACAGTTGCGACCGTAGCAGCCGGCCGCTTCCATCCGGATGACCTCGATGTCGGCCTCGGAGCGTTGCAACAAAAGCGCCAAATCGCCGCGCAGGATGTGCGGGTTTTGCGTGCCGGACCAGAGGCGAACCTGACCGTGGCCGAAATCCGCCACCGCGCAGGACGGCCCGATCGACGCGTGCATCTGATATGGCCAGATATACGTGCGCTCGATCGGCTTGGCCGCACCCGCAAGTGCGCCGTCGACGTCGCCTTTGTCGATCAGCGTGCGCGGCGTGGAAGGATTGGCGCGCAGCGCCGTCTCGACGTCCTTCAGGTCAGGAAGCGTCGGCACCTTCTTCCAGACGAGCTTGAGCTGTGAAGCGGCTCTGACCGCGTTTTCCTCACGCTCAGTGACGACGCCGACAAAGTCGGCGATCCTGACCACCGCGACAAGACCCGGGACGTCGCGTACCGAGGACTCATCCACTTCGAGCAGACTGGTGCCGACAAAGGCGCCCGCGTCGACGCCGGCATAGGGCGGACGAACGACGCGGCCATGCAGCATGCCGGGCACGCGCATATCGTGGACGTAGACCAACTCGCCGGTCGCCTTGGCCGGCAGATCGACGCGCGGCACCGACTGGCCGACGATGCGATAGGCGTCGGTGGGTTTGACTTCAATGTTGTCGGCGAGCTCGAGGCGGATGGCCTCTTCGCCGATCAATTCGCCGTAGCTGATGCTGCGATTGTGGCCGCGAACGAGGCCGTCTTCTATTGTGAGTTCGTCGACCGGCAGTTCGAGCCGTTCGGCCGCGCGCGCGACGAGATATTGCCGCGCCTGGGCTGCGGCCCTGCGCAGCGGCACCGCGGAAATCTGGATGGTTTCGCTTGCGATCGTCGCGCCCTGATTGGGAACGCGCGCGGTATCTCCCAATACGACGACGACGCGGGCAAAGGACACGTCCAGCTCTTCGGCGACGATCTGCCCGAGCGCAGTCTGAATGCCGGTACCGAGATCGACGTGACCGTTGAACGCGGTCACCGAGCCATCCGCGGTGATCTTGATGAAGGTCTCGAACTGATTTGCCGTGGCACCCGCCGGCCGCGCTACCGTCAGCATTCCCCGCCTGGCTTCACTTTGATCGGCAAGGCTGGTTGCGCTCATCAGCCCTGCGCCTCGGCTGCTGCTCCCGCAGCGCGCTTCACGGCCCTGATGATCTCGATATGCGCGCCGCAGCGGCAAAGATTGTAGCGCAGTGCTTCGAGAATCTCGGTTTCGGTCGGATGCGGATTACGCATGAGCAGCGCCTTGGTCGTCATGATCATGCCGTTGAGGCAATAGCCGCATTGCGCGGCCTGTTCGGCGATAAAGGCTTCCTGTACGGGGTCCGGATCGTGACGCGAGCCAAGACCTTCGAGCGTCGTGACCTCGCGGCCGACGCAGCCGCTGATCGGAATCACGCAAGCGCGCGCCGCAACCCCATCGATCAGCACCGTGCAGGTGCCGCATTCGCCGAGCCCGCAGCCATATTTCGGTCCGTTCAGTTCGAGATCATTGCGCAGCACGTAGAGCAGGGCGGTATCGGGAGCCGCACTCACCTCATGAATCCGGCCGTTGACGTTGAGGTGGATCGCGGGCGGTGTCATGCGTGTGGCTTCCGGCTCGCGCATATGGTTTTGGGCACTTTTCGAGAATACCGTTTGCATACAAACGTGCAAGTCTGCCGCTTGATCGTGCTTGACAGTCTTTTGCGGGGCGCGCAACATCGTTCGTATACGAATGAAAACTGGCTTCGTGCATGACAACTGACGCGACGGCCGACAAGATCCGCTGCGATGCCTGCCCGGTGATGTGCTACATCAAGCCGGGGGCGGCTGGCGCCTGCGACCGCTACGCCAATCACGACGACCAGCTGGTGCGCGTCGATCCACATATCCTGCTGGAGCGAACGGTATCGCATGGTGGACGGCTGGTGCCGTTCCAGGCCGGCGGCGATTGGGACGGCAAGATCGTCCACGAGCAGGATGTGTTCGTCACCGCGATCGGCGCCGGCACGACCTATCCCGATTACAAACCCGCGCCCTTCATCGTGTCCTCGGAGGTCGACGGCGTCGACATGGTCACGGTGGTGACCGAGGGCATCTTCAGCTATTGCGGCGTCAAGGTGAAGATCGACACCGATCGTTTTCTCGGGCCGGAAACCGCAACCGTTCGCGTGCAGGGCGAAGCGGTCGGGCACGTCACCACGGGCGAATACGGCTCGCAAATGCTGTCGCTCGGCGGCGTGCATCATTTGACGGGCGGATCGAAGAAGGAAGGGCGCGTCACTTGCGACGCGCTGATGGATTTGAGCAATTGCAAGCCGGTCGAGTTGACCATCGACGGCGGTGCCACGGTGGTGGTGCAGGCGGGATATCCGCCCATCGTCAATGGCATGACTGAGGAGCGGATGCGGGTCGGGTGCGGCTCGGCCACCATCGGCATGTTCGCCAAGCAATGGCACGGCAAGGTCGACGAGGTCGTGGTTGTCGACGACCACATCACCGGCGTGCTCTCGGAACATCAGGCCGGCAAACTGTTGGAAATTGCCGACACCGGCATCAAGATGAAGGGACGGCGCTCGACGCCCGGCCGTTATTTCCAGGTTGCCGAGCCCGGCACCGGCTGGGGCGGCACGGGGATTTCAGACCCACTGTCGATCCTGGGCCCGTTCGATCCCAAGGTCTCGCGACCCGGCATGACGCTGCTGATGGTTTCGACGACCGGCGAGCATGCCGCTTATTTCGAACTCGACGATGATTTGAAACCGGTGGAAAAGGCCATGCCGGCGGAGCTTCGATTGTCGGTCGAGCGAATTCAGGAGAACTGCGAGCCGGCGCTTTGCACCGTGCTGTTCATGGGTGGTGCAGGCGGATCGCTCCGTGCCGGCGTCACCGACAATCCGGTACGCCTGACGCGTTCGGTGAAGGACGCGTTGACGCGCGTCACAAGCGGCGGTGCGCCGGTCTATGTCTGGCCGGGCGGCGGGATCACGTTCATGGTCGATGTCACGCGGTTGCCGGCGGGCGCGTTCGGCTATGTACCGACGCCGGCGCTGGTCGCGCCGATCGAATTCACGATGCGGCTGTCGGACTATGCCGCGCTCGGCGGACACATGGACCATGTTCGCCCGCTGGCGTCGCTGACGGGAAATGAGGCGCGTCAGGTGACGGCGTCACGGCAAGGATCGCGGCCAGGATCGCAGCCAGGATCGCCGCCATGACGCGAAGGCCGCAGGTCGGATGGTTGAGAGACGGCAAGCGGCTGCATTTGCAGGATGGCCCGATCGACCTGATCGTGGAAGCGCACGGTAGCCGCGCAGATCTGCGCGCGGCCTATGCGGCCGCGACCGACCGTTTCACCGGTCTGCTCGACGAACTCTGTGATGAATTGACTTTATTGCGGACAGCCACCGATCCCGTAGCGTGCGCCTTGCAAGGCGTCGTCGCCCGCCGCATGCATGCGGCGGTGGCGCCGTTTGCGCGCGATCATTTCATCACGCCGATGGCCGCGGTCGCCGGCAGTGTCGCGGAAGAGATTCTGGGCGCGATGGTGCAGGCTGCTCGGCTCGACCGCGCCTATGTCAATAACGGCGGCGACATCGCGTTGCATTTAACCGACGCCGAGGCATTCACCGTCGGCTTGCTGGATCGACCCGATCCGTTTGGCCTGATGCATACGACCATCATCCGCGCCTGCGACCCCGCGCGTGGCGTTGCGACCAGCGGACGCCACGGGCGCAGCTTTTCGCTCGGCGTCGCGGACGCCGTCACCGTGCTGGCGCGCACAGCCGCAAAGGCCGATGCGGCCGCCACGATCATCGCCAATGCGGTCGATCTGCCTGGTCATCCCGCCGTTATCCGCTGCCCGGCCGACGAGATACAGCCGGACAGCGATCTGGGCGCACGGCTGGTGACGCGCGACGTCGGCTTTTTGGAAAAATCCGAGATCGCCATCGCGCTGGAGGCCGGCGCGGCCAAAACGCGCCAACTGTTGGCAGGCGGCCTGATCGAGGCCGCCGTCTTGCATTTATGCGGCGAAACGTGCGTCATCGGCGTGAAAGAGGCGGATGCAAATGTTGTCCGTCGGCCGGCGCGGCAGATCGACGAAAGTATGATCCATGCATAAGCATTCACGATTGCTGCCATCTAAGGAATAAGGTGCCTCCATGAGTGTGGTCATACGCAAGATTGTTACCGTCGTCGAAGAGACGTTGATGGAGATGGGAAAGGGCGTCAGCCCTCCGACCCGTCGCGCGGCGGCGATAGCGGTGATTGAAAACCCCTTCGCCGGGCGATATGTGGAAGATCTTTCCCAGTTGATCGCGATTGGGGAAGAGCTCGGCGAATTGCTCGCCGAAAAGGCGGTGGCTGCGCTCGGTATCGACGGCGCAAAGGCGCATAGTTATGGCAAGGCGGCTGCGGTCGGCGAAAATGGCGAACTCGAGCATGCGGCCGCGATCCTGCACCCCAAGATGGGCGCGCCGGTGCGCAAGCGCCTGGGCAAGGGGGCGGCACTGATTCCGTCCTCGAAAAAGCGCAGCGGTCCCGGTACGACGCTCGACATCCCGCTCGGTCACAAGGACGCGGCCTTTGTGCGAAGCCATTTCGACGGCATGGAAGTGCAGATCAACGACGCCCCGCGCGCCAACGAGATCATGGTTGCTCTCGCCGTCACCGATAGCGGCCGGCCATTGCCGCGGGTCGGCGGCTTGACGGTTTCAGAGGTCAAGGGCGAGGACGGTTTGCGGTAACGTATTGGATCAACGCTGGAGGTTCGGCATGCAACGAAGCAGGATTCTATTGGGTGGGCTACTTGCCTTGACCTACATAGGTCTCACGCAAGGCGCCATGGTTCAGAGCGCGATGGCGCAAAGCGGCGAGATCAAGATCGGCGAGATCAACAGCTATTCGCTGTTGCCGGCGTTTACCGAACCCTATCGCAAGGGCTGGCAGCTCGCGGTCGAGGAAATCAACGCCAGCGGCGGCATCAACGGCAAGAAGCTCGTCGTCGTATCCAAGGATGACGGCGGCAAGCCTGCCGACGCGCAGACCGCCGCCAACGAACTGGTGTCGAGCGAAAACGTCGCGATGCTGACCGGCACGTTCCTGTCGAACATCGGACTGGCGGTGAGCGATTTTGCCAACCAGAAAAAGGTGTTCTTCCTCGCCGCTGAACCTTTGACCGACGCCATCACCTGGTCGAAGGGCAATCGCTACACCTTCCGCCTGCGTCCCTCCAACTACATGCAGGCGGCGATGCTGGTGGAAGCGGCCGCCAAACTGCCGGCCAAGCGGTGGGCGACGATCGCGCCGAATTATGAATATGGCCAGTCGGCGGTCGCGGTGTTCAAGAAACTGATGGCTGCGAGGCGGCCCGATATTCAATGGGTCGATGAGCAATGGCCACCGCAGGGCAAGATCGATGCCGGTCCGGTGGTGCAGGCGGTTGCTGCGGCAAACCCGGAAGCGATTTTGAATGTCGAATTCGGCGCCGATCTCGTCAAGCTCGTGCGCGAAGGCAACACCCGCGGCCTCTTCAAGGACCGCGCGGTCGTGAGCTTCCTCACCGGCGAGCCGGAATATCTCGATCCGCTGAAGGACGAAACGCCAGAGGGGTGGATCGTCACCGGTTATCCCTGGTCCTCGATCAAGACGGCGGAGCACGACGCTTTCCTAAAAGCCTATCAGGCCAGGTACAACGACTATCCGCGGCTCGGTTCGATCGTTGGTTATGAGACGATCAAGGCGGCAGCCGCCATCCTCGCCAAGGCCAACTCCACCGATCCGGAAAAGCTGATTGCGGCCGCCGAGGGCCTCTCGCTGTCGTCGCCTTTCGGCGAGATCACCTTCCGCAAGATCGATCACCAGTCGACGCTCGGGGCGTTCGTCGGCAAGACCGCGCTGAAGGACGGCAAGGGCATCATGGTCGATTCCATCTATCGCAAGGGCTCCGACTATCTGCCGAGCGACGCGGAAGTCGAAAAGATGCGCCCGAAGGAGTGAAAGGTATTTCGCCTTCGTGCGGACGGTATAACGAGTTTGCTCCGCTCTCCGTCATGGCCGGGCATAGCCGTTCGAAGAACGGCGTCGCTTCCGCTCGCCTATGCCCGGCCATCCACGTCTTTCTTGCTGAATTGAGCAAAGACGTGGATGCCCGGCACAAGGCCGGGCATGACGAGCTTCAACCTCTGAGTTGCGCGCTAAGCGCTGTCTGAACTCGCCCATGGCCTTCTATATCGTTCAGTTCCTGACCGGACTTGCCAGCGCCGCATCGCTGTTTCTGGTCGCTTCAGGCCTGTCGATCATTTTCGGCGTAACGCGGATCGTCAATTTCGCGCACGGCGCGTTCTATATGCTCGGCGCCTATGTGGCGTTCACGCTGACCGAACGCTTTTCCGGCGCGCTCGGATTCTGGGGCGGCATCCTGGCGGCGGCATTGATTGTCGCTGCGATCGGCGTCCTCGTCGAAATGGTGTTGCTCCGGCGGATCTATCATGCGCCCGAGCTGTTCCAGTTGCTCGCGACCTTCGGCCTGACTCTGATGGTCGAAGACCTCGTGGTGCTCATTTGGGGGCCGGACGATCTGGTCGGGCCGCGTGCGCCCGGCCTGAAAGGTGCGCTCGATTTCTTTGGCCAGAAAATTCCGAGCTATGACCTGCTCTTGATCGCGCTCGGACCGCTGGTGCTTGGGCTACTCTGGCTGATCTTCCAGCGCACCCGCTGGGGCGTTCTGGTCCGCGCCGCGACGCAGGATCGCGACATGGTGGCGGCACTGGGCGTCAACCAGAAATGGCTGTTCACATCCGTGTTTGCGCTCGGTGTGTTCCTGGCGGCCCTCGGCGGGAGCTTGCAAATCCCGCGTGATGCGGTCCACCACGTCATGGACCTGCGCATCATCGTCGACGTTTTTGTGGTCGTGGTGATCGGCGGCCTCGGCAGCATCGTCGGCGCGTTTGTTGCAGCCGTACTGGTCTCCGAATTGAACGCCTTCGGCATTCTGATCTTTCCGAAGATCTCCATCATTCTGGTGTTCCTGGTGATGGCGGTGGTACTGATCACGCGCCCCTGGGGGTTGCTCGGCAAGCCGCAGGCGCTGGCACGCCGCACGCCGGGGCTCACCGTCAACCCCTGGCGGCCATTGACGTCGAACGGGCGGATCGCTGCGACAATCGCGCTATTACTTGCGGCCTCGCTGCCGCTATTTGCCGGCAATTATGCGCTCAATGTCGGCGCCGAGATCGCGATCTTTGCGATCTTCGCGGCAAGCCTGCATTTCCTGATGTCGGTCGGCGGGCTCGCCTCGTTCGGGCACGCCGCCTATTTCGGGCTTGGCGCCTATGGCGTGGCCTTCATCGCCAAGCTCGCCGGTCTTCCCATGATCGTGGCGCTGTTGCTCGGCCCATTGCTCGGCCTTTTTGGGGCTGTGGTGTTCGGCTTCTTCGCGGTTCAATTGTCTGGCGTCTATTTCGCCATGCTGACGCTCGCCTTTGCGCAGATCGTCTGGTCGATCGCGTTTCAGTGGGTGGACTTGACCGGCGGCGACAATGGCATCCTCGGCGTCTGGCCGGAACGCTGGGCGGCGAGCCCTTCGCATTTTTATTGGCTGTCGCTTGCGGTCGCAGCGCTCATCGTGGCCGCGCTTCGGATGGCGGTATTTTCGCCCTTTGGCTTTGCGCTGCGGGCAAGCCGCGATTCGCCGCTGCGGGGTGAAGCCATCGGCATCGACGGCAAGCGCATCCAGTGGACGGCTTTCGTCATCGCCGGCACCGTGGCCGGAATTGGCGGCGCGCTGTTTGCCTACCTCAAGGGAAGCGTATTTCCCGATGTGCTGGGCATCCCGCTGTCGGTCGATGCGCTGGTCATGGTGCTGCTTGGCGGCGTCGAGACCGTCTCGGGCGCGATCGTCGGCGCCATCGTCTACAAGGCGCTCTCGATCTGGCTGGTCAGCCAGACCGATTGGTCCAAGCTCGTGCTGGGTAGCTTCATTGTCCTGATCGTCGTGGCCTTTCCCAAGGGCATCGTCGGGACGCTTGAATCGATTTGGCCTCGCCGGGCGTCATCGGCAAAAGCGGCTTTGCTTTCCTCGAAAATCGAGACCGCCGAATGAGCACGGCCCAACCATTATTGTCGGTCGAGGGATTGAGCAAATCCTATGGCGGGGTGCACGCGGTGCGCGGCGTTTCCTTTACGCTTCGCGCGAGCGAAATCCTGGCGCTGATCGGTCCGAACGGCGCGGGAAAAAGCACCTGCTTCGACATGCTCAATGGGCAGACCGCACCCGACGCCGGCCGGGTCAAGCTGTTGGGTGAGGAGACCGTCGGCATGCGGCCGCGGCAGGTCTGGCGGCTTGGCGTCGGTCGCACGTTCCAGATCACCGCGACATTCCCGACCATGACGGTGCGCGAGAATGTCCAGGTTGCGCTCGCCTCCTATGGGCGGAAGCTGTTCAATCTCACCACCTCGATGCCGCGATACGCACGGAGCGAAGCGGACCGCCTGCTCGATCTCGTCGGGATGGGTGGTTTTGCGGAACGCGCCTGCGGCGAGCTAGCCTATGGCGATCTCAAGCGGCTGGAGCTTGCGATCGCGCTCGCCAACCAACCAAAACTGCTTCTGATGGATGAGCCGACCGCCGGCATGGCGCCGCGCGAACGCATCGAACTGATGCGGCTCACCGCGCAAATCGCCAGGGCGAAATCGATCGGCGTGCTCTTCACCGAACACGACATGGACGTGGTGTTCGAACATGCCGACCGCATCCTCGTGCTCAACCGCGGCACCCTCATCGCAGAGGGCTCACCCGAACAGGTCCGGCGCAACCCGCAGGTGCGCGCGATCTATCTCGGCGAAGGCCTCCTCTATGACGCGCGCCACCGCGAAGGAGCCGCGCCGTGAAATTGTCGGTTCAGGATCTCAACAGCCATTATGGCCCGGCGCATATTCTGTTCGACGTCGCCCTCGACGTCGGCGAAGGCGAGGCCGTCGCGCTTTTGGGCCGCAACGGCGCCGGCAAGTCCACGACCTTTCGTTCGATCGTCGGCCTCGTCGCGCTGCGCACCGGCCGGATCCTGTTCGAGGGGCGCGACGTGTCGGATCAGCCGACGCACGCGATCGTCCGTGGCGGGCTCGGTTATGTGCCGGAGGAGCGTCGCATCTTTACGGATCTGACGGTGGAGGAGAATCTCGAAGTCGGCCGCCAGCCGCCGCGACTGGGCGCGCCGCAGTGGACGCGCGAGCGGCTGTTCGATCTGTTTCCCAACCTGGCGGAAATGCGCAAGCGCCCGGGCGGACGCATGAGCGGAGGCGAGCAGCAGATGCTGACGATTGCGCGCACCTTGATGGGAAACCCCTCGCTGGTGCTGCTCGATGAGCCGTCCGAGGGGTTGTCGCCCAAAATCGTGGAGCAGATGGTCGAGGCCATCCTGACCATGAAAAAGGAAGGCGTCAGTCTGCTCGTCTCCGAGCAGAACCTGCATTTTGCGCGGCTGATTTCCGACCGCGCCTATATCATCGAGCGCGGGCGAATTTGCTTTTCCGGAACCATAGCCGAGCTTGATGCGCGTCCGGACGTTCGCGACGCGCATCTGGCGTTGTGACGGTAGTTTAAGGCGAGGGTCGACATGGCGAGGGGCGTCTTGGGCAGAAGCGTTCTGGAGAAGCGAAACCTGAAGCCTGCGCGGTCTCCTTACGTGCTCGACGAACAGATCGGCTTCATCCTGCGTCAGGTCTGGCAGCGCCATGCCACGATCTTTGCCGCCGAGATCGGCGCCAATCTGACGCCGACGCAATGGGCCGCACTGGCGAAACTGGCCGAGAGCGGGCCGTGCTCGCAGAACCAGTTGGGACGGCTGACCGCGATGGACGTCGCCACCATCAAGGGCGTGATCGACCGGCTCACTGCGCGCGGGCTGACCGAGACCTGCGCCGATCCCGAAGACGGACGCCGTTTGCGCGTCAGCCTGACGCGCGCGGGCCAGCAGCTGGCCGAGAAGATGGCGCCGAATGCGCTTGCGATCTCCAGGGAGACGCTGGCGCCGCTCGATACGCGGGAGCGCGAGACGCTGATGGCGTTATTGAGCAAGCTACGGTGAGAGACCGTTGGCGCGCTTGAATGCCTGATCTGCCCTGATATTTATTCGCCGTGGGGATTGCGATCTCGCCTTTCAGGCGACATGCGCAAGAATCGCGTCCCTGTCCTAAGGCACGGGCTCGAACACCAGTATCGCGGCTTCTTGTTCACCGATTGCTTGAGACGCGACATACAGGCGATCGAATTGGGGTACCAAGAGCGAAGTGCCCGAGCCGGGTCGAGTCTTGATCTTGGAGATCACGTCATAGTGGTCGTAATCCTTCTGCTGGTAGACGTAGACCCAGCCTGACGCGGCCTCCGGCGAACCATACCAACGCCCGCCCGTCACATAGATGCGTTTGAGGGTGGCGTCGTAATATACCCCATCCATCGCTTCGGGCGCCGGCAGACTTTGGATTTCCTTGCCCGACACGCTGTCGTAGACCGTCATCTCCGGCGGAATCCTCGTGCCGACAAATAGTCGGTGCCCGATCGTGTCGAGCGCCATGTCCGCGGCACCGTCACCCCTGGCAGGCCAGCTTTTGACGAGCTCGCGCTTGCGCGCGTCGAACTGATAGATCAGGTCCGCTCGGGAATCGCAAACAAGAAGGAGTCCGTTGTCGTCCATTGCGATCTGCGCGAGATGCCCCGGGCGTGCGGTCGGCGCGATCATGTCCGCGACAAGCTGATCGTATCCGGCGCCGGGTTTCGCCTGCAGGATGCCGACACGGCCATACGAATCGAAGCCTGCATTCTCGCCACCGTAACCGAAGTAGATGAGGTTGGTTTTTGGGTCATGGAAAAGGCGGTTCGGATCGGGTTCGACCTTGAAATCGTGAACCAGCCAGAAGGTTTCCCCCTGGAAAACTCTCACATGACCATCGAGGCTGGATACATAGAGTTTGTTGAAGTCACCACCGAGGAACAGCGCGTCCTGGGTGTCCTTGAATCCTGGCAGACTTTTGAGAACCTTCCCGCCCGTCAGATCGATCACCTCCAATGTATTGTTTCCAGTGGCGGCCACGAAGAGGCGCTTCTTTTCCAGATCAACGCCCATGTGATCGAGGCGTCCTTTGACCCCCGGCAACGGAATCGTTTGCACCAACCTGAGCGCCGGGCGTTCCTGGCCGGATACCGGACCAGAGAGACCGACGGCCATCACAAGGCAACATGCTGCAAGAAGCTTCGTCATGGGATCTCGGCTCTTGTATGTGCAGGGTAGCGACACTGATATTCCTCGGATCAAGCGGGTGGTCATCTTGGCAGCATGGAACCCGCTGCACAACCATGTGATTTCCCCCAACCTCGCATATTCGATCCTCTTGCTTTTGCGCCGCTTGCAAACTAAAACCCGCTACGGGGAATGCAGTCTCCCCTTTAGACTTCGGTCCAAGCTCTGCGCAACACTCGATCGGTCGAGGAGGATTGCGCGTGGACCAACGAAGACAACGGCTTCGACGACAACCGCTTCCACACAGTGACATCTATGACCGGATCGGCTCTGGCGAAGCGCCGGTAGAGGGGCCGTCATGTCGTTGAAGACGATCGGCACCATCGGCATACCAGGCGCCGCGGGCAACGCCTTCGATCACGCCGCGTTCGATGCAAAGAGCCGGCGTGTCTTCATTGCCCACACGGCGCGCGACTGCGTCGAGGTGATCGACCACGACGCCGGCCGCCACCTTGCGTCACTGCCGGGATTTCCGGGCGCGGCCGGCGCCGTCGCCGACGATGGACAAATCCTGGTAACCAACCGCGGCAGTGCCAGCATCTCGTTGCTCGACGCCAGCACCTTGAAAACCCATGCGGTGTTCAAGACCGGCGCGCGACCGAATGGCGCTGTGATCGTAGCCCGATCGAATCTCGCGATTGCAGCCTGCATCGGCGACGACGACAACGAAGGGCCAACGCTGCAGCTCTTTGGATTGAGCGATCACCAACATGTATCGATCAACTTGCCGGGACGGCCACGCTGGTGTGTCACCGACGCCGACGCCGGGCGGGTATTTCTCTGCATCCGCGAGCCCTCGATGGTGCTGGTGGCGCGGCTACCCGACCTCGGCGCGGTGACGCATTGGAAAATCCCGTCATCGGGCGCTCATGGTCTCGACATCGATCATTCCAGAGAACGGCTTTATGTTGCCTGTGATGATTCAACCCTCGTCGAGATGAGTAGCACCTCAGGCCAAATCACCAACGTCTGGCCGATCGCAGGGTCGCCCGACGTCACGTTTTTCAATCCGACAACCGGGTTGGTTCACGTCGCAATCGGGGAGCCTGGACTTGTCGAATCCATTGATCCGCGAAATGGCCATGGCACGCGAACCGTGACCGGTGCGGGCGCGCATACCACGGCGCTGGTGATGCCGAACCAGCTTTACGTCATTTCACCGGCACATGGCGGAGTGCTCGTGCTCTCAGACGCCTGATGTCCACCAACAGAAAGTAATTCAAAGGAGACTCAGCATGAAATGGATCACCCGCGAAAAGGTCAAAGTCGATCGCGTCGCATGCCCGTGGCTTATCAGGAAGTTCGTCGATAAGGGCGCCGAGTTCGTGTTTGTGCCTAGCGAGAAGGTGATGGCGGAGGCCAAGCGCCTCGACGCCATTCCCTACGACGTCGAGGACGTCGAGCTTGGTCATCACGGCAAGGAATGCTCGTTCGAAGCGATCCTGAAGAAGTACAAACTCACCAGCGAACCCGCTTTGGTGTTGCTGGGGCGGATCGTCAACGGTGCCGACACCGATAACACGCTGTATCATCAACCGGAGGGGCCCGGCCTCGAAGCCGTCGCCGAAGGCTTCCGGCATCTTGGGTTCAAGGACGACCACGAACACAATGCGGCGGAGTGGATCGTCTACGACGCGCTCTATGCGTATTGCCGCGAGATGGTAAAGCGCGGCAAACCGCGCGGCGAATTCATGAGTTGACCCGCGGCTGTCTTGCGGGCCAACGGAATCGACGTTACGGCTGTCCATTGTCGCAGGCTGGACCAGCAACCTCGGCTATTCTTCTTGCGTTGTGAGCCTCCATGGGGAGGTTGAAAACCTGACGCAACCAAACGCTACGACCACTCACGGACGAGAATAATGCGAAGAAAACTCCTGATTTGGTGTTGTTTCACTTTCGTGGCGGTGGCTGCGGTCCTCGGTGTTCTATACTTCAAGGTGGTTCCCGGCCTGTCGAGCGCGCGCACCGAACCGCCCGCGGCCGAGACGATTCTCGCGACCTGGTTGCTGCATCAGAGTGTTCCCTTTGAAGCCAAAATGAGCGTCAATCCCGCGCCCGATCCTTCCGACGTCGCGGCAGGAAAAGAACTTTATCGGGACAAGTGCGAAACCTGCCACGCCTATGACGGCGGCGGCAAAACCACCATCGGCGCCAATGAATTCCCGCGCGTGCCCACGCTGCGTTCGCCAGCCATCGCGGCAACGTCCGACGGTGAGTTGTTTTACCACATCCGCAACGGCATTCGTAACACCGGCATGCCCGCCTGGAATTTGCCTGACCGCCAGATCTGGCAGCTCGTGAGCTTCATCCGGCACTTGCCCGAGGTAGCGGCGATGACGCCCGAGGCGGCCGCGGCGCGTTCATCCGCCGCGCCTGCCGCGACACCGCCGGATCACGGCCGCTACGTCGGCTCCGTCGCCTGCAAAGGGTGTCATGAAGGGGTTTATGCCCGCTGGAGCAAGACGCGGATGGCCAATGTCGTGCGCGACCCCCGCGTGCATCCCGATGCCATCACGCCGGACCTCTCAAAACCAGATCCGCTTCTGACCTTCACCAAGGACGATATCGCCTTCGTCTACGGCAGCCGGTGGAAGCAGCGCTACTTCAAGAAAGTCGGCGACGATTATTTCCCGCTGCCCGCCCAATGGGACGTCGCGCACAAAATCTGGCGCCGCTATTTCGTGGCCAACGGCACCGATTGGTGGGCGACGCTTTACCCGCCCGACAATTTCCAGCGCCCTACGGGCCCGCTCTGCGATGGCTGCCATTCCGTCAATTACGACGTCAACACGAAGACCGTCACGGAGTGGAATGTCGGGTGCGAGAAGTGTCACGGCCCGGGCGAGGCCCACGGCAAAAAGTCGGTCCGCGATAACATTCTCAATCCGGCGCGCTTCGATTACGTGGACGCCAGCGACACCTGCATCCAGTGCCATTCGCAGGGGCAGCCTCTCACCAAACCAATCCAGGGGAAATATTACGATTGGCCGGTTGGATTCGACGTCGGCAAACATCTGAAGGACTACTGGAAGCTCGAAGAACATAAGGTCGGCGACCTCACCTTCACGCACTTTCCGGACGGCGCCGCGCACAAGAACCGCATGCAGGGCAATGATTTCGTGCAAAGCCTGATGTACGCGCGCGGCGTGACGTGCTCCAGCTGCCATGATCCGCACGGCAGCGAGAATGTTGCGATGATGCGCAAGCCCGGCAACGCGCTGTGTCTCGACTGTCACGGCCCCAACACGCAAGCGGGCCCGCATGCGCCGAGCGTCGAGGCGCACACCCATCACAAGGCGGATAGTTCAGGCAATGAGTGCATCGCCTGCCATATGCCGAAGATCGCACAGACGATTGCGGACCAGAATGTTCGGAGCCACACCTTCCACTTCGTCACGCCAAGCGACACCGAATCGCTTAAGATTCCGAATGCCTGCAACGAGTGCCACAAGGATAAATCCATCGAGTGGGCGAAAACCGCGCTGGAGTCTTGGTCCGATCGCTCACCTTGGCGGATGTCGCGGTGACACGAATGGCAAGCGCCCGACGTAATGCCCACGCTCGCATGACCGGCATGGTCATCGGGATCAGCTGGGTGGGTGTCGTAGCGCTATGCCTTTGCCCGCAGCCCGCCGCCGCCTATCGGCCGTTCGACGGTACGGATGCGGCCGTCGCCGGCGTTAACGAAGTCGAAGTCGAGCTTCAGCCGTTCGGTTATCAGCGAACTGGATCGCAATCGGCTGCGGTCGCACCCTTCGTCGTCTATAATTATGGTTTTGCCGATCGCTGGGAAATGGTGCTCCAGACCGAAATGCTGACGCCGATCACCGGAGGCGGTCAGCCCAGCATCGCGGCGACCGGCGCCTTCCTCAAATATGTGGTCGTGCCCGGCGTGTTGCAGGAGAAATCCGGGATCAGCGTCGCGACCGAGTTCGGGCCGTTGCTGCCCGGCGTCAATGCGGAACCCGGTGTGGGATTTAGCTGGGCCGGTATCGTCTCGCAGCGCTGGGATTGGGGCACCGCGCATTTCAACGTCGAGGCCAATCTTACCCGCGACCACCAGGCCGAAGCTTTTCTCGATGTCATTCTCGAAGGCCCGTCGACCTGGAAGGTGCGTCCGGTGTTTGAGACGTTTTACGACAAGGTATGGACGCAGACCGAGAGCCGGTCGGTGCTGGTCGGTGCGATCTGGCAGGTCGATCACGATCTTGCGCTCGACGCCGCGTTCCGCTACGCAACGGTGAACGGCCGCGCCGTCAACGAAATCCGCGCAGGGCTGACGTTTGCGTTCAAGGAAGAACACGACACCGCGCCGATGAAGCCGGGCGTGACGTTCGGCAATTGGGGGCTTTCGCGGTGAGGCGTAGATATGCCCCGTGGATAGTTGCAATCTGCAGGCTGGGCTGGGTTTGATGACCAGTGCGGCCGCCGAGCCTCGGCCAATTGCGGCGCGGTCGGGTGTTTTGCGCCTTTATGCCGCGCGCGCGCTTCGTGGCTTCGGCGACGGCTTTGCGATCATCATCCTTCCTGCCTACATGACGACGCTTGGCTTCGATGCCGCAGGTATCGGTGCGGTGGCGACCGTTTCGCTGTTGGGAACAGCGCTGCTCACGCTTGTCGTCGGAATGATCGCCCCCCGATACGATATGAGAGCGCTGATGCTGTTCGGTG
>Ga0210394_10000546_pt1 | contig 77342 bp, 61 predicted proteins | sample IncBWC12MmetaG_FD_160121 | JGI IMG/M metagenome (GOLD analysis project Ga0210394, IMG submission 160121) | Forest soil microbial communities from Barre Woods Harvard Forest LTER site, Petersham, Massachusetts, United States - Inc-BW-C-12-M | ecosystem: Environmental > Terrestrial > Soil >... | reverse complement strand
AGACGCGCCAATCATAGTCACCCCTCGGAACGGTGCTTTCTTTCGAGATTGCAGGCCGGACAGATGTAAACAATATCGTCAAGCGGCGCGGATGACATCGCCGGTGTGATCACCTTTATCTTCATCGGTGCGTCACAGCGCCAGCAGATCAAGGGCATAGAAGAGCCAAGCGGTTTTTGCCATTCGTTCAGGAGCGACATTCTAGCCTCCGTACATTTGATCGGCTGTTGTCTCTTTACGCTGACCTGACTGCAGGATGCGTCTGGTAATAAGGTGGGTCTGTATAAAATTGACCAGTCCGGACCCAGCTTTCTCGTAAGCTCGATTGTTTTGCTGAAGAGAGCGATCGAAATGAAAAATGCACTGCTGGTGCTAATCTTCGTCGCTACTGCGAGCCCGGCGTTGGCGGATCCGCAAATCACCTGCGAAACGGTCCGTGCTTACGCAAGGCAAGTAGGCCTGGTGTAGGCCAAAGCTCAGGCCCGTGCTGCGGGAATGACCGCGGAGCAAGAGCGAAGAGCAAGACGCTGCCTTGCGACGAAGGACTGATCTCGCCCAATAAAAGCAACATGAAATTGTTTTTTTCTTGAGTTATCCACAAGCCCGGAACTGAGCAATTTTCAGGCGTCGGTGGCTGAGAGTACGTAGCCGTGACAGGAGGAGTCGCAAATGACGTTTTCCGAATACACGCTTGAAAACACGCCAATTAATGCACGGCCACAGTGCCCAAAGTGCGCGGCACTAATGTTTCTGGCGCGCATCACGCTGGACAAGCCAGGGTTCGATCTCCGAACCTTCGAATGTCCGAGATGTCAGCACGTCGAAACGGCCGTGGTGAAGTTCGACCAGGCCGCATAGCACGCCGAAAGAGTCCGCATCAGCTCGCGCACTTGGCGAGCCGTGCCAAGGCACAAATGAGAGAAACGGCCGGCGTTTGTGTAAGCAGGCGCTGCGGGGAGCCCTTCTGGCCATTGTGGGAGGCCGCGAATGAGTAGAAAAAAGGCGGCAGTTCTCATATTGGTCGGCATTGGATTTGGCTTTCTCGCACTAGTTTCTTACGCATCCTTCTACATCTTATGGGCAGTCTCTATCTGCTTGGTCCTGTATGGCGCTTATCTATACGCCAACGAATCTCGCCAGGAATCAAACTGACGCGCGGGGACCGGCAGAGACGGCGGCGCCTAATCCGGGATTCACGTTAAGTCCCGGTCAGATAGGACAAATACGATGGCCAAGAATGAAGATACTCCGGCAAAGTGGGCCGTTATTAAAGAATGGGATGCTTGGGTGTCAAAGCACGGCGAGGAGGCCAGGATTGGCGACGGCATGTTTTTCTTTGCCTATCTGCAAAGAGAGTGCCCCGACCTGCTCGATTTTAAATACCCAGGCGATAAATGGCAGGCCGTCCATGGATGGCTTTTGAGGGAGGGCAGAGTAAGGCCGCTAGGCGAAAACGAATCGATACACTGACGACGGCACCCCGCGCGCTGTTATCGAAACCGGCGACAACAGTTGTGGATCGCCACGTCAAGCGCGGCTCGCGAGGTATTTCCGCGGCGGTTGGGTAAAGATCGAAGACTATCGATGCAGACAAGCCTTTCGGCACTTCATGAACCTCCTCAACAGAGCGGTCTATGGATCTGCATTTCGTCGGTACGGCAAACGTCTTCGTGTATTACCCGTACTTGAAAAAGGCGAGGTCCGCGCCCGCGTATTGCGTTCATGGGAGCGTGGCACGTCCGGTCGATGGCATATTCATTGTGCGATTGAATTGCCCTCGCACTTCGATGCTGTTGCCCTCGAAAATCTGATCTGCGACTGTTGGGCGAAGGTCGAGTGGGGTCACGGCCGAATTCTTGTCCGCGACGGTGCGAACGCGGGTTGGATCAGCTACATGTTGAAAGACCGCCAGAAATCGGAGTTTGACGGTTTTCTTGACTGCATAATTATAGAGTCTTTGCACAATCCAATTGCTGACGCGTAGACGTTCTTTTGGAATGGGACTCTTCATAGACAAAGCCTAAGCAAGGGCGGTTGGTTACCAGTCGCCTTGTTTCCCTATTATGCGCGCACGCGTGACCACAGCGAACCTGATCAACGCTGCCAAATTCCGCAGATCGTTCAGAGCCTCGCCTGGCGCGAGCGAAGCCAAGCGCACCATGTCAGTGCTTGAGAATTTGCCAGCGTTGATCGATCGACCCCGTGGCTCGCAGCCGACGTCATCATCATCGGTTCCCCGACCGCCCGAGCTCCATCGTCGCCCCCGAACCGGAAATCACTAAAAAGAATCGGCGCCGCCGGCGACCTCACCATCGAATCGTGCGGCCAGCAGCCGCTGCACCGCTCGAGCGGATCGAGCAGATCGGTCGGCATCGCGCCGCCCAGCTATGCGCGCACGCGTGACCACAGCGAACCTGATCAACGCTGCCAAATTCCGCAGATCGTTCAGAGCCTCGCCTGGCGCGAGCGAAGCCAAGCGCACCATGTCAGTGCTTGAGAATTTGCCAGCGTTGATCGATCGACCCCGTGGCTCGCAGCCGACGTCATCATCATCGGTTCCCCGACCGCCCGAGCTCCATCGTCGCCCCCGAACCGGAAATCACTAAAAAGAATCGGCGCCGCCGGCGACCTCACCATCGAATCGTGCGGCCAGCAGCCGCTGCACCGCTCGAGCGGATCGAGCAGATCGGTCGGCATCGCGCCGCCCAGCTATGCGCGCACGCGTGACCACAGCGAACCTGATCAACGCCCCACTCAACGCAGTTGTTGAACCGGGGTGCTGTCGGCGATGACCCGGTAGCTCCACAGCGGCCGCAGCGTCGGTCGCTCCGATCGCCCCGAGCTCCATCGTCGGCCCCGAAGCGGAAATCACGAAAAAGGAATCGGCGACGGCGCCGCCGGCCTTGCCATCCATCAATGCTGCATGTGCAAATTCATTAGCTCACTTGGCGCCATCATATTGGCGTCCAGATTGGTCATGATCCAGAGGGAACCCGCCATCACCAACAGGACAATTAATATGCCGAAGGCCAGGGCGAGGACGTTGTTGGTGTTATCCGACCCGGTGGTGATATGGATGAAGAAGACAAGATGCACGCCCATCTGCGCGATGGCGAGAACGGCTAGACCGAGGGGCACGCCGGGTGGCCACAACAGCGAGGTGTTGGCGGCCCAAAACGAGATTGCGGTTAGAACGATCGCGAGCACGAAGCCAGTCGTGTAGACCAGAAGTTCTGAGAGCGTTTCGCCGCCTGTCTGGAACGGCACCATGTCTTCGCCGGGGGCGCGATCATGCGGGCGTATGCTACTCACGTGCGGATTCCCATCAGATAAACGACCGTAAAAATCCCGACCCAAATGATGTCGAGTGCGTGCCAGAATAAACTGAAGCAGGCGAGCCGACGCGTCACGGCCGCCACAAACCCCTTGGTCGCGACCTGCGCCATCATGACCGTCAGCCAGATCAGCCCGAGCGTGACATGCGCCCCGTGGGAGCCGACCAGGGTAAAAAACGCGGACAGGAAGGCGCTGCGTTGCGGCGTTGCGCCGGCCGCGATCATCCCCGCGAACTCCCTGATTTCAAGGGCGAGAAACGCTGCGCCGAGCACGAACGTGACTGCGGCGCCGAGATAAGTGGCGGCCGGATTGCGCGCACCGATTGCCATCCACATCAGGCCGCAGGTATAGCTTGACGCCAAGAGGCAGCCGGTCTCGATCGCGATCCTGGTCTGGCTGAACAATTGCACGCCGTCCGGACCTCCGGCGGTGGCGTGGACCAGTACGGCGTAGGTCGCAAACAGCGCCGAAAATAAGACGATGTCGCTGAGCAGGAAAATCCAGAACCCGTAAGCAACCACGATCCGCTTTGGCGCGGGGCCCTCGTAGATCGCGTCCACGGTGATTGCACCTTCCGCGCCAAAGATCGCTTCTGTGCTCATGTGGCGGCCTCCGCGCGGTAGCTCCGATCGATTCGGGCCAGTTCGCCGGCGGGGATCTCGATCTCATCCTGGTCGCGCCAGGCGAAGACCAGCAGCGTTACCAGAGCCCCGAACACGCCCAGACCGGCCATCCACCAGATATGCCAGATCAGGGCAAAGCCGGTAATGACGGCGAAGAAAGCGGTGACAAAACCGGTGGCGGAGTTTTTCGGCATCTCGATCGGCGCGTAGCCAGCTGTTTGCACGTGCGCGGCCTGTTCGCCAGGCGCCTGTTGCTTCATGGCCCAGAAGGCGTCGATGCCTTTGACGTGAGGGAGAAGCGCATAATTCCACGGCGGTGGCGGCGACGACGTCGACCATTCGAGGGTGCGGCCGTTCCACGGATCGCCGGTGGTATCGCGACGCAGTTCGCGGGTGCGGATCGAGACGACGAGCTGCACGACGATGCAGCCGATACCTGCCATTATCACCAGCGCTCCGACGGCAGCCACTATCAGGAGAGGCTGCCAGTTGAGATCGTCGTAGTGCTGCATGCGGCGGGTCATGCCCATCAGCCCGAGCACATAAAGCGGCATGAACGCCAGATAAAAGCCGACGAGCCAGCACCAGAATGCGCCGGCACCCCAGCGTTCCTCGAGCCGAAAGCCGAATGCCTTGGGGAACCAGTAATTGTAACCAGCCATCGCGCCGAAAAACACGCCGCCAATGATCGTGTTGTGAAAATGCGCGATAAGAAACAGGCTGTTGTGGAGCTGGAAGTCAGCTGGAGGCACCGCGAGCAGAACGCCGGTCATGCCGCCGATCGCGAACGTCACCATGAAGCCGAGGGACCAGAGAATCGACACCGTAAAGCGGACCCGGCCGCCATACATCGTGAACAGCCAGTTGAAAAGTTTTACGCCGGTCGGCACGGCGATGATCATCGACATGATGCCGAAGAAGCCGTTGACGTCGGCGCTGGCGCCCATCGTGAAAAAATGATGCAGCCAGACCATGAAGGAGAGGATGCAGATCGCCATGGTCGCTGCGACCATCGAGCGATAGCCGAACAGCGGTTTGCCTGAGAAGGTCGCGATAACCTCCGAGAAGACGCCGAAGGCCGGAAGAACGAGGATGTATACCTCGGGGTGACCCCACACCCAGAACAGATTAACGTACATCATCATGTTGCCCTGACCGTCCACGGTAAAGAAATGGAAACCGAGATAGCGGTCGAGCAGCAGCATCGCGAACGTCGCGGTCAACACGGGAAAGGCGGCAACGATAAGGAGGTTTGTCGCCAGCGCCGTCCAACAGAAAACCGGCATGCGCATATAGCGCATGCCAGGGGCGCGCAATTTGAGGATTGTGGTGACAAAATTGATTCCAGTCATCAGCGTGCCGATGCCGGAAATCTGCAGTGACCAGAGGTAGTAGTCGACGCCGACCCCGGGCGAAAATTTCAACTCGCTGAGCGGTGGGTAAGCCACCCAGCCGGTTTTTGCGAACTCGCCGATCACTAGCGAAATATTGGTCAGCAATATGCCCGAGGCAGTGAGCCACAGACTGACCGAGTTCAAGGTCGGAAACGCGACGTCGCGGGCGCCGAGTTGCAGCGGCACCGCGAAATTCATCAACCCGATCATGAACGGCATCGCCATAAAGAAGATCATGATGGTGCCGTGCGCCGAGAAGATCTGGTCGAAATGCCCCGGCGGTAGATAGCCTTGCGAGGACCCGGCGGCGAAGGCCTGTTGTGCGCGCATCATGATCGCGTCAATGAAGCCGCGTAGCAGCATCAGCAGCGCCAGCACGCAGTACATCACGCCGATGCGCTTATGATCGACCGAGGTCAGCCACTCGCGCCACAGATAGGGCCAATAGCCGCGCGCGGTGGTCCATAACAGGACGGCGATCACCCCCGCTATCATGAGGCCAGACGCGGCCATGGCCTCGGGCTCGTGAATCGGAATGGCGCTCCAGCTGAGTTTGCCGAGTATGCTCAAAACCAATCCTCCGAGCGTCAATCGGACCGCATGGCGCAGAAAGACCCGTCCGGCGGCATTGCACTACTGACCAGCGTCTCGAACAAACCGGGGCTGACGGATCCGTAGGTAAAAGGCGCCACCGCCTGGCTCGGCTTGACCAACTCGTCATAGCTCTCTTGATCAAGCGTCGGTCCGGCGCCCTTGGTCTCGGCGACCCACGCTGTGAATTGATCCGGCGGCACCGCATGGACAAAAAAGTACATGTCCGAAAAGCCGCTGCCGCTGAAATTCGCCGAGCGGCCCTCGTAGCTTCCCGGCTCGCTCGCTAACAGTTGCAGGCGCGTCGTCATCGCCCCCATGGTGTAGATTTGGCCAGCCAATTGCGGCACGAAGAAACTGTTCATCACGCCGGATGACGTCAGTTCGAAGCTGATCGGCGTCGCCGCCGGGATCGTCAGCGTGTTGACGCTGGCAATGCCCTGCTCCGGGTAGATGAACAGCCACTTCCAGTCGAGCGACACTACCTGGACGGTCAACGGCTTGACCGCGGACGTGATCGGCTTAGGCGGATCGAGGTCATGCGCGCCGACCCAGCACAAGCTCCCGAGCAGCAGCACCGTCATGGCAGGGATCGACCACACCATCATTTCGATGCGGCCGGAGTATTGGAAGTCCGGCATATAACGCGCGCGCGTATTCGCGGCGCGGAACCAAAACGCAACAGCGAGCGTAGCGAGGATCGTCGGGATGACGATCGCCAGCATAATGCCGAGAGAGTTGAAGAGAATTGTCCTTTCGTCGAACGCGATAGGCCCGTGCGGATCGAGCACGCCGTCCGCGCAAGCGCCGACAGACAACGCCACTGTCAAGGCGACAGAGGACCTGCCGAGCAGGCGCGCCATCCGGCCGGCGGCTGTTCGAGCACTCTTGCCGGCGCAAGCATCGATCATCAAAGCCTACCTCGCGCTCAACCAATCCTCAAGCGGCGACGTGCTTTGACGCCCCCGCGCAAATCGCGGCGATACCCACGATCCGATCCGATCATACGTGCACGATCATACAAAAACCACAGCCGCTCGGTGGATCGACGCAACGAAATGCAAATAAGGGCAAGATCCGGCAAGAGTTCCGTAGTGCGCGACTAATCTAAACCACGTTGCGGCACATTTCGCGACGCCAGTGCCCGCTATAGCCCGAGCTAGTAGTGATCAGTGCCGTGGATAAACCAACTCGCCGCGCAGCGGCGCTCGGAACCAACGCTGAACAGAAGAGGAGCAGCTTATGATACGCACTTTCCGAGCCGCGCTGCTGACCGGCATCGCCGTCTTTGCAGTCGTAGGACCATCATTGGCGCAAACCGCTCCCCGCACTAGTTCGGGTCCATCCACACAAACGTTGTTGAAGGCGGACACCGATAGCGCAAATTGGATGCTGCCTGCCCGCAGCTATAGCGGCAATCGTGAAGTCGAGGAAAGCGAGATCGGCCCGCAGAATGTCGATCAGCTGAAGGTGACATGGACGTTCAAGATTCCCGGCAGCGATCCAGTTGAGACCGCCCCGATCGTTTGGGACGGCATCGTTTACGTCACCTCGGGGCAAGATGACGTCTTTGCACTCGATGCCAAGACCGGCGAAGTCAAATGGCAATACAATCCGAATGCGCGGCAACAAGTCGGTTTCCCACGCAACCGTGGCGTCGCCATATACGATGGGATGGTCTTCATCGGCATGATCGACGGTCATATCGCCGCGCTCGACGCCAAAACCGGTAAGGAAATCTGGAACCGACAGGCGGTCGACGACCCACAGATTGGCTACTATTCGATGGCGCCGGTTCCCTATAAGGGCAAAATCCTCATCGGCGAATCGAATGGCGACTGGGGCGGCATCGGCAATGTGATCGCGTTCGACCCGAAGACGGGCGACCGCCTCTGGCAATGGCAGTCGATCCCGAAACCAGGCGAGCCCGGCAACGACACATGGAGCAACGATTCCTGGAAGCGCGGCGGCGGCGCGGTGTGGAATGGCATGGCGATCGATGCCGCGAGCGACACGCTTTATTTAACTCTTGGAAATCCATCTCCTGACCTCCTTGGGAGAGTGCGGCAGGGGCGGAATCTCTACACCGATTCGATGGTGGCGCTGGATATCTCTGGCTCGACGCCGAAACTGAAATGGTATCATCAGTTCATCGCCAATGACGCCCATGACTATGATCCTGCCATGCCGCCGGTCCTTTTCACCGGCACCGTCGGCGGCAAGCAGATGAAGTTAGCCGCTACCGGCGACAAGGCCGGCAACTTCTGGCTCCTTAATGCCGAGAATGGCGACCTCATCAGCAAGACGCCGCTGAGCTTCCAGTTCAATCAGGACAGCCCGCCACAGATCGACGGAGCGAATTATGCCTGCCCGAGCTGGAACGGCGGCGTCGAATTCAACGGTGGAGCCTACGATCCGGCCACCAACACGTTCTTGGTGCCGAGCAGCAATCAATGCGCCAAATGGAGCGCCAACAAAGAGGCCAAATTCGCCCCCGGTAAGTTTTACCTCGGCGGCTCGGAGCCTGAATTGGTCGGGCCGAACTCGGGATGGTTCAACGCCATCGACGTTTCGAGCGGTATATTCAATTGGCGAAATCATCTTGATCTGCCGGCCAACGGTGGCGCCCTGGTCATGAACTATAAAGCGCCCCATCCCGAAGATAATGCATCGATCGTCTTTACCGGATTGCTCGACGGACGCTTTGCCGCCTTCGACGGCAAATCCGGAAATTTGCTTTGGCAATACGATACGGGAGCGGTCATTTGGGCGCCGCCGGCGACCTTTGTATCAAATGGGGAGCGCTACGTGTTGGTCGCGTCAGGCGGTCCCGGCGCCATGAACGTACCGGAGCTGAAGAAGACCATCGGACCAAACGTGCTGACCTTGTTCGTTTCCGGTAAGCTTGAACGTGCCGCGAAGTAACGGATCGAAGCCCACATAGCGCACGCACACCCGCACGGTTTACTGGGGCGGCGGTTGAGGGCGAGCCCTCTGGGCGGCTCGCCTGCCTTCGGCGTGCCGGCCCTTCGAGATTGGTGCAATTGCGAACCAATCACAGCAACACCAGCACAGCGATCGCGCTGAGGCTATCCTTATAAGTTGAGACATCACGAGTTTGGAAAAACAGGGATGAACGTCACCGCCGATTCTCTCCATCGGCTTTATCGTGAGCGACTTCGCTTAAAACATCCATAGATAGCAAAAGGCTGGATATGTCTGAAACAAAGCTAGATCGCGCTGTCATCTTCGCCCTGCGTGTGCTCGTCGGCTGGACATTTCTTTATGCAGGCACTTGGCAAATCCTACAGAACTACAGCGCTGCCGCGTTCCTCAATCATGTTGTGACCTTCCACGACTTTTTCGCGCATTTTGCCGAGCCGGCGGTACTGCCCTGTACAGATTTCCTGGTGAAATGGGGTCAGTTGTTGATCGGGTTATCGCTAGTGTCGGGGCTTTTGGTTCGGTTAAGCGGCCCGTTCGGCATCCTGCTCATGGTCACGTACTATTTCGCCCATATGGATTGGCCGTTTATCGAGAACCATCTCAACCTCTTTATCGATTTCCACCTCGTCTACGCGATTGTAATCGTCTACCTGATTGAGCATCAGGCCGGCCGTGTTTGGGGCCTGGACGGCGTGGTCGAGCAGCTGCCGGTGGTCGCGCATAATCAAATCCTAAAATCATTGTTCGCAGCTTATGCACCCTAGGAGTATCCAACAATTCTTGACACCGTCGTTGGCGGCACCGCGGTTCCGTACGGAGGCCCCGCTGGCATTAGAGGTTATCGAATTAAAGAGTGCAACTTTCGCTCTGGAGAACGGCAATGCGTCAGATAATCAGGATCGTCGCCTCGCTGGTTTTGCTCGCGAGTACAGCTGACTTTGGTCTCGCCGCCGAACAGGGTGTCTCGGTGCAACGTGAGTGGGCTAGCGCCGGGCAGAACAATCACAACACCCGCCACGCCGCAGCCGAGTACGCCATCAATGCCGACAACGTCGGCAGCCTGAGGCCCAAGTGGACCTTCACCACCGCCGGCGACGTCTCAGCGACGGCGACCGTGGTCAACGGTGTCGCTTATGTGCCTGACTGGGGTGGCAAGCTGTGGGCCATCGACACCAAAACCGGGAAGGCGATCTGGTCCCGCGATATCAGCGACTACACCGGAACCCCCGGCTCGGCCTCACGGACGAGCCCCGCATACTGGGATGGCGAACTGGTCATCGGCACCGGAAACCTCATGACCGCCGACCTTAGCGGCGCGTTCGAAATCGGCGTCGATGCCCGAACTGGCGCGATGCTCTGGCGTACGAAAACGGACGACAGCAGCGCGGCCCTCATGACCGGTTCTGCGACGATCGACAACGGGATCATCTACACCGGTGTCTCCTCTAAAACCGAACACACCAACGTTACCCCGACGTTTCGCGGCTCTGTCGAAGCCCTCGACGCCCGCACAGGCAAGATCCTGTGGAAGACCTACATGGTCCCGGAGGGTTTTAATGGCGGCGCCGGGTGGAGGAGTCAGCCGGTCGTCGACCACAAGACTGGCATGGTGTACGCGACCACCGGCAACAGCTACTCGGTCCCGAACGGGTACTGCGTCAACCCAGGGCAGACCAATTGCAAAGCGCTCCCGCCTGACGCCCATATTGACAGCGTCGTGGCCCTTAGCTTAGCGACCGGCAAGATCGCCTGGGCCCACCACACCCTGAGCGCCGACACCTGGACGATGTCAGACCCCAACGCCTCTCCCGACTTCGACTTCGGGGCCGGCCCGAACCTCTATACCACGACAATCCAAGACAAGCAGACGGACGTGTTGGGCGCGGGGCAGAAGAACGGCATGTACTATGCTCTGGACCCGGCCACCGGCACACTGATCTGGAAAACGCAAGCCGGCCCGGGTGGAGTCCTCGGGGGCATCGAGTGGGGCACCTCCACCGACGGTGAACGGATTTACGCCGCCATCACCAACGGCAGCCACAAGACCTACACTTACACGACCTACGACGGGCAAACGAAGACCACGACAGGTGGCCTATGGACAGCGCTCGATGCGGCCACCGGCAAGATAGTCTGGCAGACCGCCGCCCCGGAAAGTCCCGAGTACATTACGGACGGCTTTGTCTCCAGCGCTAACGGTGTGGTTTACGCCGGCTCCTCGGGCGGCAATTTCTACGCTATGAACGCCAGGACCGGTCAGATTGAGTGGACCTTTCCGAGCGGCGGAGCGGTTTGGTCGGGCGCGGCGATCGTAGACGGCACCGTCTATTGGGGCAGCGGCTACGATACGCTGGCCCGCAAACTCCCTTACAACGGCAACAACAGCAAGTTCTACGCCTTCTCCCCGAACGGCCGCTGACCGCGGCAGATCTGACGCGCCGAGAACTATTCGTACTGCTCGCTAATTGTCGCGGCGGCGGTAGGATTGGCGCCGACAAAATATCGCCGCGGACTGGGCCAACTCGCGTCGGGTCTTTGCGACGGCGCCAAGTGTCATCGACCACGCGGCTGTTCGCCGCAAGTTTGGCCCAAGCGCCGCAAGGCCCAACAAGCGCGATATCCACAAATTGCCATTTGCTCGGGTGGACAGGCGGATACGTAAGCCAGAACCTCTGGCGTTACGTCGCCACTGTTTTGGGAGGTTTTGCATGACTGGCGACTCGAGGGAAACTCGTTCAGCTCCCGTCCCTGTAGATTCGACCCGCTCATCTTCGCGTCGCGCGAACGGGCAAAGCGCTCGGACGTTATCGAAAGGTGTCGTCGGGTTCGTCGGTCTCGGCCGGATGGGTACCGCGATGGCGGCAAATCTCGCTGCTGCAGGCAGACGTGTCGTCGCGCACGTGCGTCACCGTGAGCGGCTATCGGAACTCAAGGCACTCGGACTCACATCGACGACCAATATCGCCGACCTCCTCGACTGTGAGTTCATTGTGAGCATGCTGCCAAACGATGATGCCGTGCGGGACGTTGTCTTCGGACGAAATCCGAGCGATCTCGACGGGCTCGCAATGGGATTGGTCCCAGGAGCAATCCATATATCAATGAGCACCATCAGCACGACGGCTGCCTCCCAGTTGGCTGCCGAGCACGCGCGGCGTGGCCAAGGCTACGTGGCCGCACCGGTCTTCGGCAATCCCGACGCAGCCCGCGCCCGCGAGCTTTACATCATCGCCGCCGGTGCTTCTGTCGATGTCGAGCGCTGCCTGCCTTTGTTTGACATTCTGGGGCAACAAACCTTTTTGGTCGGCACCGAACCGTCAGCCGCGAATCTGATCAAGCTTGCCGGCAATATGATGACGGCGACGACACTTGAGGTGCTCGGTGAAGTCATCACTCTGATCCGAAAGCGTGGACTGAACCCCGAGACCTTTGTCGACATTCTGACGGCGACGATGTTTGGAGGGCGCGTCCATCGAATCTACGGCGGCAAGATCGCTGCCCAAGCATATGCGCGGTCGGGCTTTGTGCTGCCCCTCGCGCTGAAGGACGTATTCCTCGCTCTCGCAGAGGGAGAGAGAGAGGGTGTTCCTATGCCGTCGGTCAGTGTCGTACGGGATCGACTGTTGACCGGCATCGGTCGGGGCTATGCCGAGTTCGACTGGACTGCGCTTGCCCTGATTGCGGCCGAGGACGCCGGTCTGGAGTTCAAATTGCCGCGGTTAGCAACGCAGCCCGGGCTGGCTCAAGCGGGTAACTGAATGCGCGGCAGAAGTCGCTCAAGAAGGTCCATTGTTTCGAGGTCGTGCCGTGGCGGCGAGGTACTACAGATGTGATCCAGTTTGCGACCATCTCGCGACGCCGATAGCGAAAACAGCAACGGAGAAGCTGAGAGCGAGGGTGCGGATGCGGGAGGCCACTCATGGGAATTGTTAGGTTCGCACTGAGATTTCCACACACATTTTACGTAACAGCAGCTCTTATTCTGTTTCTGGGCATTGCCGCAATCAGCTCAATGCCAACCGACATTTTCCCTGAAATCAGAATCCCGGTCGTCACGGTGATTTGGCAATATACCGGGCTCAGCACGCCGGAAATGGAGCAGCGCGTCACCACCTACAGCCAATACTCGATCAGCTCGAACGTCAACGGCATCAAGGACATGGAGGCGCAGACTCTCGACGGCCTGTCCGTTCAGAAGATTTACTTTCAACCGGACGTCAATCTCGATCTTGCCATCGCTCAGATCGTCTCGGCCACTAATTCGATTCGGTCCCTGATGCCACCGGGAATACAGCCACCCATCGTTGTGCAATTCAACGCGTCAAGCGTTCCGGTCCTGCAGATCAGCCTCAGCTCAGATACTTTAAACGAGCAACAACTTTACGACTACGGCATCTATAGAGTACGCCAGCAACTTGCTCCCATTCCCGGCGTCACGCTGCCGACTCCTGCAGGGGGGAAATATCGACAGATCATGGTCGATATCAATCCCGCGAAGCTGCTGGCCCGAGGACTAACTCCCCTGGACGTTGTGAATTCGGTCAATACTCAAAATCTGACCGTTCCCTCTGGTACGGCGAAGATCGCCAACACGCAATACACGGTGCTGACCAACGCGACTCCGGCAACCATCCCCGATCTCAACGATATGCCGGTCAGATTTGCCAACGGCGCAACCGTATTCCTGAAAGACGTCGCCCAGGTGCGCGACGGATCGATGGTGCAGCAGAACATCGTACGTGAGGACGGACAGCGATCGGTCCTGCTCAGTATTATCAAGAACGGCAATGCCTCGACGGTCGCAGTAGTCAATGCGGTTAAGGATGCCTTGCGGACGGCGCGTGCCGCCGCACCAGTGGGCCTCAAGATCAGCGAACTATTCGATCAATCGGTGTTCGTGACCTCGTCGATCGAGGGTGTATTGCGCGAAGGTGCGATCGCCGCAGCACTCACGGCGCTGATGATCCTCCTGTTCCTCGGCTCATGGCGATCTACGCTGGTCGTGATGATCTCGATCCCGCTCGCGATCCTTTCGTCTCTTGTGGTGCTTTATTTCCTCGGCGAGACGCTCAACACGATGACGCTCGGAGGACTCGCGCTGGCGGTCGGGATTCTGGTCGACGACTCGACTGTGACCATCGAGAACACGCACCGCCTGCTTACGGAGGAACGCAAGTCTCTGCCGCAGGCCACGCTTCATGGAGCGGCCAGCATAGCGGTGCCAACCCTGGTGTCGACACTCGCCATCGCCTGCGTGTTCACCTCGGTTGTTTTTCTTCACGGACCGGCGAAATATCTGTTCACGCCTCTCGGTTTCGCGGTGGTGTTTGCCATGCTGGCGTCCTACGGCCTTTCGCGCACACTGACGCCGGTCACGATCGGCCTGCTTCTCAAGGGAGAGCATCACGACGGCGGGACCGCTTCGCGACGAAGTTGGTGGCGCCGCTTTCAAGATAGATTCACGCGAGGTTTCGAGCGGATGCGCGGCGGCTATATCGGTCTGCTGACGTATTTGCTGCGTCAACGTCTGATCGTGCCGGTGGCGGCTGCTTCGATGCTCGCCCTCGGTGCCACAATGTTGGTATTTGTCGGCCGCGACTTCTTTCCCGCCATAGACGGCGGGCAGATCCAGCTGCATGTCCGCGCACCCGCCGGAACGCGAATTGAAGTCACCGAACGAGTTTTCCAGGCCGTTGAGGACAAGATTCGCGAAATCATCCCCGCGACCGAACGTGAGCTTATCGTCGACAACATTGGGCTCCCCGCGCGGGCCTACAATCTCGCCTTCTCCGACGGCTCGACCATTGGGATCAACGACGGCATCATTCTCGTGGCGCTGAAGGAAGGCCATGCGCCGACTGCTGATTACGTGCGCAAGCTGCGCCAACAATTAGCAGCCGCATTTCCGGAGGACGTGTTCTACTTCCAGGCGGCGGACATGGTTACGCAGATTCTCAATTTCGGACTTCCTGCGCAGATTGACGTGCGGACCGTCGGCTATGATCGGGCAAAGAATCTGCAGGTGGCCAAGGAACTGCGCCGGCGTATCGCGGCAATGCCCGGGATCGTGGATGCACATCTGCAACAGGAAATCGATGCACCCGCGTTCTACGCCAAGATTGATCGCGCCCGGGCGGTTGGTCTCGGACTCAACGCGACTACTATCGCCAATAACATCAACGTCAGTCTGAGTTCTTCTGAGCAAGTTTCGCCTAATTTCTGGACCGATCCGACGTCCGGAATTCCTTATTATTTCGCGGTGCAGACCCCCGAACCCGAAGTGAGCTCGTTGAATGATCTCAGCAACACGCCGGTCTCCGCTGCAATCCCGATATCGGCTAGCCCGATACCCGGGTTGCTCAGCAACGTCGCGACTTTCGAGCGCGCAAGCGTGCCGACCAATACTAACCAGGCCAACATCCAGCCGACCTACGACGTCTACGCCAGCATTCAGGGTCGCGATCTCGGCAGCATTGCCGGCGACATAAACAAAGTCGTCGACGCGTTGCGAAAACAACTCGCGCCGGGCAACTCGATCCAGGTTCTCGGTCAGATCCAGAGCATGAACGATGCATTTCGCGATCTCGCCATCGGACTGATATTCGCCGCCGTGTTCGTTTATTTTCTGATGGTGGTGAACTATCAGAATTTCGGCGATCCGTTTGTCGTCATTTTGGCTTTGCCTGCGACTTTCTGCGGCATCCTGACAATGCTGTTTATCACCGGCACGACACTGAACGTTCCATCGCTGATGGGAGCCATCATGGCAGTCGGCGTTGCTTCTGCAAACTCGATCCTGCTCGTTACCTTCGCACGCGAACAGCAGCTAGCTGGGCGAACGGCGTATGACGCCGCGATCAGCGCCGGGCAGACCCGCATTCGGCCCGTTTTGATGACGGCAGCCGCGATGATCGTTGGAATGCTTCCGATGGCATTGGGCGGCCCCGGCGGGGAGGAGAATGCCGCGCTCGCGCGCGCCGTCATCGGCGGTCTGCTGTTTGCGACTCCCACGACCTTACTGATTGTGCCGTATTTGTTCGCGCTTCTGCGGAAGGGAAACGATGGCAAGCCCGCCCATGGGGTATTTGAGGAGGGAATCGAATGAACGACGTTCATCGCCTGGATGAGATAGAGGATGGTCCGCTGGACGGACCCGATCGCGGGCGCGCTCCGGTAGCTAAACCCGCGGCCGATCCGCTGACTGCGCCCCCCGGTGAGCGGCGTTCGTTCGCACCATGGTTGCTCGGAGGCAGCGCGTTGCTACTGCTCGTCGGTGGCCTGGCGTTCGGCGCCTCGCAGCTCAGCGCGCACAATCGTCAAGTTATGGCCGTCGCCGAGGAGCAGCAGAATTTCGTCCCCAATGTCCGCGTCGCCCCCGTTCGCGCTAGCGACAGCACGATGGTTGTCAGCCTGCCAGCCACGACCTTGGCGTTCGCGGCAGCGAACATCTTCGCGCGAGCTAATGGATACATCGAAAAGCGCCAGGTCGACATCGGCGATCACGTCAAAGCGGGTGATCTGCTGGCACAGATCACGGCTCCCGAACTCGATCATCAGATCGCCCAAAACGAAGCAACGCTCCGCCAAGACCAGGCGACTTTGCAGCAAACTATTGCAAGCAGGGACTTGGCAAGCGTCACCAACACGCGGGACAGCGACTTAGTCAAGAAAGGGTGGGTTACCGCTCAGCAGGGTGACACCGATCGGTTGACATTACAGGCCCAAGAAGCTGCGGTGGCTGTTGCTCAATCAAATATTGCAGCTCAACAAAGCTTGATCCGAGTGCTAAATCAAGAAAAGGCTTACCAGAGGGTCATCGCCGCGTTCGACGGCATCATCACCCAACGAAGCATTGATGTCGGCAGCCTCGTGCAGGCCGGCACCACATTTATGTTTACGTTGATGCAAAGCGATATCATCCGCACTCAAGTCTATGTTCCGCAGAATGCTGCCTTCGGTGTGCAGCCTGGGGTCGAGGCGGTCATCCGCGTGCCGGAGATGCCGGATCGTACATTTCCCGGCAAGGTGACCCGTCTTGCCGACGCATTGGCGCCCGGGACGCGAACCTTGCTCACCGAGATAGACATTCCAAATCCTGAAGGCATTTTGCGGCCAGGAATGTACTGTACCGTGGAGCTGCGTATTCCCCGTAAAACTCCGTCCTTCATTGTGCCGGCCGACGCCATCATCTTCAACGCTAACGGTCTGCAGGTGGCAGTGGTCGAAAATGGCATCGCTCATCTTCGCAAGGTGAAGGTTGCACGCGACTTAGGAACAGAGGTCGAGGTAAGTGACGGAGTCCAGCTCGGCGATCTGGTGATCTTGAGGCCGATGGTCGACCTCGCCGACGGCAGCAAGGTGCGGCCGCAGATGCCGCAAACGCAAATTACTCTGAATTAGACGATCGATTGCCGGCCACAACGCGACATGATCGGCACCCGCCGCGCAGGAGCTTTGATGCAGCGATTCTTTCCGACAGCAGCGGCCCTGATCCTTTTTGCCTGCGGCACTGCTTTCGCGCAGGTGGCCTCCGTGCCAGGTGCACCGACGATAAGATCGACGGCGCTTATAGGCCTGACCAATCCGATGCCTCCCGTCGGCGCCGTCGGAGGTGGACTCGGCGCTATTCGGCCCAATTTGGGAAGCCTGATCCCCGCGAACGGCGGCGCCCTGGGCAGCATCACAATATGTCCGATGACCGGCATGGCAAGCTCAACAACAGCCTCCAGTATGGATGTTAGCGGCTTGCCGGCGACAACGACAGGGATCTCGGCGATCGCTCCGTTTGGGACCTCAGCACTAGCGGGCTCTTGCAGCCCATCGACGCCCGGCATTGCGCCAGGCTTCAGCAACGCTGCACAACCACCCAATCCCGAGACGATCACCGGATCGGCGTTCAGTGACGGCGCGCTTCCGCTCGACGCCACGGAAGCCGGGGGAGCAGGCTTAAGCCCTATGATCGCTGTGCCGGATCCTGGGACTTCCGCTACGTCATGCAACGGCGGCTCGACAATGATAGAAAGTCCCAGCCTGCCAACACTGTTCAATAACGTAGGCGCGACAGGTATATCGTCGCCATACGGCTGCTGAACACGCTCGCCGATTTAGCGCCGAATTTCGTAGTTGTGGTTTCCTGGGCTAGCCGAACGAGCAGACCTTCAAGAACGAACGCACCACGAAGCCGGTCGGCGACAGCAAATTCCAGGCGGCGCCGGGCCTGTTCACTTCCTGGTTTTTTATCGGCTCTTCCAGATTGGTGCAATTGCGAACCAATCACAGCAACACGAGCACAGCGGTCGTGCTGAGGCTACCCATCTTCGATGAAACATCAGGAGTTTGGAAAAATGCGCAAGCAGGTGATTGCAGCAGCTACGGCCATCGTGCTCGGCATAGCGACGACCGGCACAATCGCGTTCGCACGGGGCGGCGGTGGTGGCGGCGGAGGCCATGGCGGTGGCCTAGGCGTCGGAGGTCTCGGCTCTGGCGGCATTGGTTTAGCCGGTGGAGGTCACGGCTTCGGCAGCGGCGGTCTCGGAGGCCTCGGGGGCGCGACGGGCCACGGCGGTCTCGGAGGCCTCGGCGTTGCGACGGGGCGCGGCGGTCTCGGAGGCCTCGCGGTCGAGGCGAGCCACGGCGGTCCCGGCGGCCGCGGTGCAACGCGCGGCCGGTCCATACAGGTGGGCCACGCTGGTATCGACCACGGTCGTTTCGCGGGCCGTCGCTTTGGTAGGGGCCTTTATGCTTATAGCAGCGAGTGTGCATTGAATTCGGACTGGGCCTATTCTGGTTATTGCGATCCGAATTGCTACCCGTATGGTTGTTACGGGTATTAGTTGTTGACGCGTCGCGCCTCGCCTTGCGGCGCGAACCGCGGCCGCACGCAATCAGACCGCGTCGATCCGCAGCCAGCTGGTGTCGCGGTGAAGTACTTTGCTGCTGTGTTTGCCGGGTCTGTGGATTTGGGAGCGACGCTCTTGCGCCTTCGACAAATCAGCCCGAGTGCCATGGTGAAGGGGCCCAGCCTGCAAGAGGGAGTGTCATGAAAACTGCGCCCGGACGTCGCTTCGCCCTCATGACGATGGGACTCGGTATGGTCGCCAGTGCAACCGGCTTTGCCGCGCTACATGATGGAGTGGCAAGCGCAGCCGAACCTTCCCAACCTTCCCTACTGCCGCCTTCTTAGCAAGAACGGCCAAAGTGAAGCAAAGCGTGAAAAGCACAGCCTGCGGGCAGTACTACATTATCCAAAACGGCTCCAAGCCTGCCTTAAACCGGCAAGGGTTCGATCATGCTGTCACTTCCAAGCCGGCGCGAAGAGTTCATTACCGACCTCGATCTTGGGATTGCTCAAAGAACCCACGCTGTGCCCAATCCCCGTCAGGACGCTCCCCGCGAGCATGTGACTGCGTTTGGTCCCTTCCGTCTTTTCGCAGCAAGGAGGCGACTCGAAAAGGACGGTGCCCCTGTAGAGGTGCGTAGCCGAGCCTTCGACATCCTCCTCGCACTGGCTGAACATGCGAACGAGATAGTCAGTAGGAGGGATCTGATCGCAAAAGTTTGGCCAAACCTCACGGTCAGTGATGGAACCCTACGCGTTCAGATCTCGGCATTGCGGAAAACGCTCGGAGACGGCCGGTCTGGCGCCCGCTATATCGCGAATGTAAATGGTCGTGGCTACTGTCTCGTTGCGCCGGTCATACATTCCATTGATGCGGCTCCGATGGTGAACCGACCTCCCGTCAATGGATGCGCCGAACTGCCGGCTGACTTGACTTGCATGCTCGGGCGAGATGACGCGGTCCGATCGATTGTTGCGGGGTTGAATTCCTGCCGCTTCGTCACGATCGTTGGACCTGGAGGAATTGGAAAGACGACCGTAGCCGTATCTGTCGGTCACCGCATGCATGCGGCCTTTGATACAGTTTACTTTGTAGATCTCGGATCGCTGAGCGACGTTTCCATTGTGCCAAGAAGGCTCGCGTCCGCGCTCGGCGTATCTGTTACATACGATAATCCTATACCCGCCATCCTCACATTTCTTCGTGACAAACGCGTCCTACTCATACTCGATAGTTGCGAACATTTGATCGAAACTGTTGCCTCATTAGCCGAGCGCATCTTTAAGGAGGCGCCCAAAGTTCATGTTCTGGCAACGAGCCGAGAATCTCTCAGGGTCGAGGGAGAGCATATCCATCGCTTGGCTCCGCTAGACGTGCCACCCAACGATCCATCACTCACTGCCGCCGAAGCGCGGACGTTTTCTGCCGTTCGGCTCTTTCTCGAACGCGCCACAGCGGTAGAGACCAACTTCGAACTTAGCGACGCCAACGCACCGGTGGTTAGTGCAATCTGCCGGAGGCTCGATGGGATCGCGCTCGCAATCGAACTAGCTGCCGGTCGCGTTGACGCATACGGCGTAAATGAGACTGCGGCTCATCTCGATAGCCAATTCGAGATGTCATGGTGCGGTCGGCGTACGGCTTTACCGCGGCATCAGACACTGGGTGCCACGCTCGATTGGAGCTACGATCTTCTCTCCGAGATCGAGCGCGCGATCTTGCGACGGCTCGCTGTGTTCGTTGGGCCCTTTTCCTTCGAAACTGCGCTGCTTGTGGCGGTGGGGGATGATAGCGAGAGCAACCCTCGGGTAGCCGATGTCATTGCGAGCCTCGTCGCAAAATCCCTGATAACCGTGGACCCTGACGGTTTGGCAAACCGCTATCGGTTGCTCAATACCGCTCGCGCCTATTTGCTGCGAAAGCTTATCGCAAGTGGCGAAGAGGAGGAGATCCGAAAACGTCATGCAAGTTTAAATGATCCGACACAGCGATCGGCAATGCTGCGAGAGTGGTCGCACGAACACGGACGGGGATGGCCAAGAAGAAAGATCGCGTTACGAGCGAGAATAATCCATTTGCCGGTAAAGGCCGAGCAAGAGCACGCTAAGTGAAGGACCAGTTAATAAAGAAAGCCCCTCTTCAGCTTGGCCCGCTCCCTTCTCAATGTCGTTCATTCAATTGGCTTACAGATTGATACCGGGCAAAGGGCCAACATCACTTGCAGCCGTTCGTAACCGACGTCAACATCGGATTAAATTCTGTGCTCGTCAGATAGGCGGCGAACATCGCGCCAGGAAACATGTCGGTGTAATAAAACGAGGTTACAGCGATCAGAACGTTGTTGTTCGGGCCATCGGTCGTGCTGAAATTCGCGATCCAAGCCCCGCCGCTGCTCCCTCGGGTAAAGTCAGTGAGAGGTCCCCATTGCACTACAATGTTCGGCAGGAGGTCTGGATCCATCTGGATCTGGTCAGCGAAGAACACGGTACCCGGCACCTGCTGCACGATCGCAGAGCCTAAAATGGCGTGTGGATAGCCGACCCTCACGGCCTCGTGCATTTTGCCTTTCCAATCGAGAGCGTAACGCATCGCTCCGGTTGGGCTTTTCCCCTCCACCAGGATCATGGCAAAGTCATGCTGCCAGGCCGCATTCATCGCGACCTTCTGCTGGGAGGGCGTCATCACAGTGTATTCCGCCGGAAGCGTCCACTTCGGATTTGTGGCACCGCACACGATTTTAAAAGGTGTGCCTTCATCGTTCTGGTACTGAAGCCAAAAAGTCCCCTTGGTCACGTCGGGCCAGGGTCCCATAGGGTCAGCTGGTAGGTCCTTGAGGCAATGGGCGGCGGTTAGCAAGACGGTCGCGCTGATGAATTGAGCGGTACAGGTTTTTATTTGATGAGGATCCTGGGGTGTCGGGTGTGGAACGACCAACAGGCCGACCCATTTGAGCGGCGGCAGGCTAGGGTTGCCGGTGCTTGCCTCCGGCATCGCAACTACGGGCTTTAGCTGCGCGAAGAGCCTCGAGTTGTCGCTCAGTTTTGGCAGATCGTAAGCTTCGCCCAAGCCCGCTACAGGTAATCGCGGAATGGGCGCCTCGGGAATCCCGCTCCGGCTCATGATCATGTTGCGGAGGGTTGCTGAGTGTACGTGGAGGGTTGCTGAGTGTGCGCGGAACGAAGGTGCGTTGACTGGACTCGCACCGAACACGGTCGCGCCGACGCCGACAGTGCCGACCACGGCCGTAACGAGGACAGCAGCAATATAGGATATGCGCATTTTGGCTTCCATAGGGCTTCGAGCCGGACGAGGTCCCCCGGGAGCGTACGTGATCGGACTGCCGCTATCGGATGTTTGATAGAGCCGCGCGGCTAAGCGGCGCTCTAGCCGTTTACTCAATAATGGTAGAGCGGCCGCTCAGCTGGGGTTAGGGCGCAAGGTCGGGCGTGATATTGCAGTTCCAGCTCCTTACTTGTGCCCACCGGACTCTTGACCGCTGGACGTAGCGGCGCTCTGGCCGGTAACACCTGTGCCGGTAAGGCCTTCTTCCTTGGACATAGCGGCGCTCTGGCCGGTAACTCCTGTGCCGGTAAGGCCTTCTTCCTTGGACATAGCGGCGCTCTGGCCGGTAACTCCTGTGCCGGTAAGCCCTTCTTCCTTGGACATAGCGGCGCTCTGACCAGTAACGCCTGTACCGGTAACGCCTTGGGCAGACGCTAGGCCAACGGACGCAAGCAGAATCGCCGCGGCCGTGGCAGTGATGATCTTAGTGGACACATCAACCTCCGTGATTTTCCTTCTCGCCCCGGATTAGGGCCTAACGGACCGAAGCCTCATGCTCCGCCGCGCTATCGAGATGTGGATGACTACGCCGTTCCGGTACCGGGTTTTCAAGCCGCAGAGCCCAACCTAACGAAGTTGAACACTGTTTAACCTGCCAAGCCTCGCTATTTCGCGGTAATGCTGCGTATTAGTTAAGCACCTGGCCATTGGGATGTTGTCGAAACACTGCTCGACGACGCTAGATCGAAGTCGCGCGGTTAAGCCCGTCTCTCCTCGCCCATCATTCACATAGTCCGTTGCACTGCTGTCGAATCGCTGCCCAACTACCAACTTGGATGCCGTCGTCTTTGAGGCTCGCGGAGCTTGTCATCGGGCCGACCAGTTCGGGCCGGACCCGATTGCGGCAACTGAGGAGGACGACAACGATAGACGCAAGCCGCGTCAATCTGAAGCAATCCTGCTCAAGAATCCGAGATTCACGAACTCTAGCATATTGAACGGCAGCTCCCTGCGCGGCCAACAAATAGGGAACTCGACAAGCGAAGGGATTAGTACGCTGCAGAGCGAGTGACGACCGAGGCTATTTTTCTCAGGAGCAAAGCAATGCTATCGAGACGCAATATCCTCGCAACAGCCGCCGCAGGCGCGATGATGTCCGTTGAGACAGCGCGCTCGGCCAGCTTCGGCAACCCCGATCAACCGGCCGAGGGCGCGGTTAACGTGACCAACCCCAAGGCGCTAACTGACCCGGGCCCTCAGGATCCAAGTCTTGCGGGCAATGAGCCCGCTTTCCTTAACCCGCCGGCAACTGACGTCAACGGCATGCCGCAGTTTTGGGCTTCATTCAATCTTGCTCCCAAGCGAATCCAGAACGGCGGTTGGGCGCGGCAGATCACCCAGGATGATTTCAAAATTTCGACAACGATCTCGGGCGTCAACATGCGCCTCGGCCCAGGCGGCGTTCGAGAGCTTCATTGGCACCAGCAAGCAGAATGGGCGGTCATGACTTACGGAAACTGCCGGGTGACCATTCTGGACCAGAATGGACGTCCAGAAGTAGCCGATGTGAAGCAGGGAGATCTCTGGTACTTCCCGGCGGGCCTGCCGCACTCATTACAGGGCTTGGACCCTGATGGCTGCGAGTTTGTCATCGCCTTCGATAACGGTGACTCGTCCGAATTCAACACTTTGTTGGTTACCGACTGGCTTGCTCACACCCCGCCGGAGGTGCTCGCCAAGAACTTCGGACAGCCGATGGAGGCGTTCAAGAACATTCCCTTGTATAACAAGTGGATTTACCAAAGCAACATCGCCGCGCCGTCGCTAGCAACGGTCGAAGCCCAAATTGCGGCGGCGGCAGGCAAGCCACCGAATCCGTTCGTGTTTAGGCTCGCCGATATGCAGCCAAACCGGGAGACGAAGGGTGGGACAGTCCGGATCGCTGATAGCACTAACTTCCTTGTTTCGAAAACGATCGCCGCGACGATGGTCACGATCAAGCCGGGCGGCATGCGAGATCTGCATTGGCATCCTAATGCCGATGAATGGAACTACTGGATCAAGGGCAGCGGACGCGTGACGGTTTTCAACACCGGGCCAGCGGCGATCACTGCAAACTTTCATGCCGGCGATATCGGCTACGTGAGGAAGGCGCTCGGTCACTATGTAGAGAACACCGGCAACACCGATGTCGTGTACATGGAAGTCTTCCGAGCGGATCGGTTTGAGGAGGTGTCGCTGTCCGATTGGTTGGCGCACAGTCCAATCGACATGGTTGCCGAGACGCTGAACCTCGATCCGTCCGTCATCGCGCAATTTCCAAAGAACCGACCAGACATCGTCCCGGCCTAAGCGCCTGGAATCGGGTCATAAGTGTTGCAATCGGAGAAGTCTTTCGCATGAAGAAAGCTGCATGCTTGATATTCGCCTTTAGCGCGTTGACTTTCGGCACCGCCATTGCCGACGCGCAGACCGCTGATGCCCCTACCGCCGCTTCCGCACCGGCTTCGCAGTTGAGTGCGGTCGACGATAATTTCATCGCTCAAGCCAATCTCGGCGCTCCGTTCCAGATCGATTCCGGCCGGCTGGCCGAAAAGAAAGGGACGACGCTCGGAATTCGCGACTATGCGCATCTGATGGTGGTGAGCCACATCCCCGTCGTCAATGCGCTCAACGCTATCCTTCAGCGCAAGAACATAACCGCGCCGCCGAACACGCTACTGCACGGCGCCTACAACGCGATGGTCGCGTCGCTCGAAGCTGAACGCGGCATCGCCTTCGACCGCGACTATGTCGATGGGCAAGTCGAATATCAGAAAGGAAACGCCGCGCTCTTCCAATACGAGATCCAGAACGGGACCGATGCGGACCTCAAGGAATTCGCGCGCCAAACTTTGCCCAAGATCGAAGATCATCTGCACCGAGCGCTCGCGCTAGTAAAAGGCAGCGATCGCATTACCGCTGCGCGACGTTAATATGCCGCGCCTCGGACCGGGCTTTCCGGGTCCAAAGGCAAGCAGCACCGCTCGGATGGTGGGGCATGACATCGGAAATTCTGGACCGCTCATGTGTGCTGAAAGAGCGCTATTGAAGCAGGAGGAGCCGCAATTTTCCTCTGCAGAGACCGATGGATGTCTAACTAAGATAGCGGAGCAGCGATGGGGTATGCCGCGAGCGCCGCGAACAATCCGCGCGCTCGCCGCGATCGGTCTCGGCTGCAGCCAACGCTGCTATTGTCAGGGACGCGGGTAGATTGGCCTTCCATTCGCGACATCGGGTGGCCAGACCGTCACGAGCTTCAGATGATCGTTTTCGCCGGGCACCAGCTGCCCAAGCGACGACATCTCACCAACCTGCGCGCCTGTAGCCGGATCGAGCTTGAACTCACCGTCCAGCGTTTTCAACTGGCCCGAAAGGCTGATGATCGCCTTACGCAACTCCAGTTGATCGAGACTGGTTGCCGTTGCCAAAGCCTTCTCGAGCACTAGGCCGGTCGTATAGCCTGCCACGGAATTGAAGCTGAATTCCAACTGCAAGTCCGCGTATTTCTTGTGCCATGCGGCGATGTATTCCTTCAGCGACATGCCGAAGTTGGACTCACGCGAGATTTGCGAGGCGGTCACGTAGCCAAAAACGTAGTCTACCGCCTTGTTGCCGACCAACTTCTCGAACAGCTCCGTATGGACGGTCGGATAGATGCAAAACAGGAGCTTAAACTTAACGCCGCTGTCCTGAATATTACGCAGGAAGGCAATGTCGTTCTCCTCGTAACCGAGGTGGACGACCGCGTCCGGATAAGCAGCATGAATGTTGTTGAGCACCTCCGCGTAGTTCGAGGTTTCGGTCGGCACGCCCTCCTCGAAAACAATGTCTAGGCCCGAATTCGAGTTCTTAATGAGCTTGCGCACCGCACTGGCCAGCGCTCCGGTGAAATCGTTAGCGGCGTAGAGGATGGCGACATGCTTGATGTGGAGACCAGGGCCATCGTGGGTAAGAAAATCGACAAGCGGCTTCGGCCAAACACTGTAAACCGGTTCATCGATCTGCGCGATGTAGGGATTATCGGACGTGAAAAAGGACGCATCGATGCCGGTCTGGTCGATCAGGAGCATCTTGTGATCACGGGCAATCGGCACCGCGACCGAGGTTAGCGGCGCACCGTAGTCCGCGGCCAGAATGTCGACTTTGTTCTGGGTGATGAGCTGCCTGTAGAGCGTAGCCGCGGTCGCCGTGTTACTCTGATCATCATAGGCGATTAGCTTGAGTGGAATTTTCTTATCAAATGCTTTCACGTAGACGCCACCCTCGGCATTCTTTTGATCGATCCAAGTTTGAGGCCGTGGTGGAGGGGCATGGATAGGTTCGCAAAATTTCCGGAGGAGGCATAAAGCGTTCCAAGCTTGACTTCCGCAGGCGCGTCGGCAGCGCGTGCAGCAGCGCCAGTCAGCGACACCGTCAATGCCGCTAAGATCGAGATGCGGATCATGAGCCTACTCCTTGAGCGTTCATTTCGAGCAAAGCTAACACCAGACTATTCCCCCGTAATGAGGTTAGGAGACTGAGACCTCCGCTTTGTAAGTTAGCAATCGATGATGCCGGCGCTCCATAGCAGCAGGCCAACTAAGCTCGATGGCCACGATATTGCCACTCATATCAGATGCCTGCCCATACTTCTGGATTTTATGCCAGTAACGTCATAAAGTTGAAACGCTTTGCGGCGCACGTAATGGGCTTAGGTAAGACGGACTGGGGAAGTCGATCAGGGATAAAGTTGCGGCAAGGCTGCGTGCGATCGGCCCCTAAATCTCAGAGGAAGATCTTGAGGTATCAGTGAGGAAATGATGCGGAAGTTTCCGGTGATCTGGGCGATCGGTGGCGCATGCGAAGTGCTGGCCTTGATCAGCGGTGGGACTCTGGCCCAAACCAAAGACACCATCATCATCGCAGTACCGGGAACACCACAAGGCGTTGACGTTGACCGCCAATCGGGTCCCCAAACGTGGACGATGGCGGCACAGGTTCTCGAATCGGGCGCACAATGGAAGCCGACCACCTATCCGTATACGCCGACCCCAGGCGCAGATCCGACCAAGATTCCAGGGTTCACATACCCAGACTTCCGGGGGCAGCAGATGGTTCCGAGCATTGTCGAGAACTGCGATTTGAGTGCGGACGGTACAATCGCCGTTTATCATCTGCGCAAAGGGGTGAAATCGGCGGTGGGAAATGAATTCACAGCCAAGGACGTGCTGTGGAGGGTTGAGCGCGCACATGAGCTTAGGGCGATTGGAACGTTTTTGCAGAACGCTGTGAACGCGCCCGACCCAAAACACTGGCAGGAAGTCGACGACCACACTGTGCGGATCAGCTCCGACAAGCCGATGCCGCTAATTTGCAAGATCCTCACCAACCTCTACTGGTATTGGTACGACAGCACGGAAGCGAAGAAGCATTCGACGCCTGACGACCCATGGGCTACCAAATGGGCTTCGACGAGCCTTGTTGCCTTTGGACCCTATGTGATCCGCAGCTGGGAAGCGGGCAATCGCGTGGTCATGGATGCCAACCCGAACTATTGGCAGGGTCCGCCGAAGATCAAGCATATCATCTATCAGGTCGTTCCGGAATCGGCGAGCCGGCTGGCACTTCTTAAGGAGGGCAAGGTTGATTTGATCGAAGGCGTTTCGCCCGACGAGGCGGTCAGCCTTGCAGCGGCATCCGACGTGCGCGTGGCCGCGGTTCACGGCAACCAGTCGATCTATCTGGTGATGAACAACATTAAGGCGCCGTTTGACAAGGTGCAGGTTCGTCAAGCCATCAATCATCTGCTCGCGCGCGACCAGATCGTCAAAGATATCTATCGCGGGCTGGCCGTCACCTGGGAGGGCGTAATGCCCAGCGTCTATCCGGGCTATGTGGAATTCAACAACTACACATATGATGTGGCTGAGGCCAAGCGCCTGCTCGCAGAGGCAGGCTATGCCGACGGCTTCCAGACCACACTGACCTACAGCGCCGGCGATCCGGTGGAAGAGAACATAGCCGTGCTTTTGAAGTCGACGCTATCTCAGGTCGGTATAAACATCGATCTGCGCAAGCAGCCCGTGGCGGCTCATTCTGACGTGGTTCAGTCAAAGAAAGCCGATTTTGCGCTCTGGATCGATTACCCGATCCAGCCGGACCCCAACTACTCGCTCAGGCTGCTTTATCTGACAGGCAATGCTGTCAATTACCAAAATTACAGCGACAAGGAGGTCGACCGCTTGCTCGAAGAGGGTGCTTCGATCGTCGATTCCGCCCAGCGCAACGCCTTCCACCGCCCCGCCGAAGAACGCATCCACGAGGCAGCAACACTGGGTTGGATCGCAGAACCGTCGTATGTCAACGCTATGAGCGCCAACCTCTCGGGCTGGAAGTGGTTCACCACCCAGTACTATAAAGTCAGCGAGATGTTCTTCATCAAGTAAGATGGTGCATCCTGGACCGTCTTATTCGATCATACGGCTCGCAATCTTTTCGTCCGGGTCAGCCGCCCAGACGGCGATTGCGAGCGTCTGAGGCAGGGCGTGTCAAAGTGCAGGTGTAGTTACCGTGCGGACGCTCAGGTACATCGGCCGACGCCTGTTGGTTCTGGTCCCGCAGCTGTTCCTGATCTCGATCATCACGTTCACCCTCGTGCGCATGCTGCCAGGCGATCCTGCCCGCTTGGAATTGGGCCCACTTGCCCCAGAGGAGGGAGTAGAGCTGCTCCGCCACCAGCTCCGCCTCGACAGGCCGCTGCCGCAGCAATACATCGCCTACCTCCAGCGTCTTCTTCAGGGTGACTTCGGCAGGTCCTGGGTCAATTCGAGCTCGGTTGCTCAAGATCTTCTCGTCCGCGCGCCGGCAACGCTTGAGCTCATCACTGCCGGAATGCTCATCGTGCTGGCGGTTATGGTGCCGATTGCCCTTCTCTCGGCGAGTCCATCCTGCGGTTGGCTCGCGCGCGCGACGCGGCGCATCAGTTTCGGCTATGGCCTGCTTGCCGGAGCTTTGCCGGATTTCTGGCTCGGCCTAGTCCTCATCTTCGTTTTCTTTAGCGTGCTGGGGTGGGCGCCTGGTCCGGAGGGCAGGCTCGCCATCCTCGATCTTCCGCCCGAGCGGGTCACAGGATTCTACGTCGTCGATACATTACTCGCCGGGAATTTCGACACCTTTGTGTCGGCTTTGTCCCATCTCGCACTGCCGGCCGTCACGCTTGCTTTCGTCTATGGCGGTCCGATCTTCAAGATGGTGAGATCGAGCATGGAAGCGGCGCTTCGTAGCGACTACACGATCTATGCCGAGGGCCTGGGCCTGCCGCGACGTACGGTCCTACTATGGGCGATGCGCAATGCGGCGCCGCCGGCAGTTGTGGTCACAGGTGTTGTTGCCGGATATCTGCTCGGCGGCGCAGTTCTGATCGAAACAGTTTTCAATCTAAACGGGATCGGCCAGTACGCTGTGCAGTCGATCACGACCGCAGACTATGCGCCGATACAGGGCTTTGTGCTGGTCGCTGCGGTCTTCACCATGATGGTATATCTATTTGTCGACCTCCTCCTGTTCATGATCGATCCGCGTGTCTCGGCGAGGGCCTTTTGAGCGCGCGTAAGGTTGACGACGACAAGCGCCGGCAGCATCCGCCTGCCAGAGTAGTAAGGTATGCGGCGCACCGGAGGGTCGTCGGCTTGTGGTCGCGCCTCAGCCGGTTCGACCAGGCGGTTTTGGTCGTGTTTGTTGTTGTTCTGGCTACGGCAGCCATCGGCCCGTTTGTTACGCCCTACCCACCGACGTTTGCGGATCCGCTGCAGCGGCTGGTGGCTCCGAATGGTGCGCATCCTTTCGGGACGGACGAGAACGGGATCGATGTCCTGTCCCGACTCATCGCAGCGCCTCGCACTGACGTACTCATCGCCGTCATTGCCACCACCCTCTCGGTCGCGATCGGCGCGCCGCTTGGCGTTGTCGCTGGGTATTTCGAGGGAGCAGATCGGCGCGCGATGCGATGGATATCGGAGGGGACGCTGCGTCTTCTCGACGTCATTCAGGCGTTCCCGGTCTTTATCTTGGCTATGGTGCTGGTGGCGATTCGCGGCACTGGACCGGTTAACGTGGTTTTCGCAGTCGCTTTCGTGAATTTTCCGGTGTTCCTCCGTCTGGTGCGATCTGAAATACTTTCCCTGCGCGAGCATCCTTATGCCGAGGCTGCGGTGGCCCTCGGCAACTCCGAACTCGGCGTCGGTTTTAAGCATCTGCTTCCGAACGCCTGGCCGACGGTCCTAGTTCAGGTGTCGGTAACGATAGGCTTTGCCGTGCTGTTGACCGCCGGACTGAGCTTCGTAGGTGCCGGCGTCAGCCCGCCTACGCCTGAACTCGGATCGATGATCGCCAGCGGCGCCAAGTTCATGATCATCGGACAGTGGTGGGTGGCGATGTTTCCGGGGCTCTTGTTGGGCCTAATCGTCTTCACATTTGCCGTCATGGGCGACATTGTAGGCAAGCTGGCGGAGCCCGGGCAAAGAGCCATACCCTCGCGTCGTCTGTTATCGAAAGACCGCGTCGCGCCCGCGGCGCACGCCGAAGCCGCCGCACCTTCCGCACAGGGCGCGGTACTCTCGGTCCGCGGGCTTGCCATCGAGGCCGTTGGTCGCCCTCCCATCCTCGACGGCGTGAGCTTTGATCTCATGCCCGGCGAGATCCTTGGCGTGGTCGGCTTCCCCGGTTCCGGTAAGTCCATCCTCGTTCGCGCCATCGTTAGGCTACTCGGCGACGGTCTGCAGCGTGCCGGCCTTGTCCTTTTCCGTGGCAAGGATCTGGCCGAACTCGATGAAAAGGCACTGCGCGCCATTCGCGGCTACGAGATCCTGCCTCTGCTCCCCAACGCCAAGAGCCAGCTCAATCCGCTGGTGCGAGTTGGCGATCTCATGGTGGCGCACATTCGGGCCCACGATCGGTGTTCCCGCCGTAAGGCACATGCGCGCGCCGCGAGGATGCTGGGCGCGATCGGGATCGGCGACGCGGAGCACTGGCTCGCGGCCTATCCGCACGAGTTGAGCGGCGGCATGGCGCAGCGCGTCTGTCTTGCTATCGCACTGGTGCATCGGCCGCCGCTAATCATCGCCGACGAGCCGACGGCCGGCCTTGATGTGACCGTGCAACGACAGGTGCTCGACCTGATGATAGAGCTTTGTCACCAAAGTGGCGCCGCCCAGGTCCTGGCAACTCGCGAACTCGGAATCGTCGCCCATTATTGCAACCGCGTTGCGGTTCTGCACGAAGGTCTGATAGTCGAAATGGGGTCCGTTCGAGATGTGCTGTTGGCCCCTCGCCACGCCGTTACTCGTAGACTGATTGCAGCTGCCGACTTGCGCGCCGTTAGCGCTGCAGCGACAACCAACACGTCCTCGAAGATCGTCCCGTGACAGATCCCCTAGTAGTGGTCGAAGGGCTGGTCAAGCGGTTCTACCTTAAGGGCCAAAACTATGTCGGTGCTATCAATGGAATCAGCTTTGAGATCGGGCGGGGTGAGACTCTCGGGCTCGTCGGGGAAAGCGGATCGGGCAAGACGACGGTCGGCCGGTGTCTGCTCCGCCTGGTTGAGCCAACGAGCGGGCGTATTCGCTTCGAGGGCTCCGACATCACGCGACTCACGAAACGGGAACTCAGGCCGTTGCGGTCGCGCTTGCAGATGGTATTCCAAGATCCGTTCGCTTCCTTGAACCCGCGCCGGACAGTGCGGCAGACCGTCGAGGAGCCGCTCGCCCTGCAGCGCGATGCGCCGGCCCGCGCCTGGCTCGGCATGATAACCGAGATACTGAAGCGAGTGGGTCTCGGGCCGCAATACCTGGATCGTTTTCCGATCGAATTAACGGCAAGCGAACAGCAACGAGTGGGTATTGCGCGGGCACTGATCACCAACCCGAAGCTTGTCGTACTTGACGAACCGACCTCGACGCTTGACGCGACGGTCCGTGAGGAAATCTTAGGTCTGCTGCGCTCGCTTCAAAGCAGCATGTCGGTGGCATACCTGTTCATTTCGCACGATATCACGGCGGTGGAACGTCTGAGCCACCGCGTTGCAGTCATGTATCTCGGCCACATCGTGGAGCAAGCTCCGACGGCGGCCATAATGGCAGACCCGCGCCACCCGTACACGCGCGCCCTGATGTCAGCCGTCTTGTCGCCTGACCCGACCCGTCGGTTGCCCCGCAACCTGGTGGTCGGTGAGATTCCAAGCGCAATAAATCCCCGCCGGGAATGCCCGTTCTACAGCCGCTGTCCGATCAGGTTGGATCGCTGCCTCGACGATGTGCCGGCAATGGCTGCGGTGGGTTCTGAACATGGCGCAGCCTGTTTACGTTGGCGCGACACGCCCGAAGTGCTCGCCGAGGTCGCTCCGGAATAGTCGGATTGAACCCTTCTTCCTATATCAGATGCCTGCCTAGCAGCTGGATTTTATGGCAGTAACGTCATAGGGTTGTGCTAGCCGAGAGGCGGCTACAACGCGGTCGGACTTCGCAAAGTTCGCGGTGGCGCGCGCTAAAAATAGGGAGCGCCGCGAGGTGATGCCAAGCATGAGGCTGCACCCCATCGCTTTCGTTCGCGCTCATCATTGCGCTGCCGCCACCCACTCTCGCGCCCGCGTTGATGCGACCTCGATGGCGGAAGTTGAGCTGCAAAGCACACCGGGGGCGCGACCAACCATCGTAGCTCGAGGCTGCGCCATTGGCGTGAACCCGGAGTCCGCCAAATGAACTTATCCCCGTCACTCGGAGCGGGCGGGGTTAGTCGCCTCACGGTGTTGTTGGAGGATCGTGAGCGCGTCCTCTGCCGAGGATGGCGCGATGACGGTGGTGGCGACGGGACCGCCGTGCTGGCCGTGCTCTCCGCCTCGGAACACCCCGCTCCGGCATTCCTTGATCAGTTGGCTCATGAATACGAACTGAAGGATGAACTGGACGGTCGGTGGGCGGCGCGGCCGTTGGCGCTTGTGCGCGAACACGGCCGGACCATGCTGCTCCTTGAGGACCCTGGGGGCGAGCCGCTCTACCGGCTCCTTGGCCGACCCATGGAGATGGGACGGTTCTTGCGCTTCGCCACCGGTCTATCAGCCGCGCTTCGCCAAGTTCACGAACGTAGCCTCATCCATAAGGACATCAAGCCAGCCAATGTGCTCGTTGACTCCGCGACTGGCCAGGTCTGGCTAACAGGCTTTTGTATCGCGTCGCGTCTGCCGCGTGAGCGACAGGCGCTCGCGCCGCCCGAGTCGATTGCTGGCACACTGGCCTATATGGCGCCCGAACAGACCGGACGAATGAATCGTTCGGTCGATTCCCGGAGCGACCTCTATTCCCTCGGCGTCACCCTGTACGAAATGCTCACCGGCGCCCTTCCGTTTATGGCCTCGGATCCGATGGAATGGGTCTACTGCCATATTGCGAAACAGCCGGTGCCCGCCGCAGAGCGGTTGAAGGGCGTGCCGATAGTTGTCTCTGCCATCGTGTCGAAGCTGCTCGCCAAGACCGCCGAGGAGCGCTATCAGACCGCCGCGGGCGTTGAGAGTGATCTTCGCCGCTGCCTCACTCAGTGGGAGCTAGAGCGCCCCGTTGAGGAACGGGGTCTTGCACATTCCACTTCCCAGGGTGCCGGGGGGATTGGGAGGAAGCGGCCGTTAAGCCGGGGTGGCGCGTTACTGTGGGCCGCTAAAACGCCCCCAGAAATCTTGCTCAAGGAGTTCTCGCTCGGCGAGCATGACACGCCCGACCGGCTTTTGATTCCTGAGAAACTGTACGGGCGAGAGCGGGAGATCGAGACCTTGCTCGCCGCCTTCGACCACGTCGTCACCAGCGGCCGACCGGAGCTGGTGCTGGTCTCCGGCTATTCCGGCATCGGCAAGTCCGCCGTCGTCAACGAGCTGCACAAGGCGCTGGTGCCGCCGCGCGGCCTTTTCGCCTCCGGCAAGTTCGATCAGTACAAGCGCGACATCCCTTATGCCACGCTGGCGCAGGCCTTTCAAAGCCTGATCCGCTCGCTACTGGGCAAGAGTGACGCCGAACTGGCCGGCTGGCGCGACGCGCTACGCGAGGCTCTGGACCCGAACGGCCGGCTCATGATTGACGTTGTCCCCGAATTGAAACTCCTCATCGGAGAGCAGCCGCCGGTCCAGGAACTTTCACCGCAGCAGGCACAAGGCCGTCTCCAGCTGGTGTTCCGGCGGTTTCTCGGCGTCTTCGCGCGGCCCGAACATCCGCTGGCGCTCTTTCTCGACGATCTGCAATGGCTCGACGCGGCGACGCTCGACATGCTCGCCGACCTGCTGACCCAGGCGGACGTGCAGCAGTTGCTCGTGATCGGCGCCTATCGGGACAACGAAATCGATTCCGCCCATCCGCTGATGCGGAGGCTCGATACCATCCGCAAGGAGGGAGCGTTTGTGCAGGAGATCAGTCTTGCGCCGCTCGCCCGAGAAGACCTGAAGCGGCTCATTGCCGATACGCTCAGCTGCCCGCCGGGCCGTGCCGCGCCGCTGGCGCAACTGGTGCACGAGAAGACGGGTGGCAATCCGTTTTTCGCGATTCAGTTCATTTCTGCGCTCGCCGAAGAGGGGCTGCTCCGCTTCGATCATGACGCGGCGCGTTGGCGCTGGGAGCTCGATCGCATTCGCGCGAAGGGATACACCGACAATGTTGCGGACCTCATGGTCGGGAAGTTGGCCCGCCTACCAGTCGAGACCCAGGCGGCGCTGCAGCAGCTTGCCTGCCTCGGCAACGTCGCCGAGATCAGTCTGCTTTCGATCGTTCTCGGAAAGCCGGACGACGACGTCCGTTCGGATCTCTGGGCCGCCGTTCGTCTGGAGCTGGTCGAGCACTTCGAGGACTCGTACAAGTTCATCCATGACCGTGTCCAGGAGGCCGCCCATTCACTCATACCGGAACGGTTGCGCGCCGAGGCGCACCTCCGCATCGGGAGGCTGCTCGCGGCGCATACCCCAGCCGAAAAACGCGAAGAGGGCATCTTCGAAATCGTCAATCAGCTCAACCGCAGCGCCGCCTTGATCACGTCACGCGACGAGCGTGAGCAGTTCGCCGAGTTCAATCTGCTCGCGGGCCAGCGCGCCAGGAGCTCTGCCGCCTACGCCTCGGCGCTCACCTATCTGACTGCAGGTGAGGCGCTGTTGCCGGAGGACTCATGGGAACGCCGGCACGAGCTCACCTTTGCGCTGGAGCTGCACCGGGGCGAATGCGAGTTCCTCACCGGCGCGCTGGCTGAGGCGGAGCAGCGCCTGGCGGCGCTGTCGACCCGCGCCGTAAATACGGTGGATCGAGCTACGGTCGCGTGCGTGCGCGCAGATCTGTACACGGCTCTAGATCAGAGCACCCGCGCCATTGCCGTCGGTCTCGACTTCCTCCGGCATCTTGGCATCGACTGGTCGCCGCATCCGACGGAAGAGGAAGCGCGACGCGAATATGAGCGGATCTGGGAGCAGCTTGGGAGCCGCACGATCGAGTCTCTGATCGAGCTTCCTTTGATGAGCGACCCGGCATCCCTCGCGACGCTGGACGTTCTGGCCAAGATCGTCCCACCTGCATTCTATACGGATGCGAACCTGCTTGCCCTGATCACCTGCCGAGCGGTCAATCTCAGCCTCGAGCGCGGCAACTGCGACGCTTCGTGCAGCGCCTATGAATGGTTGTCTATGCTCGCCGGCCCGCACTTCGGCGACTATCGGACTGCCGTATATCACTTTGGTCAGCTCGGCTATGACCTGGTCGAAGGACGCGGACTGACGCGTTTCCAGGCCAGGACCTATATGGACTTTGGTGGCAGCGTTCTGCCCTGGACGAGACATGTCCGGGCTGGCCGCGATCTGGTGCGCCGCGCGTTTGAGGCGGCAAACAGGATTGGCGATCACAATTACGCCGCTTATTGCGGCAACCAATTGAACACGAACCTTCTCGCGGCGGGCGATCCGCTTGCCGAGGCGGAACGCGAAGCCGAGCATGGCCTCGCGTTCGCGCAGAAGATGCGGTTCGGACTTGTCATTGACTTCATCACCTCGCAGCTTGGGCTGATCCGGACGTTGCGCGGCTCGACGCCGACATTCGGCTGCTTCAACGATCAGCAGTTTGATGAGGCTCGGATCGAGCGCCGTTTTTTAGGAAATCCGGATTTAGCGTTTGCCGAGTGCTTTTACTGGATCCGCAAGCTGCAGGCGCGCTTCTTTGCCGGCGACTACGCATCGGCCCTCGAGGCCTCATCGAGGGCGCAACGGCTGTTGTGGACCTCGGTCTCACAGCTCGAAACGGCGGAATATCACCTTTACAGCGCGCTGTCTCAAGCCGGCTCCTGCGATTACGCGGCAGCCGGCGAGCGGCAGCAGCACCTGGACGCCGTCGCTGCGCATCACAAGCAACTCCAGGTCTGGGCGGCGAATTGCCCGGAAAATTTCGAGAACCGCGCCGCCCTGGTCGGCGCCGAGATCGCGCGGATCGAAGGCCGGGAGCTCGATGCCGAGCACCTCTACGAACAGGCCATGCGCTCGGCCCGCGCAAACGGCTTTATTCACAACGAGGCGCTCGCCAGTGAACTCGCTTCGCGCTTCTATGCGGCGCGCGGCTTTGAGAAGATTGCTCGCGTGTATTTGCAGGATGCCCGCTACGGCTATCTCCGCTGGGGCGCCGACGGCAAGGTGAGGCAACTTGATCGGCTTCATCCGAGTTTGGTCGCTCCGGAGGGGCACGGTCCCGCAGCGAACATTGGCTCCCCGGTCCGGCAGCTCGATGTAACGACCGTCGTCAAAGCCTCTCAGGCCGTGTCCAGCGAGATCGTCTTATCCAAGCTGATTGAGCGGCTGATGACGATCGCGCTCGAGAATGCAGGCGCGGATCGCGGCCTTCTGATACTGCCGGCAGAGGATGACCATTTGATTCAGGCAGAGGCAAAAGCCGCCGGCGATCAGATTGAAGTCGTGCTGTGCCAAAACTTAATCACCAGCGTAACTTGTCCCGAATCTATCGTCCGCTACGTCATCCGCACGCGCGAAAGCGTGATTCTCGATGATGCCTCCAAGCCCAACATCTTCTCCGAGGACGATTATCTGCGCCGCCGACCAGCCAAGTCGATCCTCTGCCTGCCGCTGATCAAACAAGGGCGGTTGACGGCGCTGCTCTACCTCGAAAACACGCTGAGCTCGCACGCGTTCCCTCCGGATCGGATCGCGGTCCTGGACTTGCTGGCGGCGCAAGCGGCAATCTCACTGGAGAACACCCGTCTCTATAGCGATCTTCAAGATCGTGAGGCAAAGGTCCGCCGCCTGGTCGAATCCAACATCATCGGGATCTTAATTTGGGACTTTGAAGGTCGCATTATTGAGGCAAACGAGGCCTTTCTCCACATGGTGGGACACAGCCGCGACGACATTGTTTCGGGTCGTCTGCGCTGGACCGAGCTAACGCCCACCGAATGGCACGACGCTGACGAACGGGCTGCGGCAGAGCTGAGGGCGACCGGAACCTGCAAAGCTTTCGAGAAGGAGTACTTACGCAACGACGGCAGCCGCGTGCCCATCCTTTTCGGCGCGGCGACCCTCAGTGGAAGCCGGGACCAGGGCGTCGCCTTCGTGCTCGATTTGACCGAGCGCAAGGAGGCGGAGGAGAACCTGCGAGACAGCGAGCGGCGATACCGCGAAGCGCAAGCAGAACTCGCTCATGTCACGCGCGTGACGACGCTGGGAGAGCTGACCGCCTCGATCGCCCACGAAGTGAACCAGCCGCTGGCCGCCGTCCTCGCCAACGCCGAGGCCTGCCTGCTTTGGCTCGACCGCGAAACTCCCAACTTGGATGCGGCGCGGCGCTCCGTGGAGTGGATCATCAAGGACGGCAATCGCGCGGCCGATGTGATCCGGCGCGTCCGTGAGCTCCTGAAAAAGTCCGACGCTCAGAAGGCGCCGCTCGACATCAATGACGTCGTTAACGACGTCATTGCCTTGGTGCAGCGTGAATTGCTCAGCCACCAAGTATCGCCGCGGCTGGAACTCGCGCCCGCTCAACCCGTGGTTCTTGCCGATCGAGTCCAGCTGCAGCAGGTGTTCATCAATCTGGTGATCAACGGCATCGAAGCGATGCAAGCGGTGACGGATCGGCCGCACGAACTGACAATCCGAACGCACCGGAACGAAGCACACCAGGTTCTCGTGACGGTGAAGGACTGCGGCGTCGGAATCTCCCCCGAGGACACGGATCGACTATTCAACGCCTTCTTCACCACTAAATCGAGCGGCATGGGCATGGGACTATCGATCTGCCGTTCGATTATCGAATCTCATGGCGGACGAGTGTGGGCCGAGCCGAATTTGCCCCGGGGCGCGATCTTTCACTTCACCCTGCCCCTGCATCGCGAGGACGCGTTGTGAACGGGCGTGCTACTCCCCCGCGCGGTCGTGAGAGCGGCGAGCAGCCGATCGTCTATGTCATTGACGATGATGAATCTATGCGCAGGGCGCTTACCAACCTCTTCCAATCGGTCAGATTGCGAGTCGAGGTGTTCGGTTCGGCCATCGAATTGCTGCAGAGCTCGCTTCCGGATGTTGCAAGCTGCTTGGTCCTCGACATCAGGTTGCCAGGATTGAGTGGCTTGGATTTTCAGGCCGAGCTAGCCGAGGCGAACATTCACATTCCGATAATTTTTATGACCGGTCATGGCGACATCCCGATGACGGTTAGGGCCATGAAAGCTGGAGCGATCGATTTCTTGACCAAGCCATTTCGCCACCAAGAAATGCTGGATGCCGTGGCGACGGCGATCGAACGCGATCGGAAGAGGCGCGAAGATGAGAAGATGATCTCGAACGCGCAGGCACTCTTTGAGACGTTGACGCCCCGCGAGCGGGATGTCCTGGCTCTGGTCGCCGCCGGACTCATGAACAAGCAGATAGCGGCGGAGCTTGGCATTGCTGAGATCACCGTGAAGATTCACCGCGGTCATATCATGAAAAAAATGATGACGAGGTCGTTGGCCGACTTGGTGAGAATCACCGAAATGCTCGGCATCCGTCGTTCCCAACAGTAGTGCCTTAAAACCGCGCCGCTCAGGACTGAGAATGCTGACGACAATTGCAGCGCTATTCGATCCTAGCAGCGTCCCGCCGATTCCCCCCTCTGCCTTGGTCGGTCGACCCGATCGGCAGCATAAATTGGAACAGCGCCCCGCTCTTCCCATCCGATGATGCTGTGAGTCGGCCGCCATGGCCCTCGACAATCATGCGACAAATGGCGAGCCCTAATCCCGTTCCATGAGCCTTTGTCGAAACGAACGCATTAAACACTTTATCCAACTGCCTCGGATCAATTCCCGGTCCCGAGTCTTCCACTGACACGACAATTTCATCGTGACCACAAACCTCCGTTCTCAACCGCAACATGCGACTTCCGTTGGTTGTACCGACCATAGCTTCGACCGCGTTGTTGATCAGGTTGAAAACAACCTCCCGCAACTGAACACCATGGCCATTGACCAGAGGTAACTCGGTGGCCAACTCATAACGAGTCGCCACGCCATAACGATCCAAATCTTCTTTCAAAGAGTCTGTTACGCCGAGAACAAGACGGTTCACATCGATTGGTTGTCGTTCCCAGCTGCCCTTCCCAAACAAGGCTCGAATGCCGTCGAACACCTCACTGGCACGATGCCCGTCGTTTTTTATGCTGCTCAGGGTCGCACGTGCTCTGTCATGATTAGGTGGCGTCCGTCCGAGCCACAGCAATGCTGCATCAGCGTTTGTCACGATGGCGCCCAGGGGCTGGCGTATTTCATGAGCAATCACAGCCGTGACCGCCTGCGCATTCAGTAGCCTATTATCGCGTTCGCGCTCCAACATAGCGTTCGCGCGCGCTAAGCGTGCTTCATTCTCCCTGCGCTCGGCAAAGAGCGCGGCAAGCACGTGTGCACCGATCGCCGCAGTAAGAATAACCGCTTGAGCCTGCATGATGCGGTAATCGGCTGTCAGTCCCGTATTTGCAAAATGACCGATGTCGAAGTTTGTCGTCCATGCGATGGTGAGGGAAACCACCAACACCCCCGCCGCAGCGAACACCGGGCGACAACGGGCGGCCAGCCACAACAGCACGGGAAACAACAGCGCTCCGGGCGCGACCGTTTCCCAAAGCTGCTTCGGGAGCGAAAACACAACCCCGGTCATCGCCGCGAGCGTCAACAGACCGGCGACGCCTTCGATCGGTTCGCTCGGCGGCGCCGACTCGCGCATGGCAGCGGAGAATCCAATCACGACTGGAGCAACAGTCACGACGCCAACGGCTACACCTGTCCACCAATGCAGCCAGGTGTTGAGGATTTCTGACTCTGGGCCGAGGAATAACCGAGACGCCACGGCTCCCCCCAAAGATGATGGAGCAGTCCCGGCCATGGTAGCTCCGAGGAAACCAAAGACCTTGCGCAACTGATCAAGGGCGAAACCCTCATCGAAATATCGCGCGATCAATCCTGCTATAATTACTGGCTCCGCGGTGTCGCAGATGGCGAAGATTGCAGATAGCCAGATGTCTCGCCCCAACACGACCAAAGGGATGAGAAAGGCCCCCACAAAAACCCCGGCAATCACAGGCCATCATGCGCGCGAACCAAAACCAATCAATAGACCCGAGCAAATGCCAGCCGCCGCCCAGAAGACAGTTACGCCTTCAGACTGATAGAAAAACAGCTTTCTCAGCTGACGTACGCTGCCAGGTAGTAGAATACTCCGACGGCGGCAGCGACACCTATGCTACCGACCCATCTGGGCGCGCCCATGCCAACCCGCCAAAATTTGCAAGGCTACCGCAATTCAAAGAAGCTGTGAGGAATACTGCGCCGCAACACGGGGCATTGCCAAGGTCCGACTAGGTCCATTCGGTGACACAAAATCAATATTGGGTGGCCGGCTACAAAGGCCGACTTAGTGAGAATCACCGAAATGCTCTGCATCCGTCGTTCCCAACAGTAGCGCCGTAAAACCTTTGTATATGATGTTTCTATCCCGGTTCACCGCATATTCTGCGTTCCGGTGGCGACACGAGAGGTTGCTCATTCGGCTGTGAAAGAAAAACCACTGTGTCCAACACCCCGGTGATTTCGGTCGTTGACGATGACGCATCCGTTCGGGTTGCCACCGAAAACCTCCTAACGTCACTTGGATACATCGTCCATACATTTGCGTCGGCTGAAGAGTTCTTGCGGTCGCCCCACTTCCACGACACATCATGCGTGATTGCGGATGTCCAAATGCCGGGCATGAGCGGTGTCGAACTGCAAGCCTTCTTGCTCGACCGGGGGCACCGTTTGCCATTCATTTTCATTACGGCCTTCCCCGGCGAGACCGTCCGTGTGCAGGTCCTGAAAGCCGGAGCAATCTGTCTCCTAACCAAGCCCTTCGACAGACTAGCTTTGATCAAATCCCTCGACACAGCCCTGGATAGGCACGGCGGCGGAACCGGCGAATGAGAGTTCTGTTGCGTCGCATCTCGCTCGCCACAAACATTGATAGCTTGCCCGGATACCAGGCTAACGCCTGAGCAACGTTTTCAGCCCCTCCAGCCAAGCGCTAGAGCGCGATCATCGAAAGCGGCTTCCGATTTTACGCGTAGTCGATCACGCTTCCGCGCATTGCATAAAATCTATCCGAGCGCGCTCTAAAACTAAGGTATGGGGCTCCGCAAACCAATACAACATTCAAATCAACCTCCGTAGGATGGAGCAGATCGTCTTGGCCAATCTATGCTGTCATTCGTGGCTAGAACTAGGAGTGGCTCGGAAAAGCGACCTAATCGATACGAACGTCACGGAGGCAGAAGGTTATGTTGACTAACTCGACGCTTCTTGAGAGCACGCCAGCCCAAGCGATCAGATTTGCTGGAACATCGACACTGGCCAAATGGCGCGAGCGCACCGACCGACCGCGTTCGAATTCAACGCCGGGCCCTCTAGAGTATGCCGATAGCGGTTTTGAAGTTCGGCAAGAATCGCTTTCGCGACTGTTGATCGACGAAGAGGAAAGTCTGCACCGTCTTCACAACATTGTGAGTCAAATCGGACTCCGCATTTCATTTTTTGATGAAGAGGAGAGGTTTGTCGGTCGCTACGGAAACGCGACCAAGAGCGATCATCAGGCCGCTTGCGCAGAACGAACTGACAATCGGGTCTCTGCCGAAAAGGTAAAGAGCTGCTTGGCGGCGCCGATTTTTGATGCTGAGGGCGGACTGCTCGGTTTCTTGGATGCTTTGCCAACGCATGGGGAGCTGACCGGAGAAGCGTCCACTTTGGCCCGTACTGTCATGCGGACGACTGCTCGCGCTATCGAAGAGCGATCGTTCCGCAAACGGTACCGTCGGGAATGGATCGTCGCTCTTGCTCCTCCCGACGGCGGCGGTCACGGCATGCTGCTGGCGGTTGACGGACACCAACGGATCGTGGGCGCCGATCGGCACGCTCGGTCGACGATGTGCGCGACCAACGTCAACCTCGGAAGCGGCCAGACTTTGTGGGCCTTCTTTGAAAGGGATCCGGCGTTGTTCCGAAATAGGAATGTCGGAGACATACCCGCCGCAGTAGTAACCGTCGGCAGCGCGCAAATATGGACCGCGATCATCACACCACCGGAATCTGGCGCCTTCCATCAGTCCAGCGCGGAACATGCAAATTTACACTCCCGTCCCCGCCTCGATTCGATTGGCTGCTTTCGTCGATCGGCATTTCCTGCTTCAGTTGGCGGGCTGACACCCCGAGCCTTGCAGCGCATACGCGAATATATCGACGGGCACCTGGAGGAAAATATCGAACTGGAAACGCTTGCCGACACAGCTGGGTTGTCCAAGTGGCATTTTGCTCGAGCGTTCAAGCAATCAGTCGGAATGCCTCCGCATTTCTATTTAATACAGCGGCGGTTGGAACGAGCGCAGAAGCTCCTCGCTGAAACCGATCTGTCTCTTGCCCAAATCGCGCTGAAGAGCGGATTTAGCGACCAAAGCCATTTCTCGCGTCGCTTCCGAATGTTTCTCGGCGTAACTCCGCGATCATTCAGATGGTCAAAGCGATGAAGTCATTGGCGGATTGATCCATGGATCGAACGTGAGGATCACGAATAGTACAATCGACGTCAGATACCGGGGTGGCGTTTTGTCCTTGAGAATGGCGGAGCTTCAATAGGTGGAGCATGATGCAAGCGACCGAAAATTTATCAACCGGGGAGCACTCTTCGGAAGCTGGATTGCTGCTCCGCGAGTTTTCGCACCGGATCAACAACGAGTTCGCCTCAGCGATCGGCATGATTTCCGTTGCCGCGGCGCATGCAGGCAGTGGGGAGGCAAAGGCCGCACTCGCCGCCGTCCAACATCGATTACACAATTACGCACTGGTGCACCACGCTTTGCAGATGCCGGAACATAGTAGCCGCATCGATGCCGCTTTATATCTGCGGCAGCTTTGCCGAGCAATCTGCTGCTCCAAGCTCAACGCGAAGGGGATCAAACTCTTACTGGTGGAGCGCCCATTCCAGATGGACGCTGAGCGTTGCTGGCGACTTGGAATGATCGTGTCTGAGCTTATCACAAATTCCACGCGCCACGCCTTTCGTGACAACGGAGGCCTTATACGCGTCGAGCTTCTGCCGTCGAGGTCGATCATTGAATGTCGCGTGACGGACAACGGCACGGGCGAGCCGACCATCTGTCCGGGAAACGGAACGAAGATTATTTCGTCGCTCGTCAAGAGCCTAGGCGGAACGATCGACCAGCACTTTGGACCGCAAGGAGCCACGTCAGTTTTGATTTTTCCAGCTTGTTGGTGACTAGAAGTGTTATGACCGCGGTCTTCCTGATGACCTCCACCCACTTCGTCAAGTTATCTGACCGGAGGGCCGCGGTCGCATCAAGGGGCGAGCCAATTGTAGCGAGCCGCGAACTTCTGGCTCACAGTTCTGGGCGGACGATCATCCAGATGAAGTGTTTCCTCGCGGCAGCCCTAATGCTCACCGTTTCTGTGCTTGGCATCGGCGAAAGTGTGGCGCAAACAAACGCGGCTGTGCCAGATGCCATGGCGGGAACCTCGCCGTTGGGGGCCGATTTCAGCACGCCTGCCGCCAGTTCCCAAAGCACGGCCACACCCTATCCGGGAGCCGTTAATGCCGCGCCTTGCTCTACGGGAAATCCGGGTACGGCCGCACTGCCGACGTTCGACGGCGGCGGGATCAACGTCTCCACTCCCACGGTCGGGTTGCCCAGCACTGTCGGCGCAGGGACCAGCACGTCCGTCCCGTGCAATTCCGTCAGCAGTTCCGGAGTCATGAGTTCCCCCAATAGTTCTGGAGCCATAGCAACCTCATCCTCTTCCTCGTCCTGGCCGAGTTCCGGGACTTCGACGACCGCGACCGCAAACTCTGCGCTGGACGCAGCGGGCCTCGGCATCGCTGGCCTTGGTACCAACGGTCTCGGCACGACAAGCCTCGGTACCACAGGCCTCGGCAGCATCGGGCTGAGTTCGGTGACCGGTTCGATATCGCAAACTTCGACGTCGTCAACGGTCGCGAATAGTTCTCTATCCTCTTGCCCCGCCCCCGGCGGCACAACGGTCCCTTATCCCACGCTGAGCAGCAGCGGTGCGGTTCCAGATCCAGCACAAACTCTCGGCGGCAGTGCGAGCTTCCCCGCAACGCAGTGCCCCAACCCTGGTTCCAGTACCGGTACTTCTTCCACGGCCGGCACTTCGACAATCACCGAGTAGCGAAATGACTAAAAGCCGATGATCGCCAAACGCATTGCCATAATCGCGCTCCTGGCGATGGCCGCCGGCGCCGCCGTTGCGCTGACCGCAAAGTACTGGTCCGCTTCGCGTGTGGCGGCACCGGCGGCCGTACTGCCTCCGCCGACCACGGTCGTCGCCGCGCTGGTGCAGAGCCATGACGTTCCGATTTACCTGCGCGGCGTCGGCACGGTCATTGCCTTCAACAATGTGATGGTGCGCAGCCAGATCACTGGGCAGCTCGTCAAGATCGCTTTCACACAAGGGCAGTCTGTGAAGAAGGGTGATCTCCTAGGCGAGATTGACCCAAGCCCGTACCAAGCCCAACTCGATCAGGCGATCGCCAATCGCGATCGCGACCAGGCACACCTCGAGGACGCCAAAATCGATCTCGATCGATATACGAAGCTCAGTCAGCAAAACTCGATCGCAACACAGGCCGTGGACTCCCAGAAGGCGATCGTTGACCAGCTCGTTGCCATGATCAAGTCTGACGAAGCGATCATCGAAAGCGCGCGAGTGAACCTCGATTACACCAATCTCACGTCACCTATCGATGGGGTAACCGGTATCAGGCAAATCGATGTTGGCAATATCATTCACCCAACCGACGTGAACGGCCTCGTAGACGTCACGCAGATCGAGCCGATCTCCTTGATCTTCACGCTGCCGGAGGCCGAATTCGTATCGGTCCAAGAGCGCATGTCCCAGGGACCGATCACCGTCTTCGTCGACAGCCAAGACAGCAAGCAGCTCGATCAGGGCACACTTGATCTCATCGACAACCAGATCATCCAGACCACCGGTACGATCAGGCTGCGAGCACAATTTCCCAACAAGAAGCATATGCTGTGGCCGGGTCAGCTCGTCAACGCGCGGCTGCTCCTCGATACGCGGCATGACGGCCTAACGGTTCCCGCATCGGTCGTGCAACAGGGCCCGCAGGGGACCTATGCATATGTGATCAATCCCGACAGCTCCGTAGCGATCCACTCGATCAAGGTCGCGCAGATCAGCGAAGGCCAGGCGCTCATTGACTCTGGCCTCCAAGCCAACGAGCAGGTCGTAGTCGACGGACAGTACAAGCTGCAGCCCGGCGCACATGTCACGATACTGCACGGGCGCGCCGCCGAGGAAGCCGCCGCACAAAGCGCGCAGCAGGCGCCGATCCCGTGAACATTTCCGCACCGTTCATCGAGCGGCCGATCGCGACCACCCTGCTGATGGTCGGGTTGCTGGTTGGCGGTCTTGTCGCCTATCCGCTATTGCCGGTGGCGGCGCTTCCGAACGTCAACTATCCCACCCTTACTGTGACCGCCCAACTCCCGGGTGCCGACCCGCAGACCATGGCATCCACGGTGGCATCGCCTCTCGAGTTGCAGTTCGGTGAGATCCCTGGCCTCACCCAGATGACGTCGGCGAGTGCGCTCGGCTATGTGCAGATCACTCTGCAGTTCGAATTGAGTCGCCAAATCGATGGGGCTGTCAGCGACACGCTCTCGGCCATCAATGCGGCGAATGCGTACCTGCCGGCAGGCTTGCCGTATCCGCCGCTCATCCGCAAGGTCAATCCGGCTGACACGCCGATCCTGGTGCTTGGGGTCACCTCGGACAGCCTGCCGCTGACCGTTGTCGACGCCTATGCCCAAAATATTTTGCTGCAAAAGATCTCGCAAATATCCGGAGTCGGCCTGGTGGGCATCGGAGGCCAGCAGCAGCCGGCCGTCCGCGTACAGGTCGATCCGCAGGCACTGGCGGCTCGTGGCATCAACCTCGAGGATGTGCGCACGGTACTCGGGCAAGCGAACGTCGATCTCCCGAAAGGCACACTCAACAGCCCGCGCCAGACCTACACGTTGAATACCAATGATCAGCTGTTCAAACCCGACCAATACGCTGATCTGATCGTCGCCTATCGCAACGGTTCGCCGGTCCGCATCCGCGATATCGGCCGTGCCATCAGTGCGGGAGAGAACGAGCTGATTGCCGGCTGGTTCAACCAGAAGCGGGCGATCATCCTGGCGATCCAGCGCCAACCAGGAGCCAACGTCATCGAGACGGTAGGCCGGGTCAAGGCGATGCTTCCGGTGCTACAGGCCTCAATCCCGGCCGCCGTCAAGGTGAATATCGTTTCCGACCGCACCCAGACTATCCGCGCATCGGTATCGGACGTGCAGTTCACCTTGCTGTTGACGGTTGCGCTCGTCGTAACGGTGATCTTCATATTCCTTCGAAATTTCTGGGCGACGGTCATTCCGGCGGTCACCGTGCCGCTTTCGCTGGTCGGCACCTTCGCGGTGCTCTACGAGCTCGGCTACAGTCTCGACAATCTCTCGCTGATGGCCCTGTCGATCGCGGTCGGCTTCGTGGTTGACGACGCCGTGGTCGAGATCGAGAACATCGTGCGGCATATGGAGGAGGGCCTCTCCCCGTACGATGCGGCGCTCAAGGGATCCGGCGAGATCGGCTTCACCGTCATGGCGATCACGTTCTCGTTGATCGCCGTGTTCATTCCGTTGTTTCTGATGAGCGGCTATGTCGGATTGCTGTTCCGCGAGTTCGCGGTCGCGGTGAGCGCGGCTCTCCTTCTGTCGCTGCTGATATCGCGGACGCTGACGCCGATGCTGTGCGCCTATTTGCTCAAACCGGAGAGCAAGGAGCATGGATGGCTCTACCGGTTGTCCGAGCGCGGCTTCGATGGCGTGCTGCACGTCTATGAGGTCGGCCTGAAGATCGTGCTGCGGCACCGCTTAACGACGCTGATGGTGATGTTCGGCACCATCGCGCTGACCGGGTATCTCTACGTGATCATTCCGAAGGGCTTCTTTCCCCAGCAGGACACCGGACTGATCCTCGGCCAGTCCGAGGCCGCGCAGGACATTTCCTTCGATGCAATGAAGGAACGCCAGCAAGCTTTGCTCGATGCCGTGATGCGGGATCCGGCGGTCGCGACAGTGGGTTCGGCGGTGGGTGCCGGCGGCGGCCTCTACACGCTCAATGACGGGCGCGTCTTCATTCAGCTCAAACCCCATGGCCAACGTGACCCGATCGATCAGGTGATGGCCCGGTTGCGGACCAACCTCGCCAAGATCCAGGGAATCACGCTTTATATGCAAGCCGCCCAGGACATTACGATCGGTGCGCGGCTGAACAAGACTCAGTTTCAATACACTATGAATGACGCCGACCCCGGCGAGCTCAACCACTGGGCGACCTTGTTCCTCGACAAGTTTAGGGCCATCCCGGGAATCGTCGACGTCGTGACCGATCAGCTCAATGCCGCGCCGATGCTCGACATCACCATCAAGCGCGACATCGCCTCAAGTTACGGTATTCTACCATACACGATCGACAACACGCTCGACGACGCCTTCGGGCAGCGTATCGTCTCGACCATTTATACAACCCTGCAGCAGTACCACGTTATTCTTGAGGTCGATCCAAAGTTTCAGTACGGGCCCGAAGCGCTCAACGACATTTATGTCAAATCATCGAGCGGGCAGCAGGTACCGATATCCACGCTGGTTGACAGCGTCATCAAGGTGGCGCCGCTCGTCGTCAACCATCAGGGGCAGTTTCCCTCGGTGACGATCTCGTTCAATCTTGCGCCGGGCACCGAGATCGGCCAGGCGGTCGGCGCCATCCAGAAGGCTGCAAAGGAGCTCGGCGCCCCACTGTCGCTGCAGACCAGCTTTCAGGGCAACGCCCAAGCATTCGGAGCATCGCTAAAGAGCACGCCGATCCTCATCGCCGCGGCACTTTTCGTCATCTATCTCATCCTCGGCATTCTGTACGAGAGCCTGATACATCCGGTCACTATCATCTCGACCCTGCCGGCCGCCGGTCTCGGCGCGCTGTTGCTGCTGATGGCGGCTCACTTCAGTCTGAGCGTGATCGCGATCGTTGGTCTTCTGCTGCTTATCGGTATCGTCAAGAAGAACGGCATCATGCTGGTTGATTTTGCTCAACAAGTGGAACAAAGCGAAGGCTTGACAGCCGAGGCATCGATCTACAAGGCCTGCATGCTTCGTTTTCGACCAATCCTGATGACCACGATGGCGGCTCTGCTTGGCGCCGTGCCGATGATGCTGGGTACGGGGACGGGTTCTGAGATTCGCCAGCCGCTTGGCTACGCCATCGTCGGCGGCCTCGCTGTGTCGCAAATTCTGACCCTCTATACGACGCCGGTCATCTATATCTACTTCGACCAGCTGCAGAGCTGGATGATGCGAGGAAGAAAGAAAAAGCCGGTCTCCGGCCACGCCGAGCCGGAGGCTGTGCGACTTACCTGAGTTTGGGGCTTAGGCCTGCTGCTCTCCTGCATGGCGGTAGGGAGGGCAATGTGTTCTGCCCGCCTTTAACGCGGGAGAAGTTCCCTCGGCGCGGAAGACCCTTGTTTTTATTGGCCCTTCCAGATTGGTGCAATGGCGAACAAATCGTCGCAATGCGAGCACAGTGGTCGTAACTGGGGTAATCCATATTAATCGAAACTTCAGGGGTTTGAAAAATGCGCAAGCAGATGATTGCAACAGGTACCGGTGCGCGCGCCGTGCCCACATTTACTGAGGCACGGGCATGAGCATTCGGCGATCGCTGATAATATGTATGATTGCATTTGCTGCATCGACATCGGTTGCTAACGCCGGCCCGTGTTCGCAAGGGATCGACCGGTTACAGGCCCGTTTCGACGCCAAGCTTGAAGCCAATGCCGCTGCTGGCCCAACTGCGCGCGAAAGCACCGCGGCCACCCTGAATCATCAGCCAACGCCGAACTCAATCGCAGCCGCGGAGGCCAAACTTGGCGAGATATCGCCTGAGAAGATACAGGCCGTAGAGGCGGCCATCGCGCTGGCCCGTGAAGCTGATCACCTAGCCGACCCGAGCGCGTGCGAGCGGGCTCTCGCCGACGCGCAGAGCGCCCTGGATCAGCCGTAGCTGATTGCCAATATCGCAGCTCGTCATCGTTAAGTAGCTTAACTCAGGAAGCGTGACCAAGCCGATGCATCGCCGCCGGCGCAGCTAAGCTGCGGCATGGCCGATAAGGCGCGCTGAGCGGGAGCTTTTGCGCGGCGCCAGCGTTTGAGACGCACGCACTCCTGAAGAGGGAAACGTTTGGCGCGATCGACGCAACAAAATTCAAATAGCGGCAACATCCGGCAAGAGTTCCCTCAGGGCGCGGCCAATCTAAGTCGGGTCACGCTAACTAAAACCATAGAGGCAAAACCCATGCACCTCATTCAACAAATCGAGCAAAGGTTCGTCGCACGCAATACCATGATCCTCTTCGTCGCCATGATGTTCAGCATGGCAGTGGCGACGGATGGGCTGGCCGCCGGACGCGGCGGCAGAGGCGGAGGCGGGCTCAGAGGCGGCCACATAGGTGGTGGATTCCGCGGCCCGTTGCTGAATAGCGTCCCGTCAATGCCGGCGCCGATCTTCAATCCGTCGAGTCCCTACACTGTCCCTCCCACGCGCGAGACCCCCGTCTCGCCGGCAAGTCCCGGATCAATATTTGGGAATGGCTGAAATGATTCCAGAAGCGTTGTTGTCAAGTTGCCTCTGGTGACCTCCAATTCACCTAGGGGGACCGTGCGACCGCAACAAGGTTGAACCAGCATGAAAATCGGAATCGTCGGAACCGGTGCTGTCGGCTGCGGGTGCGCGCTGGCGGCAGCGATTCGCGGCAGCGTCCGCGAGATCGTGCTGGTGAACCGAACACGGCAAACCGCTGACGCCGTTGCCACTGATATTCGCTACGGCACGCCGCTCTGCCCCAAGGTCGAAATTGCCGACGGCGACTATGACTCCCTCAAAGGGTCCGCATTGGTCATGATCACCGCTGGCATCAACGAGAAGACCGGTGGCGCTATCAACCGCGACGATTCGCAAGGCCGCCTGCGGCTTCTCGACAAGAACACCGCGATCTATCGGGACATCGTGCCGCGGATCGCCCGCGCCGCGCCGGCCGCGGTGCTGCTCGTCGTAACTGATCCGCCCGATCCGCTCGCCGACGTCGCTCGCGCGGTGGCGGGGCATGCGCGCGTGATCTCGACCGGCACGTTTCTTGACAGCCTGCGCTTTCGCGTCCATCTCGGCCGACATTTCGCCGTCGATCCCGCCCATGTCGAGGCGCAAGTGATCGGCGACCATGGTACGAAACAGGTATTTTTGTGGTCCTCCGCGCGGGTCGGTGGCGTGCCGATCGCCGCACTGATGAAGAAAAGCGGCGAGACGCTCAAGGAGTTGCGCCAAAAACTCGAAAATGAAGTCCGCTACGCCAACATCACCATCATCGAAGGACACGACGCCAGCCAGTACGGCATCGGTATGGTGTCGGCGCGTATTGCGGAAATGGTACTGCGCGACGAGCGGGCGGTGATCCCAATCGGCAGCTTGCAGGAGGAGTTCGGCCTCACCCTGTCACTGCCAAGCGTGGTTGGCAGCTCCGGCGTCATCAAAGTCTTGCAGCCTGAGCTTTCGCAGGAGGAGCGCGAGGGCTTGCAGAAAAGCGCCGAGAGCCTCCGGGCGGCCCTCGAACACGTCAATGAGCACGCTTAACCGCGATTAGAGGGCTGCCAACAGGGCGCTCTGAAGTGCCGAAATGGATCCGTATTCAGAAAGGGAAACGACCATGATCCATCCATTTGCCCGACCATTGCCAGCGCAAAAAGCCGAAGATCTCTCGCGGCTTGCCCCGCTTCTGCAAAATCTCGCCACAAGCCGCCGCGGGCTCATGCTCGCGCCGCTCATGGCCGCCCTGCCGGCAAGCCTCATTAGCGACCCAGCGCAGGCAATCGACCCAAATGAGACGCAAGTCACCCTGCCCGACCAATTCCAATGGAAGCCCGGGCTGCCCGGGGCGCCTTCGCGCTCGGTCGAGACGGTGCCGGTTTTCGGCGCGACCGACAGGTCCGGGCCGTATGTGGTGTTGGTCAAGTGGCATCCAGGCTATATGAGCGCTCCGCACACCTACGTCACCGACCGGCTGTGCTTCGTCCTCTCCGGCACCTGGTGGGTGAATTCGGGCGAGAGTTTCGAGCCAAACGCGACCGTACCGGTGCCGGCCGGCGGCTTCGTGCGCCGGGTCGCGCGCACGCCGCACTATGATGGCGTAAAGAAAGGCGAGGCGGCGCCTGCCGTCATTGGCATTTTCGGCCAGGCACCAATCGATTTTAAGCTCATCGATCCCTCTAAGCCGCCTTGGCGGGCAGTGTAGAGTAGGGTCACAGAAGCATTTCCAAGCGATAATAAGCAGGTCCTCGAAGCGTGCTTCTATGCGATTTGCGGGTCTTTCAGATACTGCCGACACTTGCCGGCTCCGCGCTCTTTTTTTCCGCGAAACCGCTTCAAGAATTGGGATAATCCCGACTTTCTTCTCGCCATTGAATGGGCAGAAGCGAACGCGCCTCGCGCCGCGCCCTGGTAAGTACCGGCGCTCCTGATGTAGGGGATTCATCGGAGTTCTAGGCAATCTCGGTCCAACCACGGCAATAGCGTGCAAGTCGCGCCCGGGCGGGTGGACTACATCCCCCTATGTGTAACACGCACTCGTAGGGACTGCCGTGGAAAGGCTACTTCCGCTTCTCTCTATGTTGTCGCGGCGACGCTTTCTCGGGACCGCCGGCGCAGCGACTTTAGCTATGGCTTCGCGGCCAGCGTCAGCAGCGGCCGCAGCAGAACCCGCATTGATGCACAACGAGAACGTGGCGCTCACTGTCAATGGACGGCGCCATGCTCTCGATCTCGATCCTCGCGTAACGCTGCTCGATGCGCTGCGCGAGCATCTCGGGCTGACCGGTACCAAGAAGGGCTGCGACCAAGGGCAGTGCGGCGCCTGCACGGTGATCGTCAACGGACAACGCATTAACAGCTGCCTGACACTCGCCGTGATGCATGCGGACGACGAGATTACGACCATCGAGGGTTTAGAAGAAGACGGCGATCTCCATCCAATGCAGGCCGCATTTGTGCGCCATGACGGATTGCAATGCGGGTATTGCACACCCGGTCAGATTTGCTCGGCGGTCGCGCTGTTGGCTGAACACAAAGCGGGCTGGCCAAGCCACGCGACGGCGGACGTCGCGAGCGCGCCAATTCTGACCGATGTGGAGATCGCGGAGCGGATGAGCGGCAATATCTGCCGGTGCTCCGCTTATGCCAACATTGTTTCCGCCATCCGTGACGTGGCCGAGGGAGGCCGCAGATGAAGTCGTTCCGCTACGAACGTGCCAGCAGCCTTGCGTCTGCTTGCGCATCGGCGACGGAGCCCACGGCCAAGTTCATCGCCGGTGGCACCAATCTGCTCGATCTCATGAAACTGGAGATCGAGGCGCCTACCCACCTCGTCGACATCGGCCGACTCCCGCTCGCGGAAATCGAAGAGACCGCGGAAGGTGGCCTACGCATCGGCGCGCGAGTTACGAACAGCGCGCTTGCTGCCGACATGCGGGTCCGCCGCCGGTATCCTTTGTTGTCGCAGGCGATCCTGTCGGGCGCGTCGACGCAGCTTCGCAATAAAGCCACGACCGGCGGGAATCTGCTTCAACGCACGCGGTGCCCCTACTTCTATGACACGACGAAGCCCTGCAACAAGCGCATGCCAGGCTCCGGCTGCGCAGCTCTGCAGGGCCTCAACCGCATGAACGCCGTCATCGGAGTGAGCAATGATTGCATCGCCGCACACGGGTCCGACATGGCGGTTGCAATGGCGGCACTGGACGCCCGGGTGGAGACTGTCGCGGCTGACGGCGCAACCCGAACCATCGCGATCGACGCGCTTTATAGTCCGCCCGGCAACACGCCCCATATCGAGACGGTGCTGGCGCGCGGCGAACTGATCAAGTCAGTGGTGCTGCCGCCGCCGCCGCCCGGCCGGCAGCTCTATCGCAAAGTGCGCGATCGCGCTTCATTCGCCTTCGCGCTCGTTGCGGTCGCGGTGATCGTGGCTCGTGAAGACGACCGCGTGCGCGCCGCGCGTGTCGCATTCGGCGGCATCTCCTACAAGCCCTGGCGATCGGCTGAAGCCGAAGCGGCGCTTATCGGCGCCACGGTGACGCGTGCGTCCTTCGACGCGGCTGGGCGCGCTGGGCTCAGGAATGCCCGCGGGTATGGCTATAACGATTTCAAGATTCCGCTCGCCCGCCGGACACTGCGCGCTACGCTGGCCGACGCGACCGGCGTCATCTGAGGAGAAGCGCAATGGCCGAAAACAAGCTCGCCGACCCGATTGGGCTCCCTCTCGACCGCGTCGATGGGAAACTGAAGGTGACCGGGAGAGCCACCTACGCCTTTGAATACGCCACGCAAGGCGGCGCCGCTTATGGCGTCATCGTCCCCGGAGCGGTCGCCAAGGGGCGCGTGGTTTCCGTCGACGTGCTGGAGGCAGAGCGCGCTCCCGGAGTGTTGCTCGTACTGACCAAAGACAATGCACCACCCCAAAGCCCGTGGGGCCCGGTCGATCTGCCGGACCGCTTTGCCCGCGCGGAGCCGGCGCTTGATTCCGATGAAGTGCGTTATTTCGGCTTCCCGGTCGCGTTCGTGGTCGCCGAAACATTCGAGCAAGCCACTGCCGCCGCCGCATTGGTTCAAGTCCATTACGAAACGTTGCCTGGCCAATATGACCTGCACGCAGCTGGGCCGACCTCCGAAGACCCAGGCCACATCAGCGATGGCACGCCCGCCGACAGTTCCGTCGGCGATTTCGAAGCCGCGTTCGCTACCGCACCGGTGAGGATCGAGGCCATCTACACCACACCCTATCAGAACCAGGCCCCGATGGAGCCGCATGCGACGATGGCGGTGTGGGAGGGCCAAATGCTGACAGTCCATATGTCAGCGCAGCTGACGACGAGCCCACAGGAAGGTCTCGCCCGGACATTCAACATTCCCAAGGACAATGTCCGTGTCATTACCCGCTACATCGGCGGCGGCTTCGGCAACAAGTTGCCGTACTATGCCGACGCAACGCTCGCGGCAATCGGCGCCCGCATCCTTCAGCGACCCGTGAAACTGGCGATGACCCGGCCCCAGGTCTTTCACATGACGACCCATCGCACCGCATCCGAGCAGCGTCTGCGGCTCGGCGCAGACCACAACGGTCGACTGACCGCCTATGGCCAGGATGCGCTTGTGCAATGCGCACGCTTCGACGGCTACACCGAGCCGGTCTGCGGAGCCGCTAGGATGCTCTATGCCGCGCCCAACCGCCTTACCCGGCATCGCCTCGCAAAGTTGGATCTGCCGCGGTCGGATTCCATGCGCGCACCAGGCGACGCGATCGGTCTGCTGGCGCTCGAATGCGCGATGGACGAGCTGGCCGAGGCCCTCGGGTTGGACCCGGTAGAGCTGCGGCTACGAAACGATACACAGATTGATCCCGAGCGGGACAAGCCGTTCGCCTCGCGCCATCTCGCAGAAGCGTTGCGCCAGGGTGCCGCCCGCTTCGGTTGGGACAAACGCGTGGCAAAGCCGGCCAGTGTCCGCGATGGGCGCTGGTTCATCGGTCTCGGTGTCGCCTCCGCGATCCGCGCCGACGTGTTACGGAACGCGACCGCGCATGCCCGGCTCGAGCGCAACGGCCGGCTGACCGTGGAGCTAGCGATGACCGATATCGGCACCGGTACTTACACGATCCTTGCACAGGTCGCCGCCGCGGCGATGGAGTTACCGGTCGAGCGCGTCACAGTTCGCCTTGGCGATACTCGCTTTCCACCCACTGCCGGCTCCGGCGGCTCCTTTGGAGCGGGGACATCCGGCGCCGCGGTTTTTGCCGCCTGTCGGAAGCTGAACGCCGGCCTCCCCCTAGGGATTACTGAAGCCGAGGGATCGGTCACCCCCGCCGACCTCGACAACGCATACGCGCACGCCGGCTTCGGCGCGCATTTCGTGGAAGCGGCGGTGCATCGGGACACCGGCGAGGTGCGTGTTCGACGCATGCTCGGCGTGTTCGCGGCCGGTCGCATCCTCAATGCGAAAACGGCGCGCTCGCAGATGATCGGCGGCATGACCTGGGGCATCGGATCGGCCCTGATCGAGGAGAACCACGTTGACCCGCGCTATGGGTCATTCGTCAACCAGGATCTGGCGAGCTATCATGTCGCGGTGAACGCTGACGTCGGCGCGTTGGAGGTCATCTTTCTGGACGAGGCCGATCCGCATGGCAGTCCACTAGGCAGCAAGGGCATCGGCGAGCTTGGAATCTGCGGAGCGGGCGCCGCGGTCATCAATGCCATCCATAACGCAACCGGCGCTCGCATCCGCGACATGCCCGCCACACCGGACAAGCTGCTGGCTACGCTCGAAATGCTGGACGATTAGCAGGTCGGAATGGCAGGATTAACCTTCGACCCCTCGTAGTGGACGAATTACGCTAGGCATCTCCACGCGTATCGAGGCCCCGACGCCTACCTGAAATATGAGAACGGAAACCCCATTCGAGAGACCGTCCGCAAACGGACCCGAAGATGATCCGATGGCTCGCGGGGCGGACTATGAACAATGACAACGCCAAAGACATTGACTACCAGCAGACGGAGGAAGAGACCCTCACCAGCGAAGTCTCCGACGACGCGCTGGAAACCGCCTCGGGCACCCCGAGCGGCCCGACTCTCTTTCGTATAACGTATTGCTTCGGCTGCCCGGTCTAGCCAGCCTCAGTTCAGTATCGCACCACAGGCTGACCCGCGATAGCGCGCAGCACACGGCCGGAAGCAGCCCTGTGAGCCTCCTCACCGTCGTCGTCGCGAACCAACGCGGCCTCGCGAGCGGCCCGCAATTCGTCAACGCCGACAATGTCGGCGCCCCTGAACACAGTCAGGGCACTGGCACCGTCGCGTGGACCAAGAGGAGACATCGCGCGCCTTATTGATCGAGCGGGCGTGCGATTCGAAAGCTGATGATGCTGAGCCGGGCATCGGTTGCGCTTCGGGCACGATTCGCAGAGCGAATCTCCTCAGCAACGCTGGCCCAGGAACCGCCGCGAAGGCGATGGCGGCCGCAATCCCCGCCCGTCATCCATGCAGATCCGTCGACCGGCGCGCGACTGTAGTCCTCGTGTAAGCAATCTTCGACCCACTCCCAGACATTGCCAACCATGTCATAGAGACCGAAATGGTTCGGCGCAAAGGAGCCAACCGGAGCGGTTTGCCTTATGTCCCACCGGCTGCCGCAGCCGGCACAGTTGGCATGGTTGTTGCCGATCTCGTCTCCCCAGGGATAGGCCGTCTGCGTCCCAGCCCGCGCTGCGTACTCGTACTCTGCTTCGGTGAGCAAGCGATAGGTTTTCCCGCTGATCTTGGAGAGCCATGCCACGTAGTGCTGCGCATCCTCCCAACTCACGTTGATGACCGGTTGGCGGTCCCGTCCCCAGCCGTGGTCGTCGACCTGCGGGATGCAATCAGCCTGAGCTGCGCATTCGTCCCATTCGGCGAAAGTTACCTCGAACTTGGACACGGCAAACGGCTTTGCGATCGTAACAATATGCTGCGGTGCTTCGGTTAAATCGCGGCCCGGTTCGGCTTGCGGCGATCCCATCGCGAATGAGCCGGCGGGAATGACGACCATCTCCGGGCAGTCATTGACGCAGTCTTTGAAGGATTGCCCAGGCTTGAGCCGCTGCTCGTCAGCCCCTGCGGGGATACATTCGCAAAGCGAGACAATCAAAAGCGCCGATACCAGTCCAAAAAGCGGCCTCATAAATTCTCCGATCAATGGCTAATGCCTGCCGGCGTCGCCCTATCTCGACCGCTACGCACGGGTAGGCTCACAGTTCGGTTCCGCAAAGGGCCATCTGCAAACGGACACATTACCATATTTGGCCGGCAAATAATTGCTACTGGTCTGCTGTTGCTGCCATTGCGCCAAGCTTGCGGTTTTGAAACAGCAGCCCGAATCAGAGGACCCTTATGCATTGCAGCATTGTTCAGTTCGCATGGGGTTGGAATTGTCCCCTGAATGATCAGGCGACCGGCCCTCAGTCCGGGAGCGCCGCAATAAATTCGACTGCACCTTTCATCCGTTCGCCGCGCCGACGGTTCCATTTGCGTGAACCGCGTTCTGCGCAAGAACAGCCCAGACACAGCAAAACATGAAAAACGCACGCCGCATTCATCGCCACATGCTGGACAGGCTCAGGGGTATCAGGAGTTTCGGCGATGCCTGGGAAACTTCTCCGCTTCGCAGGAAAGGTCCGAAGCGCGGCGCGAAGATCGCTCGCATTGCGCATTCTTCTCTTGACTGAAATCTGCGCATTGGAGGAAGCGGACCGATCCTCGACCCGCACAAATTTGGCGCGCTGCGTTGCACGCTGTGCCGACGAACATGGCGAAAGCAGGATCGCAGCAGACTTCGATGCTCTTTCCGTATCGAATCGCTGAGCGAGCTCAGCAAACGACTTAAATATAAAGGATACTAGCCATGACTTCACACACCAAGTCTCATGACGCCGAGATGGAATATCTCGCCGCCCCGTTCAAAATTTCGCGCATTGCCCTCGGAACCTGGGCGATCGGCGGTTGGATGTGGGGTGGAACAAACGAGGATGAATCGATTCGGACGATCCATACGGCGCTCGACCACGGGATAAATCTCATCGATACGGCGCCGGTTTACGGGTTTGGCCGCTCCGAGGAGATCGTCGGCAGAGCTCTCGCCCAGGACGCCCGCCGCAAGCAGGCGGTAATCGCGACCAAAGTCGGCTTGGCCTGGAAGGACGGCAATCCTTACCGTAACGCCAGCAAGAACCGGATCGCGCAGGAAGTCGAGGATTCGTTGCGCCGTTTGCAAACCGACGTCATCGATATCTACCAAGTCCATTGGCCGGACCCCAACACGGCGATCGAGGAAACCGCGGAAGCAATGGCAGCGCTATACCGTGCAGGCAAAATCCGAGCGATCGGCGTGAGTAACTTTAGTCCGGCAGAGATGGATGCGTTCCGCGCCGTTGCTCCGCTACACACCGTGCAGCCCCCGTACAATCTGTTCGAGCGCGCCATCGAGAATTCGGTGCTTCCATATTCCCACGACAAGGGGATTAAGACGCTGGTCTATGGATCGCTTTGTCGCGGGTTACTTTCCGGGCGCATGAATGCCCGCACAAGCTTTCCAGGAGATGATTTGCGCCGCAACGATCCCAAATTCCAATTGCCGCGGTTTCGCGAATACATCAGCGCCGTCGAAAGGCTCGATCGCTTCGCGCAGGTGAATTACAATAAACGTGTCATTCACCTGGCATTACGTTGGCTGCTCGATCGCCCCGATGTGGGCGTCGCACTGTGGGGTGCGCGGCGCCCCGACCAGCTTGCACCGGTGGCCGAAGTCATGGGCTGGCGCATCGATGCCGGCGCAATGACCGAAATCGATCACATCCTCGAAACATCAATCGCGGAGCCGATGGGCCCTGAATTCATGGCGCCACCGGTGGGTGTCGCCGCCTGAGTGGAACGGCTGCTGGCTGTGATGCACTTACCGCACAAACGTTCTGAGCAAGAACGGACAAGGGTGCAGCAAAGGGTGAAAAGCACGGGCTGCGGGCGTTCCCACTTTCACGACAAGCGAATGCACGATCGCGCTCGAGCTCGGCAACTCGCGTCGGCACCTGGCGCCGAAATGCGGCCTCGGCGAGATCAGCGTCGCGCGCCGCGGCCTGAAGTTCTCCGAGGACAGACGTCGCGGTTATTTTGGCGGACCCCGATTTGGCGGAAGAGAGTGGGAGTCGAACCCACCAAAGACCGGCTCGCGGCCTCCCCCGGATTTGAAGTCCGGACGCCCCACCAGAGGCGATTCCCTTCCATTGATCGGCGATTGAGGCAGCTCACCCGCAGGGCGGCAGAACAGGTCGAGCCGGTGTTTGTTCACGCGGCGTAGATCGCCACGGCGCAGCGTCACTCCATGACGGTCGAAGAATTCAAGGATTTGGATGGCCACCTTGCGGCCGTTGTCGAGTTGGTCCCGAAATTCGGCGGCGGTGAATTGACCGGCCGGCGCCACCGTCGCGAGTTCGACGGCAGTTTTCACCATCTCACCTACCGTACTGCGAAGAAAGAAATGATCGCGCGCCACTTCATCGACCTTGCCAAGGCGACACAGAAGCTTGAATAGCCGCCTCACGTCCGCCTCCGCGGCGCCGATTATTCCGGCAACGTCGCGGACGCGCGGCGGCCTATATCGCTCCTTTCCGGCGATCAGCGATTTCACGTCGGCCCACATTGCTTCATCGGCGGCGGTTAGGCGTGCTTCATGCTCCGGCAGGCGGGCCCAGGCGCCGTCCAGCGCAATGTCCCTGCGGCGTGACAGATCCTGCAGCACCGCGATGAAAAGCGGCGCCGGCAATCGCGGCTTAAGTTGAAGCCGCAGCCGCTCACGGCCGATGCCGGGCAAATCGGGATTATCCGCGTGATACGCCGCAACTCTGTCGCAGACACCGTTACGGATCTGCATCCAGACTTCCCCCGCCAACACGGCTTGTGCGCTTTCGAACGCAATACGGACGAGCCCGAGCGCATCGGCGAGACCATCAGCCTCATTCACGCCGAGCATCCGGTCGCGGGCGAAGGCGTCGAGGTCAACGTAACCAGCCGCGCATCGGGCAAGCGCGGCAAGCGCACGCACGGGCTCTTCGATCGAACAGGCGTCGAGCACATCCATGCGATCCGGCGTGCGGCGCTTTCGCGCCGGTGCGCGTAGGTCGAGAAAGCGACCACCGCCGATCGTGCGCTGAGCAGAAGTATCACGCAGTACGTAACGATCACCCACCGAAGCCGCGATCGCCCTCTCAAGCACGAGTTGAACGCGCCCCTGTGAACCCGGCGCGATCCCTCCGTCATCCAGCAGGACGACGCGGGCGGCAATGTCCGTCGCCGCATGATTCAGCCGCACCGGCATCCACTGCGGAATCGATTTCGGCTCGGAAGCAAGCACGCGCAACGTCGCATCGATCCGGTCGGTCGGCGCGTGCAAATCAGGATCGAGCACGGCGTCACCGCGCCGGATGGCATCCTTGGTGATGCCTTCGCCGGCGAGATTGAGCGCGCATCGATCGCCCTCCTGTCCTCGATCGGTGGCGCGATTTTGCGCGTGGATGGAACGGACACGCGCAGAAATGCCGGATGGACTTATTTTGACGTGATCGCCAACCATGACGGCGCCGGATAGCACGGTCCCGGTGACGACGGTGCCGACACCGGCCAGCGAAAACGACCTGTCCACCGCGAGCCGGAAGCGGCGCGGGGAAGCGCGACGCTGGAACGCACGTGCGGCCGCGAATATTCGGGTGCGCAGTATCTCGACACCCTCCCCGCTGACGATCGAAACCGGCACGATTTCTGAACCGGCTAGCCCGGTACCCGCCAAAGCATCGTCGATTTCTGCGGCTACAATCTCGCGCCGCTCCGCCGAAACAAGATCGGTCTTAGTCAGCGCCACGATCCCGCGCGCAACACCAAGCAGATCGATAATGGCGAGATGCTCGCGCGTCTGAGGCATGACACCATCGTTGGCGGCCACAACCAGCAGGGCGAAATCAATGCCGCCGGCGCCTGCCACCATGGTGTGGATGAATTTCTCATGCCCGGGCACGTCAACGAAGCCGATCGTCCGCCCATCCGGCGCCAGCAGATAGGCAAAACCGAGATCGATCGTGATGCCGCGTGCTTTTTCTTCCTTGAGGCGATCGGTATCGACGCCGGTCAGCGCCTGCACCAGGGCCGTCTTGCCATGATCGACGTGGCCGGCCGTACCGATAATCATGGCGCCGACTCCGGCAAAGGCTCCGCCGCACGCCGTTGCGCCTCGGCGATTTCATCCGCGGACAAGGCGCCGCGCGCGGCCTTGAGGAACCGCTCGGCGAGCGCGCTTCCGCCGCCTTGCGCACGAATCAGCCATACCAGCGCCGCAACGTCATCCCGCAACACGCCGGCACCGAGGACGTGTGCGGCGCCAAGCATCGCCTGACCATCGGCATCGCCGCGCATGGCAGCTTTGGCCCACCAGGCCGCCGCCGCCGCCGGGTCGCGGTCGACGCCGAGCGCGTTGTGATGAATCATCCCAAGGCGCGTCATCGCCGTTGCGACGCCCTGTTCGGCCGCGGCGAGCGCCCAGTGGCGCGCCTCAACGGCATCGAGCAGAATGCTTTCGTCTTCGAGCAGCATCCAGCTCAGCATGTCCTGCGCCGGCCCGTCGCCAGCCTCGGCAGCCGCACGGTAGAGATCGGCGGCGCGCGCGTGATCCTGTTCAACACCCTCGCCTTTGAAATAGAGCGCCGCCAAGTTTCGCCGCCCGACCCGATCGCCGGCTTCGGCCGCCAAGGTCAACCAGCGCAAGGCCAGGGCCTGATCGCGCTTGACGCCGAGCCCTTCGGCGAAGCACGCGCCGACATTGTTTTGCGCTCGCGCAAAGCCAGCATGTGCGAGCGGCCCCCAGATCGCGAGCGCGGCCGGGTAATCGCCGCGCCCGGCGGCGTCGTAAGCCTCGGCCATGCGGGCGGAGACATTCTGCTCGCCTTCCGCGCCATCGCGCACCGCTACGCGATCAGGCCCTCCCATCATCGCCTCCGAGGTCAAGGGCGGCAAAATTCGTCACGAACGCCGCCTCGTCCTCAAGGCAGCGCAGATCCAGAATCTGCGCACCGTCCTCGACGCGCCCGATGACCGGAACAGGGAGGTGGCGAAACGCAGCAGCAAGCCGTTTGAGCGCGCGACCGGCGCCACGCGCCGCGCGCGGCCGGATCGCCAAGCCCGCGCTTAACACATTCTCAAGCGGCAACGCGCCGGAACCTATCTGGCTCGCGCAAGCGACGACCTCGACCGTGAATCCGCCGCCGAGGTTCGCCGCCACCCCAGGCAATAGCCGCTGCGCCATGGCTTTAATGGCCGGTTGCGGACGGGAGAGGAGTCGGATCGTCGGCAGTTGCTGGGTGAGCCGATCCGGATCGCGGTAGAGGCGCAAGGTCGCCGCCAAGGCCGCAACCCTGATCTTGTCAACCCGCAAGGCCCGTTTCATCGGGTTGCGATTGATCTTGGCGATCAAATCCTTGCGGCCGACAATAAAGCCGGCCTGCGGTCCGCCTAACAGCTTGTCCCCGGAAAAGGTGACGATGTCCACGCGGTCGGCGATTGCCTCGGCAACCGTGGGTTCGTGTGCCAGTCCCCAGCGCGACAAATCGACGAGCATGCCGGAGCCGAGATCGTTAACCAGCGGCACGCCGCACTCGCGCGTCAATGCGGCCAACTCGCGCGCGCCAACCTCCTTGGTGAAGCCCGTGATGCGATAGTTCGACGTATGGACCTTAAGCACGAGCCCCGTTCGCGCGCCGATCGCGTCCGCATAATCCTTGTGGTGCGTGCGATTGGTGGTGCCGACCTCGATGAGCCGCGCGCCGGCACGCAGCATGATGTCCGGCATACGGAACGCGCCGCCGATCTCGATCAGTTCGCCGCGGGACACCACGGCTTCGCGCCCCTTCGCCAGCGTGTTGAGTGTGAGAAGAACGGCTGCGGCATTATTGTTGACGACAGTCGCATCTTCCGCACCGGAAAGCTCGCAAAGGAGCCCCCGCACATGATCGTCGCGCTCGCCGCGTTTGCCGGTCGCAAGGTCGAACTCCAGCGCGACGGCGGAGCGCATCGCAGCGACTGCAGCTTCGACCGCCGCATCGGCCAGAAGCGCGCGGCCGAGATTCGTGTGCAGCACCGTGCCGGTAAGATTAAAGACTGGTCGCAAGTTGGATCGCGCGTCCGCCGCAAGCCGGGCGAGCGCCGTGTTCGCCAGCGCGTCCCGCTGGCCCGGCAAAGCTTTGCCGGCGCGCAACGTGGCGCGCGCCGCGTCCAGCGTCTGACGCACCGCCGCCACCGCCGCGGGTCGCCCATACCGCTCGATAGCAAGCGTACCCGCATCGGCCTTGAGGACGTCGTCCACCGAGGGTAGCGCTCGCAGGCGCAGATCGGACTCAGCGGTCATCGTGCTCTCTCAATAACCGAGGAGAAACGGATTGATGGCGCCGCGACGGAAGCCGGACTCGCGCATCAGGAGATCAAGCGCGAGCGTCGCGACATCGTCTGCTACCGGATCGAGCGAAGCATCCTCCCGCTGCTGCAATATCTTGACGTAACGGCGGCAGGACCCGCAGGTCTCGGCTTTGACCGCCGTGGGTCCGCCGGCAATCTCTTTGTACGCAATGTCCTTCGTCGAGCCGCACAGCGTGCATTTGATGCGAGGGTAATTCCACAGCGCGCCGCAGAGCGAGCACGCACAGAAGCGCGTAGCATACGCATCGCGCCAACCGACGACCAGTGATGAAACCGGCGGCGCCGCGCAAACCGGACACGTTCCCTGGGCAACCGGCCGGAGCATTGTAGCGTCGAGCCGCCCCGCGAGCCGAGCGAAATGCACCTCGAGAACCGCGGCCGCGAACACATGCTCAGCCAGCGCGTCGCCTGGAATCGCGTCCGACAGCACGCCGCGGATGAGTTCCCCCTCGGCGGCGACTCCGGCCGCTTTGACCCGCGCAAGTGCAAGCCGCGCACTCTCAGGCATCACGATACCGTCGGCCAGCGCCAGAAGCCGGTGCCACGCCTCGTCGAAGGCGGCGCCGCGCGTGAAGCCCGAACGGTCGAGCGGCGGCATGCCGAATTGCCGCGCGCGGACAATCGTGTCGGCAGCGGTCGCCTCTACTTCGGGCAGGCCGTCCTGGAGGCGATGTTGAATGTCGGCTAGATCAGCGAGAAAGATGAGATAGGACCGCAGCGCATTCCCGTCGGACAGCAATCGCCAGCGCCCAGCACGTCGCGCGAACATCGTTAGAGGATCGGGCAACCGCGCAAAAGGTGGTCTGGCAACGTCCCCGATCGGAATCGGGTCATGCTGCGGCGTGGCGGTCTGCGTCATACTCAGCCTCACGAACCACACGGGCCACGTGACATCCTGGCGCTCACGCCGCTCAACTAGTGGGCTTCGTTCCGGTCTTGCGATCGCCAGCTGTGCCGCTGACTAGCTCCTTAAGCCATTTGCGGTGATGCCGCCAAGCCCAGCCGCCGGTGACTTGCCCGCGGGTCATGGCGCCGATGGTGCCGCGAACCCAGATCGCCGCATAGACGTGAACGATCCACACGCAGATGATCGTCACAGCGGCAAGCGAGTGGAGCAGGATCGCCCATCGCTTCTGTGCGATGCTGGTCAGCGGATAGAAATATTGGTCCCAGATGACAATGCCGGTGCAAATCAGGATGATGATCAGAATGGACATCGACCAGAAGACCACCTTCTGTCCGGCATTATATTTGCCGACTTCCGGAAGCTTTTCCTCGTTATTCGTCAGGACGTCACGCAGGCGCACCAGCCATGCTCCATCTTCGCTACGCCATAAATTCGCCTTCCAGAAGCGCAGAAACAAACCAAAGAAGCTGAAGAACAACACAATGCCGATCCACGGATGAATCGCCCGGGTCCACTGGCCGCCGCCGAATAGAGCAGTGAGGAAAAAAAAGCTTGGGTAAAACAGCGCCAGACCCGAAATTGCCAGCAATACTAGGCAAGTCGCCGTGATCCAATGGTTTGCGCGAGCCCCTGGCGTATAGCGATCGACAACGACCGGATCACCGGGGTGGACGGCATCCCCTTGCTCTACCTCGTAAGCTGCCATCGTCAGCGACCTCCTGCTAGTCGCTTAGCGTCTTCCTCATCCTTCGGCTGAACCTTGTTGGGGCCAGACACTAGATAGTGAAAAACGCCGACTGCCGCGAAAGCGCCCATCGCGGCCATGCCGGCATATTTCGTCAGTCCTTTCCAAAATTCAACGACCGGACTGATCCTCGGATCTTTGGGCAGATCCGCATAGATTTCCGGCTTGTCGGCGTGTTGCAAGACGTACATCACATGAGTGCCGCCAACGCCGGGCGGATCGTAGAGGCCCGCGTTCTTGTAACCGCGCGACTGTAAGTCCTTGATGCGCTCGGCGGCGTGCTGCTTCATCTCTTCTTTGGTACCGAACACGATGGCGTGCGTCGGACAGGTCCTGGCGCAGGCCGGACCTTGACCCACGGCAACGCGGTCCGAGCAGAGCGTACACTTATAGGCTTTGTGGTCGACCGCGGAGATGCGCGGGATGTCGAACGGACATCCCTTGATGCAATAGCCGCAGCCGATGCATTTCTCGTGATCGAAGTCGACGATGCCGTTGGAATATTGCACTATCGCGCCTGGCGCCGGGCATGCTTTCAGGCAGCCCGGGTCCTCGCAGTGCATGCAGCCGTCCTTGCGGATGAGCCATTCCAGATTCTGACTCTCCGGATTAACCCATTCGGTGAACCGCATCACCGTGAACGATTCTGGCGTCAGATCGACCGGATTGTCGTAGACGCCGTAGTTGAAACCGATCCGCTCTGTCCTGTCGTTCCATTCAAGGCACGCGACCTGACAGGCCTTGCAACCGATGCATTTCGATACATCGATCAGCTTCGCCACCGGCGTCAATTTCTTCGCCGGCGGCGGCACCGTGGAAGCTGAGCGGCGGACGAGATCGCCTTCTCCCAGATCCACTTTGATGTTCTGGGTCGGCGCAGGGGGCAGTTCGAATTCGAAGGCCATCGCGTCCCTCCTTGTGCCCCTTAGAAGTCGGTCCGCGACCGATCGCCGATCGTATCGGAGATCAAGGACGAGAAATCGCCCTCCTCGGCGTCGGGACCTTGGCCGACCATAACAACGTTGGGTCCTTCGATCGGCTTGATGTCGACAAGGAACGCCTTGAACTCCGGCGTGTCGGTATTGGCGTCGCCGACAAAAGGCGTGAGCGAATTAGGGCCGAACCCTTCCTTGGTCTCGCCGATGAAACCCCAATGCAGGGGGACGCCGATGACGTGCACCGGCTTGCCGTCGCACATGAGCGTGTTGATCCGCTTGGTTACCACGGCCTTGGCTTTCACCGAGCCGCGTTTCGACCACACCTGCACCCAATGCCCGGTTTGGATGCCTTTTTCCTTCGCGAGCTGCTCAGAAATTTCGACGAAGAATTCCGGCTGCATCACCGCGTTGAAACGGACATGTTTGGTCCAGAAATGGAAGTGCTCGGTCAGCCGGTAGGAGGTCGCGGCGTAGGGGAACTCCTTGGCGTCGCCGAATTGCTGCCTGTCGTTATCGAACACACGCGCCACAGGATTGCCCTGTATTTTTGGCGCGACAATATTGAGAACCGGCGATTCGAAAGGCTCGTAGTGAGCCGGGAACGGCCCGTCGCGCATCATCCCCAGTACAAACAGCCGCCCGGTGCCCTCGGCGTTCATGATGAACGGGCCGACGACGTTCGGCTTGGCGTTGGGCGCAATGTCGGGAACATCGTAGCCGGTCCACTTGCTGCCGTCCCACCACATGAGTTTGCGGGTCGGATCCCAGGGATTGCCGTCGACGTCGGCCGAGGCCCGATTGTAAAGGACGCGCCGGTTGAGCGGCCACGACCAGGCCCAGTTGGGAAATACGCCGGTATTGTCGGGATCGGTATTGTCGCGGCGGGCCATGTTGTTGCCCGCCTCGTTGAAGCAGCCGGAGAAGATCCAGCAGCCGCAGGTCGTCTTGCCGTCGTCGCGCAGGACAGAGAAATTGACAAGTTGCTTGCCTTTGGCGATCACGACCTTGGTCGGATCGTTCGGATCGGTGATGTCTTCGCTCGCGTAGCCGTTGAGCTCCTTGGCCAGCTCCTCGGGCGTCGGCTCGCCCGGATCTTTGTAGCGCCAATCGAGATTAATAATCGGCTCAGGAACTGTGCCACCTTCCTTCTGGTATAGCGCCCTCAGGCGGAGAAAAATGTTCCCCATGATCCAGTTGTCGTGCTTGGCTTCGCCGGGCGGCGTGCCGCCGGCCCAGTGCCATTGTAACCACCGTCCGGAATTCACCAGCGATCCGGTTTCCTCGGCGAAGCATGTTGTCGGAAGTTCTATGACTTCCGTCTGGATGCTCGAAGGATCGACGTCATTATGCTCGCCGTAGTTCTCCCAGAACCGCGCCGTTTCGGTCTGCAGCGGATCCATGACGACCAAAAACTTCAGCTTCGACAGCGCGGTAGTGATCTTGCGCCGGTTGGGGGCCGAGAGCAGCGCGTTGAAGCCTTGGCAGAAGTAGCCGTTCATCTTGCCTTCATGCATCAACTGGAAGGCGCGCAGAATGTCGTAGCCAGACACATCGAGCTTGGGCAGCCAGTCGTAGGCGAAGTCATTTTCCGCCGTCGCCGCGTCGCCCCACATCGCCTTCTGGAAGCTGACGAAGAACTTCTTGTAGTTCTGCCAATAGCTCGTCTGGTCCGGCCGTAAGGGCTTAAAGCCACGCGTCGACATGTAGGAATCCAGCGTCGGTTCCTTGTCGGACGGAATAGTCAGATACCCCGGAATGAGGTTCGACATCAGCCCGAGGTCGGTCAGGCCCTGGATGTTGGAGTGACCGCGCAGCGCATTCATGCCGCCGCCGCGCACGCCGATGTTGCCGAGAATGAGTTGCAACATCGCCATTGTGCGGATGTTCTGCGAGCCGCTGGAGTGCTGTGTCCAGCCGAGCGCGTACATCGAGGTCATCGTCTTGGTCCTCGACGAACACTCGCCGATCATCTCGCAGACCTTGAGGAATTTTTCCCTTGGCGTGCCGCAGATGCGCTCGACCATTTCCGGCGTATAGATTGAGGCGTGCTTCTTTAGCAGTTGCCAGACGCAGCGTGGATTCTGCAGCGTATCGTCGGAGATGACGTATCCGTCCGCTCCGATCTCATAGTTCCAGGTCGAGCGGTCATAGTCGCGCCGGGTCTCGTCGTAGCCGGTGAACAGGCCGTCGGCGTAACCGAACCCTTCCTTGATTAGATACGGCGCGTTGGTGAAAGCCTTCACGTAGTCCCACTGCACCTTGTCGTTCTGCATGCAGTAATTGATCGCGCCGAGCAGAAACGCAATGTCGGTGCCTTGGCGGATCGGTGCGTAGAAATCTGCGACCGCCGCCGAGCGCGTGAAGCGCGGATCGACGACGATCAGCTTGGCGCCACGATTAGCCTTTGCCTCGGTGACCCATTTAAATCCGCATGGATGCGCCTCGGCGGCATTGCCGCCCATGATAATGACGAGATCCGTATTCTGGATGTCGGTCCAGGAATTCGTCATCGCACCACGGCCGAATGTTGGGGCCAGACTGGCCACCGTCGGGCCGTGTCAAACGCGTGCTTGATTATCGAATGCCAACATCCCGGCGCCGCGCACCACCTTGTAGGTCGCCCACGCCGTTTCATTGCTTGTCGCCGAGGCCGCGAGAAACCCTGTGCTCAGCCAGCGGTTCACCGTAACACCATCGCCGTTCTTGGCGATGAAGTTCTTGTCGCGGTCATCCTTCATCAGCCGAGCGATGCGATCGAGCGCGAAATCCCACGATACGCGCTCAAACCTGTCGGATCCCGGCTTGCGGATTTGTGGATAGATCGTGCGTGTCTTCGAATGAACGAATTCTAGCAGAGCCGCGCCCTTTGGGCACAGCGTTCCGCGATTGGTCGGGTGATCAGGATCACCCTCGATATGAATAATGTCAGCCTTCTCGCCCTTCGCCAGATTTCCGTTCGAGTACATGATAATGCCGCAACCCACCGCGCAGTAAGTGCAGGTGTTGCGGGTTTGGGTCGTGCCTAAAAGTTTCCACGCGCGGATTGAGGTTGCATAGGCCGTCTCAATATCACCGAACCCGAGTGCGCCAAGCGTTGTGCCGACGACGCCGGCACTCGCGCCAACAAGAAGCTGACGTCGCGATACTTCCACGTTCATGGGACGGTCCTCCTGCGTAGCTTTCGCCCCGTCGGACGATGTCGGGACAACGCTCATCAGCGTGACCCAGCAGCGGATTTCCTGGTGCAGACGCTATATTGGAACCCTACTAAAGTCAATTTAAGCGGATGAATACCTGACCTAGTTGCCGCATCTTGTTCCGTATTTCCATCTTTTGATCATTCTTGCGGAATTCGAACCAACCATTTCAAAAAAGCACCGATCTGTGTGTTGACGCAGATACCTATTGCACCTCAAATAAGGTCGTGTTCGCACCAGCGGCTCCCGAGGTTCGGGGCTACGATGCAGGGACTTGGCGTCGGCGGGTGCGCCTAAACCGTGGCCGAGGGCGGGGAGTATTTCTTGCTGCGGCAGCTTTGATTCTTGGTGGCCCTACTTGTTCGGAGGTTGGCGCGGCGGACGCTGCGCTAAAAGCTTGGACCGGCCAGCAATCGTCCCTGCTCGCACTCGACACGTTGACCGCTAAGCGCACCCAGCCTTTTACCGTGATTGCCTTCGACTCCGGCGAATTCGATGATCGTATGCTGCGCTTGTTCGCAAACCGGCCTGTCCAATTTCCGACGTTGAGCGACCGCGACCGCGCAGCGAGCAAGGCGTGGCAGAATGCGCGCGTTGCCGACCGAACCGACATGGAGGACGACAATGTCTATCGATCGACGTGAGCTTCTCAAAGCAGCCGTTGCGACCTCTGCCACAGCGGCATTGCCGACTGCTGGGCATGCGGAGGTTGGCCTCGCCCCGGAGCCCAGAGCGTGGCGCAATTTTCAGGTCGTCACGCGTATCGAAATCGTCAAGGCCGACGGCAAGACCCAGGCCTGGATTCCGGTGCCCGCCATCAACGAGCTCGATTGGTTCAAATCGCTTGGCAGTAACTGGACGAGCAACGGCCGCGCCACGCTCGTGCGCGATCCGAAATACGGCGCCGCGATGCTTCATGTTGAGTGGACCGACGGCGAGCCAAACCCGACGGTCGAGGTGACCAGCAAAATTGCAGCGCGCGATCGTGCGATCAATTTCAACAGACCCTTCCGCCCGGCGCCGCTTTCGGCGGCCGCGCGAGAACTCAACACGCGGGGCACCGAACTTATTCCCATCGACGGCATCGTCAAGCAAACCTCCGACAAGATCATCGCCGCCGCGAACGCCGCGACCGACATCGAGAAGGCGCGCGCGATTTATGAGTGGGTCGTGGACAATACCTTCCGCGATGCCAAGGTGCGCGGCTGCGGTATCGGCGATATCGTGGCAATGCTCAGGAGCGGCAATCTCGGCGGTAAATGCGCCGATCTCAATGCGCTCTATGTCGGCTTGGTGCGGGCCGCCGGCGTGCCCGCCCGCGATCTCTACGGCATACGCGTTGCGCCATCGAAATTCGGCTACGAGAGCCTCGGCGCAAATACCCAGGTCATTTCCAAAGCGCAGCATTGCCGCTCTGAGGTTCATCTCGCCGGCTTCGGCTGGGTGCCGGTTGACGCCGCCGACGTGCGCAAGGTCGTACTTGAAGAGCCGCCGACAAACTTGGCGATCAACGACCCGAAGGTCGTTGCCGCGCGCAAGACGCTGTTCGGGTCATGGGAAACCAATTGGCTTGCTTACAACTTCGCCCACGATGTCGCGCTGCCCGGATCGACCGGTCCGAAACTCGGCTTTTTGATGTATCCGCAGGCCGAGACAGCGAGCATCCGGCTCGATTGCCTCGACCCGGACCAATTCAAATACACCATCACCGCGAAGGAGCTGACTTCGGCGTGACTAGTCGCATTGACGTGCAGCGCCGAATTTCAGGGAACACACCATGAGTGTGCCGATCTTTCGACTGACTAGTCTCGCCCACGGCGGCGGCTGCGGCTGCAAGCTCGCACCCTCGGTACTAAAGCAGCTTCTCGCCGACCAGCCATCGGGTCACCCCTTTCGCGAACTCCTGGTCGGCACCGAAACGGGCGACGACGCGGCAGTGTGGCGGCTCGACGATGAGACCTGCATCATCGCGACCACGGATTTCTTCATGCCGATGGTCGACGATCCGTCCGACTTCGGGCGCATCGCCGCGACCAACGCCATCTCCGACATCTATGCGATGGGAGGTAAGCCGATCATGGCCTTGGCCATCCTGGGAATGCCGGTTGACAAGGTATCGCCTGAGATGGTCCGAGATATTCTGAAAGGAGGGTCGCAGGTCTGCGCGACAGCGGGAATTCCGGTGGCGGGCGGCCACTCTATCGACTCGCCGGAGCCGATCTACGGGCTCGCCGTCATCGGCGTCGGTCGACCGGAGGAGATTCGGCGCAATACCGGAGCAAAACCAGGTGATGCGCTGATTCTTACAAAGGCTCTCGGCGTCGGCGTCTATTCCGCAGCCTTCAAGAAAGCAGAGTTATCATCCGCGGCATACGCGGAGATGATGGCTTCAATGACACTGCTTAACCGGATCGGAATGGACTTGGCCAAGGACCCGGCGATTCACGCTATCACCGACGTGACCGGCTTCGGATTGCTGGGGCACGCCCTCGAAATGGCGCGCGGCTCGGACGTTTCTCTCGTCGTGCGCTATGACCATCTTCCGTTCTTGACCGAAGCTGAACGTCTCGCGCAACAGAATTTTGTGACCGGTGCATCGACACGAAACTGGATGAGCTACGCAGAAAGCGTAACTCTGCCATCTGGCTTTGCCGAATGGCAACGTCATTTACTTACCGATCCACAAACGTCAGGGGGACTTCTGATTGCCTGCGATCCCAGCCTTGCGGTGGAGGTGACCAGAACGATCTCCGAGGGAGGATATCCGCACACCAGCATCATCGGACGCGCCGATCGGGGGCCGCCGTCAATCACGATCAGGATGTGAGTCGCTTACGCGCGTCATCGTGGTAGCATCATCACGGGTTGTCCCTTGCTAAAAATTTGATCGATGCTACCGCCCGATCGGGAACCTCCGGCGTGAGCGTTTGGATCTATCCTGATCTTCGGCGAGCGGCTCACCTACGAAGTCTCCGACGAGTCACTGAAGACTGCGGCGGGCGCCGGGAACGGGCAAACTTCACAATGCTTGTAGTGGCATATCGTGCCCGGGATGGGATCAATTCGCGACTCACGCGTCAACGGATTTTGTCTGCCTCGTCTAATTAGAGAGGGGCGCGATCCCCGTGAAGGCTAGCTTACGACTGACTCTTTCCAGCAAAACTTCGAGCAGCTTCGTGCACACAGCGCTCAAGATCTGAAAAATGCTGATGCAGTTGCTCGAGCGCGAAGCCCAGCGCAAATAGACGCTCGACCTCGCCGATTGAAAGGCTGCGCGTTGAACCCTCGTCGCGAAGCGTGGCGATTTCCGATGTATAAGCTTTAAGAGCTTCTTCCACCCCATCGAGGCGCGGCGGATAATGACGAAGTTCGAGCGCAGTTGCGCACTCATGCAGGAAATCGCTTGCATTTGTGCCCAAGCCGGTGAGCGTCGGACCAAGACGCTGCGCGAGGATATCCGGAAGCGGAGCAACCGCCCCACGCCCGATGATGACGAGATCGTGGCGCAGCCTCACTAAGGTTCGCGATAGCGGCCCCGGATCCGGCCCTGCCACGAGGTTGACCAAGCGCTCGCGCTTAACCTCGGCCACGATCGCTTGCAACGCAGACACACCTTCGCCGATATCATCTTGGATCCTCTTATTCACCGTAGGATCGAGATTTCGCGTGAAGCCTGCCAATAGTACTGGGAGGACGCGAGCTTGCTGTTCTAGCACGCGAGCGGCTGCCTCGAGTCCCAGGCGATGAGCTCGTTCGGGGAGGACCAGTAGCGAGACCGTCACCGCGATCACGCCGCCAAGGGCGACCTCTGCCACACGATAAAGCGCCGACTCGATTGGACCCTCGCTCAGCTGGCCGGAAATTAGGAGTACGAGCACGGCCGAAAACGGGGCCACGCGAAAGTTGGGATTGAGCGCTGCCGCAAACGCTAACGGCGCGATCGTGAGTGCAAGAACGCCGCCCTGCGTAATCGCTGTGGTGTGGGGAATAAGCAGACCGGTGATAGCGGCGTAGGCGGCGCCACCGAACGTCCCAATGATATATTCCACGGTGGCGCGCAGTGACCCACCAGCGCTCATTTGAGTAACGACCACGGCTGTAAGCACCACCCACAATCCGTGCAACGGAATGGTCAAAACCTGAGCAATGGCGAAAGCCAATAAGCCGGCGGCTGTCACACGCAGACAGAAGCGCAATTGAGCTCTGTGAGCGCTGACCAGCGTGCGGACCTGTTTCCAACCGGCCAAGCTAACCATGCCGAGTTTTCCGGCGCACAAGGAAAACCGGAATCCTTATTGCGCCCCGCGACGCCGAGCAGTCGCTAGCCTGGCGTCGCCAAGGTTTCCTCCGAAATGACCAGCGACGCAGTTGAAACCGCCGCCAGCTAGGCATCCGCGCTGCCGCAAGGGCTTTCCGCTCGTGATGCCAGCTCGAGCGACAATTCCATACTGAAGGCCTTTAGCCGCTTAGCACCCTTGCCGGCTTTCAACGCCGGCTCCCAACAATATTAGAAGCACAGCACGCCGCCATTCAAGATGCCAGAGCATAAAACGGCAAGAATGGCACAAGAGAAGCAATCCCCAGCAAGCGCCGCCGCGCTTGATGAATACAATTCTGAGTGTCAACAACACGCCCATTTGGCGGATGTCGGCTGAGATAGCGACGAAGAATAGCATGGAGATTACTAATGAACGCCCCAGACGCCAAAGCGCTGCGCATGGCTCCACTCGAAACTCCTACAGATCTGGAATCGAATGCCGTGCGCGATCTCGCCGGCGCACTCAACATTCTGCTTGCGGACATGTTTGGTCTTTACCTGAAGACGAAGAATTTCCATTGGCATGTCTCGGGCCCGCACTTCCGCGACTACCATCTGATGCTTGACGAGCAGGCCGACCAAATTTTCTCCGCCACTGACGCAATCGCCGAGCGCATTCGCAAGATCGGCAGTACGACCCTGCGCTCCATCGGTCACATCAAACGTTTACAACGCATCGAGGACAACGACGCGGATTTTGTGACACCGTTGGATATGCTTGCCGAGCTACGCGACAACAACAAACAGTTGGTTACCAACATGCGCGAGACGCATGGCCTTTGCGACGAGCATGGCGACGTCGCGACAGCAAGCCTTTTGGAAAATTGGATCGACGAGGCCGAGCGGCGTACTTGGTTTCTGTTTGAAGCTACTCGAACGAGGGAGAAGTAAGGCCGTCGACCAGAACTTCAGACCACCAGGAGCAACGGCGGTCCTGATTTTCCCGGCTGAAATAACGCCACTGAGCGGTTGACCCGATGAGCGAGCGAGACTGACACGGTCAAGAGCGTATTCGGATTTCGACCGATTAACCTTGGCTAATTGATCCAATATTGAAAACGACTTGCAGAGGTTCTCAATGGGACGGCAGTTCGCAATTTCCACAGAACGAGTCTAGCCCGGTCGGTTGGCAAAATCCCACGATCGCCGAGCAACGCTCAGGTCAGCGTGCTATACGGTTCGAGACCTTCGGTGACCCCTCCGTTCTTGAATTGGCGGAAGTGCCTACCCTGCCACCGACGAGATGACGGCGGTGGTGGGGGTGATGGCGGCTTCGATCAATCCGAGCGACGTCAACAATGTCGCCGGAGCTATGAAGCAGACGACATTGTAGGATTAGTCCTCTGCCTAAGGAAGGAGATCGGAACGAACCTGACAGCGGCAAGGAGGACAGCGCGATGTCTGCCAACCGACGGACGGCGGCGAGTTTGACCACCTTCGCCGTGGCTCTTTCTGTGTGTTTTTGCCCGACTCTCTCGGCGCCAGCTGAAGGTGAAGACATCGATGTGGGCGTTTCGCCCACCCTGCCGCCCGGCGGGGCGCCGCCGCTGCCGAAAGCGGGACCATTAGCTCATCCACGCTCGCAAGATCAGGTTGGTTTACCGGCGGCACTTACAAAGTCGGTCATTCCGCTCGGTAGTCCGCTCACGCCGGCCGTAATTTCGCCGGGGGCGAAGCTCTTCTTCGATGGCCGGCTCTCGGGTGACGGCACGGTTGCCTGTGCGACCTGCCATGATCCCGCGCGAGCCTTCACTGACGGCAGGCCAGTGTCGGCTGGTATCGGCGGACTTGCAGGTCAGCGAAACGCGCCAACCATCTTGAATGCTCTCTACAACAAGACGCAATTCTGGGACGGCCGGGTCAATACGCTGGAGCAGCAAGCAGCATTGCCGATCACGAACCCCTTCGAGATGGGCTCGGCTAGCATCCGCGATGCCGATTCCAGGATCGCCCGGGAAACAGACTACCAAACGCAATTCATCGCAGCCTTCGGTCGAGGCGTTAACGAGCAGGATATGCTGACGGCTATCGCCACTTATGAGCGGACGCTCGTTTCGTTCGACTCTCCCTTTGACCATTTCATCGCCGGAGACAAAAATGCGATCAGCGATGCGGCAAAGCGCGGCTGGGAATCGTTCAATAGCAAGGCCCGCTGCTCTATCCAAAGTGAGCCGGCCCCAACGTGACGCGGCGCGATCTTTCGGCCCAAAGCCACCCCGGCCAAAGCCGCCTCCGTTCTGACGGTGGCCGCTCTATGCTCAGGACTCCTAGCCAGAAGATGATGGTTGCTGCGATAGCGATGGCGCTCATGAAGGCGTGGGCGCGACGGTCGTATCTGGTCGCAATCCGTCGTCAGTCCTTAAGCCTGCCGAACATGCGCTCGATGCGATTGCGCCGTTTGTAAGCCTGCTCATCGTATTTGACCGGTTCATTTCGGCCGGACCGGCCGGGAACGCAGGGTTCGATGCCGAGACTTGCCAGGGGGCTTCACGGAAGCAATCGCTGTCATAGCCCTTGTCGGCGATGAGCATGTCGGCGTCCGGCAGGGACGGCAACATGGTCGCGGCACCGCGATAGTCGCTGACCTGGCCTTCGGTGAGCAACAAGATCAAAGGTTCGCCGTCGGCGTTGCAAACCGCGTGCAGCTTGGAGCTCAGGCCGCCCTTTGTCCGCCCGATACGACGGGGAACACCCCTTTTTTAAACAAGCTGGCCGCTGTTCGGTGGGCTTTCAGATGCGTGGCATCGATGACCGCGCCAGTTGCCTCGCTCATGGCGACGAGCGTTGGCGAAGATCCGGTTGAAGAAGCCCGCCTTGCTCCAGCGGATGAAGCGGTTGTAGAGCGTCTTCGACGGGCCGTAGACGGCCGCAGCATCCCGCCATCTCATGCCATTCCGGATGACATGGATTATCCCGCTGATGACGCGCCGGTCATCGACACGCGGCCGGCCACATACGTTCGACTTGGGCTTCGCTGATCCAGTAATGATCTGACAAAGACAGATCCTCCTACCCAACTGAATCACGGCTTGCGCGAGAATGGAATCCTCAAGGTGATGAATGACCGGATTGCGGGCTTAGCTGCCACTTGACATGCAGGTATTTACCTGCATATTGTTCTCACATACGAGTGAGACCGATGCGCGCTGACAAGGTTTTCAAAGCGCTGGGCGACCCGACACGCAGAAAGCTGCTTGACCTTCTTTGTGAAAAGAACGGGCAGACGCTCGGCCAGCTTTGCGAAAACCTGGACATGGCCCGGCAATCCGCCACGCAGCACCTCGGGATATTGGAGGCGGCCAATCTGGTGAGCACAGTTAGGCGTGGTCGGGAAAAGCTGCATTTCATCAACCCCGTGCCGCTCCATGAGGTCTACGAACGGTGGGTGCGGAAATTCGAAC